>FWPV01008768.1_pt1 | contig 17472 bp, 14 predicted proteins | sample 2228371 | NCBI WGS metagenome assembly FWPV01 (sample SAMEA103939776, study PRJEB20133) | metagenome | reverse complement strand
GGGTCAGCCGGGCCAACCCCTTGCCGTTGATGGCCTTTACCAGGCCTCCCTGCGCCGCCACCTCGGCAAAGGTGCGGAAACCGGTGCCGGTCACCAGGTCGGTGACGTCCACCAGCTCCAGGCCGAAGCGCCGGTCGGGTCGGTCCACCCCGAAGCGGGCGATGCAGTCGTCATAGGTCAGCCGCGGGAAGGGCACCGTGAGCTGCCGCCCCAGGATCTCCCGGAACAATACCGCCATCATGCCCTCGATGACCGTATAGATGTCCTCCTCAGTGATGAACGACATCTCCATATCGATCTGGGTGAACTCCGGCTGCCGGTCCGCCCGCAGGTCCTCATCCCGGAAGCAGCGGCAGAGCTGGTAGTAGCGGTCCAAGCCGGACATCATCAGGAGCTGTTTAAACAACTGCGGCGATTGGGGCAGGGCGAAGAACTTCCCCGGATTGGTGCGGCTGGGCACCAGGTAATCCCGGGCCCCTTCCGGGGTGCTTTTGGTGAGGATGGGAGTCTCCACCTCGATGAAACCCTGCTCATGGAGATAGGTCCGCACCACCTGCGCGGCCCGGTGGCGCAGCAGCAGGTTGCCCATGAGGCTGGGGCGGCGCAGGTCCAGGTAGCGGTAGCGCAGCCGGATAGCCTCGGAGGTGTCCAGCTTAAAGTCTTCCAGCTCAAAGGGCGGGGTCAGGGAGGTGTTCAGCAGGCGCAGCTCCTCCACCGCCACTTCGATCTCCCCGGTCAGCAGATTGGGGTTGGCCATCCCTTCGGGCCGGGGGATGACGATCCCCCGCACCGCGATGACGAACTCGCTGCGCAGCACGTCAGCCTTGGCGTGGGCCAGCTCATTGACCTCCGGATTGAAGACCACCTGGGTGATGCCTTCCCGATCCCGCAGATCCACAAAGATCAGCCCGCCATGGTCCCGGCGGCGCTGGACCCACCCCATGAGGATTACTTCAGTATCAATGTCCTCCCGCCGGAGCGCCCCGCACGAATGGGTGCGCCGCCACCCGTCCACTGTATCCAGCACCTTATACTCCTTTATCCCCTAAGGCAGCCCTGATGGCCGCCAGATCAGTCAAGGAAACCTCCTGCTGGGTGCCGCTGGCCATGTCTTTCAGCAGCCCCCGGCCGGCCGCCAGTTCCTGGTCCCCCAGGATCAGGACAAAAGCCGCCCCCCGGCGGTTGGCCATGGTCATCTGGGCCTTCAGGGAGCGTTGGCCGAAATCCATGTCCACCTGGCAGCCCTGGCGGCGCAGACCCTGGACCAGATCGAAGCTTTTATCCAGGGCGGCCGGACCCAAGGCAGCCACGAACAGCAACCGCGGCCGGTCGCCGGCCTCGTCCTGGTCACTGAGGAGGGCCGCCAGCCGTTCCTCGCCGATGGCAAACCCCACGGCCGGCAGATCCGGGCCGCCGAGTTCCTTGATGAGGCCGTTGTAGCGACCGCCGCCGGCCACCGCGTCCTGGGCTCCCAAACGGGTGCTCACCACCTCAAATGCGGTGCGGGTATAATAATCCAAGCCTCGCACCAACCGGGGCTGCTGGCGGTAGGAGACCTGATAGCGGTCCAACAACTCCCGCACCCGCCGGTCATGGGCCACACAATCATCGCACAGGTGATCGGCCATGGTGGGCACCTGGAGCAGCAGCTCCTGGCAGACTTTGGACTTGCAATCAAACACCCGCAGGGGATTACTGGCACTCCGCCGTTGGCAATCCTCACACAGATCCCTGACCTGCCGGGCCAACAGGGCCGTCAACTCCAACAGATAGGCCGGCCGGCAGACCGGACAGCCCAGGGAATTGATCAGCAGCTCCAGGTCAGTCAATCCCAACTGCTGGAAGATGTCCAACACCAGCAGGATCAGCTCCGCATCCACCTCCGGGGCTTCGCCCCCCAAAGCTTCACCGTTGATCTGATGGAACTGCCGGTAGCGGCCCTTCTGCGGCCGTTCATAGCGGAACATGGGCCCGATGGTGTAGAGCTTCTTCACCTCTGCACCCTGATCCAGCCGGTTCTCGATGAACGCCCGCACCACCCCGGCCGTGGCCTCCGGCCGCAGGGTCAGCGACTCCCCCCGCCGGTCCAGGAAGGTGTACATCTCCTTTTCGACGATGTCCGTGCTGGCGCCGATGGAGCGCTGAAAGAGCTCCGTACGCTCCAACAACGGCAGCCGGATCTCCTGGTAGCCATACCGCTGGAACACGGCGCGGGCCACCGTCTCCATCCACTGCCACCGGGCCGTCTCCGGGGGCAGGATATCCTTCATGCCCCGAACCGCCTTGATCATAGGTCCTCTCCGCTCATACCAAAAATTTCTGTTTACCATATCAGCAGACCGGAGGCAAGCATTTATCCGGTGGCCACCCCCATCCGTATCCGGAACGGCCGCTGGTCTGGCACGCCCTGCCCCATACCCTAACGTCGGGATATCAAAGAGGGAAATCGCCGGGCCCAGGTTCGGCCGCACGCTTCCCAAAAGGCTATCATATTGAATTATAATCCATATTTTGGCATTTAGAAAAATTACTTCTATCACATATTCTGCTTGACAAATCTGCGTGACACATTATAAAAACATGATGAATTATGGCTAGAGGGCCAAAGTAGGTTGCGGCTTTGTGTTTTTTTTCATTTATTCCCACTGAGACATTGAGGCTGGTACCATGGCGGAAATCAAGAAGCCGGTAAGTATGGCACTGACGGCGGAGCAGGTCAAAAGCATCAAAGACGTCTGCCAGCAGTTGGGGCCGGTGAAAGGCAAGCTGTTGCCCATCCTGCATGCCGTGCAGGATATCTGCGGCAATTGGCTGCCGCTGGAGGCCCTGCAACTGGTGGCCAAAGAGCTGGACATCCCTTACGGTTATCTGTACGGAGTCATGTCCTTTTATTCCATGTTTTCGGTCACCCCTCGGGGTAAGTACATCATCCGTCTGTGTGAATCGGCGCCGTGTCATGTCATGGGCGCCGATAACATTCAGGAGGTCCTGGAGGAGGAACTGGGTATCAAGGTGGGCGGCACCACCAGCGACGGTCTGTTCACCCTGGAGCATACCGCCTGTCTGGGTACCTGTGAAGTGGCTCCGGCCATGCAGATCAACGAGGTGGTCTTCGGCAACCTGACCAAAGACAGGGTCAAAGAGATCCTGGAAAACTACCGCAATGGCAAGACGGTGGATTACCGCACCCTGGCCCGGACGACCAATCCTCCCTTGGCCTATCCCCTGCCGCCGGACGAGATGGTCCTGTTCCCCAACCTGGATCAGATCAACCCCATGAGTCTGGACGACTATGTGGCCCGGGGCGGCTACTCCTCCTTGAAAAAGGCCGTCACCTCCATGGGGCAGGTGGATGTCATCAATGAGGTCAAGACGGCCAATATCCGGGGTCGGGGCGGCGCCGGCTTCCCCGCCGGGTTGAAATGGTCCTTCACCCAACCCAGCCCCATCACTCCGAAATACATCGTCTGCAACGCTGACGAAGGCGAGCCGGGGACCATCAAAGACCGCTATATCATGGAGGGTGATCCCCACCGGGTCTTGGAGGGGATGGCCATCGCCGGCTACGCCATCGGCGCCAGCCACGGTTACATCTATGTCCGGGGCGAATACTATCTCTCCATGCTGCGGCTGCAGAATGCCATTGACCAGGCCACGGCCAAAGGTTATCTGGGCAAGAACATCTTCGGCACCGATTTCAGTTTCACCATCGAGGTCCAGACCGGCGGCGGCGCTTACGTCTGCGGCGAGGAAACCGCCCTCATCGAGTCCATCGAAGGCAAGCGGGGCAACCCCCGGGTCAAGCCCCCCTTCCCCGGCCAGGTGGGGGTGTGGGGTAAACCCACCATCGTCAACAATGTGGAGACCCTCTCCAGCATCCCGGTGATCATCGCCAAGGGCGGCGAATGGTACAAGAACAAGGGCACCGAAGATGCCGCCGGCACCAAGATCTTCCAGGTGGTGGGGCATGTCAACAAGCCCGGCGTCATTGAGGCCAACCTGGGTATGACGGTGCGCGAACTCATCGACACATATGGCGGCGGTGTCCGGGGCGGCAAGAAGTTCAAGTCCTGCCAGACCGGCGGTGCCTCCTTCGGGTTCATCACCGAGTCCCAGCTGGACACCCCCATGGAATACAAAGCCTTGGGGGCCATCGACGGCGCCCTGGGTTCCGGGACCATGCTGGTGATGGATGAAGACACCTGCATCGTCGATGTGGTCAAGTGTATCCTCTACTTCTTCCAGCATGAATCCTGCGGCTTCTGTCTCCCCTGCCGGCGGGGCACCCGGGTCCTCTACGACCTGATCTGCAAGATCGCCGACGGCCGGGGCACCGAGGCCGACATGGACAAGATGATCAAGGTGGGCCAGGTAATGCTGGACAGCGCCAACTGCGCCTTGGCCATGAGCCCCATCTTCTTCATCAAGACCACCATGGAACGCTATCGGGAGGATTACCTCTGCCATATTAACGGCACCTGCAGCAAATGTAAAAAATAAGGCCGCTGGTTAACCAGGCGGGCCGGAAGCCGGTGGGCCGGCAAGGTCACCCCGGCAGGCAAAAGGAAGGGACGAGCGATGCTCATTGATTATCTACCCATTTTAGTGTATCTGGTCATCGCCATGGGCGTGGCCGTGGGCATGGTGGCCCTCTCTGAGGCCGTGGGCAAGAAGACCCATTCCCCCGTTAAGGACCTGCCCTATGAGTGCGGTATGGTCCCCGTGGGGGATGCCCGCAGCCGCTACTCGGTGAAGTTTTTCGTCATCGCCATGTTCTTTCTGGTGTTTGACATTGAAGCGATCTTCCTCTATCCCTGGGCCGTGGTCTTTAAGGCCCTGGGGCTCTTTGGCCTGATAGAGATGGCCATCTTTATTATCATCCTGGCCGTTGGCCTGGCCTACGTGTGGGGCAAGGGCGCCCTGCAGTGGGAGTAGGGAAGAAATCCATTAAGCCTGAAAACAGGTTGAGATAAAGAGGAATTTTGGCATGGGTATCGAAGAACACTTAGGGAACAATGTTCTCACCACCACCCTGGAAAAGGTGGTGGATTGGGCCCGGAAAAATTCACTCTGGCCGGCCACCTTCGGTCTGGCCTGCTGTGCCATCGAGATGATCGTCACTGCGGCCAACCGTTGGGATATCGCCCGGTTCGGGATGGAGGCCTTCCGGGCATCCCCCCGCCAAGCCGATCTGATGATCGTGGCAGGGACGGTGACGAAGAAGATGGTGCCCGCGGTGGTGCGGATCTACGAGCAGATGACCGAGCCCAAGTGGGTGATCGCCATGGGCGCCTGCGCCTCCTCGGGAGGCATCTTCCGGAGCTATGCCGTGGTCCAGGGCATTGACCTCTACCTGCCGGTGGACGTCTATGTGCCGGGCTGCCCGCCCCGGCCGGAGGGCCTGCTCTACGGCATCCTCAAACTGCACGAGAAGATTCTAAAGGATCCATTTCTGACGGCAAAATATCGCGATCAGGTCGCGCCGGCCAGGAGGAAGCATGGACACGGTCACTGAGAAACTGCAGGCTCAATTCCCCGAGGCCATCGTGGACGTCTATGAATTCCGGGGAGATACCACGGTGACGGTCAAACCGGATTCTCTGGTCGCCGTGTGCACCTTTTTGCGCGACGATCCGGAGACCTCCTTCAAGTACCTTTCCGCCGTCTCCGGCGTGGACTATTACCCGGCCTCGCCCCGGTTTGCCGCGGTCTATCACCTCTATTCCCATCAGTTCAAGAAACGTTTTGCCCTGAAGGCCTTCTGCCCCAACGACGATCTGCCGGTGCTGCCTTCAGTGGTGCCGGTCTGGAGCACGGCGGACTGGCATGAGCGGGAGGCCTATGATCTGGTGGGTATCAAGTTCAGCGGCCATCCGGACCTGCGGCGCATCTTGACCCCGCCGGAATGCGAAGGCTATCATCCGCTCCGCAAAGATTATCCTCAAGAAGGGTATTAGGAAGTAGAGACGATGAACAACGCCGAATTAGCTCCTCGAACTGAAACCATGCTCCTCAACCTGGGCCCGCAGCACCCCAGCACCCACGGGGTTTTGCGGGTATGGCTGGAGCTGGATGGAGAAGTTATTGTCAATGCCGACCCGGATATCGGTTACCTGCATCGGGGCATCGAAAAGATGTGCGAAAACCGCACCTATCACCAATGTCTGCCCCTCACCGACCGGTTGGACTATCTGGCGGGCACGGCCAATAACTTCGGCTTCGTCCTGGCGGTGGAAAAACTGCTGGGTGTGGAAGTCCCCAAACGGGCGCAGTATATCCGGGTGTTGTTGGCCGAATTGACCCGGATCTCCAGTCACCTCTTCTGGCTGGGGACCCATGGCCACGACCTGGGCGCCATGACCCCCCTCTTCTTCGCCTTCCGGGAACGGGAGGAACTCATGGACCTCTTTGAGATGGTCTGGGGGGGCCGCCTCTTCCCCTGCTATCTGCGCATCGGTGGCCTGGCGGCCGACCTGCCGGAGGGCTTTGTGGAGAAGGCCTGGGACTTCGTCAAAAAATTCCCCGAAGCCATCAAAGATTACCATAACCTCCTCACCAAGAACCGCATCTGGATCGCCCGGACCAAGGACGTGGGGGTCTTTACCAAAGAAGAGGCCCTGGATTGGGGTTGGTCCGGTCCCATGGCCCGGGGCTCCGGCGTGGATTGGGATATCCGACGGGATACGCCTTACTCCAGCTACCAGGACTTTGACTTCAAGATCCCCTTGGGCACCAACGGCGATACCTACGACCGCTACCTGGTGCGCATGGAGGAGATGGTCCAGAGCAACCTCATCTGCCGGCAGGTGCTGGAAAAACTGCCCGCCGGGGACATTAACGTCAACGACCCCACCGTCATCCTGCCCCCGAAAGAAAAGGTCTATAACACCATCGAGGGCCTGATCAACCATTTCCTGCTCATCGAGAAAGGCATCACCCCGCCCAAAGGCGAGGTTTACCATGCCATCGAGGCCCCCAAAGGGGAATTGGGCTTCTACATCATCAGTGACGGCAGCCCCCGACCCTTCCGCATCAAAGTCCGGGGTCCGTCCTTCATCAACCTGTCGCCCACCAAGGTCCTGGCCAAAGGGCGGCTGTTGTCCGATCTCATTGCGCTCATAGGTACGATGGATATTGTGTTGGCCGACGTGGATCGGTAAACACAACCCTGCTGATCATTAGCCACTCAACAATTAGGAAATCACCATGGTCAATCTGACGATCGATGGCAAAGCAATTCAGGCAGAAGAGGGAAGCACCATATTACAGGCGGCGCAGGCCCACGGAATCCGCATTCCCTTCCTCTGCTACCATCCGGCGATCAAGGCCATCGGCTCGTGCCGGATCTGTGTGGTAGAAGTCAAGCCCGGCCCGCCCAGACCACAACCGGCGTGCACCACCAAAGTGGCGGAAGGTATGGAGGTAGTCACCAATTCCGACAAACTTCAGGACATCCGCCGGGAGTTGGTCAAGTTCATGCTCATCAATCACCCCCTGGACTGCCCCTGGTGCGACAAGGGCGGTGAGTGTGAGCTGCAGAACCTGACCCACGAATTGGGCATCGCCGACGTCGATTATGAAGCGGTCCGTAAACCCATCAACAATGATTTCGATTCCAAACTGATCGAACGCTACAATACCCGCTGCGTTACCTGCGGCCGCTGCGTCCGGGTCTGCAAGGACCGGGTGGGGGCCAGCGCCATCAACTTTGAAAATCGGGCCTATTTCACCGACCTGGGCAGCGGCCAGATGCCGCTGAATTGCGAGTTCTGCGGCACCTGCATCGAAGTCTGCCCGGTGGGGGCCCTCATCAACAAACTCTTTAAGTACGGCGCCCGGGCCTGGGAAATGACCGCCACCCCTGGCATCTGCCAGTTCTGCGGCGGCGGCTGCGACTACGAGGTCCACGTCAAGGACGGCCAGGTGAAGCGGGTCCGGCGGGATGAAAGCAACCCGCTCCTCTGCCTCCGGGGCCGTTTCGGGTTCGGCGTCCTCACCGCCCCCGAGCGGGTCAAGGCCCCACTCATTAAGAAGGGTGGCCAGTTCGTGGAGGTCAGCTGGGACGAGGCCCTGGACTTTGCCGCCCAAGGTCTGATGCAGGTGATGGCCAAGTCCGGCGCCAGCGCCATCTACGGCGTCGGCACTCCCCGGGGCACCAACGAAGCCAACTACCTCTTCCAGAAGTTCTTCCGAGTGGTCCTGGGGACCAACCAGATCGACAACCCAGCCCGGTATAATTATTGGCGGGCCTTGGAAGGCCTGGCCCAGGTGTTCGGTTGGCCGGAGGTCGAAGGCATTAACCCGGAGATCAATAAGTTTGCCAAACCCTTCTCCAGCCCCCTGACCTTCGGGGACGAAGCCAAAGGCAAGGGCTTCCCCTTTGTCCTGGGCGAGACCGCCAAGCTGAAGGAAGCCGACACCGTCCTGGTCATCGGCGCCGATGTGACGCCGGAGATGCCCCCCTACGGCTGGGCCCTCATGGAAGCCTTGGAGCGGGAAACCTTCCGGCTCCTGGTCGCCAACCCCCGTAAGACCAAGTATGACCGCTACGCCCAGCAGAAACTGCGCTACCGGCCGGGAACCGAACGGGCCCTGGTCCTGGGTCTGATGGCCGCCATGGTAGCTGCCAACCCGGATCTCCAACCCCAGATACCGGCCGAAGGGTGGGCAGCATGCAAAGAGATCTTGCAGCAGGTCTCTTTGGCGGACATCGCCGCCCAGACCGGCGTCGCAGCCGCGGATCTTCAGGCCGCCGCCCAGACCCTGCTCCAGGCTCAGGCACCGGCCATCATCTTCGGCAATGACCTGTTGGCCCAGGCCAGCGGCAAGGAAAACGCCGTGGCAGTGGCCAACCTCTTCCTGCTCATCGGCCGGCCAGGCACTGCTGGCAGCGCCCTCTATCCCATCGCCGAAAAGAACAATACCCACGGCGTCTGTGACATGGGCGTGCTGCCCAATTTCCTGCCGGGTTACCAGCCGCTGAGCGCCGGGGAGAAGTTCAGCCAGGCGTGGGGCAAAACCCCGCCGCCGCTGCCGGGCCTTACCTTGGAGGAGGCTTTGGCGAAGCTGGAGGCCAATGCCGTTAACGCCCCCCAGGCTTTTTATATCTTGGGTGGCGACATGATCCGGCAGCTGCCCAACAGCCAGCGGGTTAAGAGCATCCTGCAGAAGGCTAAATTTATTGTCGTTCAGGGTGCCTTTATGACCGAGGTGGCCAAACTGGCCGATGTTATCCTGCCCGTGGGGGTGCATGCCGAAATCAACGGCACCTACACCAGCGTCGACGGCCGCCTGGGCCACACCCGCTCGGCCGTCAAGGCCAACGGCGTCAGACCGGGCTGGCAGATCATTACCGCCCTGGCCAAAAAACTGGATTACCCCATGGAGTATGCCAGCGCCGAAGATGTCTTCAAGGAAATGGCCACCTTGACGCCCATCTATGCCGGCCTGCAGCCCGGCTATCGTTGGCCCTGCCCCCATGTGAAGGCCGACCTCAAAGGGACCTTTGTGCCCTTCAGCATCGAGCCCGATGCCCTGGGGGACGGTGAGTACACCCTCATCGTGGGCAAGACTATGGGCCATTCCGGCAGCTATACCACCTTCGCCGAAGGCCCCATGACCGTCAACGGCACCCAGACCCTGCAGCTCAACAGCGAGGATGCCGCCAAACTGGAGATCGCCGACGGTGATACGGTCACCGTCAGTTCGGCCCAAGGCCGCATTGCGGTGGCCGCTGCCATCAATGACAATCTGCCGGCCGGCGTGGTCTTCCTGGCGGACCATTTCGCCGCGCCCCTGGCCAACAGTCTGACACTGAACTCAAATCTCTGCCGTGTAACCATTCAGAAGGGTTAATGCTATGAACCTGCCGTTATTGATTGGAGTTATGGTGGTGAAAATCCTGGTGGTTTTCGTGGTGTTTCTCACTACCATAGCTTACGTAGTCCTGATGGAACGGAAGGTTTTGGGATTCATCCAATTCCGTTACGGTCCCAACCGGGTCGGCCCCTGGGGCTTGCTGCAACCCTTGGCAGACGCCCTCAAGCTGATCTTTAAAGAAGATTACACGCCGCCGGGAGCCAACAAGACCCTCTTTGTCATCGCCCCGATGATCGTCGGTCTGACGGCCTTCCTGCCGCTGGCAGTCATCCCCTTTGCTGATAAGATCCTGCCGGATACGGTGACCATCTACGGCCAGCAGTTGGACCTCACTGCGGCCAGCCTCAATAGAGGGGTCATCGCCGACGTCAACATCGGCCTGCTGTATGTCTTTGCCGTGGCCAGCATGGCGGTCTACGGCGCGGTCATCGGCGGTTGGGCCTCCAATAATAAATACTCCCTCTTGGGCGCCCTGCGGCTCTCCGCCCAGATGATCAGCTATGAACTGGCCCTGGGCCTGTCCATCATCGGCGTCCTGATGATTTCCGGCACCCTGAGCCTGGTGGGCATCGTGGAAGCCCAGAAGAACATGTGGTTCATCGTCTACCAGCCGCTGGGCTTCATCCTCTTCCTCACCGCCGCCTTTGCCGAATGTGCCCGGACCCCCTTCGACCTCATCGAATGTGAGAACGAGTTGGTGGCCGGGTATCAGACCGAATACAGCTCCATGAAATGGGGTCTGTTGATGATGGGTGAATACGGCCACGTGGTCATTGCCAGCGCTTTGACGGTCACCCTCTTCCTGGGCGGCTGGCAGGGGCCCTTCCTGCCGCCGGTGGTCTGGTTCCTCCTCAAGACCTTCATCCTCATCTTCTTCTTCATCTGGGTGCGGGGCACCTTCCCCCGTTTCCGTTTCGATCAACTGATGTATTTCGGTTGGAAAGTCTTGTTGCCCCTCTCTCTGGTCAACATCCTTCTGACCGGCATCATCATGCTCTACATACCGAGGTAGCGACATGATACTTCCATTGCTCAAAGGGTTGGGAACCACCTTTAAGGCCATCTTTTCCAAGCCGGTGACCATCCTCTACCCGGAACAGAAGCGGCCGGTCTACGACCGGTTCCGGGGACGGCCGGAATTGCAGTTGTATGAGAACGGCAAAGTCAAATGCGTTGCCTGCACCCTGTGCAAAACGGTCTGCCCCTCCCAGGCCATCACCCTCATCGAACCCAAAGAGGGGACCTACGGGGAGAAGTATCCGGTGGAGTTCGTCATCGACCTGACCCGCTGCATCTTCTGTGGGTTCTGTCAGGAAGCCTGTCCCAAGGCGGCCATCGCATTGAACAAAGAGTACGAGCTGGCGCAGTACGACAAGAAGATGCTCGTCTATAACATCGAGATGCTGAAGCCCCAAGGGTAATCCAGGCAAGGAGATGAAAGGATGCAAATACTATTTTTCCTTTTAGCCGCAACGGCTTTGATCTCCGGGATCATGGTGGTCATCCAGGTCAACCCGGTGCGCAGCGCCCTCTTTCTGGTGTTGAATTTCTTCGCCCTGGCCGCCATCTATCTGCTGGCCAACGCTCAATTTATCGCCGCCATCCAGATCATCGTCTACGCCGGGGCCATCATGGTGCTCTTCCTGTTCGTCATCATGCTCCTCAACTTGCGGGAACCGGAAGAGGGTGGTGCCAAACGCCACTTGGGCCAGAAGATCTTCGGCGCCTCGCTGGCCGCGGGGGTCATCACCTTGGTGGTCTACAAGGTCTTCCGGATGATCGTTCCCCCCGGACAGCCGTTGACGCCGGAATTCGGCACCACGGAGATGGTGGCCAAATCGCTCTTCACCGATTACCTTCTGCCCTTTGAAATGACGTCCATCCTCTTGTTGGTGGCCGTGGTGGGGGCGGTGATTCTGGCAAGATCGAAAGTGGAATAACGCCGACGCGTTTCAGGAGATGGTTGTATGGAAATCCCGATCTCGTATTACCTCATTCTTAGCAGCGCCCTCTTCGCCATCGGCGCCGTTGGGGTGCTCATAAGACGGAACGCCATCATCATATTCATGTGCATTGAAATGATGCTGAATGCCGTGAATCTCTCCCTCATCGCCTTTTCGGACTTGCACCGGTCGATTGATGGGCAGATGTTGGTCTTCTTTGTCATGGTGGTAGCGGCAGCCGAAGTTGCGGTGGGCTTGGCCCTGATCTATGTGATCTTCCGCAACAAAGGCAACATCTATGTCGATGAATTGAATATCATGAAGTGGTAAGGAGCAGGCCATGATTCAATATATCTGGTTGGTGCCTGTTTTTCCCCTGATAGGCTTCCTGATCAACGGCCTGTTGGGCAAAAAAATCTCAAAACAAACCGTCAGCATCGTCGGCCCCGGGGCTGTGGGTCTGTCCTTTGCCTGGGTCCTGGGCTGCTTCTGGGAGTACCTGAACCTGCCGGCCAAGGCCAAGCCTGTGGAGGTGGTGGTCTACAATTGGATCACCTCCGGGAACTTCAATGCCCAGGCGGCCTTCCTGGTGGACCCCCTCTCCCTGGTCATGCTCCTGGTGGTCTCTGGGGTGGGCTTCCTGATCCATATCTATTCCGTGGGCTACATGCATGACGACCCCGGCTATGCCCGCTACTTCTCATATCTGAACCTCTTCGTCGTCAACATGCTGATCCTGGTATCAGCCAACAACTTCCTGCTCCTCTTCGTCGGTTGGGAGGGCGTGGGGCTGTGTTCTTACCTCCTCATCGGCTTCTGGTATGAGAAGCAATCGGCCAGCGATGCCGGCAAAAAGGCCTTCGTGGTCAACCGGATCGGCGACTTCGGCTTCCTGTTGGGCATCTTCTTGATTTTCTATACCTTCGGTACCATCAATTTCCGGGAAGTCTTTGCCCAGGCCCCCAACTTTCCTGTGGGCAGCGCCATCCTGACGGCCATCACCCTGCTGCTGTTCCTCGGCGCCACCGGTAAATCCGCCCAGATTCCCCTCTATACCTGGTTGCCCGATGCCATGGAAGGTCCGACCCCGGTCAGCGCCCTCATCCATGCCGCCACCATGGTCACCGCCGGCGTCTATATGGTGGCCCGCTGCAGCGCCCTCTATGTCATGGCGCCCATTTCCATGACCGTGGTGGCGGTGGTCGGTCTGGCTACGGCTTTCATGGCCGCTTCCATCGGCTTGGCCCAGAATGACATCAAGCGGGTGTTGGCCTACTCCACGGTGAGCCAATTGGGCTATATGTTCCTGGCCTGCGGCGTCGGTGCCTTCATCGCGGCCATCTTCCACCTCATGACCCATGCCTTCTTCAAGGCCCTCCTCTTTTTGGGCTCCGGCAGCGTCATCCATGGCATGCACGGCGAACAGGATATGCGCAAGATGGGCGCCCTGAAAGCCAAAATGCCCATTACCTATGCGGTCATGTTGATAGGGACCTTGGCCATTGCCGGTATCTTCCCCTTTGCCGGTTTCTTCAGCAAAGATGAAATCCTCTTCAAAGCCCTGACCGACGGGGCCGTGGGCTACTGGGCCATCGCCTCCTTGGGCGCCATGATGACGGCCTTTTACATGTTCCGGCTCATCTTCATGACGTTCTACGGCGACAAGCGTTGGGATCCCCATGTGCATCCCCATGAATCGCCGCCGGTGATGACCATCCCGCTGATCATCCTGGCGATCCTGTCCACGGTGGGCGGCTTTGTGGGCATCCCCCTGATCCAGGGCTGGAATGTCTTCCATGACTTCCTCAATCCCGCCATTGCCCATGTGCCCGGCGTCCATGAAGTCCACCACTCCATGACCTTCGAAGTCATGATGATGCTGGTGAGCATGGGCGTGGCCGGTATCGGCATCTTCATCGCTTACAAGATGTATATCAAAGAACCGGAACTGCCGGCGCAGGTGACCGCCCGGGTTCCCGGTCTCTACGACTTGATCTACAACAAATACTATGTGGATGAGATCTATGATGCCACCGTCGTGGAACCCATCAAGAACGGCTCTGTCTTCCTCTGGCAGGAGGCCGATTCCAAGGTCATCGACGGTGTGGTCAATGGCTCGGCCAGCATCGTGGAACGCCTCAGCACCATCATCCGCAAGCTGGAAACCGGGTATGTGCAGAACTATGCCTTGGGGATCCTCATCGGTGTGGCAGTCATCACCGGATACTATCTTGGCCGTTAGTTGGTAGGATAAGGAGTCAATTCAATGAATTTCCCGATATTATCAATTCTGATCCTGCTACCCATGGTCGGGGTGGCATTGATCATGATGCTGAATCGAGAAAACCAGTGGGTGATCAAAGGCACGGCCATGGCAGTGGCTCTGGCGGAATTTGTCATCTCCTTGCCGCTGTGGTTCTGGTTCAACAGCAACACGGCCGAGATGCAGTTCGTGGAGCAGTATTCCTGGGTGCCCTCCTGGGGGATCAGCTACTTCGTGGGCATTGACGGCATCTCCCTGCTGCTGGTCATGCTCACCACCTTCATTACCCCCATCTGTGTCCTGGCCTGCTGGGAAGATGTGCAGGACAAGGTGAAGGAGTTCATGATCTGTCTGCTCTTCCTACAGACCGGCATGATCGGCGTCTTCGTCGCCTTGGACCTCTTCCTGTTCTATGTCTTCTGGGAAGTGATGCTGATCCCCATGTATCTGCTCATCGGGGTCTGGGGCAACCCGGCCCGGCGGATCTATGCGGCCGTCAAGTTCTTCATATATACCATGGTGGGCTCCCTGCTCATGTTAGTGGCCATCCTGGTGCTCTACTTCTACAATGCCAAGGTCACCGGCGTCTACACCTTCGATCTGTTGAAGATGTACGGCCTGAAGATCCCCTTTGAAATGCAGTTCTGGATGTTCTTGGCCTTCGGCCTGGCCTTTGCCATCAAAGTCCCCATGTTTCCGGTGCATACCTGGTTGCCGGACGCGCATACGGAAGCTCCCACGGTGGGTAGCGTGATCCTGGCCGCAGTCCTGCTGAAGATGGGGACCTACGGCTTCCTGCGTTTCAATATGCCCCTGTTCCCTGATGCTGCCTGGTACTTCGTGCCCCTCTTCAGCATCCTGGCGGTCATCGGCATCATCTATGGCGCCCTGGTCTCTCTGGTGCAGGTGGACCTGAAGCGCCTGGTGGCCTTCTCCTCGGTCAGCCACCTGGGGTTCGTCATGTTGGGCCTCTTCAGCTACAACATGGCCGGTGTCCAAGGTGGTATCATCCAGATGATCAACCACGGTCTCTCCACCGGGGCCTTGTTCTTGATCGTCGGCATGATCTATGAACGGCGCCATACACGCATGATCGCCGACTTCGGTGGCATCTCCAAAGTGATGCCCATCTTTGCCACCATCTTCATGATCGTCACCCTGTCGTCCATCGGCCTGCCGGGTCTGAACGGCTTCGTGGGGGAATTCCTTATCCTCCTGGGCGCCTTCAAGGCGAACAAGATGTATGCCGTCTTCGCCGCCACCGGCGTCATCTTTGCCGCCGCCTACATGCTGTGGATGTTCCAGCGGGTCATGTTCGGCGTGGTGACCAATGAAAAGAACAAAAACCTGAAAGACCTCTCCATGCGGGAAGTGGTGGTCCTGTTGCCGGTCCTCCTCTTCATCGTCTGGATCGGGGTCTATCCCAACACGTTCCTGGAAAAAACCAAAGCCTCCACTGCCAACTTTGTCGCTTTTATGGAAAAAGCAAAAGCCACCAAAGTGGCGGCGGCTGATGTGACCATGAAGGGGGATCTGAGATGAGCATTGAAATTCCGACGATCTGTCTGACCAACATCGGTCCGCTGATCACCTTGAGCGTGGCGGGACTCTTGCTCCTGCTCTTCGATGCCTTTTCCATCAAGGGCATGCAAAAGGCAAGGTTCCATCAGTTTTCCCTGGTGGCGGTGGGCATCGCCCTGCTGCAGACCATCCTGCTCTGGAACCGCAATACCGTTGATTTCAGCCGCATGATCTATGTGGACAATTTCTCCTTTTTCTTCAACATCATCTTCCTGATAGGCACGGGCATCAGCATCATCCTCTCCGTGGACTACCTGGACACTTATAAAAAGAACTACGGCGAATACTACGCCCTCATCCTCTTCGCCGCGGTGGGCATGATGCTCATGGCTGCCGGCGGCAATCTGGTGATCATCTTCCTGGGCGTGGAAATCCTCTCCATCCCCATCTACATCCTTTCCGGTCTGTTCCGAGAGGACTTGAAGTCCAATGAGGCCGCCCTGAAGTACCTCCTCCTGGGAGCCTTCTCCTCCGCCTTCCTCCTCTTCGGTATCGCCATGCTCTACGGCGGCACCAACACCTTCTACCTGGCGGACCTGGCGGCGTTCATCAAAAAGAACGGCATGAACGGCTTCACCTACGTCGGCATGGGTCTCCTCATCGTCGGTTTCGGTTTCAAGGTCTCCATGGCCCCCTTCCACATGTGGACCCCCGATGTCTATGAAGGCGCCCCCACCTCCATCACCGCCTTCATGTCCGTGGGCACCAAGGCTGCGGCCTTCGCTGCCTTCCTACGGGTCTTCCTGGAAGTCTTCCCCACCGTCCGGGGCGAATGGGATATGCTGCTGTGGTGGGCCGCCGTCGCCACCATGACGGTGGGCAATGTCACCGCCCTGGCCCAGACCAACATCAAACGGATGCTGGCCTACTCCTCCATCGCCCACGCCGGTTACATCTTGGTCGGTCTCATCGCCGGCAACAAGATGGGCGCCAGCGGTGTGCTGTATTACCTCCTGGCCTATACCCTGATGAACCTGGGCGCCTTCGGGGTGGTCATCATGGTGGCCCGGAAGAAAGACAGCTACCTGAATATCTATGATTACAGCGGCCTGGCCTTCCAGCACCCCGGCTTGGCCATGATGATGAGCGTCTTCCTCTTCAGCCTGGTGGGTCTGCCCCCCACAGCCGGCTTCCTGGGGAAATTTTACCTCTTTTCCGCTGCGGTGGACGCAGGCTACATCTGGCTGGTCATCATTGCGGTCATCAACAGCCTCATCTCCGTCTATTACTACCTGCGCATCACCGTGATCATGTACATGAAGCCCGCAGAGGCTGACCTGGGGCCGGTGGCCATGACCCCGGTAATGAACGCCACCCTGATTTTCAGCGCCCTGGCGGTCCTCCTCATCGGCATCTTCCCCGGCACCATCTATACCCTGGCTTTAAACTCCGTCAAGTTCTTCGGCAGCTAAGCAGCGCTGTTCTTCATCCTTATCCCAGGGCCCTTCGGGGCCCTTTTTTGGTGCGCCGAGCATGCATAGCAGCTTGGAGGTGAGAGCCCCCTACCCAACTTGATGGAAGTGAAGGGTTAGCGAAACGCCAGGGGGGTATCGGGGGGGTCTGAAGGAGGCGTGGAGCCAGGCCATGTCCCGACCAACAGAAACCGGCCCGGAGGCTGTTGTGGCAGACGAGCGGACGGATAATCGCGCCGGCCATAACCATCAGGGCCAGGGCTAGACGTCCGGCAGGTGTGTGGCGAAGGCGGTTGTGCTTCACCAGGATCGCCCCTACGATGTGGTATGCAACGGGGCGATTACCAGGGTTGCTGCGACCACATCATTCCCGTAGGGGCGAAGCTTGTCTTCG
>FWPV01008767.1_pt1 | contig 17472 bp, 12 predicted proteins | sample 2228371 | NCBI WGS metagenome assembly FWPV01 (sample SAMEA103939776, study PRJEB20133) | metagenome | reverse complement strand
TCTGCGCCAGACCACTGGTAGAGCAGGGTCAGGGTGTCCCCAGGCTTGGCCCCCATGCAGTCAATGGCAACCTTGCCGAGGCCAAGTGCGTCGGCTTGGGCCTTGGCTGCGGCGTTGAGAGCCGTGTCCAAGTCGGCGCCGTTGACGTAGTCCACGATAGCCTTCCACTCGGCCTCGCCGAAGGGCGCGGGGATGGTGTCGCCGATGTCGGGGGTGAAGCCCGCAGCACCGGCGAGGGCCTCGGCCTTCTTGATGAGGGCAGGGTCGGTGTAGTTGCCGAGGGCGAGTTTGTTGGGTGAGAGGTCAAACCCAACCTTGGCCCACTGAGCGGCCCCTTCCTTGCCGGTGAGGTAAGCGACCAGAGCCTTGGTGGCCGGGGAGGTGCCGAAGGCCATCATGAAGTCGGCGCCGCCCTGCATCCCCTTGGCGCCCGGGACCGGGAAGAAGTCGTAGTCGGTGCCGTACTTGAGGTTGGGATACTGCTTGGCGATTTCGCCGCCCGCGAAGCCGGACTGCTTGACCATCATGGCCTCTGGCGGGTCGGAGAAGACCTTGTAAATGGCGTCCAGGAAGGAGGTGCTGACGGTGCCGGTGGCGCCGCCGACGGTGTACTTGGGGTCTTTGGCCCACTTGCCGTAGGTTTCAAAGGCCTTCTTGACGCCCGGGTCGTTGTAGGCAACCTTGCCGCTGATGATGTCCAAGACGTACTGGGGCCCCTGCTGGACGAGGAGGATGTCCTGGATGAAGTCAGAGCCTGTCCAGCCGGTGGCGGGGCCGGATTCCATGCCCATGGACCAGGGCACGTTCTTGTCCGCCACCATCTTCTCTACGAGGGCCTCCAGTTCCTCCCAGGTCTTGGGCACCGTGTAGCCGAAGAGTTGGAAGTTGGCCGGGCTGTACCAGATGATCGTCTTGATGTCGGCCTTGACGGGTACAGCGAGCCACTTGCCGTTCTTGGTGCCCATGGCCTTCCAGAAGTCGGCGTAGTTGTTGGGGTCGGCGCCGAGGGAGGAGAGGTCTTGCAGTTTGTCGGCGTAGAGGTCCATGGGAGCGGTCTGAGGCCAGAAGATGATGTCGGGCGGCGTGGATTTGGCCTTGGTGTCCAGGACGGCAGCGTCGCGGGTGGACTGGGCGACGATCTGGACGCCGCAGGCATCCACGAAGGGCTTGAGGATGGCGTTGAGCTTTTCCTCTTCTGCGCCAGACCACTGGTAGAGCAGGGTCAGGGTGTCCCCAGGCTTGGCCCCCATGCAGTCAATGGCGGGCGCAGGGGGCACCGTTGGCTCAGGGGTCGGTGTTGGCTTGGCCTGGTAAGGCGGCGGGGCTGTGGGCGTGGGTTTGGCGCCGCAGCCGGCCAAGGCCATGCTGGCGATGAGCACCAGAGCCAGCAGTGTAAAGGTTGTGCGTTTCATTTCTTGTCCTCCTTACAGATACGGTCTGGAACCCAACTGCGAAATGGGCAGGCGCGTTTGCCTCGCCTGCCATGCGGCCGCTCGCATTATGAGCGGCATTCTTCATGTAGACTTTGCTTGCATCACCTCCTTTCTGTGTCGGCGATGGGTTGTTCGCACGTACGCGCGGCCTCGAGAAGGGTTCTCAAAGCGCGCGCTGCCGTTTGGCGCCGCAGGATTCCCGAACGACCAACTCCGTGTCTAACATGACAGATGGCACGTCGGCATCACCATCAATCAGGGCGATAAGCGCAATCGCCGCCGTCCACCCGAGGCCGTAGGCCGGCACGTGGATGGTGGTCATGGGCGGGTTGACATAGGCGGCAAAGAACAAGTCGTCAAATCCCACAAGAGCAATGTCGTCAGGCACAGCGAGTTGCGCGGCATGGATCGCGCGCACGGCTCCCAGGGCTACCACGTCCCCGGCGACGAAGACGGCAGTAGGGAGCGGCGAGAGGGCGAGCAGGCGACTCATAGCGACCTGTCCCGTCTCGGGCAGAAAGTTCGCTTCGGCAACGAGGGCGGGGTCAAAGGCAATGCCGTTTGCCTGCAGCGCTTGCTGGTAGCCGGCCAATCGTTCCCTGGCGCTCATGTGGGTGAGGGGGGCATTGGAGATGAAGCCAATCCTTCGGTGCCCAAGGTTGATCAGATGCTGGACTGCCCTTCGCGCGCCGGAGCGGTTGTCCACATCCACACACGGGAAGGGCAATTCGGGTAGATGGCCGTGGATGACGAGCGGGAATTCCTCGCGTGCCAACCGTGGCAAAATGGGGTCGTCGGCGCGCGGGCCTGAAAGGATGAGGCCGTCCACTTCCTGCTCGTGAACCAGGCTGAGGAAAACATCAAGACTGGGCACATCTTCCGCGGTTTGCACAATCAGGCGATAGCCGTTTGCGCGTGCGGCTGCCGTTACCCCTTGGAGAAGCCCTGGCCAGAAGGCATCGGCCGCAAGGGGATCTTGGCCTTCGGCCAGGATGATGCCGATCCTGCCCGCCCTGCCTGTGGCGAGAGAACGGGCCGCGGAGGTAGGGTAGTAGTCCAGTTCGCGCGCGGCTTTCCACACGCGGTTTCGGGTTTCCTCACTGATCTTGACGCCTGGCACGTTGTTGAGGACGAAAGAAACCGTTGTGCGTGAAACGCCTGCACGTTCGGCGACGTCCTTGCTCGTAACCTGTCGGCGAGCCACGGTGCCCTCCTTGCACCTGTGTGCTAAACCGCGTTACTAACGCGTGTTAATTATACCACAGAATGGGCGCGGTGTCAAGAGGCGATTTCGGGCGGTGCGGTCCCAAAGTTTTTTGCAAGTTCGGATTCGCCAAAATGGGGGAGGCTTTGCTACCATGCCGAGGAACACCCACCAGCGCGAAACACAGAGCCCATGAACACCGTACAGCGAGGCAAACGTGCGTCTAATGGCTCCAGAGTCGTGAGTGCCGCACACGCGGTTAGTTTTAAGGATACCCCCTTCTGTAACCTCACGCATTATCTCCCACAGTCCCATGCCCACATGGGTATGCGTTCCATGGATTCCGTGCTACAATAATGCGCATCCAAAGAGGCAGGTACGCTTGTATGCTGAAGGTGGCCGTTATTGGAGGTGGGTCAACCTATACGCCGGAACTCGTCCAAGGGTTCCTAGACCGCGCAGGCATTTTCCCCATGACGGAACTCTGGCTGATGGATACATCTGCAGAGCGCCTTCGGGTCGTGGGTGGATTCGCTCGGCGCATGGTGGAACGCCGTGGTAGTCCCTTCTCCGTCCGGCTGACCACAGACCAGCGCGAGGCCGTGCGTGGTGCCCGATATGTCATTACCCAGTTGCGCGTGGGCGGCATGGCGGCCCGCCGCGAAGACGAATACCTGGGCTGGCGACATGGCCTCATCGGGCAGGAAACCACCGGCGTCGGCGGCATGGCCAAGGCCCTGAGGACGATTCCCGTCATCCTCAACGTCGCGGAGGATATCCGCAATCTGGCCCCTGGGGCCATGCTCGTGAACTTCACCAACCCTGCAGGGCTTATCACGGAAGCCGTGAGCCGATATGCCCCCGACATTGAGGTCGTCGGAGTATGCAACATTCCTATCACCATCAAGGTGAAGATATTGGAGCGGATCGCTGCCAAGCGAGGCGCGGCGATTTCCCACGGCCGCGCGGATTTGAAGACGCTGGGCCTGAACCACCTCTCCTGGCACTACGGATTCGTGTTGGACGGCGAGGATGTCTGGCCCCAGGTCATGGACGAATTCGTCGCGGAGTTCAGGCGGTCGCCCGAACCCCAATGGGATGCGGCGACCATAGAAGCGTTGAGGATGATTCCCAACGATTACCTACAATACTACTATTACACGGACAGGAAATTGGCCGAGCAAGCAAAGTGGCCGCCGTCGCGCGCTGAGCAGGTGATGGCAATTGAAGCAGAACTCCTGCGCCAATACGAGGACCCACAGCGCACCGACTTGCCCGATGGGCTGATGCGACGCGGCGGAGCGTACTATTCCACTGTAGCGACCCAACTTCTCAACGCGCACTACAATAACCTGGGCGAGACCCATGTGGTCAACGTTCCGCATCGGGGCGCGGTTGCCGCGTGGCCGCCGGACTGGGTGCTAGAACTGCCCTGCCGCGTGGACGCGCAGGGAGTCCATCCCCTGCCCGCCGAGCCGCTGCCGCCCGTATGCTTCGGGCTGCTGGCTCACGTGAAGGCCTACGAACTCCTCACAGTTGAGGCGGCCGTGCACGGAGACCGCCGCGCGGCCTATCACGCACTGCTGGCGCACCCGCTCGGCCCGTCCGCCGACCGCGCGCAGACGGTGCTGGACGACCTGTTGGCGACGAACCGGCCATACCTGCCGCAGTTTTGGGCATAAGCGCGTTTTTTCGCACGGCGAATGGAGAGACAGCGCATGGCACGGTATTTCCTCGGCGTTGACGTTGGGAGCAGTAAGAGCCACGCGCTCGTGGCCGATGACCAGGGCCGCGCCCTGGGGTTGGGGATCGGAGGGCCGGGGAATCATGAGGTCGTAGGCTACGAGGGCTTGGCCGAAACGCTGAAGGCCATCACGGACGAAGCTCTGCGCATGGCGGGGGTCTCCAAGGGCCAGATCGCCGGGGCCGGATTCGGTATTGCGGGCTACGATTGGCCATCCGAGGACGGGGCAACCCGCCAGGCGATCCAAACCCTCGGCCTGTTCGCGCCGTACCGGTTCGTGAACGACGCAGTCATCGGCCTTATCGCGGGCGCGACGCAGGGGTGGGGGGTTGCCGTCGTGTCGGGCACGTCGTGCAACTGCTGGGGGCGGGATGCTCAAGGCCGCGAGGGGCGCGTAACCGGCGCAGGGGCAACCTTTGCCGAATATGCGGGCGCGGTTGAATTGGTAGGCAAGGCCATGCAGGCCGTCGCGCTCGCCTGGACGATGCGCGGCCCCGCGACTCGCCTGACCGAGGCGTTCATGAACCTGACCGGAGCCACGAACGCGGTGGACCTCCTGGAAGGACTTACGCAGGAACGCTATCACCTGACGGCAAACGCCGCTCGGACGGTCTTCCGCGTTGCCGCCGAGGGTGACGAGGTGGCCCAGGACTTGATTCGCTGGGCCGGGCGCGAACTGGGTAGTCTGGCCGTTGGGGTCATTCGCCAACTCCGCATTGAGGCGTTGGAGTTTGAAGTCGTCCTCATCGGGAGCATGTTCAAGGGAAGTCCCTTGCTCACCCAGGCTATGGCCGAGACTGTACATCGCGTGGCGCCGCGTGCGCGGCTGGTGCCCCTGGGGGCGCCGCCTGTGGTAGGGGGTGTGCTGTTGGGCATGGAGCAGGCGGGGCTGAGCCCGATGAAGTTGCGGCAACTCCTGACGAACTCGGCGAACAGGCTGTTCGCGGCCCGAGGCCTCTCCTGCGATGCGTGAGCGGCGGGACTACGCGCCTTTGGGTGTGCCTAGGCTGACGGAAACCTCCACATCCGTCTGACCTTCCTCGGGAAATGGCAAGATATTCCCGCGTATGGGCTGTCCGTTCACGCGGATGGAGACGGCTTTTCCCGGGCCAACCCGTTGCACGGTGATGCGGTAGCGGGTCCCCAGGAAGACGCGTGTCGCCTCAAAGCCGGGCCAGTCATCGGGGATTACAGGCGCAATGGCCAATCCTTGCAGGGTGGGGCGAATACCCAGGACCCACTGGGTAACGGCGACATAACTCCAGGCGGCGGTGCCGGTCAGCCACGAGTTCTTGGCCTCGCCGTGCGTCGGCGCGTCGCGTCCGGCGATCATCTGCGCGTACACATACGGCTCGCAGCGGTGGATGTCGCTGATGGCTTCACGCGCCGATGGGTTGATGCGCATGCAGTAGTCATAGGCTCTGTCGCCATGCCCCATGATGGTCTCGGCGATCGCAATCCACGGATTGGTGTGGCAGAAGATGCCTGCGTTCTCCTTGTACCCCGGCGGATATGAGGATATCTCGCCGAGGTGGAGGTAGTAGCGCGAGTAGGCAGGCTGATGGAGCAGGATTCCATGAGGAGTTGCTAGGCGCGCTCGCACCGACGCGAGAGCCTTCTCCGCGTAGCCGTTGTCGCGCCCGATGCCTGCCATGATGCACAGCCCCTGCGGCTCAATGAAGATCTGACCTTCCTCGCACTCGCGCGAGCCGACTTTGCGCCCGAAGGCATCATACGCACGCAGGAACCACTCGCCATCCCAGCCGTGGCGGAGGACGGCATCTTCCATTCGCGCGGCAGCCTGCTCGTAGTAACGGGCGGTCTGGGCGCAGCCGCGTGCCAGCGCCATGGCAGTCATCTCTTTCGCCGCAAGGGTGAACAGCGCGCCGATGAGGACCGATTCAGCCTGCGTCTCTTCCCGTATGGGGGCGGTCTGAAAAGACTCGCCGGGAACGGCGGAGAAGGTGTTGAGATTCAGGCAGTCGTTCCAGTCGGCGCGGCCAATCAGGGGGAGCCCATGCGGCCCCAGCCGCTCAAGAGTGTACTGCAAACTCCGCTCCAAGTGTCGGTAGAGAGGCTCCTCCGATCCCGGCTCGTTGTCATAGGGCACCGGCTCGTCCAGAATGGCCCAGTCGGCGGTCTCCTTCACGTATGCGGCAGTGGACAGCACCAGCCAGAGTGGGTCGTCGTTGAAGTTGTCGCCGATGGCCTTGTTGCCTCGCTTGGTGAGCGGTTGGTACTGATGGTGCGCACCGCCGGATTTCAACTGCGTCGCGGCGATATCCAAAATCCGACGTCGGGCGCGATCGGGAACCATCTGCACTACGCCGAGCAAATCCTGATTGGCATCGCGGAAGCCGATTCCCCGCCCGACTCCGGACTCAAAGAAGGACGCCGAGCGCGCCAGGTTGAACGTTACCATGCACTGGTAGGCATTCCAAATGTTCACCATGCGGTTGGTGTGGATGTCCGGCGTCCTGACCTGTAACACCCCAAGGATCTCATCCCAGTATGCGCGGAGGGCATCAAAGGCAGAGTCCACCTCGCGCTCGTCCAGATACCGCGCGATAATCGGCTTGACCGTCTGTTTGTTGAGAGTCTGCGAACCGGGCGGATGGAACTTCTGCGATTCCGGGTTCTCGTGATAGCCCAACAGGAATCGCATCCGGCGGGTCTCGCCCGATTGCAGCACCACCTGCACATGGTGCGAGCCGATGGGCGACCAGCCGTGGGCTACGGAATTGGCCGAACGCCCGCGCTCCACCACCGCCGGCCTGTCCCACCCTCGGTATGGCCCCAGAAACGCCTCCCGCTGTGTGTCAAAGCCGGCCACCGGTTCCGAGCACGCGAAGAAGGCGAAATGATTGCGGCGTTCCCGGTATTCGGTCTTGTGGTAGATGACCCCCTCCTCCACCTCCACCTCGCCGATGCTGAAGTTGCGCTGGAAGTTTGTGGCGTCATCCCACGCGTCCCACAGGCAGAACTCCACGCAGGAGAATACGGAGAGACTGCACGGCTCGCTCCGGTGGTTCGTGAGCGTCAAGTCCCAGACTTCCAGGTTCGCGCCGATAGGAACAAAGTATCGGGTCTGCGCTTCAATGCCGCGGAACGTGGAGCGGATGATGGTGTAGCCCAGGCCATGGCGGCAAGTGTACTGCTCGGCGGCATGCTTGGTGGGCTGCCATGAGGGCGACCAGAACTCCCCGCTTGCGTTATCCCGAAGGTAGATATAGCGCCCACCTTCGTCCGCGGGGACATTGTTGTAGCGGTAGCGGGTGATTCGGCGAAGGCGCGCGTCCGCATAGAAAGAGTACCCGCCCGCCGTGTTGGAGATGATGCCGAAGTACGCCTCTGTGCCCAGGTAGTTGATCCACGGCAGGGGCGTGTCGGGCCGCGTGATTACATATTCCCGATTCTCGTCGTCAAAGAAGCCATACCTCAAAGCCGCACCCTCAAGGGCCTTTCTCCACGAGCCCGTTGCTCTGAATGACATTCCGATACCAAAATGCGCTGGCCTTGGGGATGCGGCGCTGGGTCGCGTAGTCCACGTATACGATCCCGAAGCGCGGGCCGTAGCCATGCGCCCACTCAAAGTTGTCCATGAGAGACCACACGAAATAGCCGCGCACCGGCACGCCCTCGGCCATCGCGCGCGCCACCGCGAGGATGTGCCGCCGCAAGTACGCAATGCGCTTGGGATCGTCTACGCGCCCGTCAGCACTGATCTCGTCGCGGTAGGCTGCGCCGTTCTCGGTAACGTAGAGCGCGGGGAATTCGTAGTCGCGGTGTAGTCGCACAAGCATTTGATACAAGCCTTCGGGCCACACTTCCCAGCCGAGGTCCGTATGCTCCGCGCTCGGAAACACGGTTTGTGGCTCGTTCTCCGATTCGGCGACCGCATCGCTCCGCACGATGGCGCGGGCGTAGTAGTTCACGCCGAGGAAATCCAGCGGGGCGGCTATCGTCTCCAAATCGCCCTCGTGGACAAAAGGCATGGGCCGGCCGAAGTGCGCGACCATATCCGACGGATAGCAACGCCCAGCGATGGGGTCAAGAAACCAGCGGTTGATCATGCCATCACGCACGCGGGCCGCGGCGACGTCGGCATGGCTCTGCGAGGCTGGCATGGCCGTGGTCAGATTCAGCGCGATGCCCACCTCGGCGCCCGGGACATTACGTCGGAGGATGGGCACGGCCAAGCCGTGGGCCAGAAGCAGGTGATGGGCTGCCGCCAACGCCTCGTCCAGGTCGGTGTGACCCGGCGCGTGCCGCCCGTCCAGGTAGCCAATGAAGGCACTCACAAATGGCTCGTTGAGGGTCATCCAGTGCCGCACGCGGTCGCCCAGGTGGCGACTGACGACATCCGCGTATTCGGCAAAAGCCTCTGCTGTGCCGCGGGCAGGCCATCCGCCCACGTCTTGCAAAGCCTGGGGCAAGTCCCAATGGTACAGTGTAACATACGGCTGGATACCGGCCTCCAATAGTCCATCCACGAGGCGGCTGTAGAAACCCAGGCCGCGAGGATTGACGCGCCCGCGGCCACTGGGGAGTATGCGCGGCCAGGAAATGGAGAATCGGTACGCGCGCAGGCCGAGGTCTCGCATGAGAGCCAAGTCTTCGCGCCAGCGATGGTAGTGGTCACAAGCAATGTCGCCGGTGTCGCCGTTGGCGATCTTTCCCGGCGTGTGGCTGAAGCGGTCCCAGATGCTCTCGCCCTTGCCGTCTTCGTCCCATGCCCCCTCTATTTGGTACGCGGACGTAGCCGCGCCCCAGACGAACGTTGGTGGGAATACGGTCTGCGGAGAATCTGCGGTGAACATGAGTATCCTCTCTATAAAGAGTTGGCTTTGACGAAGTCAATGACCTCGCTGAGCCTCGCGAAGGCCAAGCACGTAACCGTATCCGCGCCCCCGTAGTAGATTGCCAGACGATCCGTTGGGGCATCGTAGAGCGCGGCGCAGGGAAACACCACATTGGGCACATCCCCCACACACTCGTAGTATTCCCTCGGGTTGAGCAAATAGGGGCGCGTTCGGTATATGACTCGCCACGGCCGCTCCAAATCCAAGAGGGCTGCGCCGAAACTGTACACGAACCCGTTGCACGAGGTGAGCACGCCGTGGTAAAAGAGAAGCCATCCTTCGGGTGTCTCTATGGGCGTGGGTCCCGCGCCGACTTTGGTGGACTGCCACCCCTCTACCGGCGACATCACGTGCCGATGGTGCCCCCAGTGGATCATATCGGGGCTTTCGCTGTAGAAAATGTCGCCAAAGGGAGTGTGGCCCCGATCACTGGGACGGCTGAGCATCGCATATTTTCCGTTGATTCGGCGGGGGAACAGCACGCCGTTTCGGTTGTAGGGCAGGAAGGCGTTTTCCATCTGATAGAACGTCTTGAAGTCGTAGGTGTAGCCTACGCCAATCGTGGGCCCATAGTAGCCATTGCACCAGGTAACATAGTACCGGTCTTCCAACCAGCAGACCCGTGGATCGTACCCATAGACGAACGTTCCGATCTCTTCATCGTCGCACACGAAATGGATGCGCTCGCGCTGAATCTCCCAGTGCAGACCGTCCTTGCTCATGCCTGCGTGAAGTTGCATGCGCCTGGCTGTGTCGTCGCAGCGAAATACGCCCGCGAAGCCGTTACCGAAGGGCACCACAGCGCTGTTGAAGATGCTGTTTGAGCCGGGAACGGCGTCGCGAGTGATGATAGGGTTTCTCTTGGAGCGCCAGACAACATCGCTACAACCGGCCGGCCTTTCTTCCCAGGGTATGTTGGGCACATTGGGGCCAGGGGTCCGCATGCGTTCTTTCACCTCGCTTTTTCGTTTTGGGCATAGCGCCAACAGGCGACGAGATGGTCATTGTCCACGGGAACGAGCGCAGGGCGCTGTTGGGGACACACCGCGTCCTTCGCCGCTTCCGGACACCGTTCGTAGTATACGCAGCCTTCCGTCCGCTCCAAGTGCTTCCCCCGTAGTTCGGCCTCCATCTGCTCCCACTTCTTGTCCAGCCGCGGCGCGGATGCCATGAGCATCCTCGTGTAGGGATGGAGCGGATTGTTGTATATCCTTTCCGTCGCGCCCATCTCCGCAATGCAGCCGCGATACAGGATCACGGCCCTCTCGCTGATGTAGTAGCCTAACGAGAGATCATGCGTGATGAAGAGGATGGACAAGCCGCGCGACTTCAGGTCGCCTAGCAAGTTGAGAACGTCCACCCGCGTGGATGCATCCAACATGCTGATGATCTCGTCGGCTACGAGGAACTGAACATCCAGCAGGAGTGCGCGGGCGATAAGGAACCGCTGGAGTTGCCCCCCGCTCAGTTGGTGGGGGAACTTGTCCAACACCTGTGCGGGGTTGAGGCCTACCGCATGCAACGAATTCTCCAGCCGCTCCTGCCATTCCGACGGCGCAACGTCAGGAAAGAACTCATCCCGAATGATCCGGAACAAGCGGTCGGCCTTGAAGATCGGGTTGTAGGAACTGAAGGGGTCCTGAAATACGCCTTGAACTTTGCGGTAGTACTCTTTCAGCGCCGGGCCTCTCAGAGTAGAGATGTCCACATCGTTGTAGATGATTCGCCCCGAACTCGCGGGAATCAAGCGCAGGATCATCTTCCCGATTGTGCTCTTGCCGCTTCCGCTCTCGCCGATGAGGGACACCACCTCGCCATCGCGCACGTCAAAACTCACATCGCACACCGCCTGCAACTGTCGCCCGCCGAAGGTTCCGACCCTGTAGGTTTTAGAAACGCGGTCAAGCGTGAGCATCCGATCCAATCTCCTCCCAACAGGCCACAAAGTGGCCAGGGCTAACTTCAACGAAGGGCGGCTCGGTAAGGCATTTCTCAAACGCGACAGAACACCGATCTCGGAAGCGGCATCCGGTCGGGGGATTCAGCAATAACGGTGGCCGCCCAGGGATGCCCTCAAGGCGCGTTTCGGCATGGCGCACGCCGACCTTGGGCAGGGAAGCGATGAGGAGCCTAGTATACGGGTGCCGCGGCGATCCGATAACGGCCTCCGTTGGGCCCTTCTCGGCCAGCTGGCCGGCATACATGATGAGGATTGTGTCGGCGATTTGGTACAGAATAGAAATGTCGTGCGTGATGACGATAAGACTCTTGACGTAACCTCTGTCTCGGAATCCGACCAGCATCTGGGCCACGGCCTTTTGGGTGGAGACGTCCAGCGCCGACGTGATCTCGTCGGCGATGAGCAGGGAGGGGTTCAGCAGTGTGGACAAGACCATGACGACCCGCTGTTTCATCCCGCCCGACATTTCAATGGGGTACATGCTCAGCACGTCGTGAGAGAGTTCCACCAAATCTAGCCTTCGTTCCAGTTCGGGGAGCACCGCGCTGAAATCTACGTTTCGGGCGCCCAGGAGTTCGGCGATGATCTTGCCCACCTTGCGCGTTGGGTTTAGCGCGTTCATAGCGTACTGGGGGATGACAGAGATCTTCGCGAAACGGTATGCGTTCATCCGCCTCGGGTCTTGGATGGGCAAGATCTCGCCGTCCAGTTTCACCTGACCCTTGATCAGCCGCATAGGTGGAACCAGGCGGATGAGACTGTTGGCCAGCGTGGATTTTCCGCACCCCGATTCGCCCGCCAAGCCCATGATCTCGCCGTCGGCGATCGTGAAGGTAGCATCCTCTAGGGCCTGGACGTCGCCCCTCAGGGTCTGATAGTAAACCGTGAGATTCTCAACCTGTAGGCTCATTGGCTCACATCTCCCTGAGTTTGGGGTTGAAGACCTCATCCAGTCCCACGTTGGTTACATAGAGCGCGCCTACGATGGCCATGATCGCCAAACCGGGCGGGATAAACCACCACCATATGCCTAGTACAAGCGCTCCCCAAAGGACGGCGTTGTTCATCATCAGGCCGAGCGAGACCGCGTTCGTTGGGCCTAGGCCGATAAAATCCAGCGTGGCGGCGTTGAGGATGGCTCCGCCGAACTGCAGGATGAAAACCAACAGCAGGTAGGACATCATGTTCGGCGCGATCTCACCGAAGATGATCTTCCAGGAACTCGCGCCGCTCAGCCGCGCCAAGTCCACGAATTCCCTGGTTCGCAGGGAGAACGTCTGCGCACGTATCGCCCTGGCCGCCCAGGGCCACGCTGTGCAGCCGATGAATATGCTTTCGGTCATGATGCCCCGAACTTTGAGGTACGCGGCGATGATGAGCAGAATGGCCAGCGTAGGAATGACGAGCACGATGTTGGTGAACATGTTGAGTACTTCGTCAAGGACACCGCCGCGGTAGCCCGCAGTAAAGCCAATAATGATGCCGATAAGGGTTCCCAGCCCCCCACCGATGATGCCCACCAGAAACGTCGCCTTGAGGCCGTGCACAAACTGCGAAAAGACATCCTGCCCGAACATGGTGGTGCCTAACCAGTGCTTGGACGATGGCGGTTGAGCGCCCATTGGATTCACGTAATCATACGGGGCGTAGCGCACCAGGAACGGGCCAACAAGCGTGAGCACGAGGAACAAAAGAATGACGCTCATCCCCACCCGCAGTTTGTTGTTCCTCAGCGCGAAGTAGAGAAACTCGCTGCGCACCTTTCGTTTCGTCATGCTGATTCACCCACCATACCCAGTCGCGTGCGCGGGTCTACGATGACGTAGGCGATGTCTATCGCGAAGTTAGCCAGCAACACGCCGATAATGATGAACAGGAAACAGCCCTGGATAAGAAAGTAGTCTTGATTCTGGATGGCCTGGAGAATGAGATAGCCAATGCCGGGGTACGAAAACACGACCTCGGTTACCAATGCGCCGGCCACAATGACGCCCAGGTCAAGCGAGAGGCCGGTAATCTGGGGAAGGATCGCATTCCTGAAGGCATACTTTCTGATGAGTCTGCGCGGCGCGCCAAGTGCCTCCAAATAGTGCGAGTAGTCAGACTCCAGTTCGTAGATGATCATGTTGCGCATGCCAATGGCCCATCCGCCGAACTTCACAAGGAAGATGGACGCGAAGGGCAGGAACCAGTGCTTCAGCACGCTGCCGATGAACGTCCAAGAGAGATGCGGACGCAGGGCGTAGCTGTACGCGCCCGCAACAGGGAAAATTCCCAGCACCACTCCAAAGGCCCAGGCCAATAGGATGCCCAGCCACATGTACGGCGTGGCTGTGAGGACGTATCCCAGCGGCAGGAGCGTGTTGTCCAGCCATTTGTTGCGGGCAGCGAAAGCCCCGAACCAGTTACCGGCGAGCCAACTCAACAACACGGCAGGCAGAAGCAGGAAAATGTCATACGGCACGGCGCGCATGATGACCTTGATGACGGGCTGGGGAAACAAGTACACGCTGGTTCCTAAGTCGCCGTGGAAAATCGCGTTCCAGAAGTTCAGGTACTGCTGCCAGACAGGGACATCCAGGCCGAATGCGCGCGTGTAGTAGCCGTACATGACCTCAACCGCCTCGGCGTGGAGCGAGGCTCGTGACAGCATCGTCTGGACGGGATCGCCGGGCATGAAGCGCGGTATCAGCCAGTCTATGGTTACCGCTAGAAAAAAGGTCAGGATGTAGATAAGGATCTTTCGGCCCAAATACCGTTTCACGTGCAGCCCTCCATGGCTTGCAGGAACACCGCCCCTCCCGCTGCCCGGTTGCGGAGGGGCGGTGCTCAACCCATCTTGCCGACCCAGGTCAGCCGTTGCTACTGTGCGGGCTTCAACTCAGTGAGCATGATGAGGCCGCCCATCTGCCAGTATCCGGCCCAGGTGCAGGGGAGCCGGCTAGGAGTGTTGGACGATTCCGTTGGCCAATTTGTCCAGACGGCATCGCTGTACTGAGCCCAGAGGCCGTTGTACCAGAGCGGGATCACGGGCATCTCGGTCAGCATGAGTTCCTGAATCTGCGAGCAGACCGCTTTCATGCCCGCTTCGTCGCTGGATGGCGTAGCGGCCAGTTTGTCCACCAGGTCAAACATCTTCTGGTTGTTGTAGCGGCCAAAGTTGCCGCTGCCCATGATATCCTGGATCGGGTGCCGGAACAGCAGGTTGTAGAGAGTCCAAGGCGTGTTGCTCATGCCGGCCCAGTTGTTGAGCGTCATGTCAAATGTGCCGGTCGTGAGGGCCGTATTCCAGGCGCCGTAGTCCGGGGTTGCATCCTTGACATTGATGCCTGCGGCCTGGGCACTCTTGGCGATAATCTTAATCGCCTCCATCCAGTCTGTCCAGCCGAACGGGCAGGTAACTTCCAGTTCTATCTTGGAGCCGTCCGGTGCTTCAACGAACCCGTCGCCGTTGACATCCTTGTACCCGGCGGCCGCGAGCAACTGCTTGGCCTTGGCGGTGTCAAAGGTGAAGCCCAGTTTGGCTACGACGTCCTTGTCCACGTACTTCTCCAGGGAAGGCAGAAGTCCTGTGGGGTTCGCCGCCTTCACCAGGCCCGCGTAGGCCACGTTGACGATGTCGCCCGTGTTGATGGAGAACGCCAACGCCTTGCGGAAAGCGGGGTCATCCATGGGCTTTTTGGTCGTGTTCAAGAACAAGACGGCGGTGTTGGCGGAGAGCATGTACGGAGGCCCAGCGAAGTAGGTTTTGACATAACCTTTCTCGGACAGTGTGGCGATGCCGGGCAGGAAGTTGTTGCTCAGGTCCACTTCGCCTTTGACGACAGCGCCCAGGGCGACGTTGTTGCTGGAGAAACGGATGTCCACGATTCTCTTGGGCGCGGGCTTCAGCCCAAGAAGTTTGGTTGCCCACCAGTTCTCATTCCTCAGCCACACGTTTCTGTCCTCGCTGTGCGTCTCGTACAGGTACGCACCCGAGCCGACGGGCTTCTCGTTCGCTCCGGCAGTAATCTGCTCCTCCGTGCGGTTCTCCCACAGGTGCTTCGGGACGATGGCGATGTTGTACAGGTTGTTGTCCCATTCCTGATAGAGAGGGTTCGGCGTGAACTCAAAGCGGATGTCGTAGTCGCTGACGGCGGTAGCGCTCTTGAGGTAGTTCCACGTGGGGCTGAACCAGATGGCCGGGTACTTCTTGCCCAGTTCGTAGGTGAAGACGACGTCCGCGGCTGTGAGCGGCTTGCCGTCGCTCCATGTGATACCTTGCCGCAGTTTGAGTTCGTAGGTGTCGGCGTCAACCCACTTCCCGCTCTCTGCCAGCCAGGGGATCATCTTGTCGGACAGCGGGTCATACAGGAACAGCGTCTCGTACACGAGGCCGATGGTCCCGGTTGTGTTTGCCTTGCTCCAAGTGATGAAGGGGTTCCAGTCTGACGGTGGTCCCCATGCGGCCCCGCTGACGTACAGGGTTTCGTTGCGAGGATAGGTTACCTCGGTGGGCTTCTCGGGGACTGCGGTTACGACTACCGGGACGGTTTCCTTGACGGTTACCGTCTGCAGGACGGGCACCGTCTCTTTGACGACGACCTTCTCGGGCGTTGGGGTTGGGCCGCACGCGCCGAGAATCGCGTCAAGAATGACTACCAGTACTGAAAGGGTTGTTAGCACGCGCTTCATTGTGCACTCCTCCTCACTTTTCGGTGGGGATCACCGAGTGATCCTGCGAATGCCCGTAAAAACCTATGGTCTTGGCGGCATCTTTCTTTTTCTTTTGCTCCCTCCTTCCTACTTCTTGGCGCTCGTCCAGCGCCTCATGTCCGCCATGCTACCGCCGCGCACCGCAGGACCCGCGCACGACTAACTCCACGGGAAGCACCAGGCGCTGTGGCACGTGGGCTGAATCTGGCGGACGGTTGAGGATATCCAATAATAGGTGGACCGCTGTCCGTCCCAAATGGTCAATGGGCTGCCGCACGGTAGTCAATGGGGGCTGAATCGCGGTAGCCAGCGGCACATCGTCAAAACTGGCTACGGCGATGTCCTCAGGCACGCGTAGGCCTTCCTGGCGCAGTGCCTTCAGCACACCGATGGCCATGACATCGCTGGCGGCAAAGATTGCCGTTGGGGATGCAGGGAGTAGACGGCGAACTGCGGCCAATCCACTACTTTCTCGGTAGTCGCCTTCAGCGATCAGCGAAGAATCCACGGAGATGCCATGTGACTCCAGAGCCTGCTTGTAGCCCGCAAGGCGATCCTGTGCGCTCAACATGGAGAGGGCCCCTGTAACCGTCGCAATGCGCTTGTGGCCTAGGCGGATAAGGTGCTCTGTGGCCATCCGAGCGCCGCCCACGTTGTCCACATCCACATAGGTTACGCGGGGATCCGGGTGTCGCCCCACCAATACGAAGGGTATGCCGTCGTGGAGCAGGCGAGGGATGAGCGGGTCATCGCTAGTGGCCGAGGCTACGATCACGCCGTCCAGATAGGCAGAACGCAGGACGCGCTGGTAGATGGCATCGGAGCCTTCAGGGCTGTTGAATAGGGACAGCATGAGATGGTAACGGTTCTCGTTGCATGCCGCGGTTACGCCGGCCAACAACAGCGAGAAGAAAGGGTCTGTGAACAGGGTGGTTACGGATTCGGGGATGATGACGCCGATGATCTGGGTACGGCGGGTTACAAGGCTGCGTGCAGCGGCGTGAGGTTGGTAGCCCGTTTCCCGGATGACTTTCCAGACGCGCTGTCGGACTTCATCGCGCACATTGGGGTCATTGTTCACGACCCGGGATACCGTGGAGCGCGAGACTCCGGCCAATTTGGCGATTTGCTCAAGCGTCAGCGCCATCGCGCCTCCTGGGAGCGCTCCCAATCATCTCCGAAAAACAACCCCTGTTGCAGGGGCGACGGTGGTGCAGCAAAAGCATTTTGGGAGCGCTCTCATCATCAGTATATCACAATTTTGCATTGTTGTCAAGGGTTTTTTACGCGAGTTTCCCGAAATTTGCATTCATGTCAGATACTTCCCATGCAGTGGAGGAGAACAGCAGGGACACGGCATGCCGTGTCCCTGCTGGAGAGAGCCTTCTGCTCTGCCGGTGGCGTAGGCTACTGTGCCGTGGCGCAGGCTTGGTTGCTGGGGACGCTCTCCGTGTCCACCCCCGCATCGTACACACACTGTCACATACACGGTGGGTGAATCTCAATGCTCCACTTTGGACCCAACTAGGGGTACTTTGGTGCGCTAGCGCCCCACTTGGCGGCGCAAATTTGGG
>FWPV01008766.1_pt1 | contig 17473 bp, 13 predicted proteins | sample 2228371 | NCBI WGS metagenome assembly FWPV01 (sample SAMEA103939776, study PRJEB20133) | metagenome | reverse complement strand
CCGGAAACTACGCCCCCACGGAAGAGGTGATCGAATTGGCGCGCGTGGCGGGCGAGATGGGCGGAATCCATATTTCGCACATGCGCGATGAGGCGGACCGGATCTTAGACAGCATCCGCGAAACCATTCGCATCGGCGAAGAAGGAGGGTTGCCCACTCAAGTCACCCACCACAAGATCATCGGCGCCGGAAATTGGGGCAAGAGCGCCGAAACGCTGATGCTGATCGAGGACGCCCGGCGCAGGGGAGTGGATGTCACGATCGACCAGTACCCCTATACTGCTTCCAGCACGGGCACCGCAGCCCTGTTTCCCCAATGGGCGCTGGAAGGCGGGAGAAAAGCGCTCGCCGAGAGGCTCGCGGCGCCCGAAAGCCGCGCAAAGATCAAAAAAGAGATCATCCGCCGGATCAGGGAAGACCGGGGCGGCGGCGATCCGGCCAACGTGATGCTGGCCAATTGCCCCTTTGACGAGTCGCTCGCGGGTAAAAGCTTGGCGGACGTCGCACGGGCGCGTTTTCAGCGGGTGACCTTGGAGGACGCCGCCGAAGCAGCCATCGAAATTCAGCAGAAGGGCGGCTGCCAGGCGGTGTATCACGCCATATCGGAAGCCGACGTCGAACGGATCCTCCGATCGCCGTTCACCATGGTGGCGAGCGACGGGGAGATCCCGGTATTCGGCAAAGGGGCGCCCCACCCGCGCAGCTACGGCACATTCGCCCGCATTCTGGCGCGCTACGTGCGCGAAAGAAACGTCCTCTCGCTTGAAGAAGCCATCCGCAAGATGTCTTCCTTCCCCGCCGCCCGGGCGGGGCTGCATGACCGCGGCGTCCTGAAAACCGGTTTGTATGCGGACATCGTGCTGTTTGACCCAGCTAAAGTTCAGGACCGGGCCGATTTCAAGAAGCCGCATCAATACGCCGAAGGATTCGCTCATGTAATCGTCAACGGGCAGGCGGTGATCCTCGACGGCAAGCTGACGGGGGCGCGTCCCGGCCGCGTCCTTTATGGGCCGGCCCATCGCCGATAATGGTGCTATATGAGATGGTTTTTCATCGTGGTGGGTGCCGGCTCACTAATGGCGGCGCAACCGCAGCAAGTCCCCAACGCCCTTGTCCAAGACATCGACGTGCGGCAGGCCCTCGGTTCGGCCGTCGTACCCGACGTGCCGAGCCGGGTGGTGGCGGAGGTAGACGGGCGGAAGATCACGGCAGGCGAACTGCACCGTTTTTTCATTTCTTTGCCGCCTCAGATGCAGGACAAGTACGCTCAGGATCGCAGAGATTTCGTCCTTCGTTACGCCCTAATCCGGAAGCTTGCCGACATGGCTACTGCGGATAAGCTCGATCAGAAGTTTCCATTCAAAGAGCAGCTGGAGTTCGCGCGCATCAATATTTTGATGGAGGCCAAGCTTAGCGACTACGCCCAAAACGCGAAGATCAGCGATGAGCAGATCGACCGTGAGTATAAACAGAACAGTGGGCAGTACCGGCAACTGCGGCTGAAAGGCATCCACTTTCTGGGCAACGGCCCGGAGGATCAGTCCCGGGCCAAGTCCTTGGCCTCTCAATGGCGAGCCGGGGCGGATATCTCGAAAGCCGTGGCGCAGGCTCGGGAGGAGACTGCGGGCAAGGTGAATCTGCTCGATGTGGGGTGGTTCCATCGCCGTTCTAACCTCCCCGAGCACGTGAAAGCCGGTATCCTTGCAGCCAAGGTTGGCGACGTCGTGGGTCCGTTTGGAATCGACAACCAGCTTTGGGTTTTCCGGATTGAAGAAGAGCGCCCCCAAGAACTCGATGCGGTTCGCGAGATCATCCGCGAACAACTCCAGCAGAAAGCGCTCATCGATTGGATCGAGGCCACCCGCAAGAGCCTCACCCTCAAAATCGAAGACCCGGAGTACTTCGGCGTTCAGAAGCCTTGACCGGGTTCAGCCCGGCTCACGTTCAAACAACCGCCGCGTTCACTTGTGGAACGGGCTTGCAGTAGCCTCGAGCACACGGTGCGAGTGGTATTCATAGGTCAGCAGCAACAAGTTGCTGAAGGTGCACCGCACTACAACCTGGTACGACTGCGGGAATCCCCGCCGTCCTTCCCTTCGGAAGCGGTCGAGCAGCTCCCTCATCGATCGGGGGGAGGAAAAGAACTCCGCCGCCCCGTGTGTGCCGGTAGAAGTGATCCCGGAGAACACCACCGTCCCCAACCGCCCGTGATCGGATTCCCGCGTGTACATGACCGTGATCAAGCCATAAACGTCCAAAAACTGGCCGTTGGGGTCTTTTCTGGGCACTAGGATCTCGCCCTTGGACCGGTCCCGGATTACAAACTCGCGCACGGAGGGCTCGTAGTCGACCGTCAGGGGCGTCTTTTCGAGCGCCTTGGTGATCGCGTCGCTATCCACCGGAGCGCCGAACAGAATGGCGTTCCGGTTCCGAAGCGCGGAAATCGGCGCCACTCGCTCCGGCAACACTTGGTACGACGTGCCCCACGAGCGAAGCATGTTCACTGTGGCGATCACGGCGTTCATCGTGCCCACGCCCAACACGTTATCGGTGATCACCATCCCGAGACGGTCCCCGGGCGCTAACGGACGGTGCTGGCGGAACGCCTCGTACGCCTCTGGAGGGGCGGGGTAGATTGGACTGCCGAAAGCTCCGTGCGTGTCCGGACCCACTGTTAAATGCAGCGGGGTCGCAACGCACAGGATCACGTTCGCATCCGGCGAAGCAAACGGACCCCAGGCCTCTACTAGAATCGGACTTGGCTTCGGGATGACCGCGGTTCTTGAACTCCACAGGTATGCCACCGCGCCGCCTGCCACGGCGGCTGTGAGCAATCCGGCGATCCATGCTGCATTAGGCGCTCTGCGGGCTGTCCCCTGTTGCTCCGCCGCCACTGCGCCTCGCTGAACTGCTTTCACCGGGCGCGGAATATACTGAGGCACATAGCTCCCCTTGGGTAACACAATCTGCCAGGGGGCCTCCGGCGCCTCCAGGGAGTAGAATTTCTCCAGCTTTTGGCGCAACTCGTAGGCTCTAGTGCGCACGCACGAATCTTCGGCTGGCGAGTACCCCTCCGGGCGACCCATGACCGTGACGCCGATCACATACTCGGTGAGATCCTCAGCCCGGCCTTCCATTTCCGCTTCGCAGACATATCGGAGGAACGCCTTCAACTGTTCAGCTCGGTGGAAGGTCCGGCTCTGGAGGACCAAATCCAACGCGCGGCGCTTCTCCTCGGAGCTGAGCTCAGCCGTGGGCGTCATGTGTTCTATCCCGATCTTAGTTCAATTTAGGGCCAATGTTAAGCCTTGCCGTAACTGTTAGGACGCCGTGAGAAGGCTTGACATGACTCGCGCTCTGGACCGTACACTTAGGTACGCGCAAGGTGGTCTTCTACATGAAATCTGCCTTGAGGTGTTCGTTCGCCGCGCTAGTCATGGCGCTATTGAGCGGCGTGCTGCCGGGCCAGCAACCGGATCCGCCGGGTCAAGCCAAAGGAAAGCCCCCTATAAACGAGGCCTACCTGTTCGCCCACATGGTGCATGGGGACTACGGGAGGCTTTATTACACCGTTAGCCTGGACGGATTGCACTGGCACGCCCTGAACGGGGGGAAGCGGGTCTCCGAGGACTACAGGGGCCACCCCGACATTTGTCAAGGGCACGATGGCCGCTATTATTTGGTTGGGAATTTGCGTGACTCCGCGCCCGACATCAATTTTTGGGTTTCTGACGACTTGATTCAGTGGACGAAGTTCGGGGACTATACACCCGATTTGAAGTCCACTCCTGGCTACTCCCACGCCTTGCAACGCATCGGCGCTCCAAAGATCTTTTACGACAAAAATACGAAACAGTACCTCCTAACTTGGCATACCCCCCATGTTCCGGGCACTAAGGAGGATCCGGAACGCTATTGGGCGAGTCAGCGGACGTTGTACGTGACTTCCAAGGACCTGCGCACGTTCTCGGCGCCGCCACGGCGGCTGTTCACCTGGGAAATGGCGACCATTGACGTAATCGTTCGCTATGCCGAGGGCAAGTATTGGGCCATCATCAAGGATGAGCGTTATCCGACGCTCGAATGGGTCACCGGGAAGACCGTCCGGATCAGCTCAGCGCCCGAACTGCTGGGCCCTTATTCGGAGCCCGGTCCTCCGGTTAGTCCTAACTTCCGCGAAGCTCCCGCTCTCATTCCCTCGCCCGACGGGAGCGCCTGGTATCTCTACTACGAACAGTACCCCGGGGTTTCCTACGGGCTCTCGGTGGCAGGCAGCCTTGCCGGTCCCTGGTTTCAGGTGTCAGGTTACACGAGCGTGCCTGCCTGGAATAAATATTCGATGCCGCCCAAAGTGCGGCATGGCTGCATGATTGTGATCGGCCGGCGCCAGTATGACGCGCTGGTTGCGAAATTTTCAATCGTCAAAGAATGAAGGAGGTAGCCATGAAAGCGCTTATTGCGATTCTGGCGCTCGCGTTCACCCTGAATGCGCAAGATTTTCGCGCCCGGCTCACGGTAACGATCACCGATCCGTCGGGCAAGTCTGTGCCAGCCGCCAAGCTGGAATTGCGGAACACTGCCACGTCCGAAGTCTTCCCTGCCCAGACGAACGAAGCCGGCGTTTACACGTACCTCTTTTTGCCCCCGGGCGAGTACAGCCTGGAAATTTCAGCGCCCGGCTTCCGCGTGGCCAAGCGCGAAAACATCGTGCTTCAGACGTACCAAGCCAGCGGCCTTTCTGTGACCCTGGAAGTTGGCGGAGTGACCGAAACCGTCACCGTCACCGCGGAAGGCGCGCTGCTCGAAACCGAGTCGGCAAGCCGCGGCGTGGTGGTGAACACCAAGCTGGTCGGGGACCTGCCGGTGGTCAACAAGAACCCCCTGATGCTCGGGCAGTATCTCCCGGGTGTGTTCATGCGCCCCTTGGGAGTCTACACGCACCCCTGGACTCTCACCTCTCAATACATGATCAATGGTGGACTGATTGGACTCAATGAGTTTCAGGTCGACGGGGCTCCCAACAACGCACGCTTCGGAGTGAACGTTTACGGCTACACGCCGCCCAACGAAACCGTGCGCGAGGTCAGCGTCCAAGCCAACAGCTACGACGCGCAATACGGGAGGACGAGCGGGGGCGTGGTCAACGTGACCACCAAGTCCGGCACAAACGAATTCCACGCCGATTTCTGGAGCTATTTCCAGCGCCCCGGTTGGAATGCGAATAGCTTTCAAAATAACGCCATCGGCGCGCCGCGCACGAACCAGCGGCAGGACCAATGGGGGCTGCAAGTTTCCGGACCCTTCACCCAACTGAAGCTATTGCCGAAAAGAGACAACTTCCAGATGTTCTACCTCTTCTCGTGGGACAAGTACCACACCGAGCTTCCCAATCCCCTCATCTTGTCCTACCCCGAGCCGGAGATGCGCAATGGCGATTTCAGCCGGCTGACGAACGCCGCGAACCAGCGAGTGACCATCTATGACCCGGCCACCGGGCGCGTGGACTCCACCGGCAATTTCGTTCGCGATCCCTTCGCCGGCAATGTGATTCCCTCGTCGCGAATCCACCCCATCTCCCGGGCGGTAGCCGGTTACATGCCGCAGCCGAACACGAGGACCCCGGGGGTCCGGTACGCGACATCCAACCTCCGCCTCCCCAACAACTTGCACTATTGGGATTTCTACAACTGGATGGCCCGGGTGGACTTAAACCTCGGATCGAAACACCGGTTGTTCTTCCGTCCTGCCCGTATGTTGTTCGACGAGACCAGCAACTACAACGGCGTGCAAGGTCCGGGGATTGAAGGCGGAACGTTCTCCCGGAGCAACCATGCTTTGCTCGCCGACTGGGTCGGAACGCTCGGCCCGAGCATCGTAGTCAACCTCCGCGCCAATGTTTCGCGCTATGGAGAGGGCTGGAACAGCCCGCCGAACCGGGCCTTCGATTTGGCCACGCTGGGATTCTCGCGCTCGCTCATCAGCCAGATTGCTCATCCCACGTTGTTCGGCCGCTGGGAGTGGGCGGGCTATAGCCCGTTGGGGCGCGCCGAGAACTGGAACAACACCAACACCTTCAGCCTGCAGGGCTCGGTTTCGAAGTTCGCCGGGTCGCACAGCATCCGCACGGGCTTTGATATCCGGCTGACTCACTATCTCGATTACTCCACAGGCAACCCAATCTTCTTCCGCGGCAACGCCGATTACACGCGGCGCGTGTGGAATCTGGCGGCCTCGGAAACCGACAGCGGCGACGGCTTCGCCACGTTCCTGTTGGGCACGCCTTCGACCGGCAGCGCTACCCACAACGTGCGCCCTTGGTTCCGGTCCTGGTATCTGGCGCCGTGGATTCAGGATGACTGGAAGGTGACGCGCCGCCTTACGATCAACATGGGACTCCGCTACGATCTCAACGTGCCGCCCGACGAGAAGTACAACCGGATGAACATAGGCTTCGGACCCGAGGTTCCGAATCCGATCAGCGGCATGATTCCCGCCGCCATGCTCGCCTCGTACCCCAATTACCGCAACCTCAAAGGCGCCATTCTGTTCGCCGGAGTTGAGGGGAACCGCCGCCGGGCCACGCTCACGGACACCAACAACTTGCAGCCTCGAATCGGCGCCGCGTATCAAATCACATCCAAGCTGGTGGCCCGCGGCGGATATGGCCTCTATTACACCAATTTCCAGAGCAACGGGATGATGCAGACGATCGGCTTTTCCCAGACCACCAGCGCCGTCGTCACGCTGGATGGGGGCCGCACGCCCATACCGAACCTGTTGACGAACCCGTTCCCGAACGGCATCATGTTGCCTCCGGGCGCCTCGGCAGGACCTCTCACCTATGTGGGACGCGGCTTTACCCAGTACAATTCCGAGTACAAGCTGCCGAAGGTGCATCAGTTCTCTTTCGGGTTCCAGTATCTCGTCACAAAGTCGTCGGTCTTGGATGTCTCCTACGTCGGCAACCGTCCCCGGGACTACGCCGGCAACAGGGACTACAACTTGCCGGATTGGTCGTACGCCCGCACCTGCGACGTTCGAGAGGGCGGCAACCGCACCCTTTGCGACGCCCTGGCGCCCAATCCCTTCCAGAACATCGAGGTTTTGCGGGGCACGAGGCTGTTTTCCTCGGCTCAGCTTAGCCGCTGGGACTTGAACCGCCCGTTTCCGCAATTCGACGGCAGCATCACCATCGCGGGCCTCAATCTCGGCAAGATGTGGTACAACGGCCTCCAGATCAACTTCAACCAGCGCTTGACCAAAGGCCTGGTGATGAACGCCAATTATGTCCGTTCGCGCCAAATCGAGCAGTGGGGCTGGATGGACGAATACCGCCGGATACCGCAAAGGTTCCCCTATTCGGCCGACCACCCGCATGTGTTCAAGGTCACGGCGGCTTATGATCTCCCAGTAGGCAAGGGACGCCGCTTCCTCGGCAATGCGCACCGCGCGGTGGACTTCCTGTTGGGGGGATGGCAGGTGGCGCCCGCCTTCTTCGCTCAAAACGGCGAGCGCGCCGACTATCCGGCCAACGCTCAGCGCCTCCGCGACGTGAAGGCTAAAAACATCGACTGGAGCCAGCATCAAGTCCGGGGCTGGAACGCTTGCGTGCTCAACGTGGATAACACCGGCGCGATCTCGCCCATGCCTTATAGCGTGCAGACGCTCGGTTGCAGCCGGACGGACTTCTCTCAATACGACTGGATCGTGTATCCCATCTTGCCGGGTCAACGGCTGTCCCCGGCGGGCGCGGGCGACCTCCGCATGAAACCGTATATCGGCTCGGATTTTGCCTTGACGAAGACCTTTGCGGTCACGGAGAAGTTGAAGGTCCGTTTCCGCGCTGAAGCGGCCAATGCTCTGAACCACTTCAACCTGCTGACCGCCCGTTTTAACACCAGTCCGACGAGTCCGAATTTCGGGACCGTATTCCCGTCGCTCACGCCCGGGCTCGACGCGCCGCCCAGAGTGATTACACTGGGATTGAAAGCGAACTGGTAATGCGAATCTCGTCCTGTCTGGCCCTTCTCGCCGTTTGGACGGCGCTGGCTCCGGCGGAGGAGCAGAGGAGCCACAGGGAGGCGCGCATCGTGTGGGATCCCTCGACCCTGGTTTTGATCCAGGAAAGAGGCCTATACGGGCGGATGGCGCGCCTGCCTGACGGGAAGATTCTCTGCTCCTACGAACGCGGGGGAAGATCCTACGTCCGCCATTCGAGCGATGAAGGTTCGAGCTGGGGGCCGGAGATCCTCGCCGCCGAATTCGCTTATGGCACGGCGGCGAATCCGGAAATCCTGGTCCTCAGCAATGGCTGGGTCCTCCTGGCTTACAACGAACGCCCCACGGACGGCTTGCACCCCTATGCCATCCGCGTCCGGAAGAGCGAGGACGGGGGCGAAACGTGGGGTGAGCCTCGTTTGGTCTATGAGGCGGGAACCACCAGCCGCACGGGGTGTTGGGAACCGGCCATGATCCAGCTTCCTTCGGGCGAGGTCCAACTGTTTTTCGCCAATGAGAAACCGTTCCCGGATACGAACGAGCAGGAAATCTCTCTCGTCCGTTCTCAGGATAATGGCGAGACCTGGAGCGAAGCCGAGCGCGTCAGCCTCCGGGCGGGATTCCGGGATGGAATGCCGGTTCCGCTCGTGCTGCGGGACGACAAGGGGATCGCCGTGGCCATTGAAGATAACGGCATCGACGGGCCATTCAAGCCGGCGATTCTCCACACGAGCCTCGAAGAGAACTGGCGCCAAGGACCCATCGGCGCGGAACACCGCTCCCGGTGGGCGGCGCTCGAAACACCGCTGCCCGCTCCCGTGTACGCCGGCGCGCCTTACCTCCGGCAGTTTCCGTCCGGCGAAACCGTCCTGTCGGTGCAAAGCGGCGAAGGGCGGATGCAGCAAGGAACGCTCAATTACAGCCGGATGGTGGTGTGGATCGGCGACCGGGAGGCCAGAAACTTCACCAATCCGAGCGAACCCTTCGCCGTGCCTGCGGATGCCAGCGGCTTGTGGAACTCGCTGTTCATCAAGAACGACATCACAGTCACGGCCATCTCCTCAACTACTTTGTTCGGAATTCGAGGGCTTTGGTCGATCGACGGGCGGCTGGAATGAGAACCTTTCTGTTGGCGGCTTTGGCGCTGCCCCTTGCTGCGGAACCGGTACGCTATGTGAATCCCTTGTCGATTGAGGGAGCGCGCAGCATCGCCGACCCCTGTGTATTGAGACACAAGGGAAAGTACTATCTGTTCGTCACCGGCGGGGCGGTGTGGTCGTCCGACAATCTGGTCCACTGGACGCGGCATCCATTACAGTTGCCGCCGGGGGCGAGGGTAACTGCGCCCCACGCCTTTGAATACCGCGGGGAAGTCTATTTGACCGGCAACGACAGGGGCTTCTACCGCGCCAAGGACGTCTTGGGACCCTGGACCTACGCCGGCGACATCCACGACGAGCAGGGCAAGCCGCAGCGCCTGTTCGATCCCATGGTGTTCATCGATGACGACGGCAAGCCGTACCTGTACTATTCCGGGCGGCGCACCGACGGCATCTATGGCGTCGAATTGAAAGCGGACGATCTCACCCGCTTCGCCGCGCCCGCAAGGAAGCTTTGGACCTTCGATCCCTCCCACATCTGGGAGCGCTATGGCGACCAGAATGAAGGAACCGAACTGAGCTGGATTGAAGCGCCTTGGATGACCAAGCATAAAGGGACGTACTATCTCCAGTACTCCGCGCCGGGCACGGAATGGAAGACTTACGCCGTGGGCGTGTACACGTCTTCGAAACCGTTGGGACCGTTCCGGTACGCTAAGCGGAATCCTGCTCTGGTGCACCGCGGCGGGCTGATCAACGGCACGGGACACAATTGCATCATCACCGGACCGGACGGCAAGCTGTGGGCTTTTTACACCATCCTGTACCGCAACTGGAGCGTCTTCGACCGCCGCATTGGAATGGACCGCGTGGAATTCGACGCTGCCGGAAACCTGTACGTCGCCGGTCCCACGGAGACGCCGCAGTGGGGACCGGGAAGCGCGGCAACGAGCGCCCGATCCATCGCCATCTCGCTCAACCGGTATACTTGGTCGGCGAGCAGCGCCGCGCCGGGACGCGACCCGCAGTACGCCTTCGATAATAACGTCCGCACGTGGTGGGAGCCGGCGGACGGCGACTCGCAGCCCTGGCTCATCCTGGACTTGGGTTGCCGCAACCCCACCGACCCCAATCAGGAATTCTTCGCCGATTCCGCGCGCATCCTGTTTGACGCCGTTCCGCATCCCACGCCCGCGGATCTTTCGGTCATCGGACACTCGCGCTGGTTCGCCAAGGAAGCCGCCGGGATCCGCCCCGGCGCATACCGGTACAAAGTGGAATTCTCGCGCGACGGCAAGTCATTTGCGACAGCCGTGGACAAGACCAGGAACCAGCTAGCCAACAACGTCGAGTTCGATGAATTCCGCCCGGTGCTCTGCCGCTACGTCCGGCTCACCATCACTGGCTTTCCCGAAACCGGACGCCACGGGGTTCTCGAATTCACCGTCTTCGGACAATCCGCCGGACCCCAAGCGCCGGTCAAGCCCAACTGATGGAATTCCGGCGGGGCGCGAAGCCCGGCGCCGGCCTGGCCGTCAAGCCAAAGGCGGCGAGCAGGGCGGCTTGCCGGCAATAAATCATCGATTTCGCTTGACGTTCCCTTTTTGTTCGCCCACAATAGGAGCATGGCACTGACTCGGCGGCAGAAGCAGGTATTGGATTTCATTGCGGATTTCGTTCATGAGAATGGCTTTAGTCCGAGCTTCGAGGAGATAGCGTCAGGGCTGAAACTAGCCTCCCTCGCTACCGTGCATAAGCACATCTCAGCTTTAGAAGCCAAGGGCTACCTCAAGCGAGCATACAACCAGAGCCGTTCGCTGGAGATCTCGCCGAAGTATCTGGCTGAACAAGAACGGTTCAAGGTAGCGCCGGAGATTCCGCTGGCAGGGCGGATCGCAGCCGGTTCCCCTGTGGAGGCGATTGAGTCGCCCGCTACGCTCGGGTTCGCTGATTTCGCGGGGAATCCCAACGTTTTCGCCCTCGAAGTGAGGGGGGATTCCATGATCGAGGACCATATCTGCGACGGCGATTACGTCCTGATCGAAAAGACCAACGAGGTCAAGGACGGCGACATCGTGGTGGCTCTTGTCGGCGGCTCCGACGCCACCCTCAAGCGGTTCTATTCGGAACCGAACGGCATGGCTCGCCTTCAGCCGGCCAATTCGGAAATGGACCCCATCTTTGTGCCCCTGAATGAACTTCAGATACAGGGGCGGCTGATGGCTGTCCTGAGGAAATACCGCTGAGGGGCGGCTGCTTCACCGGCGCCCCGAACTGCGCAGTTTGGCGATGACGCTCTCGCGGTCGCCACGGTTCCAGGCTTCCTGAATCTCCGTTTCCTGCAATCCGGCCATGCGCCCAACCAGGATGAAAGCCGGCAGGGCGTGGGGCAGATGGCGCCAGCGAGCCATTTCCACCAGGGAGTCCGAGGCGCGCTCGCGCAGGTGCTCGAGCAGCGCCGGATCGCGCTTTTCGGTGAACGTGGCGAGGGCTACCGCCGCGCCGTGGCGGTCCGTGAAATAAATGGAATTCAGCATTTCGACGAACCAGGTAAACTGCACCCGCACGCCTTCATCCGGATTGAGGCGGGCGTAGGTCGCCACCGCCACCAAGGCGCGCATGGCGTTGGCGCGCACCGTGGCGTCGGCGTCCCGCATGGCGAATTGCAGGTCGTTGACGATGCCGCGCTTGTCGGAGGCGTACCCGATCAGGTAAGCGGCGATCGCCCTCGCCTCTTCGTCCGCCGAGGAACGCAAAATGTTTCGCAGCGTCTCGAGATGCTTGTCCGCGAGTTCGACGAACGCTTCCTGAATGCCCCGGGCTTCGGAATTCTCGATCAGCGAGTGCCCGCGGGACAGGTCCTCCCGGATCTCCCCTTTGCGGACCGCTTGCCCGAGCGCCTCGAGGAAGTGATGGTAGGCGTGGTGGATGTCGAGCGGCAGCGGCAAGGCTCCCGAGGGCGGGTCCCTCAACTCGAAACCGGAAGCCCCCTTTTCTTCGATCCCGACATAGAGGATGGCTTTGCCGTCTTCGCAACAGGCAGCCTCCAGATTCGCCCGGACTATGCCGGGGATCGCCTCCAGGCGCTCCTCGATGTCTCCTTTGGAGGCGGGCAGGCGGTCTCCGGGCTTTACGCCTAAAGCCGCGCGGATCTTCTGCGCAGGAATCTTGCGGGCGCCGAAGACGTCAATGACACCGATTTGCGGCGCTTGCCCGGCGGCGAGAGCGGCCAAAAGGAACCCGAATGTGATGCGCCTCAAGTCCGTTGGACGCACGCCGAGCCCGTCCGGCTACGCCTGTTTTTCCGCCAGCGGACCAATGACCGGCAGAACCACCCGCTCATTGTTGTACGCTTTCCACATCAGGTAGAGCCACGACGCCATGAAGCCAAGCCACACCACGAGCACCAACAGATAGAACAGCAAGCCGAAAACCGACAGAATGGCCGTCGCTATCGTGGAGATGATCATCACGGCGATGTAGATCACAAAAAACGAGATGTTCCAGAAAATCGACTGGAAAGCGTGGAAGCGCACCGTTTTGTCCTGGTTGTAAGGAGCGAGCGCCAGGAAGATGATTCCGGTCACCAACCCGAACAGGTAACATAGCGCCGAGGCGACGTTCATCGTCAGCCCGCCTTGCGCCGCCTGAGGCGGTGCGCTCTGATATCCCTGATAACCCGGAGGCGGAGCGCCTTGAGAACCCGGGGGCGGCGGCGCAGCGCCTCCCGCGCCGGCGTCCGGCATCTGAGCGCCGCACTTGGGACAAAACCGTCCTTCTACTGGAGAACCGCAACTCGCACAAAACGGCACAACACCCTCCCGAGATTGGAATTTGACAATCGCCCTAACTTTACCCTCTTCGGCAGCAAAACGCAAGCGATCGAACAGCGGAAGCTTGCGCCGGTTCGTTGGGGACGGCGTGTTTCCCGCCGCTGCGCTCAACTTGACGCGGCCGCGGGCGGACTTGGACAATGGAAGTAGTCCACTGGTAAAGGAGGTGAGTCTCATTGGCCGAAGTCATCGTCCAGGATGGTGAAACCCTGGAAAGCGCATTGCGCCGTTTCAAGCGCAAGGTGCAGCAGGAGGACATCATCAAGGAGATCAAGCGTCACTCCTTTTACCTCAAGCCGGGCGAGAAGCGGCGCGTTAAAGAAGCTTTGGCGCGCAAGCGCAATCGCAAGAAGCGCCCGCGGGACATCGAATAGCATCTCCTGGCGCGGGGGCGCCGGCTCAGGCGCCCCCGAATCCCTCAGCCTTTGAAACCGGCGACCGGGGGAAGTCTTGTTTCCGTCTGCCTTACACTGAAAAGTTGAAGTGAGATTCCCAGGCGCGTTCTTCCTGCGTAACATCATCGAGCGGCATGATTTGCTGTTGCAAATGGTCCGCCGCGACTTCGAGAGGCGTTTTGTCGGCTCGGTGGCGGGCTGGTTGTGGGGCGTCATCCACCCGCTGGTTCTGTTGCTGAGCTGGACGTTCGTCTTTCAATGGTGCCTGAAAATCCCCGCGCCCGAAGGCGAAGTGACGAGCAACTTCACCATGCTGCTGTTCGCGAGCTACCTGCCGTGGATGCTGTTTCAAGAGACGGTTTCGCGCTCCTCGACTTCCATCGTGGAGAACTCGAACCTCATTACGAAGACCCTATTTCCTGCGGAGATCATCCCGGTTTCGATTTTTCTTTCCTCGCTGATTAATCATTTGATCGCCGTGGCGCTGGTGATTACGGCGGCTTTCTTCGCCATGGGGCACATCTCGGCGATGGCGGTATTCCTGATCCCGTATATGGCGCTCGTGGGACTGTTCGCCGTCGGCATCGGCTGGACTGTAGCGGCTCTTCAGGTGTATCTGCGGGATACCGCCCAAGTGGTGCTCGTGATCCTTACGTTCTGGTTCTGGGTTACGCCGATTTTCATCACGGAACAGCAGGTTCCAGAGCAGCTCCGGTTTCTGGTGCGGGGCAATCCGCTGGCTTACGCCGTGCGGGCGTACCGCGATCATCTGCTGTCGTTCCGTCCTCCGAACCTGCACGATTTCACCGTGCTGGCGGCGTGCGCCGTGGGCGCGTTCGTGCTAGGCGGTTTGTTCTTCCGGCATCTGAAGAGGGGCTTCGCGGACGTGCTGTGACGGCTGTTTGTTTGGCATCCTGGAATTGCGGCCGGCAAGTTCCGGCCGGGAGTGTGGAATGAGACCTGACATTTCGATCACCCGCCGGTCGTTTCTCGCCGCGGCGGCTGCTCCGGCAGCCAGCCGCAAGGGCGCGGTCAAGCGTCCCAATATCGTCCTCATCATTGCCGATGATCTGGCTGCGTGGATGTTGGGCTGTTACGGGAATCAGGAGATCAAAACGCCCCACATCGACACGCTGGCGCGGACGGGCGTGCGGTTCACCAATTCCCTGGTCTGTACGCCCATCTGTTCGGCGAGCCGGGCGACACTGTTCACCGGCCGGACGCCCATGCAGCACGGCATACACTGCTTCCTCACGGCGAAGCCCATCGAGCAGCCGCCGCAGGGTCAACTGGCGCCTCCGCCGTCGTTCGCTCAAGAGGTCATGCTCTCCGAGCTGCTGGCCGGCGCCGGATACCGGTGCGGCTACATCGGCAAGTGGCATATGGGCAACGACGAGAACCCGGGACGCGGCTACGAGCTGACCTACACCATGCTGGGAGGCCGAACGCATCAGAACCCGGTCATGAGCCTCAACGGACAGAAGGTTCAGGAGAAAGGCTATCTGGCGGAATTGATGACCCGCAAGGCTTGCGACTTCATCGACGAACAGAAGCCGTCCCAGCCGTTCTTCCTGGTGGTCAGCTATCTCAATCCGCACGTGCCGTACGACGGACACCCGCAGAAGTATTACGACATGTACGCCAACTCGCGGTTCGAGACGTTCGGCTACGAGCGCCCCGCGCCCAACGCTCTGCGGGAAAAAGAGCTCTTGGCGGACCTCGTGGGAAACATCCGCAAGTGCGCGGCGTCGGTCACCGCCTTGGACGATCAGGTGGCGGAGCTGGTCAAGAAGATCGACCAAAAAGGGCTGCGGGACGATACGATCATCGTGTTTACAGGCGACAACGGCTTTCTGCTCGGCCGGCACGGTCTGTTTTCGAAGGGCCTGGCTTCGGATCCGATCAACATGTACGAGGAAGTGATGCAAGTGCCGATGCTTTGGAGCTGGCGGGGGAAGATCCCGGCGGAGGCCACGCGCCCGGAATTGATCAGCTTTTACGACTTCCTGCCGACGGTGTGCGAAGCGGCGGGGATTGCGCCGCCGGACCGTAACCTGTGCGGGCGCAGCTACCTCCCGCTGGCCACCAACCGCCCGCTGCCGAAAAACCGTCCCTGGCCCACGGTGGCGTTCGGCTATTTCCGGAACACGCAGATGGCCCGCGACGGGCGATACAAACTCGTGATCCGGAACCAAGGCGAGGGACCCAACGAGCTGTATGATTTGCGTTCCGACCCGCGCGAAAAGGTGAACCAGTACGAGAATCCGGAATTCCTTACCGTGCGCGACCGGTTGAGACGCGACCTGGACGCCTGGCTGAAGAAATACTCGAGTTGAAAAGAGAATCGAAACAGATGGACGGCCTTTTCGTCGTCGACAAACCTGAAGAGTGGACCTCCCATGACGTGGTGAACCGCGTGCGCCGCATTATGGGCATCCGGAAGGTGGGGCATCTCGGCACCTTGGACCCGCTTGCCACCGGCGTATTGCCGCTGTTGGTGGGGCGCGCCACGCGCTTGTCCCAATTCTTGATGAAGGGAGACAAAGAGTACGAGGGCGTGATCCGGTTCGGACGCACGACCACCACCTACGACCGTGAAGGAGAAGTGGTCTCTGAGGCGGAGCCCCGCATTACCAGTGAGTGGATCGACGCCGCTTTGCCCCGCTTCCAGGGCAAGATCAAGCAAGCCCCGCCGCCGGTCTCAGCGAAGAAGGTGGGCGGCGTGCCGGCGTATAAGCTGGCGCGCAAGCACAAGGAAGTGGCCATCGAACCGGTCGAAGTGACGGTGTATTCCATCGAAGTCTTGGACTGGGCGCCGCCCGACTTGCATTTGCGCATTCGCTGCTCGGCGGGAACCTACATGCGGGCGATCGCCCATGACCTCGGGCAACTGGCGGGTTGCGGGGCTTATCTCGAGCGTCTGCGGCGGACCGAATCGAGCGGGTTCACACTGGCGCAGGCGCGGACGCTCGAAGAGCTGGCGGCGCTCGCGCAAGAGAACCGGCTCGAAGAGGCGCTGATCCCCGCGCCGCAGCTTCTGCCGGAGTTTCCGAACGAAGTCGTGGACCATGTGACGGAGACGTTCATCCGGCAGGGGCGGGACTTCCGCGTCTCGCCCTTCCGCGTCCGCCCCGGAACGCGCTATGTCAAGGCCATTTCGCAAAGCGGAGAGTTAGTCGCCATCGGCGCCTTCAAGCTGCCGAACCTCTATCACCCGTTCCTGGTGCTCTAACCCCGCGGCGCCGCAACACTCCCCGGCTACCGCCGTTCGCGGCCCTTCTTGCGATTGGACTTGGCGTCTTGTTCGTGCCAGCCCAAAGCCTTCGCCCGCTCCCGCACCCAATCCCCGTATTTCGCGTTTTCCTCCTCGCCGTACACTGCCGGGGGACCGCCGGGAATGCGGGCGGGCGGCTCCTCATCGCGCGCAAACTGCTTGTGATACGCGAGACGCTGGCGCAAGCGCGCCACAATGTCGGGATGCTTGGCCGCGAGATTGTTCTTCTCGGACGGATCTTCGCGGATGTTGTAAAGCTGCAAAGGTTGCTCGGGCCAGTTGTAATATGAGGCTCCTTGCTCGATCAGCTTCCAGTCGCCGGCGCGGATCACCTGCAGGGAATAAACAAGCTCGGAGTGAGGGGAGGGCGCTTTGGACAGAATCACAGGCCAGGCATCCTTCCCGTCCAGGGGCAGTTTTTGCCTGGTATCCGCGCCCGCCAGGCGGCAGAAAGTCGGAAAGAGATCGATGGCGTGGAGCATTTCATCGGTGGCTGAGCCGGGGGGAATGACGCCCGGCCAGCGCATGGCGGCCGGAACCCGGATGCCGCCTTCATGGAACGAAGACTTAAATCCCCGATACGGCCCGTTGGTCGTCATGCGCTCCGGCCCGCCGATGTCATTCGTGAACATCACCAGTGTGTCGCGGTCCGCCCCCGTCTCCCTGAGAGCGTGCAGGACCCGTCCGATGGCCACATCCAGACACTCCAACTGCGCCCGTTGCGGTCCATAACGTCCCAGATGGTGGTACTTCTTGAGGTACTCCGGCGGCGCCTGATTCGGGCCATGAACGGCATTGAACGGCATGTAAAGGAAGAAAGGCTTCTTCCGGTCGCGATTGCGAATCAAGCGGATCGCCTCATCGGCGAGTAAA
>FWPV01006770.1_pt1 | contig 17477 bp, 15 predicted proteins | sample 2228371 | NCBI WGS metagenome assembly FWPV01 (sample SAMEA103939776, study PRJEB20133) | metagenome | reverse complement strand
GTTAAAATTAGCGTCTCTGGGGCGATTAACCGCGAGCATCGCCCATGAAATTCGCAATCCTCTGGGCGCTATCAGCCACGCCAGTCAATTACTTGCTGAATCCTCCCAGCTGCCACAGAGTGATTCACGCTTGCTGGATATCATTAATAATCACTGTACTCGCGTTAATCAAATCATCGAAAACATCTTACAGTTATCGCGTCGCCGACCTACCCAAACACTCCCCATTAACCTGCGCGAATGGATTCCAGCGTTTATTCAGGATTACAAGGCAACTAAAGGCAATACACCTACATTGGACATCGCATTATTGGAAAAAAATCTGAGCAATAGTCACGGTGATAACAGCCTTTATACGAACAAAAATACAACGCTTGAAGCAAAGTTTGATACTAGCCAGTTAACTCAAGTATTAAGCAATCTGTGCGACAATGGCTTGCGTTACAGTATTAAAAAAACTGGCAGGCCTGATCTGCGCTTGGAGATCGGAGTAGACATGGCCCAGCACCAACCCTATATTCGCGTGATTGATTATGGCCCAGGCATTAGTAATGAAAATGCCAAACATCTATTCGAGCCATTTTTCACCACCGAAAGTATGGGTTCTGGTTTGGGCCTGTATATTTGCAAAGAACTGTGTGAAGCAAATCAGGCAATTATTTCGTACATACGCACTACACAAAATGAAAGTTGTTTCCATTTGCAGCTGGCGCATCCAGAAAAAAGTTCTTGATGCCAATCTTGTCGATTAAACCAACATATTATTTATAGAACCTTGCCTTTGCGAGTTAAATCCATGACTGAAAAACGCGCCCTGATTATCGATGATGAGCCCGACATACGCGAATTACTGGAGATCACTCTCGGCCGCATGCAAATTTGTACCCATACCGCTGATACAGTCGCCAGCGCCAAGCAGATGCTCGCCACACACTCCTATGATCTGTGCCTCACCGATATGCGCCTGCCTGATGGCAAAGGCTTGGAGATAGTAGAACTCATCCAGCAGCGCTACCCGCAACTACCGGTAGCAGTCATTACCGCTCATGGCAGCGTAGATACCGCGATTGAATCCATGAAGGCAGGGGCATTCGATTTTATTTCCAAGCCAGTCAATCTGGCTACGCTGCGCAAGCTAGTCAATACCGCGATTGAAGCCAGTCAATTAGCGCCTCAGCCACTCCCCAAACTCACACCTATTATTGGCCAATCAAAAGCTATTCAGGATTTGATTCGCAGCATTGAAAAATTGGCTCGCTCACAAGCGCCGGTTTATATCAGCGGTGAGTCGGGGTCGGGTAAATAACTGGTCTCCCACTCAATTCACGATGTGGGGCCACGGGCGAACAACCCGTTTATTGCCGTCAACTGTGGAGCCATACCGCGCGAACTGATGGAGAGTGAATTTTTTGGCCACAAAAAAGGCAGTTTTACCGGCGCACATCAAGACAAGATTGGTTTATTTCAAGCTGCTGAGGGCGGCACATTATTTTTTGATGAAGTCGCTGATTTACCCTTGGATATGCAGGTAAAACTCCTGCGCGCTATTCAGGAAAAGTCAGTCAGGCCAGTGGGAGCGGCAGAAGAAGTAACTACCGATGTACGGATTCTCTGCGCTACCCATAAAAATCTTGAAGTAGAAGTAAAAGAAGGGCGTTTTCGTCAGGATTTATTTTATCGCCTGAATGTGATCCAACTAGCGGTCGCACCACTGCGTGAACGCCGCGAGGATATTTCATTACTGACGCAACACTTGTTGCGTAAACTCGCCGCCGAAATTCATTTGCCCTGTCCGGATATTTCTCCTGCTGCACAGGATGCCCTGACCCACTATCACTTCCCCGGGAATGTGCGCGAATTAGAAAATATTCTGGAGCGTGCGTTTACGCTGTGTGAAGGTAATAGAATTGATGTGGACGATTTACAGCTTCGTGACGCAACTGATGGAGCTGGTTTTTCCTTTGAAAATTTCTTTTTTTCTTATAATTTTTTCTGTTTTAGTGATGGAGCTGGTTTTTCCTTTGAAAAAACAGCTGCTTCAAGCCGTTCGATACCCACCGAACGCATGGGGGTAGATTACCCGGCACGCTGCGCAGAATATCCCTCGCTGGACGAATATTTGCAGGACGTAGAAAAAGAAATACTCTGTCACGCCTTGGAGAAAGCCAAGTGGAATAAAACACTTGCCGCAAAACATTTGGGCATCAGCTTTAGGTCACTTCGATATCGACTACAAAAATTAGGGCTGGATGATGAGTAGCAACGCACTGCACCATAAATAAAAAGCGCCATCCATTACTGGACAGCGCTCTAAAAAAATACCTGCCTTTGTTACCAGCAATTATCTGTGTTATCAGCATCACTGCTATCAAATGCTTCGCGCACCCCCAACTGGTTTAAAGTGAAGCTATCACACTCATCGTCATTGTCCTGCCGGCCTCCCGCTACAGGAGTCGCTGTTAACTTGTATGTAGCAGAATCCAAATCTGCAGCATCAGCGATTTTTACCTGATAAAAACCTTCGGTGGAAAGAATACCATCAGCACCCTGCAGGCTATCCACCACGGCACACACGCCATCCGCTGTGTCATATTTACCGTGCGCCGTAAAACACCGCTGCAAACGCTGGGCAGCTTCATTTAACGCGACTTTTGCATCGGAGCGATTACTCTTTTGCACTTGTTTCAAATAAGCAGGGTAAGCAATACCGGCAAGAATACCGATGATTGCAACCCCGATCATGAGCTCTATCAAAGTAAAACCGCGCGCAACCTTATTCATAAACAACACCTTATTTTAATTGACGCCAGGACATACGGCCGCGTGAGCCTGCCCCGGTATTTACTTCCTCTGCTGTAATCTTACCGCCCAAGCTACTTCCAAGCAGGTAAGCCCTCTCCCCTGCGAGGATCGGCACCAAGTCACCGAGTACTGGATCAGTCAGGAACTGGCTTAGCCCATCGGATTCAACCAGCATTTTAAGCCCTACATATTTGTCACCAACGCCGGTGAGTTCCATCAACCAACCACTGCCACCATAATCACACTGATTGGCAGAAGGAATAAAAGTGTTAAGTATCAAACGGTCGAACATCAATAAAGGCTTAACAATGACGCGCTCACCTTTAAGGTTGTTGCCATATTTTAAATCAAGATACCACCCCTTGTAGTCATCCCAATCAACAACCGGTTCTTGAGGGGCTGCTACCGGTGTTGCATCAGGAGAAACCGTTCGCGTTGTACTGTTCTCGCTGGTAATAACCTTTTGTTTGAGCAGATTATTTCGCTGCGCCGCATTGAGAATAATATCGTCATCGACATCAGCGATGGCATATATGCTTTGGACCGCGGTACTGGAAATGTCCGCAACCTCGGAATATTTACCAGTGCCAAAATACACCATAATCGACGGCTTTTGATTGGCACCGTTGCCCGCCAGCTTAAGGGCATTTCTGCCTAATGTCGGCGTACCGGTGATAGGCTGCAAATTTCCACTCGCATCCACTACCGTTATCAATGGTTTGGCGTTATTGCCACCTCCCGGGTAAGCATAAAGGTCCCAGCTGCTGATGCTTGTGGATGTTAAATCAAACCTCCACATATTCCCCTTGATATCTCCAGCATAAGCGTAAGTAGATACACCTTCAGCATCCGGTAACAAAGCAGCCCCGGAGAGACCGTTGCCCGTTTGCGTGGACGTGGCAATAGATTTGACGCTGGTAGGTGTTTGCACATCGATAGCTATCAGTTTTGCAGTACCGTTAACACTTTCAGTGCCATTACTCAGAATGGCACTCCAGCGTCCGCCGGGGCTTGGCACAATTAGCATGGCGCTGTTGCTATACCCTAAATCATTGCGATAGCTAAGCGAAGTATCCCCAGCGTGAATATCAAATATTACGCGGGGAGCACCGCCGGTTGTTAGAACATCAGTAACATCCAATAAATAGGCGCCGCGACCACCCGCTCCAAGAGTCCCACTTACCAAGGTGCGCCACTGTTTTACTCCATTAACCTCTATGTAAGCATCCCCGACATAAAGAGGGCCATCCACAGTGTATTTGTGTTGGTAATTAACATCAGAAAGAGATGCCAACTTGGCGTATACACCGCGCGGAATATAAGCAAACAGCTCAGCACCGGTCTCCGCATTAAAGGCATGCATCATTCCATCGTTTGCGCCAACAAAAACAGCCTTGGTGCGACTCACTTTGGCTTCTACATATTCCTCGTACTCAGCGGCGCCATAATCTATACCTGTAGCTTCATTAGCAGGTGGTAACAAGTTATAACGTTGACCGCCTGCACCAGCATAGGCTGGATCAGAGTTAATAATATCGCCCAGTATTTTCTGGCGCGGACGAAACCCCGCCTGATCAGTACCCATCAACCAATTGAAACGTTTTTGGGCATTATCACTATTGGCTTCAGAGGCAAGTTGCAGCGCCGACTTAAGCGCAGCTGCAGCACTGTTACTCCAACCGCTCGATGACAAATTCACCACGCCACTGTCACCAAGGGTATAAACGTTGCGAGAAGAAACCGTACTAGCAGTAAGTGTTGTATCTGTGGTCCAACTAACATTGGTCTCACTCACCGTTCCGTTGCCTTGCAGCGGATAAGCACGCATGGTTCCGCTCCAGCCATCACTATTAAATAATGCCTGATAAACTTTGGTTTCATCTTCCAAACGGGTTGAGTTGGATGCAACCGTCGCAGATGAGCCAGTCTGACCAAACTCACTGAAAAAGTTATCCAATTCTGTTTCTAATTTGCGCGGATCAATCGCCTTAAAGTAGGACTTTACTTCTGTGAGATCAGCGATCTCGTCTGCGGTTAAATCATCATTTTCGTAACCGCCCCATTTTGCAGCATAAAACAAGGGCGGCTTGAGCAGGGAACCAGTGGATGAACCTACAGTGAAGGCTTTGGATGTAGCTGCATTACCAACCTGACAGTTATTGCAATCGCCACCGGTGTAACCACCAATACCTGAGTGGACATGGAAGCCGTCATTAGTTGTTCCACTGATGGTATAGCCAAATCCCATGGCGTAGGGGGTAGAGGCAGCAACTGAGTCTGTGGTTACTGTTACCGAGTCAGCCGTTACCGTGTAATCGATGATGCCCCACATGTCCTGGTCATAATCGCCACCATGCTCTGTATCCTCCCAGTTAACATAAAGGCGCCCTGAGTTTGAACTCTCACCAAAAGTTTGGGATACCACCTTAAAGTCTACGATAGCGCAGTTAGCATTGGGGGTAAGGCTGGTGTTCCGACAGGCAGGCAAAATCGTCACCTTGGCACCACTAGTAGACCCGGGAACCGCAACCACAACGTTAGGCACAGAAGCAGCCAGAGATACACCATAGGTACTGACTTTCTCGCGATTGGCAGCAATACCAGCGGAACGGGCTTTATATGCCAGACCAGCAATTTTATAGCTGCCTTCCAGTCGGGGCGCATCCGGACAGGCGCCTAGTACATTGGACAGGGATCCGACTGTCTTGGCTGTACACAATTGATTGTTGTTAGTGCCATTCTGCCCCACGAAATAGCTATTTCCATGAATACCTTCTGCAGCACCGATAATATTGGTCGCAGCATCTATGTCACCGATTGTGCTGGGTACATTTGTTAAATCATTGGCGTCATAAGAAGTCATGGAAGCATCAAACTGAACGACATTGATAGGCGCGCAGTAATTGCCAGTCGTAGATGCCGACACAGGGTCCCCCCAACTAGTAACACGATTTAACCCGGGGATATAAGCAGAGTCATCTACATCGAACTGCGGGCTATTAGCGCCACTGAGGTAACGAAGAGACTCCAGATAAATCTCCGCCTGGGGGTTGCCCCAGTTAACGCAGTGCCCATTGGAAAAACTACTGGTGCCCCACTGGCACCCATCTGTTTGCGACGCGCCGGGAGTATTCACCAGGTGATTGTTGTTGTGATAGAGGCCATCGCTATAGCGATAGCCATATATGCGCAATAAGTCCAAGGTCTTAATAATACTGTTGCCGCCGGAGGGCACTTGGAAAATACCATTACTGTCAACTTCGTTAGTTATCGACCCAACTGCCTTCCGTAGCACACCACCAGATTTATTTTTACCGTATGACCCGGTCATTAAACCGAAGTGCTGGGTTCCGCTATGAACTTGTAGTAGACCCCGAGGCTTCTGGGCTGTTGTACTGTTGTATTGATGACATTTTTCATTGTCACGGGCTTCATCAATTGCCGTTAAACCACTCACACATACTGCAACACGAGCGACAAATTCACCCGCTGCAGAACCAGAACCTAACTTGTGCGCATCGACTGGGCTATCAGAATATGCCGGAATTCCACTTGCGGTAACGCTATTTCCGTTGCTGCCATTGCCACCAGAAACCGTTGAGCCCCAACGGCACTGCCAACGTTCGTTACTTGCCCACAAACTGTAGTTCCCGCGAGCTACTCGCATCAGCGGACGAGCGCCGGTAGCAGCTGTTGCCGCTTGCGAAAAACCTGCAGTTCCAGGCTCCGAGGTATTACAGATAGTAATTCCCGATGTCAGCAAATCGTCATTGATGTTCGAGGAAAAATGAGTTAGCTGCGCAATATCACTGCCAGCATAATACTTGGCAAATGAGTGAGCATCTGTGGGCAAGTATGCGCGTTCAAGCACAGTTGCCGCTGTGGTATCCGTAGAGCGCATGCCGCCGTATAACATTTTTCTCACGGCATCCATACGAGTCATGCTGGCCCAATTCAGAAAATTACCACTCCATTGGTTTGTCACATTGCCAGCATTGCAATATTTGGTATCAGAGAAGGAGGCCGGATTAAATTGGTTAGTGGTTGTGTCGTAGGTATAACATTTGTAGCTATCAAAATAACCGTAATAATTGAACCCGTGCACATAGGTTGTATCGGGAATACCGTCAGGATCCTTACCATAATTGGCGTTTACTGCATTGTTTAGGGTGGCACGACTATCGGTAATGTCAGAAAAGTCATCATATAGCTTAAAGAATAACTGATGATCCCTGGACATATTTAACATGGTAATTGGTTTAACTGGCGCCACCAGAAACAGAGGTTCTTGGTGTGGTTCAGCAAAGGCTACATGAGTTAAAGATAATGAAAATAGGCCAGCGACCGCAGCAACCCAGGTTTGGGTAATTGTTTTATTTGCAAGAAAATGTGTGTACATAAATGTCTCCAAAAACCTAGGAAATTATCGGGCAAAAGTGGATTGCAGAATTACTTCTGAATCCTCTGTAAGCCCCACACCACGACTGGTGATGCGATAAAATTCCGCATCCTGAACTCGCTCAACGCTTACATGATCAACACCACTCCCTTGGCTGGCAGCAAGACGAGTAATAATCACTTTTTCAACGGTGTAACGGGGCTGATCTGCAACACCTTTAATTGTGTCATCGTCGAGCTGCACACTGTTTTCCTCCCACTCATCTTTTGTCCACTCAGCGGGGCGAGATAGTGCAGCATCGGGTTTGTTCAAGTCAGGCCAATAACCAGCAACAGCACCACTAAAGCTTGGAGTAACCACGCCATTCATTACTTTTTCCGCCTCACGCAGGGCCGCCTCGGCCGATTGAAACGCAGTATTTCTATCGCGCATATTGCCAGCCATACGCTCTTGCAAATCACTACCGCGAATAGAGGCGAGTCCGATAACAGTTAAAATAAGCAGCAATACCAAGCCAACGACTAACACCGCACCAGATTGTTTCTGAAGAGATCTTATTTGCTGTTTCATAAATAAATTCCACATATCCGGCAATCACTAAAAGGAACGAGTACGAATACCAACGGTTGTGCTAAATACCTGCCGTAAACGGCGATCAGCGGGATCAGGCTCGATATCATCCTCACCTTCGAAGCTGTATTTTTGCATTTCAGGAATAACACCGTCGTCAATACTGGCAACTAACAACTCAACACGCAGGGCAACTACCTTTTCCCAATCAGAAGCGTTAACGATTTCACTGGCCAGTCGATAATTGTCGGGGACAAAATCATCGTTAGAGTCGACACCATAACGCACACTCATATCCTCAACTCCCTCCAGCAACTCCAAATTCACACCATTAGTGTTTTGCCAGAGACTTGGGCGGCCGGATGTACCGGTCGCAATAAAATAAGTAATGCTTGTAGCAGATAGAATTTCTGATCCGGGTTTGAATTTTTCATCGTCACTACCTGAATTACCTCCCCAGCTGGCATTCGCATTACCGGGTGAATAGCTATTATTCCCGCTGTGTACAACATTCATTTCAGTGCTCCCCTGGACTGTCTGCAGGTTTACCACTTGAAACACACGAGCCTTGGTGCAATCCGTAACCACCAAAATATCACCCTCGCAAATACCACTTACGCGATCACCACCGTCGGAGCATGCATCCGCTTCTACACCTGTATTGTTAGCAAATAATGTCCCGGACATATTGTTTTTAGTGATCGCAACGCCAGAGCCATAAGCACCGCGTAAAACAAAAAAATCTGTATCCGCTTTCGGTAAAGGACTTAAACCGTGGTTAGCAGGCAAGTTGGCTGCGGTGTAGCCCATGATTGAGGTGGTAAAATCATATTGATAACTGGAGCTATTGTTCAGCATGTTGCTCACTTTCATTTCCGATGAACGCGAAGCACACCCCATATAACCAGCCATACGAATATCACGCGCTAAAAAATCTACCGCTAAACGCCCGGTTTCCTGAATGCGAGAGAGCGCCTGCTGAGTGGTATAAACTGTTTTGCTTGAAATAAATACTTGCAACACACCGGTAATCAAAATCAAGCCCAGCGTGATGGCAATCATCAATTCAATCAGTGACAGACCTAGTTGTTTCTTCATACGTTTATTCTCATATCACTGAGGTAAATTCGAATTCACTGACAGCTTCTGCTGCAAGATCCTCGTCATCATTATTTTCATCAAACAGTGATGAGTCCTTCCATCTGATGGAAATAGTGCAAATACGCGTTGCCTGCACGCACTCGATTTTTCCCTCACCTTCAGGCAACTGTTTTTCGATAGCTTCACGCCAAGCGGTCACGTCAGCCGTGGCCACTGCGTTGCCAGCAGGCTCATCGTCGTAATCGGCGGTATAAGCCGCGAGGCGGTTCTCGTTATCAAGACCGCGGTTGATGCGCATACGATCCATAATGTCGTAGGCAAGAATATTCGCTTGGGAGCGCATAAAAGCACTCTGGTTAAATTGCAGCGAGCGCGTTTGCAGCGTAGCCATAGCTAACAAGGAAGTTGCAAGAATCAGCACAGTAACAGCGACCTCAATCAAGGTAGCGCCAGATTGTTTGTTAACGTGCGATTCCGCGTTAATGTTCTTTTGCCTCATGACAGCTCCTGATTAAGGACAAGCTTGTTTGGTAGTACTCAACATACCGGCCAAACCGACATTGATTCGAACAGCGGCATCACCCTTACAACCAGTAACGCGGGCAGATGCCTGGCGCCCAAAGTTATCCAGTCTGGCCAAGGCACCTGAACTGTTAAAGCGGATAAAACTCACATCGGCAGGTGTTGGAGCGAGAGTCCGAACACTAATTACCGCTTGGGGATTAATATCGCTCCAGTAACGCAGCACCGTATCGATTGTTGGGGCGGCAGTGTTATCAGCGGCAGCGTCATCAACAAACACCAACCACCCCTCTTTCCAGTTGTTCGCTGCCAAACAGCTTGCGCCATCACTGGACGCACAAATAGAAACACGCTTGCCCCGTTTTATTGCCTCAGAACGCGCATAGTTGAGCGCTCCAGCCATCTCATTACCCAGGGTTGCCGAGCTGTTGTTGCGCATGGTTTGATTAAAACTGGGGATGGCAATACCCAAAGCAATCGCTGCCACGGCAAGGGTTACCATTAGTTCAATGAGCGTAAAGCCTGCTAATTTCCTCATTAGTCTTGCCTATTCACGGTAGATTTGAGACAGAAAGCAAAGTTGCCAACAATAATTGATCAACTGCATCGACAAGTATTTTTTGCCCATTTATATTCTTCACAACTTAACACAAGCTCTGATCGTATCGGTTGAGCATGCGATGTTCGGTCAACAAGGATGCATGAACGGCCAGCGTAAATTTTTATGCTGGTTTAACAACACGCCAAGGAGAGGTCCCCCCTATGAAACCCAAGGGTTTTTCACTGATTGAATTGATGGTTGTATTAGTAATTTCTGCAATCATAATCGGCTTTGCTGTGCCCAGTTTTTTTAGCCTACTCAGAGATATCAACACCAAGGTGGCCATGTATGAGCTGCTGCGCGCCATCGAATCATCCCGCTCGCTCGCGGTAACCAGCAACAACCGCACTGTCCTGCTTGCCAATCAAGAAGACTGGGAGCAAGGCTGGACACTCTTTATTGACAAAAACCACGATGGGGAATTGAACGGGGAAGAAACACTCAAACTACAAAAGAAAGCGCTGAATAATGTGAAAATCAGCGCGAATACTCATGTGGAGAAATACATTTCTTTTATAGGTACGGGCGAGGGACGCAAATTAGGGCCAAATGGTAGCGGTGCCTTTCAAGTAGGAACAATCAAAATCTGTCCTGATACCCAGGGTACTGGCTACGCGCTAGTCATCTCTCGCGGTGGGCGCACCAGGATTAAAACACTCACGACAGCAGAATGCACTGAAATCAATTGACCAACAGTACTGCGACCCTATTGCCGCAGCGCCTTGGGAAGGGAAAAACTAATATTTTCAGGTGTGCCATCCATTTCAATGGGCGCTTGTGCACCACAAGCAGTCAACTTATCAATCACTTGTTTCACCAACACTTCTGGTGCAGACGCACCCGCGGTGATGCCGATACTGACGCGGTTTTTTATCCACTCAGGATTAATATCTTGCGGCCCGTCGATTAAATAGGCTTCTGTGCCACAGCGCTCAGCCAACTCGCGCAAGCGATTAGAGTTCGAGGAATTAGGCGAGCCAACCACCAGGACCAAATCACACTCCAAGGCTAACTGACGCACTGCGTCCTGGCGATTGGTAGTGGCATAACAGATGTCGTCGCGGCGCGGCCCCTGTATCTTTGGAAACTTATTACGCAGTGCATCGATAACCTTGGCCGTGTCATCCATTGATAAAGTTGTTTGGGTGACGTAAGCAAGGTTTTCCGCATCCTTAACCTCCAGTGCATCCACATCGCTCTCGTCTTCCACCAGATAAATAGCACCGCCATTTTCTGCACTGTACTGCCCCATGGTTCCCTCAACTTCCGGGTGCCCCTGATGACCAATCAAAATACATTCGCGCCCTTCGCGACTGTAGCGGGTAACTTCAATATGTACTTTGGTGACTAGCGGACAGGTTGCATCAAATACCTGCAAGCCGCGATCTTCCGCCTCTTTACGCACCGCCTGTGATACACCGTGTGCGCTAAAAATAAGAATCACGTTATCGGGAACTTGCTCTACTTCATCGACAAAAATAGCACCGCGCTCGCGCAGGGAATCCACCACAAATTTGTTGTGTACGACTTCATGGCGCACATAAATAGGCGCACCAAAAACATCCAGTGCACGATTAACAATATCGATCGCACGATCAACACCAGCACAAAAACCACGCGGATTGGCGAGCTTGATTTGGGTCATGATTAATGTACCTGCACCGGTTCAATTTTTAGTATGGCAACCTCAAACAAAATATCGCGTCCAGCCAGAGGATGATTAAAATCTATAACTACTACATCCTCATCAAAAGGCACTACAACGCCGGGCAATTCAGTTTTTTGTGCATCAGCAAATGACAACATCAACCCTTCACTCAACTCAAGATCAGGACTGAATTGGCTGCGTGCAATTTCCTGAATATTGTTTGGATTACGCTGACCGAAACCATTTTCGGGTTTGATAACCAAGGTTTTATGTTCACCTTCCAACATACCGAACAAGGCCTTTTCAAAACCTGGCAACAGATTGCCGTCACCCACAGTAAAAGTGGCAGGATCACGTTCAAAATTGGAATCTACCAACTCACCATTTTCCAACTGCAAGGCAAAATGCAGAGTAATTTTGGTACCTGGTCCAATGGCCAAATCACGCATCTTTCGAATTCTCTTTGCTATTTTCTTTACTGAACAACATGTCGATAATCAACACGGCAGCCCCCAAGCTAATCGCCGAATCAGCAAGATTGAATGCGGGCCAATAATTATCCTGATAGTGCACCACAATAAAGTCCACCACATGCCCCAGCACAATCCGGTCATACAAATTGCCTACAGCGCCGCCTAAAATAAATGCTAACGCAAAAGCTTCGCGTGGTTTTTGTTGAGCGCAGCGCGCAATCCATACACTTAATAACACGCTGGCCACTAGCGCGATCACCGCAAAAAACCAGCGCTGCCAACCACCGGCATCAGCAAGAAAACTAAATGCCGCGCCGGTGTTGTATGCCAAGGTGAAATTGAAAAACGACGTGAACACCAAAGTTTCGCCATACTCAAAGGCGGCTTCGATTGCATGCTTGCTGGCCTGATCCAATGCCACTATCACAAGAGCAATAACATACCAAAACCAGGCTTTCTGATAAATTTTCAACGGCAGCACCTACTGAGTTCCATTAGGCAAAGTGACGGGTTTCGCCCGCACCATCAACGTTTTCTACACAACGCAAACAAATGGTTGGATGCGCTGCATTGGCGCCCACGTCGGCACGATGATGCCAACAGCGTTCGCATTTCGCATGCTCGGATTTTTTCACCGCCACTAGCAGACCCGCAACATCAGTCGCCTCTGCATCTTGGGCTTCATTCAACGAACGAATTTCGGCGGTAGAGGTAATCAATACAAAACGCAATTCATTAGCAAGCTTGTGCAATTCGCTTTGCAATTTCTCATCGCAATACAAAACTACTTCAGCACCCAATGAACCGCCCACTTCGCCAGCAGTGCGTTTTGCCTCTAGCACTTTGTTTACGGCATCTTTCACTTGCGCGATCAGTTCCCAGTAACTGTCAGCAAACGAATCGGCTGGCATTGTTGGCAATTGATACCATTCAGCTACAAACACATTGGCCTCGCGCGCTCCGGCAACTTCTTTCCAGATTTCATCGGCAGTAAAACTTAAAATCGGCGCAATCCAGCGCACCATAGCTTCTATTACATGTTGCAATGCCGTTTGCGCGGAGCGGCGCGCAAGTGCATCACCTTTTACCGTGTACTGGCGATCTTTAATAATATCGAGATAGAAACCGCCCAATTCCACCACGCAGAAGTTGTGCAGTTTTTGGTAGATCAGATGTAATTGGTAGCTGTCGTAGGCAGCGATAATTTCTTGCTGCAACTGCGCCGTGCGCGCAACAATCCAGCGATCCAATTGCAGCATATTGTCCGGCGCAACTGCATCTGTCGCCGGATCAAATCCAGTCAAGTTGGACAAAATAAAACGCGCGGTATTGCGAATACGGCGATAAGAATCGGCAGTGCGTTTTAGAATTTCATCGGACACGCTCATCTCAGTGCTAAAGTCAGTCGCAGCAACCCAGAGGCGCAACACATCTGCGCCCAAATCGTTCACCACTTTTTGCGGTGGAATCACATTGCCAATGGACTTGGACATTTTGCGCCCTTGCGCATCCACCACAAAGCCGTGGGTTAACACAGTTTTGTAGGGAGGAACAGCGTGCATCGCCATGGACGTTTTCAGTGATGACTGGAACCAGCCGCGATGTTGGTCTGAACCTTCCAGATATAAATCAGCAGGGAAACGCAAACCGGCGCGTTGGGCAAGCACTGCAAAATGGGTAACGCCGGAGTCAAACCAAACGTCCAGAGTATCTGTCACTTTTTGGTATTTATCGGCATCGGCACCGAGCAGTTCAGCCGCATCCAATTCAAACCAGGCATCCATTCCGCCCTGCTCGACTTTTTGCGCAACCGCTTCAATCAAGCGTGCAGTTTCCGGATGCAATTCCTGCGTTTCTTTATTTACAAATAGTGCGATGGGAACACCCCAGGTGCGCTGACGCGAGATACACCAATCCGGCGATGTGGCCAGCATGGCATCAATCCGCGCCTTGCCCCAATCCGGCACCCATTGCACGCCATCAACAGCTTTTGCAACCTGATCGCGCAAATTGTTTTTGCTCATGCTCACAAACCATTGCGGTGTCGCACGGAAAATCAGTGGCGTTTTAGTGCGCCAGCAATGCGGGAAACTGTGGGTGATTTAGCCTTGCGCTAAAAGCGCATTTTTTTCTATTAACAAAGCGATGACTTTTTCATCAACTTTATAAACATGATCGCCGGCGAAAATTTCTACGTTCGAGCGATATGTACCGTGGTCGTCGATATAATTCAGCGTGCCTATGCCGTATTTGAGACCGACATTAAAGTCGTCTGCGCCGTGATCTGGTGCAGTGTGAACAAAACCAGTACCCGCATCGGTAGTCACGTGATCGCCGAGTATTACTGGAACCTGACGCGCATAGAAAGGATGTTGCAGCAGCAAATTTTCCAGTGCAGCGCCTTTTACGCGACCAACAATTTGATGGCCTTCAATTTTTGCACGAGCGAGCACGCTGCCGATTAAGGTTTCAGCAAGCAGTAGACGTTCGTCGCCCACTTGTACCAACGCGTAATCCACTTCGGCATTGGCAGAAACAGCTTGGTTAGCAGGGAGCGTCCACGGCGTGGTGGTCCAGATCACCAGTGATATTTTTCCGCTGCCACTCAATTCGAAAATTGTTTTTTCAATTGCAGCTTGATCGACAAAGCCAAACTTTACGTCGATAGAAAAAGAGGTTTTATCCTGATATTCCACTTCCGCTTCAGCGAGTGCAGAACCGCCGACCACACTCCAATACACCGGTTTGAAACCTTTGTGCAAATGGCCGTTTTCAGCGATTTTTCCGAGCGCGCGAATAATGTCCGCTTCAAATTTGTAATCCATGGTGAGGTAGGGTTTATCCCACTCACCTAAAACACCCAAGCGCACAAAATCAGCCTTTTGGCCTTCAACTTGTTTGGCGGCATATTCGCGGCATTTATTGCGGAAAGTTTTGACATCGACTTTATCGCCCGCTTTGCCGATTTTTTTCTCCACGTTGTGCTCGATGGGCAAACCGTGGCAATCCCAACCGGGCACATAGGGCGCATCAAAACCGCTCAGGGTTTTGCTTTTGACGATGATATCTTTGAGAATTTTGTTAACCGCATGACCGATATGAATATCGCCATTAGCATAGGGTGGGCCATCGTGCAAAATAAATTGCTCGCGCCCAGCACGCGCTGCACGAATTTGTTGATACAAATCGCTCGCTTGCCATTGTTTAAGCATGTCCGGCTCGCGCTGGGCAAGGTTTGCTTTCATCGCAAAACCGGTGGTGGGCAAATTCAGTGTGGCTTTGTAATCAGTCATGATTCACGGTCAACTTGTTAATAATAATTAAACAGGAAAGTGTGAGAAAAAATGTTGGGCTTGTGAAATATCCGTCTGCAATTGCGTTTGCAGCTCTTCCAATGAATTAAACTTTTTTTCGTCGCGCAACTTGGAGTGGAAAATTACATCGATTTTTGCGCCGTATACGCGCCGCGAAAAATCAAACAGATGCACTTCCAGTAAGGGTTTTTTATCGCCACTTACCGTGGGGCGAATGCCAACATTCGCCACCCCTGCATGTAAACTGCCATCGGCAAATTTGACCGTGACGGTAAAAACACCATGCAACGGCGAACGATAGCGACGCAAATGGACATTGGCGGTGGGCACACCTAACTTGCTACCCAGTTGCTGACCATAGGCGATCCGACCGCTGATACTGTAGGGTCTGCCAAGCAGCTTTTCGGCTTGAGTAAAGTCTCCCATTTCCAACAACTGGCGAATGCGTGTACTACTTACTCGCTCACCGCCCAATTCCAGTGTGCAGGTATCGGTTACTCCGAAACCGCGCGCCCGCCCGATAGTTTGCAACAGGGCAAAATCGCCACGGCGATCACAGCCAAAACGAAAATCATCACCCACCACCAGATGCTTGATAGCCAAACCTTGCAGTAATACCCGCTCGATAAATTCCTCTGCAGTCAGGTGACGCAACGCCGTATTGAATTGAACGCAAAGTACGCGCGCAACACCCGCAGCGAGCAAAGCCTGAACCTTTTCGCGCAGACGCATCAAACGTGCGGGAGCTTTATCGCCGGAGAAAAACTCGTGCGGCTGTGGCTCAAACACGATTACCACTGCAGGCAAGTTGTAGTAGCGACTGACATCCATCAATTGGCGCAGTATCGCCTGATGCCCAAGATGTACTCCATCGAATGAACCGATAGTAGCCACGCAGCCCTGATGCCGGGGGCGCAGGTTATGTAAGCCGCGGATAAACGCAGGTGCCACTGGATTCACTCTCTGCTCTGCCTTCAGCCAATTTGCCTAAAAAATGGAGGGCGGCAGTATACAGGAGGCGCGGCACCAGAGCCTACCCCGCGTACTTCCATGCAGATCGCCGCACATTAATGATGGGCTTTGAAATCGCGCAGGCGCACACCTACCGCAGCAAGCGCCACCAGATAAGCGACAAACCCCGCCACACAAACCACGGCAAGACGCAGAATTCGCTCCATCACACTCCAGTCAGACCAAAGATTCCAAAGCGACAGGAAGCCAAGCAATACCGCAACCAGCACCAAATTGGCTACACCATAGCGCAACCATAATGCCGGCCAGTTGCTCGCGGGATTGTAAACCTCGCTTTTGCGCAGCCCGCGATAGAGTAGATACGCATTGACATAGGCCGCCATCGCCGTGGTAAACGCCAGACCGACATGCCCCAAACCCCAGAGCATTACCAGAGGAATCACCACAATGGGCTTCATCAAAATGTTGGCTCCTATGGCGATGATGCCGATGCGCACCGGCGATTTCATATCCTGTCGCGCAAAATACCCAGGCACCAGTACCTTGATGAGCATGAAAGCAAACAGCCCGAGCGCATAGGCCTTGAGGCTGTAGGCGGACATAAGAATATCCGTCTGCTTCATTTCGCCGTGATAGAACAGGGTGTACAAAATCGGCTCCGCCAGAATGATCAGCGCCAATGTTGCAGGCAGTGCGATGAGAACCACAAAACGAATCGCCCAATCCAGCATCTGGCTGAATTTTTCACCGGATTGCGCCGCACTCAGGCGCGATAAACCGGGCATGATCACCGTCGCAATCGCCACCCCAAATACACCCAGCGGCAGCTCCACCAAGCGATCGGAATAGAACAGCCAGCTCACCGCACCATCGCCCAGCATGGTGGCAATAATCGAGTCCAACAGCAGGTTCAACTGGCTCACCGATACCCCGAACAGTGCTGGAGTCATAAGCACCAAAATGCGCTTTACCCCGGGGTGCGACCAATCCAACTTGGGCGATGGCATAAGGTGAATTTGTTTTAAAAACGGCAGCTGGAACAACAGCGAAAACACACCTGCCGCCAGGATACTCC
>FWPV01008760.1_pt1 | contig 17478 bp, 14 predicted proteins | sample 2228371 | NCBI WGS metagenome assembly FWPV01 (sample SAMEA103939776, study PRJEB20133) | metagenome | reverse complement strand
AAATTTTTCGTTTAAATCTTCCTCAATTTTCCCATCCTGTTAAGTATTATTTTTATTTAATTTGGTTGATGCTTTTTGCCGCTTTAATTATTCCTATTCGAGGAGGAGTTGGATTAGCCCCTTTAAATACAGGCTCAGCTTATTTTTCTAATTATTCTTTTGCTAACCATGCCGCAATAAATGTGGTTTGGAATTTTGGTTTCTCCTTACTTCAATCAGAAACACGATATAATCCATATAAAATTATGGATTCATCCAGTGCAGAAGCTTTAACTAAAAACTACTTTCCTACAACCAACAATGATTCTATATTGCATTTACTGGATTTCACGTCGACACGTCCTAATGTTATTATGATAGTGTTAGAGAGTTTTATGTATAAAATACTTAATTGCTCATCGTCAGAGGGGATAGCTGCTACCCCTCGTTTTAATGAGTTCATTAAAGAAGGAGTTTTTTTCCCGAATGTTTATGCTACGGGTACCCGTTCGGACAAAGGACTAATCTCTATTATTACTGGGTTTCCTGCTTTCCCAAATTTATTGATAATGCAATTTCCTGATAAAACGGAGAAGCTACCTTCTATTGCTAAAGATCTCAGAAATACGGGTTACTCTACTGCCTATTATTATGGGGGAGATATTGATTTTGTTTCCATGAGAAGTTTTGTCAAGAATGCAGGCTACTCGAGGATAGTTAGCATGACCAATTTTCCTTCAATTACCTATAATGCAAAATGGGGCGTTCATGATCATGTTGTGTTTGAAAGATTATTGTCCGATTTAGATACTGCTTCTCAACCATTCTTTTATACTTTTTTCACCCTTAGCAGTCATGAGCCATTTGATGTTCCCATGCCAACAGTTATTAAAGGAAAAGACGATGATCATCTCTTTTTGAATTCTATTTATTACACCGACAGCTGTTTGGGAACCTTTATTGATAAAGCAAAGAAAAAATCATGGTGGAAAAACACTTTGATAGTTCTTGTAGCTGATCATGGGGTTTTAAGATTAGGTGTTTCTGAGGCTTTCGACCCTGAAAGATTTCACATACCCATGTTATGGTTAGGTGGAGTAATAAAAAAACCTATGAAAATAGAAAAATTGTTCTCACAAACCGATATAGCTCCAACCATACTAGGACAAATGAATATACAACCACTAAAACCTTATACTTTTGGAAAAAACGTTCTGTCCCAAAATTTTAAGGAATTTGCAATAGGTGCGTTTAATAGTGGAATTATTATTTTCTCTCCTAATGCTATGGTTGCATACGATTATACCGACAAGAAGGTGAAATTAAATCATGGAGAAAATATCCAACAATTACTTCAATTGGGTCAGGCTTACCTACAAATGTCCTATGATCACTTTTTAAATTTAAAGTAAAAAATGATTACCTTCCCATACGTTAAAGTTAATGAAATTTTTTTGCTCCAACAATTAGCTCATCAAATCTGGTATGAATATTACCCTTCTATTATCTCAAAAGAGCAAATATCCTTTATGCTTGAAATGATGTATAGCTTTTCTGTTATAAATAGAGAAATTCAAGAGGGATTTCATTGGAAATTTATACAATTATATGAGGAGAAAATAGGTTTTTTGTCCTATAATTATGAAAAAGATTCTTTTCTTGTAAAACTTAATAAATTATATATCTTACCAAAATATCATGGAAATGGTTTTGGTCAACTCTCTTTACAACATGTAATTAAAGAAGCCCAGAATTACAAAGCAATCTCAGTATATCTTACAGTAAATAAAAATAATATTCAGGCAATTAATGCCTATAAAAAGGCTGGCTTTATAATAGAAAAAAGCGAAAAATTTGATTTAGGAAATGGTTTTTTTATGGACGATTATGTTATGAAATGTAATATTAAATTGTAAGTATTTTTTTTATGTAAAAATAGTATTTAATAATTTTGTAATGATTGCCAGCAGTATACTTAAGTTTAGGGGGTAGGTATTAAAACGTGTTTAAAATTTTTCTCTTTTTCTCATGTTAGTTTTTCAGTTTTAGATAATTTGATTAATTTTTTAATATTTTTGACATAATACATAAAAATTAAAATTATGGATTCTATTTTTTCAATGTAAAAAACTAACCCTTGAAGGGGAGTCATTAAAACATTTAGATATTATTCGTAAATGGACCTACTTTTTTTCTATACAAGGTTTTATTGTAGTAGGTATTTTATTTATTGTAGGTTTATTAACTGTAAATATTTTTGGAAGCATAAATTCAGAAACAGAACAAATGATTGATGAATATAGAATTATGGGAATAACTTATTGGGCATTAATGATAATTTATTTCTTTCCTATTTTTTATCTATACCATTTTTCTAGGTTGGTAAAGATGGCTATTATAGAATCGAACTCAGAATTTTTAGCTTCAGCACTTAAAAATCTTAAAAATCATTTTCAGTATGTTGGCATACTAACTATTATTTCGCTGGCGTTATATATATTCATTTTTTTTTGGTTTTTTGCTTGGAAAAATTTTTTTGTAGTTAAATGAGAAAAAGGAATATTATTCGGGGGAGGTTTATATTTTTTATCAGCATAATTATTTTTTATATAAAGGGCAACGGTCAGATTAGTTCAATTACTACTATTGATAAGGCAATTTTAAAGAATACCGACAAAATAGCACTTTATGCTTTACCCAAAACGGTTTTTCGAATAGAATGTTTTGTTAGGATCAACCATCAACTGGCTGGCCCTTTCGCGCCATATAGTATGGAGCTAATAGGAAAAAGAGGAGTTGTTAATGATCAGTCTGTATGGTATCTCGATAGTATTCAAGTATCATCTTTTGAGGTAATGGATCCTACCTTTCTTTATGTGGTAAAATTTTCAAAAAAAATCGATTATAAGCCTCTTAATGAACTTGCTCAAAAAGGTTTAATAATTTTTCCTATACAGCAAAGACATAATGAATTAAATTATGATTCCATCGTCATAAGAAATCAACAGTTTAATGAATGGAATAAACCTTTGCTGAATTTTAATGTTGATTTTACCGATACAGTTTACCAACTGATTACCAAAGATTCTCTTTTAATTCGTAAGCCCGTCGTGAGACAGAAATCTAAAACTTTATCAACATATGAACAGGCAAAGGAAACCGTAAAGATAATTAAACAAATATTTCAACATAAAAATGATCTTTTATTGTCGGACGATCCAGTCCCTTCCAATGAAAAGTCGTTGCAGTGGCTATACAACGAACTGGATAGAATTGGAAATGAATATTTAAAACTTTTTACCGGAAATAGTATAAATCAACACTACTTATTTACTTTTTATTACACACCTGGTATTACTAACCAACAGCATGAAATTTTTCGTTTCTCACCCTATAAGGGAATAACAACCCTAAACGATCCTACTGGCATACCGGTATCTATTACAGTTAATTCTACCAATACTCTTAGTACGCTTCACGATTATAAAATGCTTTTTAGTGGGTTCAATACAGGGTATATTTTTTACAGAATTCCAGAAGTAGTGGATGTTACCATTAGTTTACCCGAACGTACTTTGAAACATTTCCAGATGAATGTATTTCAGTATGGAACTATTGTTCCGTGGTTGCCAGCAGAATGAGTTTTACTTATATAAAATCATAACTGAAGAAATTTTAAACAGACGGGTTTGGGCACATTTAATTGTATAGGTAATGAAATCAGTTTGCCATCAGGAAGAATAGAAAAAATTACGATATTGTCGGAATCCTGATTAGCAACCAATAAATATTTGCCTGAGGGATCTATAATAAAATTTCTTGGGGTTTTCCCACCCGAAGGTTCATGTCCTATGAGGGTAAGTAGTCCGCTTTGTTTATCAATTCTGTAAATAGCAATATTATTAATCTCTCCCCTATTAGTGGCATATAAAAAATTGCCATCGGGGGTTATGTGAATATCGGCCGATCCAGGATATTGAGTTTCTCCTGCAGGAAGGGTAGAAATAGTTTGGATTTTTTCAGGTTTGCCATTTTCATTGTTAAGTGACACGACTTCAATGGTGCCTTTTAGTTCGGTTAAAATGTACATCCATTTCGAATAGGGATGAAAAGCTAAATGACGAGGTCCTGCACCTTTTTCGGTTGTATATGCACTTATGTGTTCTTTAAGAGAGGAATCTGTAATATCGAGTGTAAAAGTATGAACCTGATCGGTACCAAGGTTGGTTGCATAAATAAATCCATTTTGGGGATTTTGCTCAATCATGTGTGCATGTGGCTTATCCTGACGGTAGGGATTAATACTGCTACCTTTATCCTGAATAACAAATATAGATTCGCTTATATGCCCATCGATATTAATTTTATAAAGCACATAATTGCCACTGTTATAATTGGCTACAAAAGCAAACTTCCCTTTATTCTCAATTCCAATGTAGCAGGGAGCCGACCCTTTTGATGATACAGAATTTAAAAAGGTGAGATGCCCATCAATACTGTCAATAGAAAATGCAGAAACTTTTCCTGTGTTATCTTCATTTACGCAATAGAGAAATTTTTTATTGGGATGAATGCTTAGATAAGAGGGATTACTGGCAGGTGTAACTTGTAATTGTTTGAAAATAAGAGAATCGAGATTTACCTCGAAAATGTATATGCCTTCTGATTTAAAATTACTTGAACCTGAAGTATAGGTACCAACGTAAAGAATAAGTTTTCCTTTGCCATTTTGCAAAATTTGTTCATTCGACTTAGTGCACTGAGACAGGCTAAGGCATATTAATAAAACTGAAATGAAATTCATTCTCTGCATGATCTATTGAATTATATTGAGTTTGGCAAATTTAAGAAGTAATTTTTTTTCACCCCCATGATCGAAATTTACAACAGCTTTTTGATTGGGCTCACTACCTTCGAGAGAGAGAATGGTGCCTTCTCCAAATTGTTGATGAAACACTCGCATTCCCACCCTGAGTGCTCCTATCTGGGCTAAAGTAATAGTTGAATTGGATTCTGTTTTTTGCGTAGCCGTATTTACATCTATCAATTTACGTTTTTGCATCAGTATGGCGTTTCGCACTTGTTCCTGTACTTTTGAATGGGAAGAAAAAGAATTGTGTATTCTTTCACGAAGTGCTTTTTCTTCGGGCATATCAATTTCTGTTTCATCTGAATTGTAATCAACATATCTGGGATCAATCTCAAAGATAAAACGACTTGGTGAGCTAACTGTTGGTTTTCCCCATCGATATCTATTACGCGCATAGGATATAAAAACCCTTTTTTTAGCCCTGGTAAGGGCTACATAAAATAAGCGACGTTCTTCTTCTATTTCCGATTGAGAATTAAACATCAAAAAGGAGGGAAATAAGCCTTCCTCCATGCCAGCAATGAAAACATAATCATATTCCAGACCTTTCGCTGAATGAATAGTCATTAGACTAACTTTTTCTTTATTATCTTCATGATCATTGTCGGTATCACTTAGAAGAGAAACAGTATTTAAATAGTCGGTTAGAGTTACCTGATTACCATTAGCAGTGTTCTGATCTACAAATTCTTTAATACTATTGAGTAATTCCTCAATGTTTTCAAGGCGACTAATGTTTTCGTAAGAGGTTTCCGATTTAAGATCTTGAAGTATTCCACTTCGTTGAAAAACTTCGGTAGCTAAATCATAAGCATTATTTTCGTTGGCAAAGTTTTGAAATTCTATAATGAGATTACGAAATCCTTCAATTTTAGAAAGTATTCCTGAGGAAATATTTACTCCAAAAGTGGATGGTGAAGTAATCACTTCCCAAATACTTTTTTCTGCCTCCGATGCTGCAAGGTCAAGTTTTTCAAGAGTTGTTTCTCCTATACCACGTGAAGGATAGTTGATAACTCGCTTTAAAGCTTCATCATCTTTTGGATTTTCAATCAGACGAAGGTAAGCAATAAGATCTTTAATCTCTTTCCTTTGATAGAAGGATAGTGTCCCATAAATCTTATAGGGAATGTTACTTTTTCGTAATGCTTCCTCAAAAATTCTACTCTGTGCATTAGTTCGGTAAAGTATGGCAAAATGATTGTATTTCAATTGTTTTGAATAACTTAAGTTAAAAATTTCATTCGCCACAAAAAGACCTTCCTCATGGTCAGTATTGAGCTCTGTTATTTTAATGGGTTCACCTATTTCATTATTTGAGAATATATTTTTTTGAATTTGATCCTTGTTTTTAGATATTACACTATTTGCTGCATTTACAATTGTTTGGGTTGAACGATAATTTTGTTCCAGCTTAAATAATCGATGTTGTGGGTAATCGGTTTTAAAATTTAAGATATTCTCTATTCGAGCACCTCGAAAAGCATAAATACTTTGTGCATCGTCTCCAACTACGCAGATATTCTGATGTTTTTGAGCTAATTTTTTAATTATGTAATACTGTGCAAAATTAGTATCCTGATACTCATCCACCAGAATATAATCAAATTGTTGTTGATATTTTGCAAGAATATCGGAAAAATCTCTAAAAAGTATATTGGTATTGAGCAACAAATCGTCGAAATCCATTGCATCGGCTTTTTTACATCGGATAGTGTAAAGTCGGTATATATCAAATAGGTGAGGAATTTTTAGCATTCTATCTCTTTCAATATATTCGGGAGTATTCTGGTAAATATTTACGGTAATTAGGTTGTTTTTAGCTTTTGAAATTCTCGCAAGTATTTCGTTCGGTTTATATTGATCGGGATTAAGGTTCAACTCTTTTATCACTGATTTTATTACACTTCGTGAATCGGCAGTATCATATATAGAAAAATGGGAAGTATATCCTAAAGAGGAGGATTCGAAACGGAGGATGCGGGCAAATATGGAGTGAAAAGTGCCCATCCAGAGGTTGCGTGCTTGTGCATGACCTACCAGTTCTCCAATTCTTTCTTTCATTTCGTTAGCGGCTTTATTTGTAAAAGTAAGCGCTAATATTCTGTGAGGAGGAATGCCTTTGGATATAAGATAAGCTATTTTATAAGTAAGAACTCTTGTTTTACCCGATCCGGCCCCTGCAATTACCATCGATGGTCCATGATCATACTCTACAGCTTTGCGTTGCGATTCATTCAATTGATTTAATATTCTCTCCATTCGTTTCCCTGAATTTTCAACAAAAATATATCACTATAAGGAGTTTATTATGAATTTTTATTTAAACTTTTTTATAAGTTTTCAACACTTTCAACTCAATTGATTTTTTATTTTCTTTTAAGTTCATTTAATCTTTCTTTTTTTACGGGATTTTCATATGCCGGACATAAGGGGAGGGCGTCCATTTTATTTTTAGGACAACCAAAAAAGAGATTAAAACCAAAACGAATATTGGTAAACTGCATCGATTTGTATTTAAATATGCCATAAATATTATCGGAAAAAGCATAAATTCCTAATTTATTACCTCCATAATAAAGTCCAAGGCCAGGATTTAAAATATTTCTATGAATAAAAGTATTGCTCAGTTCAGCCCCCAATCGTTTATATTTAAATAGTAAAGAAGGAGTAACCGATAAATTGTTTTTTTTATGATATAGTTCATTTCTTATTAATAACCCTACATTTAGCCAGGAATACAATTGTTGTACTCCACCAAAGAATATAATGGGATTGAGTGCAGTAAAATAAGGTGATGATTCTACTTTTAATGTATAGGATTGTAAGGCTGAGTCAATGGTTTGTTCAACATTGTTGAATTCCCCTGTAGCAGGATTAAATTCAAAACCACTATATTCAAAGCTAGCACTTTCTTTTATTTTTACAGGGACATATTTCCAATTTATAATTCCAATATCAATAAAGCTAATCTCTAATAAAGTATTTTGAGAATATTGATAAGTAAGGCCACCACTAAGTCCAATTCCTTTATTTTTACTATTAAGTAAAAATGAAGTTATCGACATTGAGGGTATTTCTATAGCTTGGAGTTGATTATTATCTAATGTTATTATAAGAGGCGAAGCATTTATAAAAATTTCCGATTCTACTTTCAACTGATAAATATCCGTATTGGTATAAAGATAAAGTTTATTGTATTTAGAATGTAAATTGGCTTTGCCAAATAATATCTGTAAACGTATAGCCCCCGTTAATTTAGAATTAAATGTTTTTGTAATTCCAAATGCCCACTCTCGTAAATATATACCAAATGCCCTTAATCCATCCATTCGGTATTTTTCGCTAATAAAGGGAGTATTGCCTGTAAGAGGAAGACGAATTAGATTTATGGGATATTGTAATCCAATATCTATCCTGTCTCTTATAAAAAAGGAAAAACTATAGTTTCTATATCTATATCCTAAATGCATTAAAATTATTTCAGCTTCTGTACGAATAAACTCAATTTTTCCTTTATGCGAATGATTTAAAAAAAAGTTAAAATGGGGCGATATAGAATCCCCAGACGTATTAATGATAATGTCGTGATAAGTGAACAAACTATTATCATATCCAGCTTGTATGGAAGTAAGTATGGGTAAACCAATAAAAATTTTGCAGGGGATATGTCGGGCAGGATTGAGATAAGCCGACTGAGGCAATTCATGAAAAAAATACATTCCTACATCATTTTGTCCTGAAAGTATTTTAGTTGAGATAATAAAGGAATATAGAATTATATTTTGTATACAGTATCTCATGCTTTATTGAATATCCTGAATATTAAAGTCGAATTGAACCTGTACTCCAATTCCTACCAACACCTTTAAATTTTTGTATAAAGCATAATACTCATTACGCTTAGTTTTATTTTCAATTTTTGCTATTATTAGTAGTTTTTTCATACTTTTAAATTGCATAATTTTTTCTTTAGTCAAATGAACAAATGTTTCAAAGTTCCCTTTCATTTCAGGAATACTGTCCGACTGAAAAACCGACTCGGGGATGAATAAATCAACAAGGTATTCGGTTTTTTTTATGCTATCTTCTAGTTGAAGAATAAAATGAACTTTCGCAGGGAACTCGTTATAACCTCTTATTTTGATCGTAATATTAGATATTTTTTCAGACCCTTCTTTTAGCCAGCCTTGCGGTTCAAATGGCATTCTGTCTTCAAGTAATAGCGTATCCGGTATATTTAATAGGGAAGGTTCATTTTGCCAGTTCCAGGGTAGATATTTTCCCATTTCCAATAAATTAAGATAGCTATTACCAACCGCAAATGAAAAATTAGAATGATATCGGTATTGATATGAAATTTTATTGTAATCGTCTTGTTTCTCACAGGAAATTAAAAAGAGGAATAATGATAAAATAAGAAAAACTCTCATGGGTTTATTTCATTCATTTTGTTTTTTTTAAAATTAATTCATTTAATGATTATTTTCAAAGTAATTTTTATAGAAATTAATTGATATGCATTCTTTTATAAAAAAATAACCTTAAAAAGGTTTATTCAAATTATCTTGGAGAAAATCTGCTAATTGCTTAAGCAACTCAGTGTTGGACTTATACCAGGATTTAATATCTGACGATTCTATATTTCTAAGGGCAAAAAAGATGAAAGCTTCTAAAAGCATTTCTCTACTTAGTTTCTCAAAGAAACGTGAATACAATGATGGATGATGAAAATTTATTTTTTTTTCATTCAGATGTGATACCAAATAAATTGGGTTGAAGTTTTGATAGAAATAATTTAAATTGTCAAGATAAGGCACGAGCAAATCATTTACATTTTTAAGAGCCAATCGACGATCAAAGAAATTAAAATGTAATGAGTCGAACTGTGAATTTATGTAATAATTAATCATTCTTATTACAGCCATCGACCTGAGAGTATCTTTATCTGTTAATAAACCAAAAAGAAAAGCTCTTATACATTCGGGATTGTTTTTATGTTCGAGCAGACAATAACCTAAGAGGTAATGAGCATCGGTATAGAAGGGATTAAGTCGAAGAGTATGTTCAATTATCTGCTCTGCTTGGGTATATTTTCGTACTTTATAAAGATAGAAACCATAGTAATACCCTATCCATATATTTTCGGGGTACAATTTGTAAAATTTTTGATAGGCTTTTTCTGCTTTTACCAAACGGTTCGAGAGTTCGAGTGAACGGGCAAAAAGCAAGGCACTTAAAGTATCGAAATTATTCCTTTTTTTTAGGTTTTTTGCCGCATATTGGGCTGCCTTCTTATAATTTCCCTGGTTAAATTTAATGCAGGCTAAACCATAATAAGCATAGAAAACCTCGCTTCTTTTATTAATTTGCTTTAGAAAAAAAGTTTCAAGTGTGTCTGTGGAAACATTCCGGGAAAAAAAGGGTAAAAAACTTATACAACTCAAACTTAGTATAATAATTTTTTTTCTCATGATTTAAAAAATTATGACATTGTTTTTATAAATATAATTTACTCTAAAATTCTTTTAAATAATTATAAATCATTAATATATATTTTATTTTTAAAATTAATTCTAAATAAAATTTTATTTTTTATAGAATTATATTATATTTGATATAAAATAATAATAATGTATAACAAAAAACTTATGAACTATGAAAAAGTTGTTATTTCTTATTCTTTCTTTATTAGTGTTAACCAATTGTAAAAAAGATGAAGAGAACAATCCTTCAAAAATTAACAAATTAGCTGGCACCTATGAAGGACAAACCTGTGTTTTTTTTACCGATTGTAAAGAAGAATCTGTTTATTTATATGACGTTAACGATACAGTTATTGATATAAAAATTAAATCTGATAAAGAAATTGAGATTAAAAATTTATTTCTCAAAATTTATAAAAACGAAAAATTAGAAAATTATTTATTCATGGATATATCGAAAGATTCTTTGGCAAGTTGCTTCATATTCAAGGATAGCTTAGATCGTTATAAAATGGAACTAAATTATAAAGATTTAACTGAGAATAAGTTGAAAACTTTTAATGGTGTAAAAAAATAATTTGAGGTATTGAACTCATATACGATGAACAATAACACCCCCAAAAATTCTTTGGGGGTGTTATTATTTTTTATTCAACTTTGCCTCTTAGCCATAATATTACCCTTTGATTGGTGGGGTCGTTTGTGATTAGAGTTATCGTTTTAGATTGAGTGCCGCTACGCCCAGCAGAATTAAATTCAGCTGTGAGTGTAGTGGATTCTCCGGGTTTTATAACATTAGATTTCACATTTGCTACAGTACAACCACAACTTGCCGTAGTTTTACGAATGATTAAGTCGCTTTTCCCAGTGTTTTTAATTACGAATTCATGAGAAACTTTTTCTCCTGTTTTTATGGTACCAAAATTATATTCTGCATTTTCTACCAAAATTTTTGGAGCTTTTTGTTTTTGCTCCTCTGTCAACTTGGAAAAATCTTCCTGAATATTTGCCGTAACCGATAATCTTCCAGGAAGACTTTTGCCATTCACCACAATGCCTAACCTATCGTATACAAACCCCCAATCGTTTTTACTTGCAGCATCATATGTTATAGAGAGTTGTGCTTTGCTTTTTGGGGGAATAGGAACTGGAGTAATTTCAACTTTTATGAATTTTGGAACATCTATAAATTCTACTTTCATAGGGGCATCGGTGCTGTTGTATACGTCTACTTTTTGTATGGGCTTTTCTTCGGGAGCAATATTATTAAAAGCTATTTGTAGCGAACGAATTCGTAAACCCTCTATATTGTTGGGATACATATCTTCTATGGTTGGCTCTTTAGGTATAACCTCTCCCACAATTTTTAATGTGTATACTTCGGGATCACCATTTGTATATATTGTTACAGTTTTTTCAAAGCGTCCAGGTCTACCAGCAGGATTGTATGATACTGTTATGGAACGTTTTGTTCCGGGCAATACAGGATCTTTTGGATAGTTTGGTGTAGTACATCCACAGGACGAAGCCACATTCGATATTACTAAAGGTTCGCCTCCCGTATTGGTAAATTCAAACTCACAACTTACTGGGCCGTTGGCTTCCTTAATTTTACCAAACTCATGGACTTCTTTCACAAATGAAGCTGTTGCCTTTTTACTCTGGGCACCTGCTGAAAAATGAACTATCCCCATTATAATTAGTAAATAAAATAGTTTGCTTTTCATATGTTAAATTTTTATAAAACAAGTTGTTATTTATTTCAACAAATTTACTTCTTTTTCTATGTACTACAATTTTTTTAACTTTTTTTAAAGTTAAAAAAAATAAAGAGATTAAATTAAAATCCTCTATTAGTTTCGTTATTTTCTGACTTTTTCAAAAAAAGAAGCCTAAAGATTTAGGTTCGTTCAAAAATTCTATCAGGCTAAAAGCTAAAAGTTATATATTGTGTATATTTTTTAACTCCTCCCATAATAACCAAGTGATTCTGGTTCGAAAACTTTTGTACTAACTTCACAAACTGGTTTTACATTCTTCTCCAAACGATAGGTACTTATGCCATCATATCCCTTTTCATATTTCAGGTAATAAAAAAGGGTATAATTTTCATTGAATTAAAACGATTATAGTCCATAACTACAATTCCAATTATATTTTATTGAAATTATTTAAAAAAACATCGACTGCAAAACGAGAAATCAGGTGATTTAGAAAAACTATACCACAGTATTATGTTATTAATGAAAGGTTGACATTAACGATTATTCAATAAAAGACATTAAAGATGATGTAAAAAAGTGTTCTGTTAAATCCTTTTTAGCATCACCGCTCACAATATTATTTTTTATATATATTTACAATTTCTTTTTTCATGTGTTAAATTATAAAAAATTAACTTTGTATTATAGAGGTAATTTCTATTTTGATTAATTAATGCAGATAAACGTATTATATACTTTTTTTTAAAAAATGAAAAGGTGGATATTTTATTTAGTACTATTAGTGATAATAGGCGTATCATGTACCAGGCATAGAGATATTACCTATTTGAGGGGACTGGGTACCGATATCTCAGACTCATTAATTCAAACTACTTATAGAATTTATAAAATACAACCTTTTGATCAGTTGTATATTCGAGTTTCCAGTACATTTGATCCGAAAGTTGAAGAGATGTTTTCCATAAGTGAAAAAAATATTTCAACTTCCTCGTTTACTTCGTCTTCTTTTTATATAATTGGTTATACCGTAAATGAATTGGGATATATTAAAATGCCTGTGTTGGGAGAAATTTTCGTTTCTGGTTTAACAGTTAAAGAGGTTGAGGATTTAATAAGACAAAGGGTTAATGAGTACGTTAAAGACGCTGAAGTTAAAGTAAAGCTTTTAAGTTTTAAAATTACTTTATTAGGGGAGATTGGTACGGGACAACATACCATTTTAGCGGAAAGGGCAAATATACTGGAAGCTATTGCTTTGGGTGGAGGAATTCAAAGAACTGGCAACTATCATAAGGTGTTAATATTGCGAACTACCCCTCAAGGTATGAAAAGTTTTAGGGTGGATCTTACAGATAAGAACATCATAAGGTCTGCATTATTTTATGTGCAACCCAACGATATTATTTATGTAGAACCTACTCGGGCTGCAGCTTTAAGAGTTTCATTATCTGAACTTTCTTTGTTTATTTCTTCTATTACCGCTGTAACAAGTATGTATTTTTTAATTTTAAATTTAACCAAATAATCCATGGCTTTTAATGAAAATGAAATATTTCAACACGAGGAAAACACTTTTGACATTAAAAGATATTTGTTTAAAATAATTATTAACTGGCCTTTTTTTATTGTTTCATTAATTATAGCTTTTAGTATTGGGTATCTTATCATTCGTTATTCTGAACCTTTATATAAGGTTACTACAACCATATTGGTTAATGAAGATCCCAGAGGTGTATCAAATCTTTATCCTTTTTCCGTTATACCACAAAGAAATATCCAAAATGAAATAACTTCTTTAAAGTCATACACCTTAAATTTAAAAACCATTTCAGAACTCGATTTTAATGTATCCTATGTCCTGGTTGGAAGAATAAAGGAAACTAAAATATATAAACCTTTTTTTAAAGTAATACCAGATACTTCTAACACAAATCTTCCATATGCTCCTGTATATGTTACTTTCTTAAATGATGATGAAATTTTAATAGAAATTAATGATCCTTTAAGGGTAAGAAAAACGATTAGGTTTGGGGAAAAATTTACCAATGAGTATTTTAGTTTTACGATCATAAAGGATGAGACAAAACCCATAGAGCCGAGATTAATAGAACAAAAGATAAAATTTTTCTTTTTTATAAACGATTATCGTCAATTAGTGAGGGTGTATCAACATAAATTACAAATAAGTCTGGACGAGAAAAAAAGTTCAGTATTAACACTTTCAACTACTGGTCCTATTCCCGAACAAGAAGTTGACTTTCTCAATAAACTAACTGAAGTATTTATCAGAAGTAACCTTGAAGAGAAAAACAAAGCCTCCGAGAATGTTATTAAATTTATCGACATGCAACTTGCACAGGTGTCCGACTCATTATCGAAAATCGAGAAACGTTTGCAGGAATTCAGAAATGAGCACAATGTTTTTGATATAAAGTTGGAGGAAAATTTTTCAACCACTCGTTTGAACGAATTACAAACAAATCGTTTTAATGATGAACTTAAATTGAGATATTGCAAATATATTCGCGAGTATATAGAAAAAAAGGACGATTTTAAAGATATTATAGCCCCTTCAACTTTTGGCATTGTTGATCCCATATTTTCTAAGGCAGTAAATGAACTAATTATGCTTTATAATGAAAAATCGTTGATGGATATAACACAGACAGAGAAAAACCCGAATTTCAAGATATTAGAATCAAAAATTGCTTCTGTTAAAAAAATATTGTATGAAAGTTTAAATGAATTAGAAAATTCTATTAGATATTCTATGCAAGTTAACCAGGAGGCCATTTCGAGGGAAGAGTCTAAATTATTTGATCTACCTCCGCTTGAACGAAAATTATTGTCTATTCAGAGAGAGTACGAAATTAATAATAATATATTTTCCTTTTTATTACAAAAAAGAGCAGAAGCGGGCATTACAAGAGCATCCAATGTGTCAGATAGTAAAATTATTGACATTGCAAGGACCGAGAATGCAATTTTGATAAAACCCAATCGATCAAAAATATATACTTTATCGCTTTTACTAGGATTGGCCATTCCTCTAACTATCATACTTCTTATAGAGTTTTTTAATAATAAAATTACAGATTTACGCATAGTTAGTCGTCTTAGAAAAGCATCGTTTATAGGGGCTGTGGGTCACAATAATAAAGAATCGGATATACCCGTATTTGAGTATCCACGTTCAGCTTTAGCAGAATCTTTCAGAGGGTTACGTTCCAATCTTAATTATCTTTTACGAGATAAAATGGAAAAAATTATTCTTATTACCTCTACCATTAGTGGTGAGGGTAAAACATTTTGTGCTGTAAATTTGGCTACCATACTTGCCATGTCGGATAAAAAAGTATTATTAGCCTCATTAGACTTGAGAAAACCCAAATTACACAGATATTTTAGTTTACCCAATAGTATGGGTATAACTAATTATCTTATCCATCAGGCATCGCTCAATGAAATTATATTGAATACGAATGTAAAGAATTTATATTTATTACCCTCGGGAAGTGTACCTCCAAATCCTGCCGAATTACTTGAGTCGGAGAAAATGAAAGAAACCATTTCTATTTTAAAAGAACGTTTTGATTATATAATTCTTGATTCACCACCTATAGCTATTGTTGCCGACGCCATCATTCTTTCAGAATATGCCGATGCAACATTGTACATTGCTCGATACAATTATTCTACAAAAGATGTAATAGAATTGGCAGATGAATTGGCAGAAAGGCAGCAACTAAAAAGAGTTTTTGTATTGATTAATGATGTGAAGGTTCCTGGATACTATGGTTATTCTTCTTACTATGCCTCCCGTTATGGGTACACCTCATATCATTATACTTACGGTTATAGCTATTATGCTTATGGAAGTGATTATTATCAGGATGAGGATGCTCCCAAGACTTTGAAAGATAAAATTAAAGCCTGGTTTGGAATGTAGTTTAATGTTTGGAAATAATTGCATTGGCAAATACAAAGTCCCTTAATTGCTCATTATTGGCATGAAGTATTTGTTCTTTATTCCCTTGCCATGCAATACGACCCTCAGCAAGAAAAATAATATTTTTTCCAAGTCGTAATACTGAGTTCATATCGTGTGTATTAATAATGGTGGTTATTTTATATTCTTCAGTTAGTTCTTGTATGAGTTCATCAATTACGATAGCAGTTTTAGGATCTAATCCCGAATTGGGTTCATCGCAGAAAAGATATAGAGGATTAAGAGCAATAGCTCGTGCAATACCCACTCTTTTTTGCATCCCTCCACTGAGCTCGGAAGGATAAAGTTTATTTACCTTATGTAAATTTACTCTTTGAAGACAAAAAGCAACCCTTTCCCTTTTCTCACTTTCAGACATATGGGTAAATAAATCAAGAGGAAAACGAATGTTTTCTTCTACCGTCAAAGAATCGAATAATGCACTTCCCTGAAATAACATTCCTATAGTCTTTCGGATCTCTCTTTTTTCCTTTTCCTGAAGGGAGGTAAAATCTATTCCATCATATAATATTTTTCCTTGTTCAGGAATTAGCAATCCAACCAAACACTTCAGCAAAACGGTTTTTCCAGAACCGCTCTGACCTATAACCAAATTTGTTATGCCTTTTTGAAAATTTATACTAATATCGTAAAGAACTTGTTTTTCACCAAAAAATTTTGAAAGGTTCTGAACCTCAATCATATTAATAAAAGTTGAGTTAAGATTAAATTAAAAAATAAAACAAAAACACTACTATAAACAGTTGCCTGTGTACTTGCATTACCTACTTCAACCGACCCTCCTTTGGTATGATATCCAAAATATGCAGAGATAGAGGTAATAAGAAAAGCAAAAACAACGGTTTTTATAGTAGCATAGGTAATATAGTAGGGATGAAAATTATACTGTAACCCATAAATAAATTCATCGGAAGCAATAATTCCTGTTGTAAATCCTGCTATCCATCCCCCTATCATCCCAATACCGTTACTTAGAATCATAAGTATGGGATTGAATAGGATAGCTGCTATTATTTTGGGTAGTGTAACAAAGCTTGCAGAATTAACCCCCATCATCTCCAGTGCATCTAATTGTTCGGTTATTCGCATACTGCCAATTTCTGAAGCTATGTTTGAACCCACTTTACCAGCAAGTATAAGCCCAATTATGGTAGAGGAAAATTCTAATAAAAGCGAATCACGAACAGCATAGGCTATTATGTAATTAGGTAAAATTGGTGTTTTTGCATTATATACTCCCTGTATGGTAAGTACTGCTCCTATGAAAAATGAAATAATAGAAACAATACCAATAGATCTTATGCCTATTTTATCGATTTCCCGAAAAGTCTGACGAATATATATATTCCATCGCTCGGGTTTTATAAAAACTTTACTTATAAATATAAAGTACTGGCCGATATGATAGAT
>FWPV01003549.1_pt1 | contig 17482 bp, 20 predicted proteins | sample 2228371 | NCBI WGS metagenome assembly FWPV01 (sample SAMEA103939776, study PRJEB20133) | metagenome | reverse complement strand
TTGAGTGTTGTCATTGCGCGCCAGGCTTCCTTATCGGTGGGGTGCCTGTAAATTTTGGCAAAAATAGCCAGTTAGGGAGTGGTGCGTACTTCGTCGTGGAAGGAGACGAATACGATTCTGCTTTTTTTGATAAGCAGCCCAAATTTCTGCACTATGGGCCCTGTGCTGCCCTGTTTACGTCCCTTGAGTATGACCCTGCGGATATCTATCCTACCTATGAATCTCTCAAGGCACAATTTGCCCGGTTTGTGCGTCTGCTACCAAGGCAAGGTCATCTTGTTGTATGCGCTGATTTTCCAGATGCGGTGGCACTTGCCACAATGGCTGGTTGTGTGGTCAAGACGTATGGGTTCAGTCCAGAAGCTCAATGGAAGGCCGTACTTTTAGATATGGGGCCTGAAGGAGTTGTGGCAGATATCTACCACAGAGGTGAGAAGATTACGACGATTACGTCTCCATTGCCAGGCCGTCACAACATACAGAACATCGTAGGTGTCGTTGCACTCTGTAGTTGCCTCTGCCTACCCATAGACGGAGTACGTAGGGCTATTGAGAAGTTTAAAGGTGTTGTTAAGAGGCAGGAAATCATTGGAGAGGCAGGAGGGATCGTCTTTATAAGTGATTTCGCCCATCATCCAACGGCCGTCCGAGAGACCATTGACGCTGTGAGAGCGAAATATCCTGGCCGACGACTTATCGCCGTCTTCGAGCCTCGAACGCATACGAGCAGAAGAAAGGTCTTTCAGAGAGAGTTTGCCGCCTCGTTTGAGAAGGCGGATGTAGCAATATGTTCAGAGACCTACAACAGTGAGGCGATACCGCACGAGGAAAGGTTTTCCCCTCGAGAATGGATGGAGACGCTTAGGCAGCGAGGTAAGGAAGCATATTGGTTTTCGACACCTGAAGAAATACGAACACACGTCATGAGGTTATGCAAGTCAGGCGACGTACTACTCGTCATGTCGAGCGGGCATTTCGAGGATCTTCCAAAACGACTGCTTGAGGAGGTATCCTTACAAAAGAGCGATGTGTTGAATACTGGGGACACGTAACGACTCATTGCAACCAGACAAAGGGAATGCCGGTGACCTTACCGAGAGAAGATGAGGATCAGAGGATCCGGATCCTACAGTTCCTTGTAGATTTTGCCTGTCTGATTCTGTATCAGGAAGGGACCACCCTCGAGGAAGGGTTGAGAATCTCCGCAGGGGTAAAGAAGGTAGCATTGCGGTTGTTTCCCGATAAGGAACACACGTTTGACCTGATTTACGGAGCGAGGTTTCGTAGGATCCTCTCAGAGAGGTTCTTGCTCACGTGATAGCCGTTGACTCCTGGAACTTCAGCCATTTGTTCCTGTTCTTAGATGCATGACGCTGGGAGGCGTTTCCTTTCCTTCGCGCTTTTTCTTGGCTGGGCCGCGGGAAGCAGCAGGCTGTTTCTTGAGCACATCGACTTCTTCAGGAGTCAACAACGCAAGGTCTGAGACCCTTCCTGAACGGATCTGTTGATACATTTTTTGATATCGATCCAATTTATCAGTATGGGTCTTGATGATCTTTCGGGCATTCTCAATAAGCTCGACTAAGACCTCTTTCTCGACCTGGGTGCGGGAATAGCCCTTTTCATTGAAGAGAAGATCCAAGAGCCGCATCTCCCTCCTTATGTCAAACGGGATCATTTTTATCTGTTTTCTGAGCAAGCGTAGATTTATGCCCAACGGGTTCTTTGTGCGCTTGCTATTGCTCCTTCTAGCCATATATGATAACTCCTTAGAAACAGTGGAGATGGACAAGCAGTCCTGAAGTTTGTGTGCTTGGTTTGCTACTAGTTGCTATTGCAATACTTATGCCATGCCACTATTTATGTCCGGGTTCCTAGGTGTAAGAGCAGGTTGGGTGTCTCTGTCAACTAGTTAGATGAGAAAAATTTCACAATTGGACCCTTGCCGTGCAGAAAAAGTTTCCAGGTCACACTACCTCAGGCAAGGAACCTGAGAGGTGCCAAGAAGGAGTCAGAAGAAGAAGGAGGGTAATAACGATGAAGAGGAAGGGACGCCTTGTCGCGGCGTTGAGTCTCTGTGTGGGCTGTGGTCTTGCTTTTTCATATTTTGCTCTTGCCTATGCCCTGGAATCCGGAGAGATCAAAGGAAAAATAGAGCGGGTGTATGACAAGTTTAACAGAGACTACAACACGCTGGACTATAAGGGCGACACCACGTGGCGCGCATGGGGAAAGGATCTTAAAGCTTTGGGCTGGATAGTAGTGCAAGGGGACTCTGGTGAGCTAAAGGATTATCTCCTCTTGGTGATAGATACCAAGACTGAACTTCTTAATTCAGACCAAAGCAAGGCCACGTTTGCGGACCTTTCTGCGGGGAAAAGGGTTTGGGCATCCTATGCTATGGGCTACGACGCGCTCCATGCCTCAAAGGTAGTAATCGAACGATAACAAGTGACAAGTAGCAATCAACGAGCCCCACGGAACTTACTCTTACTTAATCTCTCTTCTTTTTTATTGCTTTGCGTACCACAACGAGGCCGTTTGGCGGTCCAGGGATTGCACCTTTGATGAGTAGGATGTTCTGGGAAGCCCTCACATCCATAATTTTTAGATTTTGCACTGTTGTTCGACTTGCGCCATGGCGGCCTGCCATGCGCGTTCCTTTTATCGTATGTTGGGGGAAACGGCATCCCACCGAGCCAGCATGACGGAAATATTCGTGGGTCCCGTGGCTCCCTGGAAAGCCGCGGAAATTGTGGCGTTTCATTACGCCGGTGAATCCTCTCCCCTTTGCTATGCCTGTCACGTCCACAAAATCGCCTGACTTGAACATGGCTACCGTAATCTCTTGGCCAGGAGTGAACGAGGCAGCTTCTTCGGGGGTGAGCCGGAATTCGCGAAGTGTTCTCAGAAAGGTGCCCTTGCCCACCCCTTTGGCGAGATGGCCTCGTTCAGGCAAAGTGAGCTTCTTTTCTAACGTTTTTTCATAGCCGAGCTGCACTGCACAGTACTTGTCTTTCTCAAGCGTCTTTATTTGTGTCACATAGCACGGCCCTGCGGCAACCACCGTAATTGGGACACGGTTGCCCTCAGAGTCGAAGATCTGTGTCATTCCTACCTTTTTTCCTAGGATACCCATTGGCATGGCTGGCGCCTTTCCTTGCATAACGACAGATGTATTGGTACGTTTACATTTGCTCTCTGTGGTCATTCCGCTCCGACGTACAGAAATAATAATCCTAGTAGGCAGACTAGCTAAAGTCAACCACGTATGCGGTACACAGACAAAAAGGATCCTTTCTGGCTGAAGGCAAAACAAGAAGGCTACCGTTCAAGAGCTGCCTATAAGCTTCTTGAAATCCAAAAACAGTATCATGTGTTCCAAAAAGGGAACAAAGTGGTAGATCTTGGCTGTGCTCCAGGTGGCTGGCTTCAGGTAATTGCACAGGCAGTTGGACCTCGTGGACTGGTGGTTGGGCTTGACCTCAATGAGGTTGAACCACTTCCATATTCGAATGTTCATGTGATTACAGGAGACATTTTCAGCGAAGAGACCAGAGCCTTGATCAGGGCACGTCTCCAGGGTTGGGCTGATGTGGTCACTTCAGATATGTCCCCACACCTTTCGGGCATAGCCTTTAGGGATCATTACCTCTCTTGTCAGCTGGTCAAAGCAGGCCTTGACCTCTGCAGGTTACTGCTTAGGTCTGGTGGTACCTATCTGGCCAAGGCGTTCCAGGGAGAAGGAATCGAGGGGCTTTATAGAGAAGTTCAACTGCTGTTTAAGGAAGTAAAAAGGATTAGACCCCACGCATCGAAAAAGGGATCATCTGAAATCTATCTCCTTGGAAGGGGATTCTCCGGCCCAAAGAAGACGTAAAGGTACTCTCTCTATCCGGCTCCAGTGACTATATCCCCAGCCACTATTACTGCTAAGAAAAGAGGTGTTTGTTGTTGCTATTATATAGGAGTATTTGTTCTTCGGTACTTAATTTTATCTTTGTGATCCCACTTCGACAAACAGCACAACGGCTTTCGGAACAGAACTGGCAAGAGTGGCAATCGGCGCACGGATACTTTTTGTTGCCTGAATCTGGATATTTTCCTGCCGTAACTCCTTTACAGGTAGTGTCACAGCTCATTGGTTTACTCGTAGTTCCTAGCCTATTATACTAACTAGTGTAGATGAGTTTGCAATGAAAAGCGAGGCCGGTCTACTATGCCTATGACTATTACAGAGAAGATCCTGGCTGACCATGCTGGCCGATCCAAGGTGGTGGCAGGTGAACTTATTACGGTACGCGTTGATGTGGCATTGGCAAATGATGTAACTGGCCCGCTTGCTATTGAGCGATTCTACGAGACCGGTGCAAGAACGGTCTTTGATCCCAGCAAGATCGTGCTTGTCGCTGACCATTTTACGCCTAATAAGGACATTGAGAGTGCGAATCAATGCAAGAAGATCCGCGACTTTGCTCGTCAGCACGGCCTTGTCCACTATTTTGAGGGTGGAGACGCAGGAGTGGAGCACGCCCTTCTGCCTGAAAAGGGATATATCCTTCCTGGGTATGTGATTATTGGAGCTGACAGCCATACATGTACCTACGGCGCCTTTGGCGCCTTTGCCACCGGGGTGGGCAGTACGGACCTTGCTGCAGTAATGGCACTGGGCGAGATCTGGCTGAAGGTACCTGAGAGCATACGAGTTGTCTTCCAGGGGACGCTTCCTCAATGGGTAGAAGCAAAGGATCTCATTCTCCATGTAATAGGTGATTTCGGTGTTGACGGCGCTCGGTACTGTGCTGTGGAGTTTTGTGGCGAAACCATCGAGCAATTGAGCATGGCAGGGAGGATGACCATAGCTAACATGGCAGTGGAGATGGGTGCAAAGAACGGAATCTTTGAGCCGTCTGGCAAGGTAGTGGAGTATTTGGCTGAAAGGGGCATTGAGGCACAAGGGGTCTTTTACCACAGTGATGCTGAGGCTACGTATCGGGAAACGCGACTGTATGACGTGCGTACGTTGACGCCTCGTATAGCACTGCCTTTTTCTCCAGGTAACGTGGTCGGAATTGAGGAAGTCGACAGCATTCCAATTGATCAGGCAGTTATCGGATCGTGTACCAATGGTCGTATAGAGGACCTTAGGAGTGCTGCAAAGGTCCTCAAAGGGAGAAAAGTGGCGCCTGGCGTCAGGCTCCTCGTCATCCCTGCTACACAGGAGTGTTATAGAAGTGCTCTCCGAGAAGGATTGCTTGAGATCTTTCTTTCCGCTGGTGCTGTGGTATGCCCACCGACGTGTGGTCCGTGTTTGGGTGGCCATATGGGCATATTGGCAGACTCAGAACGGGCCGTAGCTACCACCAATCGAAATTTCCCAGGTAGGATGGGAGGATTGAACAGTGAGGTCTACTTGGCCAACCCCGCGGTTGCAGCTGCCAGTGCAGTGCTAGGTCATCTGGGGAGCCCAGAAGAGCTGATGTAAGACGACATACGGGACAGTGTGACAAAAGGGATCGGCCATGGAATTTCAAGGCAGGATATGGAAGTTCGGCTCGAACGTTGATACCGACACTATTATTCCAGCACGGTATCTTGTCACCACCGACCCTATTGCCCTAGCAGCCCATTGTATGGAAGGTATCGATAGGGACTTTCCGAAAAAGTGTGCTAAGGATGATATTATCGTTGCTGGATCGAATTTCGGGTGTGGCTCCTCCAGGGAGCATGCGCCATTAGCTATCAAAGGGCTTGGGATTCGCTGCGTGATTGCCGAAAGTTTTGCACGGATTTTTTACAGGAACGCAATCAATGTAGGGCTTGCTGCGGTTGAGGTAGCAGTACAAACCGTAGATGCACTCCATCAAGGCGATGTGGTTGCTGTAGACCTGAGCAAAGGGATTCTCAAAAACCTGACAACACGTGAAGATCATCCCTTGCGTCCTATCCCTGATTTCATGAAGGAATTGCTGCAAGCAGGTGGACTCTTGCCCTATGTGAGAAAACGGCGTTTGGAACTGCGTGGGGAGTGACCCTGCCATTGGTTTCCTTCTAACGAGCACGATTGTCTTCCGAAAATGAAAAAAGCGCTACGAGTGACCGTATTGGCTGGAGACGGTATTGGACCTGAAGTGGTCAGAGTGGGAATTGATGTCCTTAAAGCCGTTGCAGAGCTGTGGTCTATTTCAGTTTCCTTTGAAGAAGGGTTGATTGGGGCAAGGGCCCTTGAGCACTGTGGTGTCCCCTTGCCTCAAGACACATTGGACAAGGTCAACAGGAGCGATGCTGTATTGCTGGGGGCTGTTGGGGACCAACGGTGGGTAGAACGTGATTACGCGCTCCGACCTGAGAAGGGACTGCTGGATCTACGAAAGCACATGAGGCTGTACGCCAATCTTCGGCCTGTCCGAGTGTATCCACAGTTGCTTCATGTTTCTTCGTTTAGGCCTGAGCGGGTTGAGGGGACCGATGTCCTTATTGTTCGAGAATTGATTGGTGGAGTTTACTTTGGAGAGCCACGGGGCATAGAAACGACGCACGGGGGCGAACAAAGGGCGTTCAACACGATGGAATACTCTACTGGCCAGATCGAACGGGTTGCCCGCCTTGCGTATTCGCTTGCAATGAAGAGAACCAAAAGGCTCACCTCCGTAGACAAAGCGAACGTACTGGAAGTGAGTCTTTTGTGGCGAAAGGTGGTTACGAGCGTTGCCTCGGAGTATCCTGAAGTAACGTTGCAGCATATGCTGGTCGACAATTGTGCTATGCAGCTCGTTCGCGACCCTAGGCAGTTCGATGTGATCCTCACGGAAAATCTTTTCGGGGATATCTTAAGTGACGAGGCTGCCATGATTCCTGGATCTATTGGTATGCTTCCCTCGGCGAGTCTTGGAGACAACGGCTCAGCCCTGTACGAACCTGTTCATGGGAGTGCACCAGACATAGAAGGGAAAGACCTTGCCAACCCTATTGCAACGATACTGAGCATTGCGATGCTATGTCGGTATTCGCTTGCCTGCGAGTCAGCGGCTAACCTCATTGAAGAGGCCGTCTCGAGTACACTCGATGAGGGCTATCGTACGAGAGACATCTACTCTGGGGGAGACCGTGTGGTAGGCACCCAAGAGATGGGAAAGCGGATCCTGGAACACATGTACGACTGTGCACATAGAAGAGCGCAATGAAAAAAGTAAAGCTCGATATCGAGTACGACGGGACATGCTACCATGGGTGGCAGTACCAACCAAATGCACCTACGATCCAGGAGTGCATTGAGAACGCCATTTTTGCAGTAACTGGCGAGCGCACCAGGGTAATAGGGGCAGGCAGAACAGACGCCGGTGTTCATGCCCATGGACAGGTGGCGCATGTGTGTACTCGAACCCGGCTCAGCCCCTCGGTTCTTCAGCGGGCCCTCAATAGTGTCCTTCCCAGAGACATTGTCATTACAGGGGCAACCGAGGTTCCAGAGGACTTTCATGCGCGCAAAGATGCTACAAGGAAGCGATATGAATACTGGGTGTGGAATGTCAGCGTTCCCTCTGCATTTTACTACAGGTACTGCTGGCACATCTCGTGGCCTTTGGACGTGGAACGAATGAGAGAAGCTGCTCAATTCTTCCTGGGTGAGCATGATTTCTCTTCTTTTCGTGCGTCTGATGCGCCGGTAGGGCAGTCCCCTGTCCGACATGTGTACCAATTCGAGATAAAGAAGTATGCAGACGGCCGAATGCTATTTGGTGTCGAGGCAAATGGATTTCTTAAATCTATGGTAAGGACTATGGTTGGAACCTTGGTTGAGGTTGGAAGCGGCAAGAAGCACGCATCCGATATACCTTTGATCATACATGCACGGGATCGAAGAGCAGCAGGGATGACGGCACCTTCGCGGGCATTGTTTCTGCAGTGGGTATCATATGCCCCAGAAGCAAGGAGTAGTCTGAAATCGAAATCCTCTGGGCCGTCTAGGCTCGCCTGAGGTAGGAACTGATTCAGGATGTCCCTATCAGCTCTGGGAAATAAGTATTTTATTCGGTCACTGATGTAGCCGTCGGGGTGGTGGGTGCTCAATCCTCAATAGGTAGTTAAATGACATTTGCTTCCAATCGGCTGGTAGGATCTAGTGGCGGAGTGTAGGTTGAATTGACAAATGCATCGAGAGCCGTTAGCATATAGCATTTTACAGGGGTCGCTCATCTGCGTTTATGTAGTGCTCTAACCGTAATCCTTTATGTGTGGGCGAGAACATCATGAAAACGACCATAGCATGTGCACCTGGCGAGATCCAGCGATCTTGGTATGTAGTTGATGCAAACCAGAAGGTGCTCGGGAGACTCGCTACAGTGCTTGCCGATATATTGCGAGGCAAGCATAAGCCGATATTTTCACCTCATCTTGATACTGGGGATTTTGTTGTCGTTGTGAATGCCTCCAAGGTGAAACTTACAGGAAAGAAATTGACCAATAAGCGGTACTATCAGCACTCGGGGTATCCAGGGGGGCTCAAAGTTCGTACCGCAGAACAATTGCTGCAGAAAAAGCCTGAAGAAGTTATTCGACACGCGGTCAAGGGTATGTTGCCCAAGAATCGGCTGGGAAGAGCTATGATCAAGAAATTAAAAGTATACGCAGGCCCTGAACATCCCCACAGCGCCCAGATGCCCATACCTCTTGAACTACCAAGGGCGAGGCGGGCTACCACGCAGTAGACAACGTACCAAGGAGTCGTAATAAGCCCATGGAGACCATCGGATCTAGTTCCCTGACCACCATACAGGCCACAGGGAAAAGAAAAACGGCGATTGCAAGAGTCTGGATGAAACCAGGGGTAGGCAATATTGTCGTCAACAAGAAAGCCCTTGACGATTATTTTGGCAGAGAGACCCTTAAAATGATCATTCGTCAGCCCCTGGAACTTACTGGAACAGAGGGCAAATTCGATTTTGTGATTAATGTAAGAGGCGGCGGCATAGCAGGACAGGCCGGTGCCGCCAAGCACGGTATATCAAAGGCGTTAGTGTCATTTGACCCGAACCTTCGTCAGCCGCTGAAGAAGGCAGGATTTCTCACAAGGGATGCCAGAATAAAGGAGAGAAAGAAGTACGGCCAGAGAGGTGCACGTGCCAGATACCAATACTCTAAGCGATAGGGATGGCCTATTATTTCTTTCTTACAAGTAAGAACAGAGGCCTTATGGCCTCTGTTTCTTTTTGGTGGTACTGGGTAGCACGTGCGAATAGGACGTGGTGAGGGGTGTGTAGAGTGGATACCTCTTGTTGGCCAATCTGGGAGCAGCAATCTACCGGGCAATTCCATATAAGAACGCTGAGTGAGGAAAGGTGAACGGTATGTCAGGACGGGCATGCATTGCGGTTATTCCAGCCCGCTATGCATCGACCAGGCTGCCTGGAAAACCTTTGCGTACCTTGTGCGGCAAGCCGCTGATACAACATGTCTACGAGCGAGCTCGAAAGGTAGAGATCTTTGATGAAGTAGTAGTAGCAACGGATTCAGAGGAGATTTGCTCCTGTGTTGAAGGATTTGGTGGCAAGGCACTAATGACTTCCGCGGCCCATCCTACTGGTACCGACAGGGTGGCCGAGGTATCTACCTTGTACAGAGCGCCGATAATTGTCAACATTCAAGGCGACGAGCCCTTGTTCGATGTCCATGCAGTTGTTGGGTTGGTAGACCGTTTGGGATGCGAAAAAGATGCCTCGGTTGCTACACTGAAATATAGGATTCGTGAGCCCAGCGATCGAGTCAGCCCCCATGTGGTAAAGGTGGTTACGGATAGGAGAGGATATGCACTCTATTTCTCTCGAAGCCCCATACCGTATACGATGAATGGTCCTACCGGGGGCAACGTTGACTCACCAGCTGCACTGTGTTACAAGCATATTGGCCTTTATGCCTTTCGGCGTGAATTCTTACTCAGATACAGACAGCTTCCACAAACTGCCCTGGAGAAGGCCGAGCGACTGGAACAGCTGAGGATCCTCGAACACGGTTACAGGATTCTCGTTCTTGAATCTTCTGAAGATAGCATAGGTGTCGATACCGAGGAGGATTTAGAGAGAGTCGAAAGGCTGCTTTTAGCCAGGAGCAAGTCCACGTAGCACCTCCTCTCAGTAGGAGCAGGACAACCGACACAGTAAGGAGGGTAGTTACCTCAACTTCAGGACGTGATAAAGGTTTATTTGTAGTCCTAAGCAGAAACCTAGCGTGTCAACATTGCGCTTCCGACTGATAGTATACCAACCCCGTCGGCTACCCTTGCGAGATCTTTTCCGTCGAATAGCATACATGGTTTCGCGCCCTGTGCGTGTGCGAGCTGCGTATGAAGCTCCCAGGAGTCTAAGACTATGGCCGTATCTGTCGGAGATATCCGCATCGGCAAAGGACATCCGTTAGTTGTCATAGCCGGGCCATGCGTTATTGAGAGTGAAGGGCATGCCATGAAAATGGCAGAGGCACTCAAGGCCATTACCGATAGCATACCCGCACCCCTTATTTTTAAGGCCTCCTACGATAAGGCCAACAGGACGTCTCTTTATTCATTCAGGGGACCTGGTCTTGAAAAAGGTCTTGCTGTTCTTGAAAAGATTAAGCGACAGGTTGGTGTAAAAGTCCTTTCAGACGTTCACTCGATTCAAGAGGTGGAAAAAGCTGCAGCGGTCCTTGATGTGCTGCAAATACCTGCGTTTTTGTGCAGACAGACTGATCTTATCCTGGCAGTAGGCAGAACGCTCAAGCCTGTGAACGTCAAGAAAGGGCAATTTCTCGCGCCGTGGGACATGAAGTATGTGATCGAGAAATTGACCTCAGTGGGCAACCACCAGATATTGCTGACAGAACGAGGGAGCACCTACGGATATAACAATCTCGTCGTAGACATGCGCTCTCTTGTCATCCTCCGCGGTATGGAATACCCCGTGATATTCGATGCGACCCACAGCGTGCAGCTACCAGGAGGCAAAGGCGGAAGTTCTGGAGGACAAAGGGAGTTCGTGCGACCTCTGGCGAGAGCAGCGGTGGCAGCGGGTGTCGATGCCTTGTTTCTCGAGGTTCATGATAACCCAAGGGAGGCATTGTGCGATGGGCCTAACTCCTTTCACCTTGACGAGCTGCCGCAGCTTCTAGAAGAACTGGTTGCGATTCATCGTATCATCACTGCCTGGGACGAATCGAGGACAAAGGCATGAAGCGCATCAATACGTTGAGACGAGCCAAGAGAGTCCTTGAGCTCGAGGCAAAGGCCATCACCGGGTTGATACAGAAACTCGATTCCAATTTTACCAGGGCGATAGAGATTATCGAGCAATGCAAGAGCAAAGTCGTAATTACAGGTGTCGGTAAGTCAGGCCTTATATGCCAGAAAATCGCTGCTACACTTGCAAGCACCGGCACACCTGCTGTGTTTCTTCACGCAGGCGAAGGATTTCACGGCGACCTTGGCGTTCTGACGCCTCAGGACGTGGTAATTGCTATCTCCAATAGCGGAGAGACCGAAGAATTGATCCGGATACTTCCGATCATCAAGCGGATGGGTATTACCCTTATAGCAATTACTGGCAATCCAGAGTCCACGTTAGCCCGTCACGGCGATGTCGTGATAGATACAAGTGTAGATGAAGAGGCCTGTCCCATGAATATCGTTCCTACTGCAAGTACAACCGCAGCCCTTGCTATGGGTGATGCCCTGGCTGTGGTGCTGTTCGAGAAAAAAGGGTTTAAAAAAGAGTCCTTTGCAATGCTGCACCCAGGGGGATCTCTTGGCAGAAGGTTGTTATACAGGGTTGAGGACCTTATGCATGTAGGCAACGAGATACCCCTGGTCAGGCAGGGCACCAGCCTCAAAGATGCTATCTTTGAGATAACGTCAAAGCGGCTGGGAGTTACAGGTGTCCTTGACAACCAAGGAAAACTCATAGGGGTCATCACCGATGGAGATTTGCGCAGGGGGCTTGAGAAAGGTGGCGATCTGCTTGCCAGGACTGTAGACGAAATTATGACACGAAATCCAAAGACGATCTTTCGGGACGAACTGGCGGCGAAGGCAGTGGAGAGGATGGAACATTTCTCCATTACATCGTTGTTCGTGGTGGATAAAGACGATGTAAAACTCGTGGAAGGTATCATACATATCCATGACCTACTCAAGGCTGGAATCGCCTGAAGTAATGCGAGGTCCATAGCCGTGCTTTTCCTTTACAGCCAGCAATGTGGCTGATATACTTGTCTTCTATGGAAAGGTGACGTGGGTGCTTCACTTACGAGAAGGCTCTTCCTCCTGATCGTCATTGGTGGCGCTGTCGCAGTTTTCTTGTATGTCCTGCATATAGAAAAGAGGGGGGGTACAGCAGAGGAACTCACCCCTCACGACCGGGGATCTGGAGAAGATATCCTTGTGGAAGGTGTTCGGCATTTTGATTTTGACGCAGATGGTCTCCGGTGGGCGATCCAGGCAAAAACTGCCCGATTTTTTCAGGCAGGCAATATCATACGTTTCGAGACAATTACCGCTACGGTGTATCCTGCTTCAGGAGGCATGATGGTTCTTGAAGCCTCAGAGGGATACTACGATACGGCGACCGGGAATATCGGGGTAGAGGGCAACGTGAGGGGGAGGAGTGACCAAGGATACGTGTTTAACACAGATCGGCTCACGTATGAAGCCGCCTCGAGGCGAATCCACAGTACCGATAAAGTTACCCTTCAAAAAGACCGACTTACCATAAAGGGAATGGGGCTTGAGGGGGCCCTAGATACTCGGACCATTAGGGTGCTTTCATCGGTAGAGGCTACCACGGGACCTCACTGATACGCAGACGGGGGATAACGGTCATAGGCGTGAGAGGCACACCAGAAAAACATAGTCCAGTCCGGCGTGGGCAGCCCTCAACCCTATGGTACACGGCAAGGAGTAGTGCACGAGGTGCGGGAATATGCATGGTGCTGCTGGTCATGGGAATTGCTGCAGTGGCATCAAGCCTACAGCGGGCCTACGGTTGGTCGGAAAAGGGGATTGAAGAGAGATTTTTTTCTCAGAAATGGGACCGTCACGATAAGATCGATATTACCTCTGACCAGATGACGGCCGAGTTTGAGACCCACACCATTACCTTTATAGGGAATGTGGAGGCCAGGCAGGCAGATCTGCTACTTACGGCCAACAAGATTGTTTCAGTGTTCGGCCAGGAGGCACAGGAGATCAAGAAAATAGTGGCAGAAGGAAATGTACGCGTGCAAAAGGGTGAAAAAGTAGCCACTGGGGAGAAGGCAGTGTACGTAAAGGAGGAGGCAACGATCACGATTGAGGGCAATCCTAGGCTTATGCAAGGTAATGATGTTGTCCAGGGTGAGCGAATCGTCGTTTACTTGGACAAGAACCAAATGGAAATACATGGAAGGGTAAAGGCCGAATTCCAAGCGATTGAGCAGGGTCCTTTTAGGTAAAGAAAAAAGGCAGCACAGGCCAGGGACATCGTTAGGCGTAAGTTACCATCCAATGGATCGTCAAGAAACACATCGGCTCGTTGCGTACGATTTGCACAAGAGTTTCAGAGGCCGCAAGGCTGTCAATGGTGTTGGTGTTGAGGTGAAGGCAGGAGAGGTTGTCGGGCTCTTGGGCCCGAACGGTGCCGGAAAAACTACCACATTTTACATGATCGTCGGGATTGTCAAACCTGACAGAGGAACGGTTGTCCTTAACGGGGAAGACATAACAGATCTGCCAATGTATATGAGAAGCCGCAAGGGCTTGAGCTACCTGCCGCAAGAACCCTCGGTATTTAGAAAGTTAACGGTTGAGGAGAACATCATGGCAATCCTGGAGACCCTTCCGCTCTCATCCTTGGAACGGCAAAGGCGTCTCAAGATCCATCTTGAGGAGTTGGGGATCGCCCATCTGGCAAAGAGCAAGGCATATTCCCTTTCGGGTGGCGAAAGGAGAAGGGTGGAGATAAGTCGGGCCCTGGTAACGTCTCCGTATTTCATGTTGCTCGATGAACCGTTCGCAGGCATCGATCCCATTGCAGTGAGCGATATCCAAGCTATTATCAAGCAGCTTACTCAAAAAGGCATCGGTGTGCTCGTTACCGATCATAATGTGCGGGAGACGCTCGGTATTTGTGACACGGCATACATCATCAATGAAGGTGTGCTGGTGGAGGTTGGGGATAAACGTACCATAACTGAGAGTAAGAAAGCGCGGGAAGTCTATCTCGGTGAAGCTTTTTCTCTATGACTCGCGAGCGGCAATCGTGCTCGTTGTGAGACGTGTGATTGGAAGGGAGATTGTATGGTAATAGAGTTGCGGCAGAGTATGAAGCTCGTCCAGCAGCTTGTGATGACGCCTCAGCTGCAACAGGCGATTAAACTTCTGCAACTCTCTCGGCTTGAACTTGTCAGTAGAATCAATCAGGAACTTCAGGAGAACCCGACCCTTGAAGAAGTTCCACCGGACGATGCAGAAGATCTACCCGAGGGCGAAAGCGAGGCTACGGTCCTTTCGAGGGAGTTAGAGGGACCGTTCCAATGTCCTCAAGAACGATCTGATGATATAGACTGGGATGGATATGTGCAGCACCATGACGCATATTATCCGCGCCTTGCATGGGAGGAGGATCGAAGGCCATCGTTCGAAATGATGTTGACCAAGAAGACCTCCTTATACGACCACCTCATCTGGCAGATGCATCTGATGCGGTTTGCCCCAGAAGAGACTGAGGTGGCAGAGATGATCATCGGGAACCTCAACGAGGATGGATACCTGGAGTGTTCCATTGAAGATATCGCTTCCAGCTGTGGCACGGACGTCCAGTTTGCCGAAAAGGTGTTGACTAAGGTGCAGGAGTTCGATCCGCCCGGGGTTGCCTCACGAGATCTCCGGGAGTGTCTGATGCTGCAGGTGAGGATATTGGGGATCGAGAATACGATCGTGGACTCGATTATAAAGGATCATTTGACCGATCTCGAGAGAAAGCGTTACGATGCCATTGCAAAGAAATTGGGCATATCGCTTGACGAGGTGTGTGTTGCTACCAGGATCATTACAAATCTCGAACCGAGACCTGGACGGCCGTACGCTGGTGACGAGCCACTATACATTACGCCCGATGTGTACGTGCATAAGGTGGACGACGAATACGTGGTGACCGTCAATGAAGACGGTATGCCAAAGTTGCGTATCAGCCCTTACTACAGACACATTCTCGCCACTCGCTCTTCTGAGGAAGCCAGGGAATACATTCATGAGAAACTCCGGTCTGCTGCATGGCTCATCAAGAGTATCCATCAAAGGAAAAGGACAATTTATAGGGTGGCCTGCAGCATAGTAAAGTTTCAGAGGGAGTTCCTTGACAAGGGGGTTGATTATCTCAAGCCGCTGGTGTTGCGGGATGTCGCTGAGGACATCAACATGCACGAATCCACTATCAGCCGTGTCACCACAAACAAGTACATGCATACCCCGCAGGGCATTCTAGAAATGAAGTACTTTTTCAAGAGCAGCGTTCCGCAAGGGGCAGGCGAGAAGATCTCTTCAGAAAGTATCAAGGAAAAGATTCGGCAGATCATTGCCAGAGAGGATCCGCAGCGGCCTATTAGTGATCAGGAGATCGTTAACATATTGAAGAAGGCACATATTGATGTGGCGAGGAGAACAGTCGCAAAATATAGAGAACACCTTGGGATACTGCCTTCCGCCAAGAGGAAAAGGGTCTTTTGAGCCTCTATTGAACCTTCTGCCATCCTCCACGTACAAACGTCCTTATACTGTAGTTCAAAGGAGAGGGGAGTACCTATGCAAGTATCCGTAACGTTCCGTCACATGGAGCCTGTTGAACAGCTCAAAGAGTACGCGACCGCCAAGCTGGCCAAAATCAAGAAATACTTTTACCACCCCGTTGAGGCCAGCGTAATACTGACGCGTGAAAAACATCGAAATATCGCTGAAGTGACACTGGTCGTGAATCGGTTTACTCTCAAAGGACAGGAAGAGACAGTGGACATGTATTCAGCTATCGATCTTGTTACGGACAAGATCGAGCGACAGGCGAAAAAATACAAGGATAAGATCCGCAGACGTAAGTCAGACCATGGGGTTTCGACTCCTGGTGGAACTCTGGAGATGGAGGATGAGGAAGTGCAGGGTAGTGAGGCTGGGCCTGATATCGCAGAGGTCCAGCGGTTTTCAGTGAAACCCATGTCAGTAGAGGAGGCTATCCTTCAAATGGATACGCTTAAGGGAAACGATCTGTTCATCTTTATTGAGGATTCGACCGGTGATGTCAACGTACTTCGTCGAAGAAACGACGGGAGGTATTGTTTGATCATTCCGGAAAAGGACTAGGGACGCCGTGGGAGCAATGAAGAGTTGGGGTAGTGGAGAGGAGGATAGATCGTGGCCGTCCTGAGGAGATGCTAGGACGTGAAGATTGGCGACTTTCTCGACCCTAGGTCGATTGTGGTTCACCTTAAAGCCACCAGCAAGAAAGAGGTGCTAGAGGAATTGGTAGACGCACTCGTCGGCGTTTACCAGAACCTCGACAGGGATAAAATGTTAGAGGCGCTGGTAGAAAGAGAAAAACTGGGAAGTACCGGGATAGGTGACGGGGTGGCCATTCCCCACGGGAAGCTCGAGGGGCTCGATCGGCTTGTTGCGAGCTTCGGTAAGAGTGAGAAAGGGGTCGACTTTCAGTCGATGGACAAGAAGGCAGCACACCTATTTTTTCTCTTGTGTGCGCCGGAGAATTCTGCAGGCTCACACCTCAAGGCCCTTGCTCGGATTTCGAGGGTTCTTAAAAGGCCATCCCTCAGGGAAGAACTAATGCGTGCTCAGACACGAGAGAAGATATACGATATTCTCACATGTGAGGACGAACGCGAACTACCTACAACAGAGGTTCGTCCGTAGACGACCGTAGCATAAGTGCGTGAGAACAGTATGCGTGTGGTCATCATTACGGGGTTGTCGGGATCGGGTAAGACAGCGGCGATTCGAGCCCTGGAAGATATAGGATTTTTTTGTGTTGACAATCTTCCGGTCTTGCTACTGCCAGGGCTTGTCGATTTGTTGATGTCGGCAAAAGATCGTTTTTCACGTGTAGGGGTGGTCATGGACATTCGAGAAGGAGTCTTCTTGCATGAGCATCCCACGGTAGTGCAAGAAGTGAAGGATCGTGGCATACAGGTAGAGATTCTCTTCTTGGATACGTCTACGGAGGTACTGCTGAGACGGTTCGAGGAGACTCGACGTCCCCATCCGCTAGGATCCGAAGGGTCGCTTATCGAGGGTATAGAACGCGAACGGGTACAGCTTGAGGGATTGAGACGCTCGGCTGACAAGGTCCTGGATACAACCGCCCTCAATGTCCACAATCTCAGGCATGTGATCAAAGATATGTACGGAACCCCTGAGGGCAGACCTCAGGTTCAGATTGAACTTATATCATTTAGTTACGCAAAAGGGATTCCGGCT
>FWPV01008759.1_pt1 | contig 17483 bp, 17 predicted proteins | sample 2228371 | NCBI WGS metagenome assembly FWPV01 (sample SAMEA103939776, study PRJEB20133) | metagenome | reverse complement strand
AAAATAGCCGCTGAGGACACAGAGAAAAAACTCCGGGTGCTCTATGCTCTCTGGGGCAGAATTTTGATTAACGGCGCTGTCTCATTGGGACGGTTACACTCCATGGGGGATAGATTCAGAGGCGAAGTACGGGCACTCTTTTCAGATGTGCTATATTCGGTGCGCCGGCCGCGAACATCGCGATTGTCAATTGGCGGCGGATGATCTCCAGTCGCTCATAGAGTGCCTGCGGTGACACCGCGGCCGCCTGTAGCAATACCGCTGCCATGGCGGCAACGTCTGCGCCGAGGGCCAGCGCCTTGGCGATATCGAGTCCGCTGCGCAGCCCTCCACTGGCAATCAGGGGAATGTCAGGTGCCACGGCGCGCACCCCTTGCAGTGATTGCGCGGTGGGGATGCCCCAGTTACGAAAGACCGCGGCAACTTCGCGCTGGATAGTACTCTGCCCCCGCTGCATTTCGATTTGACTCCATGATGTGCCGCCGGCACCGGCCACATCTAACGCGCTAACACCGGCTGCGATGAGTTGCCGGGCTGCCTGCTCCGATAACCCCGCGCCGACCTCTTTGACGATCACCGGTACCTCTAAGGCGCGACATACGGCCTCGATCCGCTGCAATAAACCGGCAAAGCGCGTGTTCCCTTCGGGTTGTAGGGCCTCTTGGAGTGGATTGAGATGCAAATACAGGCCATCGGCTTCCACAAGTTCTACAATGCGGCGGCATTCGGCAGGCCCATAGCCGTAGTTCAACTGCACGGCGCCGAGGTTGGCCAGCAGCAGGATATCCGGCGCATAGCGGCGTACCTGAAACGTTGCCACCGTAGCGGGATCTTCCAGGATGATCCGCATCGAGCCCAATCCCATCCCGATGCCTGTCGCCTGGGCTGCCTCGGCCAAGATGCGGTTGATGTCCCCTGTCCGCGGCGTCCCCCCCGTCATCGGGGCAATCAGCAGAGGGAAGGCCAGGCGGTGTCCCAAAAAATCGCTCTCCGTCTTTATCGCCGATAAGTCACATTCCGGCACGGCCTGGTGGACGAGTTGGTAGGATTCCAACCCCGTCGTCACCTGATCAAAAGCTACATCTTCCTCCAGGTTGATACGTATATGTTCGTCTTTGCGTAAGCCGGTGCGCTGGGTTGACATGCCACATTCCCTCTTTTTTGATGGCTTGATGTGCGGACCACGACCTTGACTCACTATACCGTAAAGTCATAAGGCGTCAACTTTTAGAGCATGGCTTGCCTTGCGTGAGGGCTTATCAAGCGAAACGGAAGCGCGGCGTGGCGACTTTAACCGCTACTGCCCAGGGCCATTCTGGCAGGAGATGCCGGAGCATTGATAAACCCTGACTTGCGCTAGGGTCTTCTCATGCTTGCTCCGAGGGGAGCGTCAGTTCCCCGTTTTCAACGGCTATGGGTCATCAAACGCGGATCTGGCGATCCGCGCGCAGCAGCAGCGGGGGACTGTGACGAGAATGATAAAGCCCTGGTCAAGGATGACTTTTACCATGTCGGAGTTAAAATAAAGCGGCTGTTATAAAGGTCTTATTATCAAACGAGATAATCCTGAGGAGGCAGATACCATGAGCGACGTATTTGACAAAGTGAAGAACATCATTGTTGAAATTCTGGCCATTGATCCGGACAAGGTCACCCCTGAGGCCAGTTTCCGGGATGATCTGGGGGCGGACTCCTTGGACCTGGTTGAGTTGATTATGGCATTTGAGGATGAATTCGGTGGGCGTATCTCCGATGACGAGGCGCGCACTATTACCACCGTTCAAGCGGCCGTTGATTACGTCGAAAAGCGGATGGCGGCCGGGGCATAACCCCGTTTCTCTGTTCCATAAAGGCCACCGCACAACGGTGGCCTTTTGTTATGCGTATCGGTTTAATTGCGGACACTCACATCCCTTATCGCGCGGCCGAGATTTCACCTCGGATCATCGAGGCTTTATCCGGTGTCGAACTCATTCTGCATGCCGGCGATGTGGATGAACCCTGGGCGTTAGCGCCTTTACAAGCCTTGTCTCCGGTTTATGCCGTTCGGGGAAATTACCACTTCCTGGACCTTTCTGCCGGCGGTGCGACGCTGCCTGAGTCCGTGGAGCTTGACATCGCCGGTTTCCATATTGCGCTCACCCATGGCCACAAGATAGGCATAGTGACCTGGTTCTGGAAGGTCTACCTGTTGATCCAGAACATGCGAGGACATTGGACACTGCCGGCCTATGATCGTGTTGTTGCGCACGCCCTTTTGCGCCGTTTCCCCACTGCCGACATTATCGTCTTCGGTCACACGCATCGTTTCTACCAGAGCTATTGGGGAAAAACATTGTTGATCAATCCCGGGGCGGCACTCCCCACCGCCTATTTTAACGCCCCCCATAAGATGTCGGTGGCCCATCTCGTTCTCGAAGCGGGCAAGCCGCCGGAGGTCATCTACATCCAGTTGTGATCTCCTCGGCCCAACTCCTCAATTCCAACAGGGGACTTGGGCCTCCAATCGTCCACGGAGCATCACGGATAAAACCCAAAAAACCGTGTGTTCCGTGAAATCTGTGTCCCGCCCCTCACGTTAGCACTGCGTTAAAAAAGAGAAAAATTTATAACAAAATGCTTGACGTAGAAGATTAGCTGTGTTATAATGGCTGTAGTTGCGGGTTAGCGGAGGAACCCGTGCGAGATGATAAAGGTCAACCTTTCCGAATTTATCCATGCCAAGCCGGGCAGTCGTGAAACGATTACTTTCGATCTGGACAATATCACCATCAACGATCTGGATCTGGGCTACGTAAAAGGTAAACTCCATTTCACTCGTGTCGCTTACGGAATCTTAGTAGAAGGCAAGCTCAACACGACCGTCAAAACCGAGTGTAATCGTTGTTTGACACTGTTCTATGTGCCGGTGTTGGTTGAGCTGGATGACGTCATCAGCCTTCCCGGAGCGGATTTGACCCCAGAGCGTCCTGTACGTGTTGCCGAGGACGGTTGGGCCGACCTGGCCCCCCTGATCAGGGAATATGCCTGGCTTGGGTTGCCTGTCAAGCCGCTGTGTTCTCCGAATTGTAAAGGTATCTGCCCTAATTGCGGTGGAAACATCAACTTGGGCGAATGTGTATGTGATAGCAACGCCCCTATCGATCCACGTTGGGAAGTGTTACGGGCCTTAGTTGATAGGACTGAAAAATCCTGACCATCGTGGGGTCATGATGGGCCGATCGGGAACGTGGATCGCCAATATCTGTTGAACTCGAGGAGGCTTATGAACGTTGTGAATGAGCTTTTGCAAAAAGCTACAGCGCAAGGGTATCTCGTGATCGAGGATGTTCTGGAAGCCCTGGGATCGGTGGATGAAGAAGAGTCGCTGGAAACAGTTATTGGAGAGTTACGCAAAACCGGAATCAAAATCGAAGCCACGGTTGACGAAGAGCCGGGTGATGAAGTTGACATTGACATTACAGAAGCCGATAGCGAAGAACCCCCACTTGACGAGATTGACGAAGAAGAAGTTGAAGCGTGGGATGGCGATATTTACGACCTGGATGGTATTGGGGTAGATGACACGGTCGCCCTTTATTTGCGGGAAATGGCCCGCGTGCCTTTGCTTTCCAATGACGAGGAAATCAATCTGGCCAGAAAAATCGAGGATGGTCGGGCGGCCAAGATCGCGCTACAAAATAATGGGCATTACACGGCCGATGAGCGGGCGTGTTTAGAGGAGCTGTACCAAGCCGGCACCGAGGCGCGGGATCATCTGATCCGGGCCAATACCCGGCTGGTGGTGAGCATCGCCAAAAAATATATCGGACGCGGTGTGCCGTTCCTGGACTTGATTCAGGAGGGCAACCTGGGGCTGATGAAAGCCGTTGAGAAATTCGAATATCGGCGTGGCTACCGTTTTAGCACGTATGCGACATGGTGGATTCGTCAAACGATTACCCGCGCCATCGCCGATCAGGGGCGCACCATCCGCGTGCCGGTGCACATGAGCGACCGGATCCGTCGTCTGTATCGGCGCGCCCAGGAAATCGAACAGGAGCGCGGCACCCGCCCTTCGCCGGAAGAACTGGCCGAGGAGATGGGATTGGAGCCTCGCAAAGTGCAATGGATGATGCGCGTTTCCTGGCAGCCGTTGAGCCTCGAACATCCGGTGGGGGAGGACGATGACAGCGAGTTGAGCAACTTCATCGAGGATGATCACACGCCTACCCCGCCTGATACGGCTTATCAAGGGATGCTGCGCGATAGAATCGAGGAGATTTTGACCACCCTCAGTCCGCGTGAAGTACGCATTTTGCGGATGCGCTTTGGGTTGTATAATGGGAGAAGTTATACTTTGGAAGAGGTCGGTCAGAAGTTTGGCCTGACCCGTGAACGAATCCGCCAGATCGAAGGGCAGGCATTGCGTCGGCTGCGTCATCCAAGCCGCAGCCGTGATTTGCGGGACTATTTGCGATGACGATTCGTGCTTCGGCTATGATGATGATGCGTCCTGTGCCGTGGCGCCGGGGAAGCGAGGCTCCCTGAGCGCCAACGGTCCGTGGTGCACGGAACACGGCCAAAACCCGCCAGCCTCGCTGGCGGGTTTTCTTATTTCTCTCTTCGGCTATACTTTATAATTCATAAGGAGGAAAACCCATGAACGATAAAAAGAAAGTCCTTGTTGCAGTAGCCTGGCCTTATGCTAACGGTGATTTGCATGTCGGGCATCTTGCCGGCGCCTACTTGCCGGCCGATATTTACGCGCGTTACCATCGCCTGGTCGGTAACGATGTCCTGATGGTCTCCGGCTCGGACTCGCATGGCACGCCGATCACCGTGCGTGCTGATAAGGATGGCGTTGCCCCGCGTGTGGTCTTCGAACGCTACCATCGCCGTTTCCTTGAGACTCAACGCGACATCGGCATCTCTTACGATCTGTTTACCCATACCGATACCCCTAACCATCACCGCGTTGCGCAGGATATATTCCTGACGCTCCTGCGTAACGGTTACCTGTATGTGGAAAAACAACAGCAATATTACTCCGAAGTGTCGCAGCAGTTCTTGCCGGATCGTTATGTTGAGGGCACATGCCCCTACTGTGGTTATCTCGACGCGCGTGGTGACCAATGCGATAACTGTGGGCGTTTACTGGATGCCTTGGAACTGAAGAACCCCCGCAGCAAGATTGACGGCGCCCCTCCTGTCATCCGCGAAACCGAACACTTCTTTATCAACTTGCCTAAACTAGAACCGCAGGTGCTGGCTTATCTGGAAAGTGGCAAAGACGAATGGCGGCCTAATGTGCTCAAGTTCTCGCTCAACTATGTCAGGGGCGGACTTAAGGGCCGACCCATTACTCGTGACATCGAATGGGGGATTCCGCTGCCCCTTGAAGGCTATGCCGGGAAATGCCTGTATGTCTGGTTTGAGGCGGTGATCGGTTACCTGTCGGCCAGTGTCGAATGGGCTAAACTGATCGGCGCACCCGAAGCCTGGAAAGCCTGGTGGTATGATCCCCAGGCGTTGCCGGTGTACTTCATCGGCAAGGACAACATTCCTTTCCATACCATCATCTGGCCGGCCGAGCTGATCGGTGTGGAGCGGCTGTACGAGGATGACCCGACGCGCCGTTTGAACCTTCCTTACGATGTACCGGCGAATGAATTCATGAACCTCTCAGGAGCACAGTTCTCCAAAAGCCGGGGCCGTATGATTGCCATCTGTGACCTCCTGACCCGTTATGATGCGGATGCTATTCGCTATTACGTTACCGTGGTGATGCCTGAAACCAGTGACAGCGATTTCTACTGGGATGATTTCGTCCAGCGCAACAACGGTGAGCTGGTGGGCGTGTGGGGCAACCTGGCGCATCGCGTGCTATCTTTTACCCACAAGCATTTTGGAATTGTCCCGGAACCGGGCGAGCTAGGCGAGGTGGATCATGAGTTGCTGGCGAAAGCCCAGGCAGCGTTTGACGGAGTCGGCGCACATCTGGCGGGGCGGCGTTTCCGTGCGGCATTGGCCGAAGCCATGAATCTGGCGCGCGAGGCCAACCGCTACCTGGAGATTAAATCGCCGTGGACGCAGATTAAGACCGACCGCCTTGCCGCCGCTACAAGTCTTTATGTAGCGCTGCAAGTGATCAATGCGTTGAAAATCCTTCTGGCGCCTTTTTTACCGTTTTCAGCAGAAAAATTGCATAAGTTGCTCGGCTACACGGGTCAACTTTTCGGCAACCAGTACATCGAAGAGATCGAAGCGGAGGGCCAACGTTATCCCGTGCTACGCTACGATGCCGGCGCCGCGCGCGGTGTTTGGGCGTTCGAGATCCTGCCTGCCGGTCGCGCTCTGAACCAACCCAGCCCGCTGTTCAAGAAACTCGACGACAGCGTCATTGACGAAGAACTCGCCCGTCTAGGAAAGTAACCGACGCAGCAACCGGCCAGCCCAATGTCTCACGCACGCATTACGCATTACATTTTACGTCTTCCGTCTTCCATCCTGCATCTTGCATCCTGCGTCGTGCGTCCTTTCCTGCCGTGCTTGCTCATTTTCACCATCCTCGTCCCTACCCTGGATGCGCAATCGCTCTGGTGGGACGAGGGTATCAGTCTGCACCTGGCGACATCGTCGTGGGCGGAGATTGTCGCGGATCGGGCGGCGAACATCCATCCGCCGTTGTATTTTTTCGCGCTCAAGCTGTGGATCGGGCTGGCGGGGCATACACCTTTTGCGGCGCGCTATCTTTCGGCGTTAGCCGCGACACTGCTTCCGGCAGTTGCCTATGCCTTTGTGCGCCGGCGTGTGGATCGGCGCGCCGGACGAGCTGCCGCCCTTCTGTTGTCGCTGGCGACTCCTTTCATCATCTATGGGCAGGAAGTGCGTGCCTATGCCTTTCTGCCCTTGCTGGCGCTCGCCCTCCTGGCGCAGCTCTGGCCGGCTCGTGATCAACTGCGGACGCAGATTCTCGCGGATTCACGCACATTGCTTTCTTCTTTTTTGCGTCTGGCGGTGATCCAGGCCGCCTTTGTTCTCACGCATTATGCCGGCGTGATCGCCGTCGCATGGGCAAACTTCGTCCTGCTATTCCGCCTTATGCGCGGCAAAGATCGTCGCGCCTGGGGACAATGGCTGCTGAGTGTCGGCTTGACCGCGCTGCTGGCGTTACCCTGGATGGTGGCAGTGCTGCTCGCGGGCGCGGCGGGGCTAAAGACCCAGGCCGGGCTTGGCAACGCACTTGCCGAACCTGTGCCACCCGTTTATCTGGCGCGCTTGTTGGGCATCTTTCATACGGTTGGCCTTCCCGAGGCCTTGAAAGATCGCCTCCTGGTGCGGCCGTCGGTGTTGGTGGGCGTCTTATTGCTGGTCGCCTTGTCCTGGCAGTGCCTGGGATGGGGCAAAGCACGGCTGGGAAAGGGCCGGCGTGATCTGGCATGGCGTGCGGTGAAAGCACGGCCTACGAAGCGTGGCCACTTTCTTGCGGCATGGCTACTTCCTCTCTGGAGCGCGGCTTTAATGTGGATTTTCAGTCCCCAGTCGCATCCCCGTTATGTGCTGCCCTTTGTCGTCGCCGGCTGGCTGTTGGCGGCAACGCTGATAACCGCGCCTGACATTCCACGCCTGTTGCGCGGCGCGCTTCTTGCTGCTCTGCTGATGACATGTCTTTTGGGACTGCGTGCTTACCTGACAAACCCGCTCTACGCGCGGAGTGACATTCGTGGCGTTGCAGCCTTCATCCGTGCCGAAGCGCAACCCGACGACGTTGCTCTCGCTCCGCCTACCGATTGGTCATTGGAGCAGTACGATGTGGGCGCGGCGCGGCTGATCACCTTGCCCTCTCCGGCGGATGAAGGTGGCGTGGTCACTCTCATAGCCGGCACGATACAACCGAATTCGCGCGTTTATCTGCTGGATTACCGGCGTAATGCGCTCGATCCGCGTGGACAGGTACGCACGATTCTGGCATGGGGGGGATGGTTTGAAAGACAAGTGGATTTCCATGGCGCGTTCGTTGAACGCTATGCAGTCTCTACGCCGTCGAGCTTACCCGCCTGTACCCCATTCCCGCCGACTTGTGTGGAGGGGCGTTCTCCCTGTCTTATCGGCGCGACGTTTCACCCGACACCGATGAGCGGCGCGGCCCTGCCGGTTATTTTGTGTTGGGACGGTGTGGCCGGGTCCAAACGTTATGCGGTAGGGTTGCGACTCTATGCACCAAGCGGCGCTTTGATCGCCGGTGTGGATACGCTGTTATTGGATACCGCCCTGCGTCCTACCGAGTTGTGGTCTGGCGAGCCGGTGACCACCTATCATCGCTTCCCCTTGCCGGCAGGTCTGCTGCCTCGCCTCTATCGCCTGGAGGTGGGGACGTATGCTACCGAGGAGGCGAACACGCCGTTGTCACTGGTGCGTGAAGGGATGCAACCGCTCCCGTCGCTTGTGCTGGGGACGATTACCCCCCTCATCACCCCCTGGGTGGATGAGACGCCGCCCGTGTTGGAGGAGATCGCCACCTTGCCCACTTTACGCCTACAACGTGCACTCCTTCATAGCCAGACTGTCTATCCGGGGCAAAAGCTTTACGTTACCCTGCATTGGCAGCTAACGGGAGACGGAAATAGAGAGCCGCTATGGTTGGTGCTCCGTCAAGAGGAGCGTGATCTGGCATCTGTGGCATTGTTGGCAGATTTGCCTCCCTTGCCGGAAGGTCGTCCACTCCTGGAACACAGTGCTTTGACCATTCCGCCGGATGCGCATGACGGGCCGGCGACGGTATGGCTGATGGCCGGTGCGCAACCGATCGCGCTAGGTACGGTGACGGTGCAGGGTGGGGCGCACAGCTTTATCGTTCCGCCCGTGACTTATCCTGTGACGGCGCGTGTTGGGGATGTAGCCACGTTGGTGGGAGTGGATATTACCCCTGGCTTAACGTTGCGTTCCGGTGAGCCTTTTACTGTCACGTTAATCTGGCAGGCTGCAGCTACCCAGGCCGATCTCACCGTATTCACCCATCTGATCGGCGAGGATTGCAACATCGTTGCGCAACACGATGGCAAGCCGGTGGAGGGGCAGCGTCCGACGGCCGGCTGGGTAGCCGGAGAAATCTTGAGCGACCCGCATAAGCTGATCTGGCAGCGTGATGATTACACCGGCCCGGCGATTTTGCGGTTGGGGCTGTATGACGCATTGACAGGCAGGCGCATCATCTGGGCAAATGGAGAGGATGCTTGGACGTTTGCCGAGCCGCTGGAAGTGCGCTAGAGGCTTTATCCCATTTCGGCACAGGACTTACGCCGTTCCTTGAGCCGTTCATTGCAGAATCATCTTGACCGGTACAGATTTTCGCAGATTTACAGAAAATTATCTGCGAGAATCTATGCCAATCAACGCCCAATGGTTTTGCTACGACCGGCGTGCGTAAGTCCTGGGCAGAGACTTTAGGGTATAATCATTAGGACTTAGGCAAGCGCGGCTATTTTTTTACCGCTGAGGACGCCGAGAAACCATAAAATCTCGGCGCCCTTTGCGTTCTGAGCGGTGAACTTCAGGGAAGTTGCGTAAGTCCCAGTTATAATGTGCATTTGACACTTTTGCTATTGCGGTTAAAATATTCTCGATGAACAGAAACAGACGATTGGCTTCAATCCACCATCACCATACGCTCACGCCGCCCGATTCGGGAGGTTCGTTTGCGCGTGTGGGTTAACAGAGCACGCTTTCTGAATTGAATCAAGCCCCCCGGATCAACCGGGGGGCTTTTCTATGTCAACGGATCGAACGGATTTTTAGTGCCATTCGCCATTCGCCATTCGCTATTCGCTATTCGCCATTCGCCATTTTTAGGAGGACCTTATGCCCGACCGAACCGAAATTCGACTCTCTTTACCGAGCAAAGGCCGCCTGGCCGAGGATGCGGTGAATTTCCTCGCGGCGTGCGGCTTGCACGTCTACAAGCCGAATCCGCGCCAGTACGCAGCGACGATCCCCGCCCTGCCCGGCGTGACGGTGCTGTTTCAGCGTCCTACAGACATCGTTGTCAGCGTGCGCGATGGGAGTGTGGATTTCGGGATCACCGGCCTGGATGTGACTGCCGAGCACGGCGGCGGCAACGGCGAAGTGCTGGTGCTGCACGAGGCCCTCGGCTTCGGCAGTTGTCGCCTGACGGTAGCCGTGCCGGAATCCTGGGCGGACGTGAACACCTTGACCGATCTGGCGGCGCGTACCCATCGCATGGGCAAACCGCTGCGCGTCGCCACGCAATTCCCCAACCTGGCGGGCGATTTTCTCGCGCGAAACGGCGTCGCGCCCGTCACTTTCATCACCTCTGAAGGTACGTTGGAAATTGCACCGGCCATCGGGTATGCAGACTGCATCGTTGATCTGGTGGCCTCCGGTCAAACCCTGAGTGATAACCGGCTGCGTGCCCTCACCGACGGCGTGGTGATGCGCTCCGAAGCGGCGCTCATCGCCAACCGCGCCGTGTTGCGTGACCGCCCCGAGGTGCTTGCCGTCGCGCGCACCCTGTTGGAATTCACCGAGGCCCACCTGCGCGCCGAGGAGCATTATCTCGTTGTTGCCAACATGCGCGGGGAATCGCCCCAGGCCATTGCCCGGCAGATTTTCGCGCAGCACGTGCTTGGCGGATTGCAAGGTCCGACGATTGCGCCCGTGGTGGTGCGCGAGGATGTGGCGGTGAACGGTGCAGTAAATAGCGGCCCTCACTGGCACGCCGTGCAAATCGTCGTGCGACGTGACAAGCTGATCCAGGCGATTGCCGAACTGCGCGCGATTGGCGGTAGCGGCGTCGTCGTCACCCCGGTCACCTACATCTTCGAGGAAGAACCGGCGCGGTATAAGGCGATGATGGCTGCGGTGAGAGGGGATGAGTAATTCGGGATTGGGGATTGGGTCATCCTTGATAGTTTTTACCACGAATTTTCACGAATGTCCGCATTGCATTATTTCATACGGGGGGATACGATGATACGCATTTATGAAAATGGGGAGGAAGCGAGTGTGATTTTGAACCGGCGGCAGATGGCGACGGTGGAGGACGTGCCCGATGTGGTGCTGGACGGCATCAAGCGGGTGTTCGGCGAAGCGTTGACGCCGGAGGCAGCCGTGGCGCGGCTGCTGGCGGACGTGCGCGCGCGTGGCGACGCGGCCTTGCGCGAATGGACAATGCGCATTGATGGCGTGGAGTTGGATACCCCAGAAGTCCCGCGTGCCGAATGGGAGATGGCCTACGAGGCGCTCGACCCTGCGTTGCGCGCGGCATTGGAGACTTCCACGGAACGCATCCGTGACTTCCATAGCCGTCAGCCGATTCCCAACTGGACGACGGACGCGATGGGCGGCATGCTCGGTCAGCGGCTTGTACCGCTGGAACGGGTGGGCGTCTACGTGCCGGGTGGAACGGCCCCGCTGCCCTCGTCGCTGCTGATGGCGGCGGTGCCGGCGCGGGTGGCGGGCGTGGATGAGGTCATCATCTGCACGCCCGCCAATAAGCAGACCGGGCGTATTTCGCCGCTGACGTTGGCGGCGGCGCACATCGCCGGCGTGGATCGAGTGTTCGCGCTCGGCGGGGCGCTGGCGGTGGCGGCGCTGGCCTTTGGGACGGAGAGCGTACCCCGCGTGGATAAGGTTGTCGGCGCAGGCGGCTTGTTCACGACGATTGCCAAGCGCCAGGTCTACGGCATCGTCGGCCTCGATGGGCTGTACGGGCCGACGGAAACCATTGTGGTCGCGGATGATTCGGCCAATCCCGCCTGGGTCGCCGCCGACCTGCTCGCGCAGGCCGAACACGACGTACTGGCGACGGCAATCCTGCTCACGCCGTCACGCGCGCTGGCGGAGGCGGTGCAAGCAGAGGTCGAGCGGCAGACGGCGTTATTGAGTCGCGCGGATGTCATCCGCACATCTTTGGCCGGGCAAGGCGGCATCGTCCTCACCCCAGACCTGGCGACGGCGGTCCGGCTGGCGGATCAGTTTGCGCCGGAGCACCTGTGCCTCTCCATTGCAGAGCCTGCCGCCTGGGTCGAGAAAATCCGCAATGCGGGCGGCATCTTCGTGGGCGAGCACTCGTTCGAGGTGCTCGGCGATTACGTCGCCGGGCCGAGCCACATCATGCCCACTGGCGGCACCGCGCGCTTCAAAGGGCCGGTCAACGTGCTGGATTTCGTGAAGGTCATCAACATCATTGGCCTGGACGCGGACACCGCCCGCCGCCTTGCACCCGCCGCCGCCCGTATCGCCGATGCCGAGTCCCTGACGGCGCATGGGATGGCGGCGAAGGTTAGATGTCAACGGATTGAACGGATTTGAACGGATTTTTGTTTTCGCTTTGAGTACAGGCGTTAGTCAAAGTAAGGAGGCAGGATGAAGGCGGTTCAGACGATTTATGACGAGTTGACGTATGCTGTGAATGGCGCTGCGATGGCTGTGCATCGAGAGCTTGGACCGGGGTACCCTGAGAAAGTCTATCATGCTTCATTGATGATCGAACTGGCAGAACGCGGCATCCCCGCGCAGAAAGAAGTTGTGTTTACAGCAGAATATCGTGGGTATACGGTGGGAGAATTCCGCGTTGATGTGTTTGTGGATAAAGCTGTGGTGGTTGAGGTAAAAGCGATAGATGCAATCAACGAGAGACATGAACAACAAGTGATGTCGTATCTGACGGCGACCGGACGAGAAGTGGGGTTGTTGCTCAACTTTGGCGTTGGGAGTCTGCAATTCAAGCGCATATTCTTGCCACAAAGCATCCAGAAAAGCCAGGCGTATCAAGTCAAGCTCCGGTTATGGAAACCAGATTGGCTGCTAGAGAAAGAAAAATCCGTTTCATCCGTTTAATCCGTTGACATAAAGGAAAACCAATGAACCCACTAGACTTAATCCGCAGCGATATTGCGACAATGGAACCCTACACGCCGATTTTCCCGTTCGATGTGTTGGCGGCGCGGTTGGGACGTGCGCCGGAGGACATCATCAAACTCGATGCGAACGAGAACCCGTATGGCCCTTCACCGAAGGTACGGGCGGCGCTGGCGAATTTGCGCGACATCAACATTTATCCTGATCCCGGCAGCGAGGCGTTGCGCGCCAGGCTGGCCGAGTTCACCGGCGTCCCGGCGGAGCATCTGCTGGCGGGCGCGGGCGCGGATGAGCTGATTGACTTGATCATGCGCCTGTTCTTGCAGCCCGACGATGCGATCCTCAACTGCCCGCCGACGTTCGGAATGTACGCTTTCGACGCGGCGCTCCACGGAGCGGACGTGATCGCCGTGCCGCGCCGGGCCGATTTCGCGCTGGACGTGGACGCGATTGAAGCCGCCGTCTACGAATATCGGCCAAAGTTACTCTTCGTTACCTCGCCCAATAATCCCGACGGCGGTTGGATCGCCGACGCCGATTTGGAGCGCTTGCTGGCCCTGCCGGTCGTTGTCGTGCTGGATGAGGCTTATGTCGAATTTGCGGGCGTGGATGGCATTCCGGGGATGGCGCGCAGCCGCATCCGTCGTGTGCCTGAACGCGAAAACCTCATCGTCCTGCGCACGTTCAGCAAGCTGGCGGCGCTGGCGGGCTTGCGCGTGGGCTACGGCGCGTTTCCCCTGGCGTTGATGCCGCACTTGTGGAAGATCAAACAGCCGTATAATGTATCTGTTGCGGCGGCGGCGGCGGCGCTGGCAGCGTTGGATGATTTGGACTGGCTGACCGACAAGGTGGAGCGCATTGTCGCGGAGCGCGCGCGGTTCTTCGATCTGCTTATGGGCATCCCGTACTTGCAGCCCTATCCGTCGCAATCCAACTTTATCCTGTGCAAGGTGCTGGGGCGCGATGCCCACGCGCTTAAGCTGGCGCTGGAAGGGGAAGGCATCCTCGTCCGCTACTACAGCAGCGCCGGATTGCGCGATCACATCCGCATCACGGTGGGCCGCCCGGAACAGGTAGAGCGGGTGATTGAGGTTTTACGACGGCTTTGATTTATCAGCAGATTAAGCAGATTTAGCAGATTAAGAAATAAAAATCTGCTTAATCTGCTAAATCTGCTGACGATTGAGGTGGGAAAATGCGCACAAGTACGATTAAACGCGAGACGAAGGAAACGAAAATCGAGATGCATCTGAATGTGGACGGCAGCGGCGAACACGATATTGCCACGGGCCTGGGCTTTCTCGATCACATGCTGACGCACATCGCGGCGCACGGGCTGTTCGATTTGACGGTGCGTGCGGCGGGCGACTTGCACGTGGACGCGCATCACACCGTTGAGGATGTGGCGCTGGTGTTGGGGAGCGCGTTCGATCAGGCGCTCGGCGACCGCAAGGGCATCGCGCGGATGGCACACGCTTACGCGCCGATGGACGAAACGTTGGCGTTCGTCACCGTGGATTTGTCCGGGCGGCCTTACGCGGTGGTGGATGTGGCCTGGACTGCGCCTGAAGTCGGCGGCATCCCGGCGACGCTGTGGGAACACTTCTTCGCCTCCTTCGCCGTGACCGCGCGCGCCAACGTCCACGCCCGTGTGTTGTATGGACGCGACGATCACCACAAAGCCGAGGCGCTCTTCAAGGCGTTTGCCCGCGCGTTGGATGTCGCCACCCAGTTCGACCCTCGCCGGGCGGACCGCGTTCCGTCAACGAAGGGGATGATATAGTGTCAACGGATTCAACGGATTTGAACGGATTTCTTCTCTTCTTTAATCCGTTTCATCCGTTCAATCCGTTGACAAAAAGGAGAACAAATGATCGCACTGATTGATTATGGCGCAGGGAACGTGCGCTCGGTCCACAAAGCGCTGGCGGCGGTGGGGGCCGAGGTCGTGGTGACGCAGGCGGCGGATGTCGTCCTGGCGGCGGAGAAGGTGGTGCTGCCCGGCGTCGGCGCGTTTGGCGACTGTATGCTGAGCCTGGCGCGGCTTGCGCTGATCGCGCCGATCCGCGAAGTTGTCGCGCGGGGGACGCCGTTCCTCGGCATCTGCGTGGGGATGCAGGTGTTGTTCGACGAGGGAACGGAGATGGGGCGACACGCCGGGTTGGGGCTGCTGCCGGGGCGCGTCGTCAAATTCGACATCGCTCCCGTGCTCAAGGTGCCGCACACCGGCTGGAATCAGGTCAAACCGATCAAGGAAACGCCGCTGCTGAATGGCCTTCCAAACGGAGCCTGGACGTATTTCAACCACAGCTACTATTGTCAGGCGCAACCGGAGCATACCCTGGCCGTCGCCGACTATGGCGGGCCGTATCCGGTTGTGGTGGGGCGCGACAACGTCTACGGCATCCAGTTTCACCCGGAGAAAAGCCAGCACGTGGGCCTGCACATTTTGCGCAATTTTGTCGAAAGTTGAAGGTTCAAGGTTGAAAGTTAAAGTTTTCTTGCGATAAACTTTTAACTTTCTTTCCAACCTTCAACGTTCAACCTGTAACCTTCAACCTGTACCTGCAACCGGAAAGGAGGAAAGCATGAGCAATTTTACAATCTATCCCGCCATTGACCTGCGCGAGGGGCGTGTGGTGCGGTTGGCGCAGGGCGACCCCGACCGTGAGACGGCCTACGACATACAGCCGTTGGCCGTGGCGCGGCGCTGGCAGGCGGCGGGGGCGGTGTGGCTGCACGTCGTCAATCTGGATGGCGCGTTCGGCGAAGGGGGCCGCAAGAACGTCACGGCGCTGGCGCGGATTCTCACGACGGGACTCAAGGTTCAGTTCGGCGGCGGCGTGCGCGACCTGGAAACGGTGCGCCGCGTGCTGGATATGGGCGTGGCGCGCGTGGTGTTGGGGACGGTGGCGGTGGAAAATCCCGCCGTGGTCGAGCAGGCGTTGGCGGACTTCGGCCCCGAGCGATTGGCGGTGGGCATTGACGCGCGGGATGGCTACGTCCGCACGCGCGGCTGGCGCGAGGCCGCCCCGCTGACCGCGCTCGAACTGGCGCAGCAGTGGGCGACGCTGGGTGGACGTTGGCTTATCTTCACCGACATCGCCCGCGACGGGATGGGCAGCGGTGTGAATGTGGAGGCGACGGCAGCACTGGCGCAGGCGACCGGCCTGCATGTGATCGCCTCCGGCGGGGTTGCCACGCTTGAGGATGTACGGCGGGTGAAGGCTGCTGGACTGCACGGCGTCATCATCGGACGTGCGTTGTATGAGGGACACATTGACCTGGAAGCGGCGTGGAAAATCTGAAACAAGGGTCTCTCTTGACGCTGCACCCTTTCCGTCTTACAATACGGGTATAGAGTAAGACCGGGGAGGTGAATATGTTAGCGCGATTATCGTCCAAAGGTCAGTTGGTCATCCCCAAGGTTATCCGCGAGGCGCTTGGCTTGCGGACCGGCGACCAGGTTCACATAACGCTCGAACGCGGCAAAATCATCTTGGAGCCGCAGGTGGTTGCGGCGGTAGATGCGCTGTATGGGCGGTACGCCGATGCCGATTTCCTGACCGACTTGGAGGAGGAGCATCGCCAGGAGGTGAATGATGACGCGGCGTTACGTGCTTGATGCCTGGGCGCTGCTGGCTTTGATGCAAAGGGAGGAGCCGGCTGCCACGCGCGTCAGGCAACTTTTGGACACTGCGCCGGATACAGGCCCCGAACGGTTTATCTCGATTATCAATCTAGGCGAGGTCATTTACCGCGTCGGCAAAGTCAAGGGCGAGACCGAGGCATGGAAGACTTTGGAATTGCTCCGTCGCCTGCCTGTGACCATTCTGCCGGCCGATGAAAAAGCGGTTTTTGCCGCCGTCAGGCTCAAAATGCGGCGCGCAATTTCTTATGCAGATGCGTTTGCCGCCGCAGCAGCTGAGAGTTTGGGCGCGACCCTGGTAACGGGCGATCCAGAACTCGCGCAACTCACAGACGACATCCAGATCGAGATGCTCGAACGGACAGCGTAACAGTAGGAAATTCCACAGCAACGACTACCAGACTAACGACTATCAGACTTTTGAAAGTGAGGTTATGATGGACAGAGTTGAACAAGCATTAGCATATTTCGCGGAGGGCTTCAGTTGCGCGCAAGCGGTCTGCGCGGCCTACGCACCGCTCTTTGGAATGGAACGCGAGATGGCGCTGCGTGCGGCCGGCGCGTTCGGCGGCGGGATGGGGCGCACCGGCCAGACGTGCGGCGCCGTGACGGGCGCGCTCATCGTCATCGGCCTCAAACACGGCAAGACCCAGGCCGAGGACAACGCCACGCGCGAAAAGTGCTACGCCGTCGCCGCGGAGTTCATCCGCCGCTTTGAGGCGCGTCACGGCGCGTTGACCTGTCCGGCGCTCCTGGGATGCGATATTGGCACACCCGAAGGTCGCGCCTATTCCCAGGAAAATCGGCTTTCCAGCACAATCTGCACGAAATTAGTGCGCGACGCCGCCGAAATTCTCGAAGCAGTGCTGGAAATCCAAGAAACGTCATAGACCCAGTAGATGAAAATTTGGGTTTGTAGTAACGGCTTATGAAGATTAAAAATTAAATCTGGTAATGTGCAGATCCGGCTCTT
>FWPV01008758.1_pt1 | contig 17485 bp, 18 predicted proteins | sample 2228371 | NCBI WGS metagenome assembly FWPV01 (sample SAMEA103939776, study PRJEB20133) | metagenome | reverse complement strand
TGGAATATTAATGCAGAACAAGAATATCATGAAGAAGCATCAACTCGAACCGCACAATAAAGCCTTTGCCCAGAAATTTATTTAACCTGATATTTTTTTTAAAAACGATATTATTAGATATAAATGGACTTTTGATAAAAATTATAGTTTAATATTCAGATGCCTAATCATAGACAAAATTATATTTCGATAATAATTCCAGCCTATAACGAGTCCAAACGTATTTTTTCTACACTTCTTAAGATTAACGAATACTGCAGTAATATTTTTAGAGATTTTGAAATAATTGTTGTTAATGATGGAAGTACTGACAATACATTAGAAATTCTTTTTCAGGCTAAAAATATTGTGAAGACTCTAAAAGTTACTGGTTATGATGTTAATAAAGGAAAGGGGTTTGCAATTAAACACGGCGTAAATATTTCAAAAGGCGATTTCATTCTTATTTCTGACGCTGATTTATCCACACCAATTGAAGAAGTTGAAAAGCTCATACTTTATTGTGAAAACGAATATGATATTGCAATTGGCTCAAGGGCTCTCGATGAAAGTGAAATAATAATAAGACAACCATGGTGGCGCGAATTTATGGGTAAAGCATTTAATAAAATTGTCAGAACAATAGCAAGTATTGAGTTTTTGGATACACAATGTGGTTTCAAGCTGTTTAGAGGAGAAATTGGAAGAAACCTCTTTAGAAAAGCAAAAATTGAACGATTTGCTTATGATATTGAAATTCTTTATCTTGCAAAAAAAGAAGGCTATAAAATAAAAGAGGTTCCGATAAAATGGTTAAATTCGCCGGATTCTAAAGTCAAACCTTTCAAAGATTCTTTACAATGTTTAAAAGATTTAATAAAAATTAAATTAATTCATTAAGTCCCTCAAAAAGGCATCTTTTTTTATCGAAATGAGCTTGTATTAAATAAAAAATTACATTCAGATTTGTTACTTACCCCAATCCATCTTTAATCTTGAACGTTTATAAATAAACTTTTCTGCTGAAAGTGCTGCAAGACAACCCTGTGAAGCAGCAATAACGACCTGTCTGACTTCTGTGCATGTTACATCTCCTGCTGCAAAAACTCCTGGAATAGACGTCTCCATCATATTATTTACCGGTATGCAACCATCTTCACCAGTCTCGATAGCTCCATACAGAAAATCAACAACAGGTTTATTGCCATGCAGATATACAAAAACTCCTGATAAAGTAAGTTCAAGTTCTTTTTTATCTGGGTCGAGCATCTTAATTCTTTCTACTGAATCACTGCCCTCTATCGAAGTTACAACATATCCTGCAAGAATCTTTATTTTTGGTTCTGAAAGAGCTGGATGCTCATTTACACTGAGCTTAGATGTTGGAGAGATAAGATATACAGTATCAGCAAATTTTGTAAGAACACCAGCTTCTTTTATCGCTTCTTCTGAATTACCTATCACACAAACAGTCATCCCTTTATAGAAAGCTGCATCACATATTGCGCAATAACTGACACCCCTGCCTAAAAACTCAGCTTCTCCCTTGATTGTTGCTTTTCTTCCCATTGAACCTGTGGCAATTATAACTGTTTTTGATTGATAAGTTTTATCCATCGTAATGACTTCTTTTACCTCACCTGTAAGGTTGACGCCTACAACCTGTGTTTCAATATATTCGGACCCGAACTTAATCGCTTGCTGACGCATAATATCAAGCAGATCTTTACCTGGTAATGGTGAAGTAAGTCCTGGATAATTTTCTATCTTACTTGAATATGCAAGCGCGCTTGCTGTTCTGGATTTATCAAGAATTATTGTCTTCAGTTTTGCCCTTGAGGCATATTGTCCTGCTGTAAGACCTGCCGGACCGCCACCAATTATGATTACATCGTAAAGATTTATCTCTTCCTGCATATATCCTCCTAACCCAATAATATATCAAGCAGCCTTTCGAGTTCCTCGTATGAATAATATTCAATCTCTATTTTTCCTTTCTTGCCACGAGAAATTATCCTTACTTTAGTGCCCAAGCTCTTGATCAATTTATCTTCAAGTAAATTTATCTGGGGGTCTTTCGTAACTTCTTTTTTGCGGGTCTTTGCTACTTTTTTTGTAATTGCCTCAGCTTCCCTGACACTTAATCCTTTTTGAACAATTTTCCGTGCAGCTTCTATTTGATTTGTTCTTCCTTCTATTGAAAGAATAGCCTTTGCATGTCCTATACTAAGAGAGCCATTATACATTAAGGATTTTACTTCATCTGGAAGTTTAAGCAATCTCAGGTAGTTGGCTATTGTTGCCCTGTCTTTTCCAACTCTTTCAGAAAGTTCCTCCTGTGTAAGGTTGAAATCAGAAATCAGTTTATTAAAAGCTTCTGCTGTTTCAACAGGATTTAAGTCTTCGCGTTGAATATTTTCTATGAGAGCAATTTCAAGGGAATCCTTTGAGGCAACATTTTTTATTAAAGCTGGAATTTTCTTAAGCCCTGCGAGCAATGCCGCTCTGCATCTGCGTTCGCCTGCAATTAATCTGAAAGTGCCATCTCCAACTCGAGAGACAATTATTGGCTGTAATACACCTTTTTCTTTAATTGAAGCTGCGAGTTCTTTAAGTGATTCGTCTTTAAAAGTTTTTCTCGGCTGTTGTTCCCCGGGAAATATGCGTTCAATATCAATATTTATTACTTCTTCTCCCCTGTCAGGTATTAAAGCTTCAAGACCTTTGCCCAACGCCGTTTTCATTTAATATCTCCTTAGCAAGGGTTAGATAACTCTGGGCACCCTTTGAACGTATATCGTATAATATTGCGGGTTTACCATGGCTCGGTGATTCACCCAGAGTAACATTTCTTGGAATAACAGTATTATATACTTTATTACCAAAATGTTTCCTGACTTCATTTGCAACTTCCTGTGATAGATTGTTCCTTGAATCGAACATGGTAAGAAGAATACCTTCAATCTCAAGATCAGGTCTAAATGAGTTTCTCACAAGTCTTAAGGTTCTTGTAAGCAATCCCAGTCCTTCAAGAGCATAATATTCACATTGAACTGGAACAATTACTGAATCAGCAGCAACAAGAGCATTCAGAGTAAGAAGACTCAAAGAAGGGGGGCAATCAATAAAAATATAACGATATTTTTCTTTTATACTTTCTATTGAACTCGAGAGAATATATTCACGTCTTTCTTTTGAAACCAGTTCAACTTCGACAGCGAGCAAATCAACAGTGGAAGGTATAATGCCTAAATGTTCAATCTGAGTGCTATGAACAGCATCTAATATCGTACATTTCCCTGAATAAACATCATAAAGACTTTTTTCAAGTCCTTCTCTTGATATGCCGAGCCCGGATGTCGAGTTGCCCTGAGGGTCTGTATCTATTACAAGTATTTCTTTTTCAGCAAGGGCTAAAGAAGCTGAGAGGTTTATTGCAGTTGTTGTTTTTCCAACTCCACCCTTCTGATTAACTATCGTGATAACTTTTCCCATATTATTTTTTAACTTACTAATTATATTATTATACCATGTCATTTGTGCTATAATTTTCTAAAAAGGAAAGGGATTATATCATGAAAAGTATCTCTATTTTTTTAACAATATTTTTTACTCTGCTGCCTGTTTTACTAATGGCAGGAGGGAAGGAGGTTCAGACAATGATTAAAGATATACATTGGCTCGGACATGATACCTTCAAAGTTGTGGGGGAAAAAGTTATTTATACCGATCCTTTTAAAATTAAAAAGAAAGATATTGCTGACATTATCTTAATTACCCATGAACATTTTGATCATTGTTCACCTGAGGATGTAAAAATGCTGCAGGGACCAAACACAGTTATTGTTGCAACCGAGGATTGTGTTAAAAAACTATCAGGCAAGGTAAAAACAGTTAAACCAGGAGATAAATTAAACATTGAGGGCATAGAGATAGAAGCAGTTCCTTCTTACAATACAAACAAAAAATTTCATCCAAAAGCCAATAACTGGGTTGGATATATTTTTACTGTTAAAGGCAAAAGGATTTATATTGCAGGCGATACTGACTATATTCCTGAAATGAAAAATTTCAAGGCAGATATTGCACTATTGCCGGTTTCTGGCACATATGTAATGACCGCGGATGAAGCTGTAAAAGCAGCACTGGATATTAAGCCATCTATTGCAATTCCCATGCATTATGATTCGATCGTTGGGACAAAAGATGATGCCAAAAAATTTGCAGAAAGCCTTAAAGGGAAAATTGAGGTCATAATCCTGAAACAAGAATAGAACTTGAACATAGAAAAAATAAAACAGGGGGTAAGAGGAAATATAGGTCAGGAAATATTTTTTTACCCTGTTATTGACTCAACCAATACAGTAGCCTTTGAAAAAGCACTCAACTCCAGGGAAGGCCTTGTAATAATAGCTGAGAGTCAACTGAAGGGCAAAGGGAGACTCGGGAGAAAATGGGTTTCTCCGCCGGGTTTAAATATTTACATGAGCATAGTTCTTAAACCTTTAATCGAATTGACAGATGCTACTCTTATAACTATTATGGCTGCTGTTGCATGCTCTATAGCCCTCAGAAAAATAAGCGGATTGGAAATCACAATTAAATGGCCAAATGATTTAATATTTCAAAATCGCAAAATCGGAGGTATTCTTACAGAACTTAAAAGTGAAAATAAAAAAATTGTTTTTGCTGTCTTAGGAATTGGTATCAATATAAATGCTGATTCAAAAGATTTTCCTGAAGACATAAGAAACATAGCAACTTCTTTAAAAAATGAGACCAAAAAAAACTTTTCAAGAACAAAAATAATAATAGAATTATTGAATGAATTAAACAAATGGTATTCAATTTTAAATAGCGACCCCAAAACAGTTATAAACAAATGGAAGGAATTGGCTTCGACAATCGGCAAAAAAGTAAGGGTTGAAACTGTACAGGAAAATTTTGAAGGGATTGCACAGGATATTGATGAAAAAGGTGCTCTTATCTTAAAACTGCCAGCAGGTAAACAGAAGAGAATAATATCCGGTGATTTAAAAGAATTATCATGATTATTGCTGTTGATATTGGCAACACGTCAATTAAAATAGGTTTTTTTGTCAATGAAGATTTGATAGTGAAAAACATACCAGCTTCCCCTGTTTTGAAAAATACCGAATACGAAGATTTGATTAATGGGTTCATAAAAGAAATTAATATAAACAAAAACCCTGAAGGAAGTATAATATGTTCTGTTGTATCTGAAATAACAGAAATTTTATTTGAGACTATGAAAAAAATTTCTCTTTCAGAACCTGTTCTGGTAAATCATAAAATAGATACAGGAATAACTTTTTCTATTCCCAAACCTGAAGAACTCGGGGCAGATAGAATTGCGAATATAGTAGCAGCAAATGAATTATACAAAAGTCCAGTCTGTGTTATTGATTTTGGGACAGCTACAACACTAAGCATTAAAGGCAGAAACAGGGATTTTATTGGAGGAGCAATACTTCCAGGCATTAAAATGATGAAGGAAAGTCTTTTTATGAAAACATCGAAACTTCCTGATATTAATATAGAGAAACCTGATAGAGCTCTGGGGACAGATACTGAAAATTGTATAAAATCTGGAATTATTTATGGGACAGCCGGAGCTATTGAGAGAATTCTCGATGAAATAGAAAAAGATACTAATATGAATTTCGAATTAGTTTTAACAGGTGGTTTCTGCCATCTTATCTCCGGTTATCTAAATAGAAAATACAATATTATCCCTTATCTTACTATTAATGGTTTAAAGATTCTTTATATGAGAAATTGCCATGCATGAACTCAGGAAAGATATATTACTTGGCAGATGGGTTGCTGTTCTTTCAGAATCAAAATTGCCTTCTGAATATCCAAAGATACCTTTTGAAGAACCAGTTGAAGAAAACTGCGTTTTTTGTGAAGGCAGAGAGAATGAAACACCATCTGAAATAACCTCAATAAGGAAACCAGGGACATCTCCAAATACACCCGGGTGGTGGGTAAGGGACCTGCCAAGTTTTAATCCTATTTTCAGGGTAGAGGGTGAACTTGGCAGACGTGGTATTGGTATTTACGACAAAATGAATAGTATAGGAGCAAATGAAATTATAGTCGAGTCTCCCTATCATGATAAAAAACCTGAGGATATGGGACTCGAGCAAATGATCAGGCTTGTTAAAATGTATCGTGAACGTATTTCAGACCTTGAAAAGGATACAAGACTGAGATATATTCTTATATATAAGGATTCGGGTAGATGTGCAGGTCAGCAATATACTCATCCTTTAACATTTCTAATGGCAACCCCGGTTATACCCAAGGTTGTTAAGGATGAACTCGACAATGCCAAGCAGTATTTTGCTTATAAAGAAAGGTGTATTTTTTGTGATATTATTAATGAAGAACTGCGCACAGGTGAAAGAGTTGTATATGAGACAAAAAATTTTATTGCTTTTTGTCCTTTTGCAGCGCAGTTTCCTTTTGAGATATGGATAATTCCAAGACGTCATTGTTGCTCGTTTACTGAAATCAATTTCGAGGAAACAGAAGATTTCGGACTTATTTTAATGACTACTTTGAAAAAATTAAGACAGGTTTTAAATGAACCACCTTTTAACTATTTTATTCATACAGCACCAAATATGGTGCCAAGGAGGAATCACTGGCATACTCTTGGTGAAGATTTTCACTGGCATCTTGAGATTATTCCAAGAATTATTAGGACAAGTGGGTTTGAATGGGGTTCAGGATTGTATATCCTTCCCACATCGCCTGAGAATGCAGCAAAATTTTTAAGGGAGGTTGGATAATGGAAATTAAAAGTATTCTTTTCCCAACAGATTTTTCAGAGGGTTCGGCTGAAGCATTAAAATATGCTGTTGAGTTTGCAAAGAAGTATGATGCAAAACTCTATATAATTCACATTATTTATGATGTAGCAAAAGCATCAGGCTGGTATGTTCCGCATATTTCTATGGACAAACTATATCAGGATATTCAGGAAGGAGCTAAAAAAGAACTCGACAATTTCGGGGTTGAAGAACTTTCTGGCATGAAAAACATTGAAAGAGTTGTAATCACAGGCATACCACATCAGGAAATAGTTGCTTTTGCAAATAGCAAAAAAGTAGATATGATTATAATTGGTACACATGGTAGAACAGGTATTGACAGAATACTTTTCGGCAGCACAGCAGCTCAGGTTGTAAGAAATGCTCCATGTCCTGTTTTAACAGTCAGGTTGCCTAAATATTAGTTTATAGAAAAGAAGCTTTTACTTGAAGAGCACGTGTATGCCTGCAGGATTTATCAGGTAATTCTGCAGGCATTGTTTTTTGAAATCACATAAACCAAGAATTGACCTGAATAATACAGTTTTTGGGTTAAAATAAGAGATAACTTAAAAAATACAATTAAAATAATGAAGATGTTGCAAAAATTTATTTTTCGACGCCTCAGTGTACACTTAAAGATGGTTTACCATAAATTTTTTATGTATTTCTAATGATATCGTTATTATTTAGGTTAGAGAATTTATATAGTAATAATGTAGAATGACGATCAAAACCCACACACTTATAATCGGCGGCGGTCCTGCTGGTTCGACCGCAGCCCGATTCCTTGCAAAAAATGGAAGAGAGGTTATTCTTCTTGAAAGGAATCTAAATTATATCAAACCATGCGGTGGCGGATTATCAATTAATTCTTTTAATGAATTTGAAATTCCAGATGATGCAATTAAAAAGACTACTAAAAGCATAACTCTTGTTTCTCCTTCAGGTCAAAGGCTCGAAATAGATTTAAAGGGGAATAACCTTGCAATAGTTGAAAGGGGTGAATTTGACAGGATTCTCAGACAACTGGCTGAAAAATCTGGAGCAAGGATAATCAATGCAGAATTTAAAGATATTAAAGATAAGAACAGATACGAAGTTATAGCTGAAAGAGATGGGAATTTATACAAGATTGAGGCAGAATACGTTATTGCAGCAGATGGTGTTAATTCAAAGACAAGAACTATACTCGGGTTGAAACCAATCAAATCTTTTTTTACCATGTCAGAATATATAAACGACATATTTGTTGATAATTGTGAATTCTGGTTCGGTTCCTCACATGCACCAAATTCATATTCATGGGTTTTTCCTGCAAACAATGGAATATCCATAGGTACAGGCACTTTTTATCAGGGAACAATTCACACTCTTTTTAATAAATTCATCCAGAGGATAGGGATTAACAAGCAGGGATTAAGAAAAGTTTACAGGATCCCGATATGGCAGGGAGATTTGTTTAATATTGAAAGAATACTTTTTGTTGGTGATTCTGCCGGGCAGGTCCTTCCACTTACATACGAAGGAATTTATTATGCTATGAAATCCGCGGAATACGCTGCACAGGCTATAATAGATAATAAGGTAAATAATTACCGAAAGAAATGGAAATCGAGATTTCAGAAAAGGTTTTTGCTTATGTGCAAGCTCCGTGATTATTTTCTTAAAGATGATGAATCTACAGAAAGGCTTGTTTCCATACATAGAAGACCGGATGTACAGGATGCCTCCCTTCGTTTGTGGTTAGCAAAGGAAAGTGGTAAGGGAAGCCTTATGAGTTATATAAAACTGATAGGAAAGTTATTAAAGTGAACTTACGGCAATCACTTATATTGTCATCTCTATTTCATATATTCCTAATATTTGTATTTAGCATTTCTTTTTTATTGGTTCCAGATAAAACTATTAAATCTGGAAGCAATTTAATAGCAAATCTTATAACACCAGAAGAAACAAAAAATACAAAACCTGTCGAAAGACCTTTAATGCGTCCTGATGTTCAACCTTATACAATTCAGCCGGGTTCTGTACAACCAAAAATTTATGTGCCTGTTCAACCTGAAAATTATTCTAAACCTCCAGAAAATATTCAGCCGCCAGCGCCGGTTCACCCTGTACCAGAACCACTGGAAAAGAAAAATTCTTACAGGGAATCATTAAATGTAGAACATGTACCCGTTGAAAAGAAGCCTGAACAAAAAACACCTGTTCTGCCTTCATTGATTTTCCCTGAAAAAAATGAAAACAGAGTCGCAAAAAAACAGGAAGAGGTTCCTGCACCTCAACATGGGAAACAAGAACAAGAAAAAATAGAAAGTCAGGTTCTGATTAAACCTCTACCATCTACTAAAGAGAAACTCTTTGATAAAGGGATAATTGGTGATATAGCAAAACGAAAAGATGAAAGCAATCTCAAGAACAAAAATGAAAATATACCGTTAAATGATTTTAAAAAAGAACAACCATTCAGTCTTAGAGAAACTCTTAGAGACGCAAAAACTTTTATCCCTCAAAAAGGTCTGTCATTTGATGTATCTGATTTGAAATTTCTTCTCTACAATCTAAAATTAAAAGAACGTATCGAACATATATGGATTTATCCGCCAGGGGCTGCTGCAAGGGGAATTTCAGGAGATTTAATTATACGTTTTACGATAAAGAAAAACGGAAAACTCGGTTCAGTTGAACTTGTAAGAACTTCAGGATACAAAGATCTTGATGATGCTGCATTAAAAGCCCTGAGGGATGCTTCGCCTTTCTGGCCATTGCCAGAAGCATGGGGTATGGATACATATACTATAACTGGTCATTTTGTTTATACTATTATATATAAGTTATGAAACCGCGACTTTATTTAAGACTCGGCGATTGTGTTAAACACATCCACTATGAAGCATGGGGAAACGGAAGAGTTATTGAAGAAAAACACTCCACACTTCCAGGTGGCATATGTATCGTAAGAATACTATTCTCTGATGGAATCGAAAGATCATTTATAAATGATCTTGATAATGAATGCTGTTGTTATTATGCAGGATTACATCTCCTTAAATATTAAGAAAAAGGTTAAGTTTCCTTTGTAACATACTATTAATAAATAATTTTTCTTGACAAATCCTTTTCTCTAATGGTTTAATTTTTGTAATGGGACCTTTTACTTGTCTTATAGAAAAAGAAAAGCCCTCGATTCTGGTTGTAGATGACCATAAGTCCAACCTTGAACTTATGGAAGCTGTTTTTATCAAGGAAGGATTCAAAGTCTATACTGCTCTTGGTGGTCAGGAAGCTATTAATAAGTTCCAGAATTATCCAATTGATGTTGCTGTACTCGATGTAATGATGCCTGAAATAGATGGTTTTGAATTATGCAGCAAACTGAAAAATATCTCGGGAAAGCGTTTCTTTCCTGTTATACTTCTAACAGCTCTCACGGATAAAAATAGTAAATTGAAAGGATTAGAATCAGGAGCAGATGATTTTATATCAAAGCCCTTTGATACAACAGAGCTTATCCTAAAAATAAAATCCTTACTGAAGGTAAAATCCCTTAATGACGACCTTGATCATTCTGAAAACATAATAATGACTCTTGCCGTAGCAATGGAAGCAAGAGATCCCTATACTAAAGGACATTCTACGAGGGTTAGTAAACTTGCAGCTGAATTTGTAGCTTATCTTGGTCTTCCAGAAATAGACAGGCAGGAGATGAAAAAAGCCGGCATATTACATGATATAGGTAAAATATGTTTAAACGAATCACTGCTTAGGAAACCCGGTCCATTAACAAAAGAAGAAGTCGAGATGATAAAAACCCATACTATTCTGGGCGAGGACCTCTGCAGGCCTCTGGTCTCAATGAGAAAGATACTTCCTGCTATAAGACATCATCATGAAAGATGGGATGGCATGGGATTCCCTGATGGACTGGCCGGTGAAGATATTCCGCTCATGGCAAGGATTCTTGCTATAGTTGATTCATTTGATGCAATGGTTTCAGTAAGGCCATATCGTGACAGGAGGTCTGTTGGAGAGACTATCAAGACTATGAAATCCGAGCAATATGACGGACAATGGGATTCTGAACTGTTAAATTATTTCATAGAAATGATTGGCTCATTAATCAATAAAGGCTTTAAAATAGATGCTTAGAGTCGCTATAGCCGGCGGAAATATTGGAGCGAGCGCTTTAATATCATTACTAAAGGGAGATACAAATACCGAATTAATCGGCGTTTACGATAAGAAAACAGATTCTCCTGGTTCAATCCTTGCAAAAAAATGGAATATACCCATCTTTGAAGATATTAAAACACTTTGCAATGCTGCCCCTGAAATTGTAATTAATGTAACAGGCAATTTTGAAATCAGTAACGAGATCAGAAAAACCTCATCATATAAAATAGAAGTAATTGAAGGCACAGGAGCGCGTCTTTTATGGGAAATCATTGAAAAACAGAAAAGAGCAAATCTCGAAGTTTTCAAGACTATAGAAAATCAAAAAACTTTCTTTAATATTACAGAAAAAATTGGAATTATTCCTCCTCTAAGTGACTTTTTCAGCTTCATACTTGACAGGGCAATTGAGATCACAGATACCCCTGCTGGAAGTATTGTCCTATTAAAAGACGAGCGTTTAAAACTTGTTGCGAGTAAAGGATTGAGTAAAAGATTTATTGAAAGCACATCAGAAGGAATCATACAGGGAGGTCTCGTTGATACTTTAATAAAAACAAGAGAAATAATTGCTATATCGGATACAACAAAAACAGAATATACAAAAAATAATCCATCGTTAATAAGTGAGAAAATACGTTCTTTGCTTGCATGTCCCATTGTTCTTAGAGGAAATACTATAGGCATATTATATCTTGATGATTTTAAACCCCGTCAATATTCAGACCGGCAAAAGACATCTATTAAACTCATCTCCGGCCTTTTATCTATATTTATAGACAAACTTGATATTCAAGAAAAATTAAAAGAACTTGAGAAAAAAGAACTTTTATTTCTGGACACATGTTTTGACATTATTCTTTTAACAGATTCATCAGGAAAGATTTATGCAACGAGTGATCGAGTTGAGAAAATTCTTGGTTACTCAAAAAATTATCTGCTCGGCAAATCCATACAATCACTCATGAAAGCAAATTACTGGGAACAGATTTTTAATAATCTTTCATCAGGTAATATTATCGAAGAATTCGATTCAGGATTAATTACTTCGGGCGGGGGGGAAATTCCTGTAAGAATAAATGCTGCTACTCTAAAGAAAGAAAATGGGAAAGATTTTGACTGGTTGTTTGTTATACATAGCTTAAAAAACGAAGAAGAATTAAAGGAAATTATTTTAGAAAAAGAAAAGTCTATAGAACTCATCAAAAATGATTTTGAGAAAAAAGTCCTTGAAAGAACAGGCGAACTCGAAAGAATAAACAAGGACCTTGAGTATGCTAACCAGTTAAAAGGTAGATTTATTTCAAATATGAGTCATGAATTAAGGACCCCCTTGAATTCAATTCTTGGTTTTTCTGAAGTTCTGCTTGATAGGACCTTTGGTGACCTTACAGAACACCAGGAGCGTTATCTCAGGAATATATATAATTCTGGCAAACACCTTCTGGAATTAGTAAACAATATACTTGATATTGCGAAAATTGAAGCAGGAAAATATGAGATGGTTTATGAGACCATATCTGTAGATGATCTTATGAATGAAGTAATAAATGTTATGAAGCCACTCGCTGAAGCCAAGTTCATTGAAGTAATGGTATCAGTAGGAGAAGGTGTGAATCTGATAACAGCCGACCGTGTTAAATTAAAACAAATTCTATATAATTTACTATCAAACGCAATTAAATTCACCCCGGAAGGTGGATTGGTCAGGGTCGATGTTTCCGGAGAAGGCAGAACAGTTATAGACTATTCAGATAATGGTTCTGGATTTCAAAGCGTAAAATTCTCTGTTCAGGATACAGGCATTGGTATAAGCCCTGAAGATAGAGAAAAAATATTCAACGAATTTGAACAGGCAACATCAACCCTCTCAAAAAAATATGGGGGTGTTGGACTTGGACTTGCATTAACAAAAAAACTCGTTGAATTGCATGGCGGAACCATATCTGTTGAAAGCAATCTTGGAGAAGGAAGTACTTTTACTTTCTCCATTCCAATGACTACACCTCTACCTGCTGAGGCAGAAAAAGTAAAAAATGAAGCAATTATTCTTAATACTCCATGGGCAAAAGAAGAAGCTCCTCTTATTCTCGTGGTTGAAGATGATTTATCCACAGCCGAACTTCTCACTCTTAATCTAACACAGGCTGGTTATAAGGTTGCTCATGCTTTTAATGGAGATGAAGCTCTTCAAAAAGCACAGGAATTAAAACCATTTGCGATTACCCTTGATGTGTTATTGCCCAAAAAAGATGGTTGGGAAGTATTGCAGGCTTTAAAAAGCAATCGCACAACATCCGAAATTCCGGTAATAATTCATTCAATAGTTGACAATAAAGAACTTGCTTTTGCACTTGGTGCTACTGATTATCTCCTTAAACCTCTTGAAAGAGAAGCTTTAATATCAAAACTTGAAGAAATAACAATCTCTAAAGGCAAAAAAGTGCTTCCTGTTTCTGTTCTTATTATAGAATCAGATGATAAAGTTACAAAATCTTTAAAAGATCCTTTTGAACAACATGGATTTCTTATTTATACAGCCACAACAGGAAAAAGAGGGATTGAACTTTCATCTGCCTTGAGACCGGCAGTAATAATGGTTGATTTTAAACTGCCAGATATGCTTGGTTACGATATTATTAAGGAAATTAAAGATAGTCCCTCCACTAAGGATATACCCATATTCATTCTTACGGAAAAAGATATTTCTGTTGAGGACAGAATTGCTTATGTAGGAAAAATTGAAAGAATAGTACAAAAATATTCATTTAACATTAAAGAACTCGTAGGACATATTAAAGAACTCGAAATACTCTATCCGAAAAGAGCAGGACTGATAGATGAACTTACAGGTGTATTCAGCCATAGATATTTTCAGATAAGGCTTGCTCAGGAAGTTGAACGTGCAACGAGATACAAAATTCCTTTGAATTTACTCTTACTTGATCTTGATGGATTCAGTCAGTATAGCAAGCAGTACGGGGAATATTATGCAAATATTACTTTAAAAAAAGTTGCTGAGCTAATACGTAAAAACATCAGGGGGTCAGACGTTGTTGTAAGATATGGTGGCGATTCTTTTGCTATTATTTTACCCAATACAGTAGTATCCGCTGCGCTCTCAATGAGTAACAGGTTTAATGCAATAATTAAAAACTATCCTTTCATATTTGAAAATTCACAACCAAAAGGACATATCACAGCAAGCATAGGCCTAACTTTCCTTGACGGTCAATCTACAGAAGAATTCATTTTATGCGCTGAAAAGGCTTTAGCAAGGGCATTTACAAAGGGCGGTGACAGGGTTGAGGTCTATTCAAGGGAGCAATATGAAGAAGAAGAGGTCGAGCAATATTGATTCCTTCTACGAGATATTTGACAGCCCTGTAGGAATTTTATATTTAATCTACTCTGGCAAGAAATTAACCGGAATTAGATTTGACAAACCATCAAATATACCTTTAAGACCTTCATCTCAAAATACACTCCGGCATGAATTGAGAGAATACTTTAATAATGGTCTTGATATTTTCAGCCAGGAGATACACTTTACTACAGGGACTGAATTTGACCATAAAGTCTGGCGTACATTGAAAGAAATTCCATTTGGAGAGACCCGCACATATAAATGGCTTGCCGAAAGAATTGGTAAGCCAAATGCATCAAGAGCAGTGGGACGATCACTTAGCAGAAACCCTATCCCCATTGTGCTTCCATGTCATCGCATAATTGAATCAGATGGTTCAATTGGAGGTTTCTCAGGAGGTGTAGTTATAAAAAGAAGGTTGCTGGATATGGAGTATTATATTAAATTATCAAAAAAACAAGAATAAGTTATTTTCAGGAGAGACAAGAAGATGGGAAATATTGTTGTTTATATAACAGCTTCAAAGGAAGAAGAAGCTGAAAAAATCGCAAGAACGCTTGTTGAAGAAAAACTTGCAGGCTGTGTAAATATAATTAAAAATATTCGGTCTATTTACAGTTGGGAAGGGAAGATAGAAGATGACCCTGAAATTTTAATGATCGCCAAAACACAGCAGTATCTTTTTGAAGAACTTTCAAAAAAGGTAAAAGAACTCCACAGTTACACGGTCCCAGAAATTATAGCATTGCCGATAATTAAAGGTTCCCAAGATTATCTCAAGTGGCTCAATGATGTAACTAAATCCAAATAATCCAGATATGCATACAGATATTACCAAAAATAACTTATTGCACGCTTAAAGATGATTTACCATGAAATTTTTTTATACATTACTAATAATATTGTTTTCAAATAAAATGATTGAATTAAATAAATCTTTTAGCAAAGTACATTATTCGGCGTAACCTGTAACTTATTGTAATAGCTATCTTCTTACATTTATATGCCTTATTCCTGAAGGTTTCCACGCAGGGGATATAACCCTTGCTGGTTCACACTGTTTGAGATACGAGCCCCAGATGATCTTGAAATCTCCATATCTATCATTTATTTCATCCATTGCCTTAAGAAGGTCCCTTTGTTTACTAATTTCCTCAAACAAAAACATCTGGTCTTTTTCTCTGATTAGCGCTGACAGAGATACACCAAGAAGTCTGACCTTATCAGTCAGAGAAAAGCCATCCATTATTGAAAAAGCACTTTTATAAATTTCACGAGTATGGTTTGTATAGTAAGAAAGTGTTGTCTGTTTTGAGAAAGTTCTAAAATCAGAATACCTAACAATAAGAGTTACTTTTCTGCCTTTGAATTTGTATTGTCTCGCCCGTCTTCCGACCATTTCACTTAATTTTAAAATTTCTGCCTCTATTTCATTTCTTTGTGAAAGATCCTTTGAAAATGTCATACTGTGTCCAATTGATTTTGGCTCCTGTTCCTTAACATATAAAGGTCTGTTACACAAGCCCATGCCCATTGCTTTGAGGTGTTCACCGATTATGCCAAATTTGTTTCTTAATAAACTCGCAGGGGTTCTTCCTAATTGACCGCAGGTTTCTATGCCAAGCTCATTAAGCTTTTCTGAAAGCCTTGAACCTATTCCCCAGAGTTCTTTCAAAGGTAAAGCTTCAAGAACATTATTAACATCTTCGGGCTTAATCCATCTTAAACCATCTGGTTTTGAGATATCACTTGCAAGTTTTGCGATAAGAATATTTGAACCTATTCCCACTGTACAGTTAATTCCAAATTTTTCTTTTATCCGTTGTTTGATAGAGTATCCAATTGCTTCAGGACCTCCAAACAAGTGATGAGTTGTGGTAACATCAAGAAACGCCTCATCGATTGAATAAACCTCTACATCAGGAGTATATTGAAGATATATTTTCTGCATCTCTGCACATGTATATGTATATTTTTCATTATTTCCTACAACAAAAATAATATTTGGGCACAATTTCCGGGCTTCATAAATATTCATCCCTGTTTTTACACCAAATTTTCTTGCTTCATATGAACGGGTTGTAATAACAGTTCTATTTCCAGAACCAATCACAGCAACAGGTTTCCCACGCAACTTCGGGTTACTCTGCTGCTCCACTGATGCAAAGAATGCATCCATATCTATACAAAGTATGATTTTAGGCATCTTATTTATATCTTAAAATGCACTTAGAATAATTCAGATGTTGCGAAAAATTTTATCTCTGGATACAGAATTCGGATTATTTGCTCGTAGATTATACCTCGATCTTTTCAATACTCCATAATAGTGAGGCAGTGTTAAAGCTTAATTCATATAACGTTTTCCCGTCTGTTACAGAGAAATGATAAATCTTTGTCCTACCTTCCCTGGTTTGCCATGAATATGTTATATCTTTAATATCAAAAAGTTTATTATTCCACCTGAATCTAACCGGTCTTATCCTGTATGGCAATCCAAATGAAGCAATTACACTTATGTTTTCTCTGATATGCATTTTATTTTTCGGTTTAAAATTTTCGTATAACCCCCACAACCCTGCCAATTATAAGAACTTCATTTGCATTGTACTCCATGGGCTGCATATCTTTATTTTCAGGCTTAAGAATAATCTTCTTTTTATTTTTTAATAAAACTCTTTTTATTGTTGCCTCATCATCTAAGAGCACTACAGCAATTTCTCCGTTATATATTGTGTTTTGTGGCTTAATTATCACATAATCACCTTCAAATATTCCGGCATCCTTCATGCTATCTCCCACAACTTTTAATGAGAAAGCGTCTTTATAAGGGAAAAGGTTGCTGTCAACCATTATATGCGAGTCTATATCTTCTTTTGCCAGCAGAGGTTTACCTGCACGTATATTTCCCGCGACAGGAAGCATCGCTCCACCGGCCGGCATCAAACCTGAAATTTCTATGCCCCTTGATTTCATAGGATTTAACTTTATAAATCCCTTTTTTTCGAGAGCCTTAAGATGCGCTCTGGCTGCAGCCCAGAGAAATTTGAAATGTTCTCCTATTTCCCTGACTGTAGGTGGATAACCGTTTGTTTTTGTGTATTCCACGAGAAAGTCAAGA
>FWPV01006583.1_pt1 | contig 17493 bp, 16 predicted proteins | sample 2228371 | NCBI WGS metagenome assembly FWPV01 (sample SAMEA103939776, study PRJEB20133) | metagenome | reverse complement strand
TTATGGCCTGCGCGAAGAGGAGCACAAGCACCAGCGCGAGCTGCGCCCGGTACGGTTTCGCGAAGCGCACGAGCAGTCGGGTCATCCGTCCTGCCTTTCGTCCGTCGACATCGTGAGGTTCTCCCCGATCCGTCTGAGCAGCCGCATGAGTTCGGTCAGTTCGGCCTCGGTGAGGCCGGCCATCGTCGACTCGACGACATCGGCGTGCACGGCGCCGAGCTCGGCCTGCAGCGCACGGCCCGCCTCGGTCAGCCAGATCCGCCGGTAGCGGCGATCGTCGGCGTCGAAGCGTCGCTCGACGAGCCCCGCCTGCTCCATCTTGTTCAGCATCACGGTCACCGTGGGTTGCGCGACCGAGAGCATCTGCGCGAGCTCGCCCTGCGTCAGCCCGTCGTGGTTGCTCAGCACCCAGAGCGTGATGGCCTGACCGGGATGCGTGTCCTTCTCGGCAAGCTTGCGCATGAGCAGCTGCTTGTGGACGCGCAGGACGGACCGCATCTCGTGATAGACGCGGTAGGTCAGCGGTGCGTTCTCGTCGACCGGGATGTCGGGCGGGTGCGGGTGCCCCGGCCCGTGTGTCGGCGTGCAGTGCTCATGCATGGCGTCGCTCCGTCGAGGTGGCTACACTTAGTCTGCAAACTATTAGCATGCTAAGTGCTTGCGCGCAACCCCGACGGAGCGTCCACCCGCATCTCCTCTCGGCCTACTCGCCGCCCTGACGCAGGTCGCGCCGCGGGAACAGCACGAACGCAGCGCCGATAAGGACGACGCTGATCGCGGCGAGCACGGCGGCGTGGCTCCAGTCCATGCCGTTGGCGAGCGGGTCGTTGCCGATGTAGAAGTGGAAGGGCGAGACCCACTCCCAGCCCGCGAGCGTGTCGCCGATCATCGAGACCGAGTTGTAGACGTGCAGCATGAGCGCCGCGCCGACCGCGCCCCAGATCGCGAGCTTGCGACGCCCGGTCCCCGCGCTCAACGCGAGCGCGAGCGAGCCGAAGACGAGCCCCACGAGCGTCTGCAGGACGCACGCGGCTGCGATGTTGCCGTAGCTCATGTCCAGGCCGCCGACCGCCGCTCCCGCGGCGACACCCGCGAACGTGACCGCGCCGATGATGGCCGAGTAGACGAGCATCGTGACGGTCTTCGCGGCGACCACCCGGGTGCGCGTGATCGGGTTCGCCAGAAGCAGACCCATCGTGCGCTTGGCCTCTTCGCCGGCGAGCGCTCCGGCGCCGATGGCGACGGCCACGATCATGATGGCGATGGGGGCGACCATGCCGAACGTCTCGATCTGGTAGTACGCCTCGGGACTGCCCATCCCACCTCCGCCGAACAGCGCGAGGAACGCCGGCGGCATCGCCGCGAACGCCGCGACCGCCGCCGCGAGGGTCTCTTCAGGGATCGCCGCGTAGAGCGGTCCCATCATGAGCCCCTGGACCGTGAACATGTAGACCGCAGTGATGACCAGGTGGGTCTGGTACTCGGAGGCCGTCTTCACCCAGATGCTCGACACGCGCGCCGAGCCCGCGAGCCGGCCGATGACTTTCTCGGTCAGCGGATGCGAGCGCAGCCGATCCAACAGCGTGACACCGGTCGACTGACCCTTCAGGTCGCGTCGGTTGAGCCCGTAGAGCGCGAGGCCGAAGAAGAGCGCGCACGCCGCGAGCAGGACGCCGAGGTCCCCCCAGCTCACGCCGTTGAGCAGCGGGTCGCTTCCCACGAAGTAGTGCCACGGGACCGCCTTGACGTAGTCGGCACCGTTCTCCAGGAGCGGGAGGGCGCCCGCGGCGACGAATGAGACGACCAGCAGACCGACGGACGCGCCGAGCGCGGCGCCGCGATTGCCGGTCCACGAGCTCACGGCAAGCGCGAGCAGACCGTAGAAGAGCGTGTTGACGAGCATGTGGAGGCTGAGCGCCCCCACCTCCATACCTTCGATGGAGACGTCCAGCATCGCCGCCGAGACGACCGAGGCGCCCCAGAGCGCACCCGCCATGAGCACGGTGAAGAGCGCCATCACCGCCGTCGTGGATACGAGCACGTGGGTCCGGCTCTTCGGGTTGGCCAGCAGCAGCCCGATCGTGCCCGTGCGCTCTTCGCGCGCGACGAGCCCCGAGCCCATCGCAAGCGCGACCGAAGCGACCGTGATCGCCCCGTACGTGCCGATCAGGCTTCGGATGGACAGGCTTGCGACGTCCGCATCGGTCGGGAGTCCGAGCATCGAACGGTAGACCTCGGGGAGGTTCGAGTACAGCGACAGGTCCACTTCCTTGTAGATGGCCATCACCATCAGCAACAGCACGACGAGGCTCAGGTAGGTGACGAGCCAACCGACCCAGCGGTCCCTGATCGTCTTGAGGAACACGCTGCCGAGCATCAGGCCGACACCTCCTCGTCGTGGTAGTAGGTGAGGAAGATCTCTTCGAGGTCGGCCTCCTGCGTGCTGATGTCGAGGATCCCGTAGCGGTCCGACGCGGCACGGATGAGCGCGCCCATGTCGCCTTCGAACGACATGCTCACATGGTGGTTGCCCACGGCGACGTCGCTCGCGCCCGGGACTGCTTCGAAGACCGCCGCCTCGGCGGTCGAATCGAGCTCGAGCTCCACGCGACGCATCGCCTTGGAGCGGAGCGCCGCCACCGACTCGACCGCCACCAGGTGGCCGTGCCGGATGATGCCCACGCGCGCCGCGACGCGCTGCACCTCAGAGAGCGTGTGGCTCGAGAGGAACACCGTGCACCCCTCGGCGGCCACCTCGCGCATCATCGTCTGGAACTCGCGCTGCACGAGCGGGTCGAGGCCGGAGCTCGGCTCGTCCATGATCAGCACCTCGGGGCGGTTCATGAACGCCTGGATCAGGCCCACCTTCTGGCGATTGCCCGAGGAGAGGTCGCCCACCTTCTTGGAGAGATCCGCATCCAGGCGCTCGGCGAGCGTGTCGACATACGCCTGATCGACGCCGCCCCTGAGGTTGGCGAAGTACGTGAGCGTGTCACGACCGGTGAGGTCGGGATACATCGCCAGGTCGCCCGGAACATAGCCGATGTGCCGCCGTATCTCGACGGACCGATCGTGCGTGTCCATGCCGAGGATAGCGGCCGAGCCGCGCGTCGGGCGGATCTCGTCGAGCATCGTGCGGATCGTGGTGGTCTTTCCCGCTCCGTTCGGCCCGAGGAACCCGAAGATCTCACCGCGGGGGATCTCCAGGTCGAGGTCCACGAGCGCCTCGACCTTCCCGTAGTGCTTGGTGAGCTTCTCGGTCCGGATCGCCGGCTGCTCGCTCATTCGCTCTCTCCTTCCGCCGCATCGGCGGGCGTCGCGTCCGCCGCTTCATCCAACCGTCGCCACGCATCTTCATACCGGGTATCCGCGAACACCCCGTGGCTGAGCACCTCGAGCGCCGCGCGCCCCACCCGTGCGGTCATCTCATCGCTGAACGGCTCGACGCCGAAACCCCGTGCCATATGCTCGGCGAGCGCGAGTGCGCCGAACTGCCACGCCACCAGCAGGACCGCCTGGTCGTGAGGGTGCTCGCTCGGTCGCAGGATCCCCGCTTCGACGCCGAGCGCTGTCATCGCCTCGGACTCACGGACCACCTCGTCGAACAGCCGCGCCGCCGCGGGCGAGCCATCACGGAGCGCCCGCATGAGGTAGCGCAGGTGCGGCTCCTCCTCCCTCAAGGCGGCCAGCGTGGCGAAGGGGTCCGTGGTCCCGGTCTCGACCATCTCGGCCCGGGAGGCCCCGAACGAGGCGACGACGTGCTCGTCGCAGGCTTCCCTCAGGCCGGCCTTGGAGCCGAAGTGGTGCAGCACGAGCCCCGGCGACACGTCCGCGGCGGCGGCGATCTCGCGCACGGTCGAGCGCTCGAAGCCGACCTCGCCGAAGCGGTGTATGGCCGCGTCGCGTATGCGCGCTCTCGTCGTCCGATCGTCCATCGCCACCGCCGTCTGAGATTGAACGCCTGTTCAATAGTCTAAACACGCGTTCACCGCCGACGCAAGCCGGGCCTCCTCGCTTGCAGGGCGCTGTTACACTGAGGGACATGTCTTCTCGGCGGAACATCGTATCCGTGGTCGCCGTGGTGCTCGCGGCGTGCATCGGCGCGTCAGGAAGCGTCCCCGCGCTCGCCGCCCCTTCGGCCGCGCAGACCGCCGAAGACCGCGCGGCGGTGGAGGCCGCCATGGAGCGCTACGACGCGGCCAGGGCGTCGCTCGCCGAGGTCGAGGCGCGCATGGCCGAGTCCAGCGCCGGGCTTGACGAAGCGATCGCGCGGGAGGCGCAGGCGCACGAGCGGTTGCGCCTGCGGGTGGTGGCGATGTACCGCGCCGACGAGTCAGGCTTCCTCTCGATGCTGTTCGGCTCGGCCACCATCCAGGACTTCATGACCCGCTGGGACCTGCTCACCCGCATCGCTCGGCAGGACGCCGCGACGCTGGAGGAGCTCAAGGCGGCACGGATCGAAGCCGAGGCGACCGCCGGGCGACTGCTCGAGCTCCAGGCGCAGGCGGCCGCCACGCTCGACGCGGTGGCCGAGGAGGTCGCTCGCGCCAAGCGGGAGCTCGCCGCAAGCGAGGCGGCGCTGCGCGAGTACGAGTCGCGTGTGGCCGCCGCCGCCCGCGCTCCCGCAAGCGACAGCTCGCAGCAACTCACCGGGAGCGGCGCGTGGCAGACCGCGGTCGCCTCGCACTACGGGATCGACTTCACCGGCACGGGCGCGAGCGGCGAGGCGATCGGGCCGTACTCGATGATCGTCGCGCACAAGACGCTGCCCTTCGGCACGCTCATCGAGTTCGAGTACGACGGCAAGCGGGCGGTCGCCAAGGTCGTCGATCGCGGGCCGTACACCGAGGGGCGGACGTTCGACCTCGGACCCGGCGTCATCCGCGTGCTCGGCTTCCGCGGCGTGCACGAGGTGCGCTACCGGATCATCTCCCGCTGACGTGGCGCCGACCCCAAGCGCGCGCCGTCATCCGCGCATGACCTCCCGCATCGGCCGCTCGGTCTCGTAGACCACGCCCACGGCCGGTCCCACGTGCACGCCCACCACCGGCGGGATGGGCACAAGCGGGACGGTCGCGCCCACGATGGGCTCGACGACCTCCGCCGAGAAGCGCAGCGCCTCGGCCCGGTCGGCGAAGAACTGCACCGCCGCGCGTCGCAGGCCGAACCGCTCGACGTCGCCCCGCATGAGCGACGCGATCTTCCGCCAGGCCGCGCGTCCGCCGCGAGCGACCGCCGCGACGCCCGTCGCGCCCTTCTCAGCCGTCAGTACCGGTGCGATCTTGAGCATCACGCCGAGAAGACCCGCCGCGCCGGAGATCCGCCCACCGCGCCGGAGATGCTCAAGCGTCCGCGGGGTGAAGAGGAAGCGCGTGCGGCGCGTGGTCTCCTCGGCGGCCTCGACACACGCATCGAGGCCCGCTCCTGCCGCGGCCGCCTCGGCGGCTGCGAGCACCGCGAAGCCCTCCTCCATGCTGTTGGAGCGGCTGTCCACGATAGCGATGCGCGCACCCGGCGACTCCGAGCGGACGATGTCCGCGGCCATCTCGGCCGAGCGCATCGTGCCGCTCAGGCCTGCCGAGATGAGCACGGCCAGCACGTCATCGCCGCCGGCGAGGATCGACCTGAAGGTAGACGCGAACTCCTCGGGAGACGGCTGCGAGGTGCGCGGCAGGTCGGCGAGCGACGCCACCTGGGCGGGGAACCCCGGGTCCTGCAGGTGGTCCTCGGAGAGCACCCGCTCCCCCACGGTCACGACGAGCGGGACGGTAGCGATGCCAAGGCGCTCGAGGTCCGGACCGCCGACGCTGCTCGCCGAGTCGGTCACCACGCGGACGGCCATCAGCGACCTCCATTCGTGAGGGGCTCCAAGTGGTACATACAGGCAACGGCATGCGTCAATGGAAGATACCCGTGGGCGCGCGGCGAGAACCCGCCGGGGACGGAGGAGCGATGGACAGGGGACGGATGACAGCGGTGGTCGGGACGGTGGTCGCGGTCGCACTCGGCGCCGCGATTGCGTGGGCGGGCTCGCAGGGCGGCGCCACCCTCGGGGGCATCCCCGTCTTCGCGATCTGCGTGGCCATCGCCTTCGCGGTGCAGTGGCTCGTCTTCGTGCCGTCCTACCTCGCGCACACGGAGCGCTTCTACGACATCACCGGGAGCGTCACATACGTCTCGGTCATGACCTTCGCCGTGATCGCGAGCGACGCCGTGGACGCGCGCTCGCTCCTGCTGCTCGCCCTCGTCGTCGTGTGGGCGGGCAGACTCGGGACCTTCCTGTTCCGGCGCGTGCTCAAGGCCGGCAAGGACGACCGCTTCGACCGCATCAAGCGCTCGGCCCTCGACTTCCTGATGACGTGGACGCTCCAGGGGCTCTGGGTGAGCCTCACGCTTGCGGCGGCGCTCGCCGCCGTGACGGCGCCCGAGGCGCGCGACCTCGACGGGTTCGCGGCGATCGGCCTCGCCGTGTGGCTCGCGGGCTTCGCGATCGAGGCGGCCGCGGACTACCAGAAGAACCGCTTCAGGGCGGACCCGGCGAGCCGCGGCGGATTCATCAGCTCCGGCCTCTGGGCGTGGTCGCGCCATCCCAACTACTTCGGTGAGATCACGCTGTGGACGGGCGTGGCGATCATCGCCTTCCCCACGCTCGAAGGCTGGCGACTGGCGACGCTCATCTCCCCGCTCTTCGTCCACGTGCTCATCACACGCGTCAGCGGCGTGCCGCTTCTGGAGAAGAAGGCCGAGGAGAAATGGGGCGGTCAGCCGGCGTACGAGGAGTACAAGCGCACCACGCCCGTGCTGGTGCCCCGGTCGCCGCGGAGGCGGTGAAGGACGAACAGTCCGGGATCCGGGTGCGCTCCCGGTCGTGCGGAGGGACGGCTGCTACGCGCCGATGGTGCCCCGGCCCACCGAGAGCTTCGTCTGAAGCCGCCGCGCGACGGTGGAGATCAGGAAGTTCACGGCGAAGTAGATGAGCGAGATCACGATGTAGATGGTGATGATCTGCTCCGGCTTCCAGTACTTCGCCGCGAGGATCGTCCCCTTGAACATCAGCTCGTACGCGCCGATCGCCATCGCGAACGACGAGTCTTTGATGACCGTGACAAACTGGGAGACGATCGGCGGGATCATCTTGACGACCGAGGGCGGCAGCACGATGTGGCGCATCGACTGCAGGAACGAGAAGCCCTGCGACCGCGCGGCTTCCCACTGGCCGGTCGGCACTGAGTTCAGGCCGCCGCGGATGATCTCGGCGATGATGGCCGAGGTGTAGATCGTGAGGCCGATGGTCGCCGCCCACATCGCCGGCAACCCGAGCACGAAGTAGCTCGTGAGGATCAGCAGCAGCGTCGGCAGGTTGCGCACGACCTCGATGTAGCCCGCCGCAACGTGCTTGATGACCGGGAGGCCCGAGTAGCGCATCGAGCCGAGGATCGTACCGAACGCGAAGCTCAGCACGATGGAGAGGCCTGCGATCTGCAGCGTCAGGAGCAGGCCGTACCCCAGACCGATGTAGAGCACCGGGTCGGAGAGCATCTCCATGACGGGGTTGTTCATGATCGCTTCCATCACGCGGCCCTCGTGCGCTCTTCAAGGCGGCGCGCCAGCATCGCGAGCGGGAAGCACATCAGGAAGTAGATGAGGCCGACCATGATGTAGGTCGGTCCGTAGTGGCCGAAGCGGCCGGCGAACGAATCACCCGCGTACATCAGGTCGCCGCCGGCGATGATCGCAAGCACCGAGGTGTTCTTGATGAGGTTGACCGCCTGGTTGGTGAGCGGCGGGAGCACCACGCGCATCGCCTGCGGGATGATGATGTAGCGCATCGCACCGACGTACGAGAAGCCCTGGGACACCGCCGCCTCGAGCTGTCCCCTGCCGATGGACTGGATGCCCGCGCGCACGACCTCGGCGATGTAGGCGCCGTGATACATCCCCACACCCATGATGCCGATCGCGATCACCGGGATGAACAGGCGGGGATAGATGATCGGAAGCGCGTTGTAGATCATGAACACCTGGATGAGCAGCGGCGTGTTCTGGAAGAACTCCACGTAGCCACGGGCGAACGCGCGCGGGACACGCCACTGCGACGTCGACATGACGCCGATGGCGGTCCCCAGGGCCAGCGCGAGGGCCAGCCCCAGGGACGCCACCAACAACGTCACGAGCGCGCCGTCGACGAGCACGCCGAAGTTGGAGAACAGCGCCTCCCAGCGAGGTACCGAGAAGGGTCCCTCTTGCAGGAAGCCTATGTTCGCCAGCAGCTCAGACATGCGCGCTCGGATCCCCGATCACGAGGATCAGAGACCCCACTTCTCCAGCAGGGCGTCCATCTCGCCGTTGGCCTGCATCTCCGCGAGCATCTCGTTGATGAAGGTCGTCAGGTCGTCGGTCCCCAGCTTGCTCGCGATGCCGTAGTCCTGCGGCGAGAAGCCGTCCGGGAGGATGACCGAGTCCTCGGTCACGTAGCCGGACAGGATCGACTTGTCCACCGAGAACGCGTCCACGCGACCGGACTCGAGCGCGGCATTGATCTCCGGATAGGTCGCGAACTCGAGGAACTCGACCGTGATGCCGGCAGCGTCCGCCTCGGCCTGCACGGCGTCACGCGTGGTCGCGCCCTGCGCCACGCCGATGACCTTGCCGTCAAGATCGGCGAGGCCCTCGATGCCGGAGTCCTTCTTCACGAGCAGTCCGACCTCGTCCTGGTAGTACGTGTCCGAGAAGTTCCACTGCTCAAGACGCTCGGGCTTGATGGTAAACGTCGCGATGACCACGTCGAGCTGGCCGTTGTCGAGCAGCGGACCACGGGTCTTGGCCGTGACGGCCTCGAATTCCACATCGTCTGCCGAGAGACCCATGCGCTCCGCGAGCGCGTAGGCGAGGTCGATCTCCATACCCTCGAACTCACCGGTGGCCGCATCCTGCAGGCCGAAGTTCGGGACGTCCGCCTTGACGCCCACGCGCAGCTTGCCCGTGTCGGCGATCTCCTGGACGCCGGCGGGCAGCTCGGCGGCGGGCTCGGAGCCGCCGTCCGTCTCGGCGGGCTCGTCCGAGCCACAGCCGACCAGGGCGAACGCGCTGAAGACCAGCGCGAACACCAGAAGCAGTGCCGTCTTCTTCATCCTTCCTCCTTCTCCCCGGACAGTTCCGGGTTACACGGTGACCCACATCGTCCAGCAGTGCAGTGTGGTGCAGTAGAGACCGTGAGGTCTCGACGTGCCGCGATCGGGGGTGACCCCGCCTAGCGCAGGATCTTGCTCAGGAACAGCTTCGTACGGTCGTGCTGCGGATTCTCGAAGAAGTGCTCGGGGGTGCCGTCTTCGAGGATGAGGCCGTCATCGAGGAAGATCACGCGATCGGCGGCCTCTTTGGCGAAGCCCATCTCGTGCGTCACGACGACCATCGTGATGCCGCCGTGCGCGAGGTCGATGATGACCTCGAGGACTTCCTGGATCATCTCCGGGTCGAGCGCCGAGGTGGGCTCGTCGAACAGCATGATCTTGGGATGCATGTTGAGCGCTCGCGCGATCGCGACGCGCTGCTGCTGCCCGCCCGAAAGCTGTGCGGGGTACTTGTCGGCCTTCTCGCGCAAGCCGACCCGGTCCAGGTACTTGTACGCCGACTCGGTCGCCTCGTCGCGGGAGACCCCGCAGACCACGATGGGCGCAAGCGTGATGTTCTCGAGCACCGTCTTGTGCGGGTAGAGGTTGAACTGCTGGAAGACCATCGCGACCTGTTGGCGCACCTTGGCGACCGGTGCGCGAAGCGCCGTGAGGTCGACGCCGTCGACGATGACCTGACCGGAGCTCGGCTTCTCCAGCATGTTGATACAGCGGATGAGCGTGGACTTGCCGGAGCCCGACGGGCCGATGATGACGAGCTTCTGCCCCGTCGGCACCTCGAGATTCGCCTCGTGGCTGCCGAAGTGCTTGCTCACGTCGACGAGTTTGATCATGCGTGCTCCTCGTGCTGGATGTGCCGAGACCGCCGAGTGGCCGAGGGGAACGGAGCGCCCGCCTGCGTGTCGCTGGGCATGGTTCCTTCGTGCACTCGCGCAGACTCGCGCTCTCGCGTGGCGAACAGTTTACAGTATGTTGACGGTCTTATGCACTGCGGTCAAAACACCGCGCGCAGCATGGCACGGACCGTGCTCGTCGACCGCCACCCCGAGGAGCGAGGAGCACGACCGCGTGACCCATCCGGACAGCAACCCCATCCGCCCGGGCGTGCGCCCGATCGAGCGCTTCAAGCGCGCAGTCTCGCCGATTGTCGGCGAGCGCGTCCAGCTGCTCGCGGCCGCGACCATGTGGCTCATCGGCGCAGGCATCCTGCTCGTCCGTGGCGCCGGCTATCTGCAGGGGCGTTCGTGGCACGCATGGGCCCTCGCCGCCGGACTGGCGCTCGGCGTCCTCAAGGCCCGCATGATCCTCGACCGCGCCGCGCGCGCTGCGGTCGCCCGCATCTACGAGCGCGGACGTGCCCATTTCTTCGGGTTCTTCTCGGCACGCTCATGGGCGCTCGTCGCTGTGATGATGGGTGCGGGCATGGTGCTCAGGCGGTTGGTCGTCCACCCGGACGCCGTCGGCGCAGGCATCATGGGTGCGCTCTATATCGGCGTGGGGACGGCGCTGCTGCTGGCCGACCGGGCGTTCTGGCACGCGTTCGCGGGGCGGTTACGGGTAGGAGAAGCGTAGGGGCACGAGCCGTCCGGTACCATCGAGGTGTTCGTGGACAGGGAGGCGCTGCGTGCTCGGGCTGTTGTTCGACATCACCGTCATCTTCGCACTCGCGATCCTCGCTGTGATCGTCTGCCATCGGCTCAATCTGCCCTCGTCCATCGGGCTCCTTCTGACTGGTGTCGCGGCAAGCCCCGGGGTTCTCGGCCTCGTCCGGAACGCCCACCAGATAGAGGTCATCTCCGAGATCGGTGTGATCCTGCTCCTGTTCGTGATCGGACTCGAGTTCTCCCTTAAGGATCTCGCCCACATGCGGCGGCAATTCCTGGTCGGCGGATCCATTCAGTTCTTCGGGACGACCGCCGTCATCGCGCTCGCGACGTGGTGGATGGGGACTTCAGCGCCGCAGAGCCTCTACCTCGGGTTCGTTGTCGCCCTGTCGAGCACGGCCGTGGTGCTCAAGATGCTCCAGGATCGAGCCGAGCTGGACTCGCCACACGGCCGATCGATTCTTGCATCGCTCATCTACCAAGACATCGCGGTCGTCCCCGTCATGCTGATGGCTCCACTCCTGGCCGGCGGAACGGGCGAGTCCGTCGTCGTCTCCGTGGGGGCGCTTCTGGCGCGCGTCGTCGGGGTCGCTTTGTTCTCGTACGTCGCTTATCGGTGGCTCGTCCCTGTGGTGCTGCGACAGATCGCGGCGACGCGAAGCTCCGAGGCGTTCTTGCTCGGCGTGATCGTCATCTGCATCGGTATCGCGGTTCTCACGCATTCACTGGGCCTGTCTCTGGCGCTCGGCGCATTCCTCGCCGGCATCCTGATCTCGGAGTCCGAGTACTCGCATCAGGCAGTCAGCGTGATCCTGCCGTTCCGTGACGTGTTCATGAGTCTGTTCTTCGTCTCGGTCGGTCTGTTGCTGGATGTCGAGTTCCTCTTGAGCGACCCGATGCGGATACTGCTCCTCACGTTCGGAGTGCTGGTGATCAAGCCTGTGATCGCCACCATGGGTTCCATGGTCGTGGGACTCCCCGTTCGCAGCGCGGTGCTTGCCGGCCTCGCGCTCGGGCAAGTGGGCGAGTTCTCGCTCGTAGCGACGCAGGCTGCGGTCTCAGCGGGACTCGTTGACGGAACCGTGTTCCAGTCCGTGCTCGACACGGCCGTCTTGAGCATGTTGCTGACGCCTGTCCTCTTCGCGATCGGTCCGCGCTGCGCCGACCTGGCCTGCAGGACCCCCCTCGTCCGTCTTGAGGCAAGCGGCTTCGCACGTGAACGTGTCGAGCCGGCTCATGCCTACTTCGGTCACATCCTGATCGTGGGCTTCGGCGTCACGGGGGCCAACGTCGCTCACGCCGCGCGAGCAGCGGCTGTGCCGTACGCGATACTAGAGCTGAACGCCGCCACGGTGCGCAAGGCGGCCGCCGAGGGCGAGCCGATCCACTATGGCGACGCATCCCAGGAGACGATCCTTCGACATGTCGACGCCGACAAGGCCAGAGCGATCGTCATCGTGATCGACGACCCGGCGGGAACCCGGCGCATCGTCGAGCTGGCTCGGAGGGTCGCGCCGGACGCCTACGTGCTCGTGCGCACGCGCTACCTCCGCGAAGTGGAGGTGCTGCATACGCTCGGTGCGGACGAAGTGATCGCCGATGAGCTTGAGGTGTCCATCGAGATCTTCGCGCGTGTCCTGTCGCGCATGCTCGTGCCGCGCGAGGATATCAAACGTCTCATCGGTGAGGTCCGCGGCGATTGGCGCAGGATGGCACGCAGCTTCGCCCGGGAGGCGACCTCCGTGCCCGATCTCCGGGTGAACATCCCTGATCTTGCGACGCATACGCTGCGCATCAGCCCGTCATCGCCGCTTGCCGGGACGACGATCGCGCAGAGCCGCCTGAGGGCGGATCACGGTGTGACGGTGCTTGCCGTCACGCGAGAGGGAGAGAGTCTCGGGAATCCCCGGGGTGAGACCGTCTTGCGCGAGGGTGACGTGCTGTTCGTGATCGGTCCGCTTGCGTGGGATCCACAGAGCGTCTCCTAGGAGGCCGCTGACCAGACCCGCCGCCACGCGTTCTGTCGCTCGCTCATCTGCTCCGCAGGTGCGACTCGAGCCTGCCCCGCTGCGAACGGCGTGTCCCGACATCTCCTTCGGGTTGTCGGGATCGCTTCTTCGCTCTCTCTGGCAGAGCGAGAGGGTTTCGAACTCTCGAACCGGCGGATACCCGACCAACGGTACTCGAGAGGGAAGCACGGCGGGCGCGCACACGGCCCTGCTGGGGCCCGGGTAAGAACCCCGGAGGAGGTGGCTCCCATGACAAGCCGAGAAGACTTCGATGTAGTGATCGTGGGGACGGGGACGGCCGGCGAGTTCGCCGCGCACCGACTGGCCGCACGGGGGAAGAGGGTCGCGGTAGTTGAGCGCGAGCGAATCGAGGGGGAGTGCGCGTATTGGGCCTGCAACCCGAGCAAGACGCTCCTTCGACCCGTCGCCCTGTGGGGAGAGAGCGTCAAGTGTTTCGGGACCGAGCCCGTCGCCCTGAACTGGCCAGAGATCTCGGACTATCGCGACGAGATGGTTCGCCACTACGACGATTCGGTGTTTGCGGGGCGGCTCGATGAAGCCGGCATCACTCTGGTCCGGGCCGACGGTCGCCTCGATGGACCCGGCCGTGTCGTCGCCGGAGACCGGATCCTCACGGCCCCGGATATCGTGATCGCCACAGGCTCTGAGGCTGTCATTCCACCGATAGATGGCCTGGAGCGGGCAGGCTACTGGACGAACAGGGAGGCAGTCTCTGTGACCGAGATTCCGCACAGCCTGGTGTTCATCGGTGGCGGTCCGGTGGCCGTAGAGCTCGGCCAGATGCTGCGCCGCTACGGTGCCACCGTGACGATCGTGGAACAGGCCGACACGTTGTTTCCGAGAGAAGAACCGGCGCTTGGGGAGCTGCTCCAGACCGCGCTTGAAGCCGACGGGATCGAGGTGCGCCTCGGCACCGTGGTGCAACGAGTGACACGCGAGGGTGACTCGCGAAAGGTGCTTCTGTCAGACGGGACCGAGATCACCGCCGAGCATGTCGTAGTGGCGACAGGACGGCGTCCGCGCAGCGCGGGAATCGGCCTGGAAACCGTCGGCATCGTCCCGGGTGACGATGGCGGGGTGGCCGTGGACGGATATGGTCGCGCCGGAGAGGGTCTGTGGGCGATCGGAGACGTCACAGGTCCGCCGTTCTTCACGCACCGCGCCATGTATCACGCACGCTGCATCGCGGCGAACATCGTCGAGCCCTCCCGCGAACTGGACGAACGCGCCACGCCACGCGTCGTCTTCACCGACCCCGAACTCTCGGCCGTGGGTATGACCGAGCGGCAAGCCCGGGAGAACGGGATCGACGTACTCTCGGCAAGCCTTCCCTTCGAGGAGCTGGACAGGCCATATACGTACCAGACCGACTGGTCCGGCATCGGGATACTGGTTGTGGAGCGGTCCACAGGCAAGGTGCTCGGTGCGGCTGCAGCCGGTCCGCTCACGAGCGAGTTCATCCACGTGGCCGCAGTCGCGATCAAGGCCCGGCTGCCCTACACGGAGCTGCGTGATCTCATGTTCCAGTTCCCGACGTTCTCCGAGATGTACTGGCATCTTGGCGAGGAGCTGGACAGGTTGCGCGCCTCAGCCTGAGCGGATGTCGTCGCACAGAGACGCCCGCCCCCCTTGCTCGGGAGACGGGCGTCTGCACTTCTCTCTGGCGGAGAGGGAGGGATTCGAACCCTCGAGCCGGGGGATACCCGACTAACGGTTTTCGAGACCGCCGCATTCAACCACTCTGCCACCTCTCCGTGGTGGCTGCCGGCGACCCGGAGGCCGCTGAGAGCGCACGTGCGAGTATAGCGAGGGCGCGGGGCCGGAGCAACGCACGCGCGGCGAGCCCGGTTCGGCCCACACTCGGCGGTGCGTACCGGTCCGCGCTTCCCTACTCGGCCTCTTCCTCCACGACACGCGTCGGGATCCTGAAGCCCACGTAGTATTGCACGCCCACCGCCGCGGCCATGACGACGAATGCGTAGGCCAGGGCGAAGGGATCGGCCTCGCGCGAGCTCACCATCATCACCGAAGACATCACGGTGGTGGTCCACATGAGCCCGAGGACGATGACCTTCACACGCAAGGGGATGCCGCGTCCGGTCCGGAAGTCCTGGATGTACGGACCGAGGTGCCGGTGCTCGATGAGCCAGCCGTAGAGCCGCTCGGAGCTGCGAACGTAGCAGGCGGCGGCAAGCAACAGGAACGGCGTGGTGGGCCACATCGGCACGAGCATGCCGATGATGCCCGCTGCAAGAGACAGCGAACCGACCACGACGAGCATCCAGCGGTAGAGCGAGCGCACGAGGATCCTCTCGGCGGGAAATGCGAGCAGTCGCCGGGCTGCCTGCAACCTCCGCGCCAGGCGGATGCAGGGCCGCGAGGAGTTGCAGGTCACGGGCTCCGCATGTCGAATCTACCCGATAGCAAGGTTCGCTCAGGACCGGGCGCCTTGCACACACGATCCACTCGGCCTGGGGAGGTGGCGCAATGAGCGCCCAGCCGAGCAACAAGAAGTGCCGCGTGCTCATCGTCGAGGACACTCGCACCCTGCGTCAGATGGTCAAGATGACGCTCGAGGAGCGGGGCTACGAGGTCTACGAAGCGGGTGACGGCTACACCGGGCTGCAGGTGCTCGCGGAGCGCGTGCCCGATGCGGTGGTGCTCGATATCAACCTGCCGGACATCGATGGCTTCGAGCTCTGCAAGCGGATGAAGGCGGAGCCCAAGAGCCGCAACATCCCGGTCCTCATGATGACCGGGATGGGGCAGTCCGGCTTCGAGATCATGGCGATCGAGTCCGGGGCCGACGACTTCATCGCCAAGCCGGTGGACCCGCTCGTGCTGGATGCGCGCATCGAGATGGTCGTCCGGCGCATGCGCCGCGAGCGCTTCGCCAACGCGCTCACCGGTCTGCCCTCCAACGCGCTCACCGAGGAGCGGCTCGCCTTCATGCTCGCCCGCGGACGCCCGTTCGGGGTCGCTTTCCTGGACATCGACGGCTTCCGCATGTTCAACAAGCGCTACGGGCATGGCCGAGGAGACCTCGTGTTGCGCCATCTCACCGAGCTCATCCTCGAGTCGCTCAAGTACGCCGAGTGTTCCGATCCGTTCGTAGGGCATCTCGGCGCGGACGACTTCCTGTTCATCTGCGAGCCGGAGAAGGCCGAGGAGGTCGCGCGATCGGTTTCCGACGCGTGGGACTCGAGCATCATGGACTTCTTCGAGGACGAGGACCGCGACCGCGGCTACTACGTGCTCAAAGACCGCCAGGGCGATGCCGAGGAGCACGGGCCGCTCACGCTCTCATCGGCGGTCATCAGGGTCGTGGATCGCTTCCCTGAGTCGGTGATCGCGCTCATGGACATCGGCACCGAGCTGCTCGAGTACGCGCGCGCGACGCCGGGGAGCACGGTGGCGGTGGAGCGCCGCGACCAGCAGCGCTAGCAGGGGTGTGAGCTGGCGGAGAGCCAGGGATTCGAACCCTGGGTACCGGTTCAAGCCGGCACACACGATTTCCAGTCGTGCCCCTTCAACCACTCGGGCAGCTCTCCGCGCGTCACACCATGACGCCGGGAGGCGTCAGACGCAACCGCGAGTATAGCGGGGATGACGGGGGCGGGCAACGCGCTACAGGCGCGCCTCGCGGTGGCGGACCGGCACCTTCAGGGTGAACGTCGACCCTCTGCCGAGCGCGCTCTCCACAAGCAGCGTGCCTCCACAGAGCTCGGCCAGTCGTTTGGAGATGGCGAGCCCCAGGCCGGCGCCGTCCTCGGCGGGCCGATCGAGCTTGGCGCGCGAGAACCGCTGGAAGACCGAGTCCATCTCGCTCGACGCGATGCCGCGACCCGTGTCGGTCACGCGGACCATCGCCCACAGGCCGTCGCGGCTGACCGTCGGCTCCACGTCGACCGCTCCGTCGTTGGTGAACTTGATGGCGTTCGAGACGAGGTTGATCAGCACCTGGGCGATCTTCTCCTCGTCGTTCCACATCGGCACGAGGGTCTCGCGGCCGATGACCGCCATCTGGAGGCCCTTGGCGTCGGCGAGCGGGCGCATGCTCTCGACGACCTCCTCGGCGACATGAACGAGGTCGAACTCGGTCACCGCCACGTCCACCCGCCCCGACTCTATGCGCGAGAGGTCGAGCAGGTCGTTCACCAGACCGAGCAGGCGTTGTCCCGCCGAGCGGATCATGCCGAGCTGCCGGCGCTGCTCGTCGTTGAGCGGCCCGGCGAGCTCATCGAGGAGGATGCCCGAGAAGCCGAGCACCGAGTTGAGCGGCGTGCGGAGCTCGTGGCTCATGCTCGCCATGAACGCGTCCTTCACGCGGTTGGCCTGCTCGAGCTCGGCGACGAGGCGCTCGAGCTGCTCGGCATGCTCGGCCACCTCGTCCTGCAGCTGTCGCGTCGCCTCCCGCACGCCCGTCACGTCGGTGAACACGACGCCGAAGCGCTCCGGCCCCGACCGGTACGCGCGGACGCTGTACGTGCGGCCGAGCGGTCCGAACTCGCACTCGAACCACACGGCGGTGTCCTCGTCCACGACGCGCGCGAACGAGGCGATCCATTCCGCGTCCTCCTCGGCCATGGTCGGGAAGACCTCGGTCGCCGTGCGACCGACCACCTCGGAGGCCGCCATGCCCGTCAACTCCTCGAACGCGTCGTTCACGTCGAGGAAGCGGTAGTCCACGATGGCGCCCGTCGCGTCGCGGATCACCTCGTGGTGGGC
>FWPV01001150.1_pt1 | contig 17494 bp, 16 predicted proteins | sample 2228371 | NCBI WGS metagenome assembly FWPV01 (sample SAMEA103939776, study PRJEB20133) | metagenome | reverse complement strand
CAAATCGTCCATCTCCGAAATCGGGGTCAATTTTCGGCGCAACTCTTCTGGAAATCCCAATGCTCCTGCAAGGCAGGGGGAAGGATCTGCATCCACAGCCAAGACCTGTCTTCCCTGATCGGCATACACCTGGGCAAGCAGGGCAGCCAGGGTCGTTTTTCCAACGCCACCCTTACCGGTAACCGCCAGTTTCATGATTGATCACTCCCATTTTCGAAGATGACTTTCTTGCGCTTGACCCGCGGACCTTGGGGCGTGTCTTCAATTTCATAACCCAAGCTAATGATTTCATTGCGGAGAGCATCCGCATCTTGCCAGCGCTTCTCCGCTCGGGCAGCCTGCCGAGCCTGTACCAGTCTGGCAATCTGATCGGGGACTTCCTCCTCAGGTGGAGACCATTTGTCCAGCCCCAAACCTAATACTTGGTCGAATACCAGGATCGTCGCTTTCTTAACCCCCTTTGGCAAGTCGCCCCTGACCAATTCCCAGGTCACCGCCAGGGCGCGCGGCATATTGAGGTCGTCGTTGATCGCCTCGGTGAACCTGTCTATGAACGTCTGGTCGGCTTCTCCAGGCTCTCCCCATTCATAGACCGCCTGGCGCAATCGATCTAAAGACACATTGGCGCCCTCGACCCCCTCCCAGGAGAAGTTCAGCTTGCTGCGATAATGAGCGTTCAAGCAGAAATAACGCCACGCCAGGGGATCAAAGCCGCGATCAATCAGGGTCTGCACCCGTAGAAAATTACCGACCGATTTACCCATCCGTTCTTCGTCTATTTGTAAGAAATAACCGTGCATCCAAAAGTTTGCCAGGCGAGTGCCGTAGCAAGCTTGAGTTTGTGCAATCTCATTGGTGTGATGGACATTAATATGGTCTTCGCCGCCGCAATGGATATCGAAAAAAGGTCCAAGATACTTCGCCGACATCGCCGAACACTCGATATGCCAGCCAGGGAAGCCAATGCCCCAGGGTGAATCCCACTCCATCTGACGTTTTTGGTCTTTAGGGCTGAACTTCCACAGCGCAAAATCCGTAGGATGGCGTTTCTCGCCCATATCAATCCGAACCCCGGCTTGCAGCCCCTCGATATCTAAACGTCCCATGTAACCATAATCGGGCAGCTTCGAGGTATCGAAATAAATACCGTCCGATGTGCGGTAGGTATAACCGTGTTCTTCGATACAGCGAATAAAGTCAATTTGCTCCTGAATATGGTCCGTAGCTTTACACCAGATGGTTGGTTCAAGGATGTTAAGACGGCGCATGTCCGCTTTGAACTCATTGGTGTACAACTCGGCGATCTCCCAGGCGGATTTTCCGGTGCGCCGTGAGCCTTTTTCCATGCGGTCCTCACCCGTATCGGCGTCCGACACCAGATGTCCGACATCGGTGATGTTCATCACATGTTTCACTCGATAATGATTAAATTCCAATGTCCGCTTAAGCACATCCTCAAAGATGTAGGTGCGTAAATTACCGATGTGGGCGTAATCATAGACGGTCGGTCCACAGGTATAGAGACCCACCTCCCCTGGTTTCAGAGGTTCAAAATCTCGCAGACTACGTGTATAAGTGTCATATAAACGAAGCTTCATAGAATCCATTTCCTGATGATAAAAGATTACGCCTGTATTATACTCGTAACCAAAAAATTCTAATATAATCGTTTGTGCAAATTTGCACAAACTGTGATATAATGTCAATATCGCGCAATTTCATAGTCAAGGAGGAAGGCGGATGAAACCATCATCACGGGGAAGCCCCAGGGTTGGTGTGTATGTCTGTCATTGCGGCACAAACATAGCCGGGATGGTCAACGTCGAAGCTGTGGCAGATTATGCAGCCACCCTTCCGAACGTCCAGGTTGCCCGCCACTACGCCTACATGTGCTCTGATCCAGGTCAAGCCCTCATCAAGGACGATATCCGAGATGAGGGCTTGACGCGTGTTGTAGTGGCATCATGTTCACCTCTCATGCACGAAACAACCTTCAGGCAAGCATGTAGCGAGGCTGGTCTCAACCCGTTCTTATTCCAGATGACCAATATTCGCGAACATTGCTCATGGGTATCGGACGATCCGGTTCGAGCTACTGAGAAAGCAAAAGCTCTGGTGGCGGCAGCAGTCAGGCGAGTGGCACTGCATACCGAACTGGAAACGCGTGAGGTAGGCGTTCAACAAGCAGCGTTGGTTGTCGGTGGTGGGATTGCAGGAATTGAGGCAGCTTTGCGCCTGGCAGATGCGGGCAAACATGTCTATCTGGTCGAAAAACAGCCCAGCATCGGCGGACATATGGCGCAGTTGTATAAAACCTTCCCAACGCTGGACTGTGCGGCTTGAATCCTCACCCCCAAGATGGTGTCCGTGGGACGCCACGAAAACATCACCCTCCTCAGCTACAGCGAGGTGGAAAAAGTCTCGGGTTATGTTGGCAACTTTGAAGTACAGGTCAGAAGAAAAGCGCGGTATGTGGACGAAGAGCTATGCACCGGTTGTGGAACCTGCACCGAGAAATGCCCCTGGAAGAAAATCCCTTCAGAATTTGATCTGGGTCTGGGCACACGCTCGGCGATTTACTTCCCCTTTGCGCAAGCGGTACCACGAGTTCCGGTGATTGACACACAAAACTGCGCCTATTTCTTGCGAGGCAAATGCCGGGCTTGCGAAAAATTCTGTCCAAGAGGCGCAATTGACTTCGAACAACAGGACCAAGTTGTCCAGCTCCAGGTGGGTGCCATCATCCTGGCAACCGGCTTTAATGATTTTGATCCAAAGGGTGATCCTCGGTATGGCTATGGCACCCTGGACAATGTGCTCACCGGTATGGAATTTGAAAGGCTGGTGAACACGGGAGGACCCACCGCAGGGCAGGTGCGATTGAAAGACGGCAGCAAACCCGAGCGCATTGCCATCCTGCATTGCATCGGCAGCCGTGATCCCAACCACCATGAATATTGTTCACGTGTTTGCTGTATGTACTCCTTGAAATTGGGTCAACTGGTGCGCCACTATGTGGGGGCAGAGGTGGTTGAGTTCTATCGGGATATGCGCACCTTTGGTAAAGATTATGAAGCATTCTACGAACGAGTCCGCCGTGAAGGGGTCGAATTCATCCGTTACGACGAATCCATCCACGTTACCCAGACCAATGGCAGGCTGATGGTCAACACTGTGGATGTCTATACCGGCAAATTGATCGAGACTCCGGTGGACATGGTTCTGCTCAGCACCGGCATAGAGCCTCAGCCAAACCAGCTCAACATTGCCAAAACATTCGGCGTCAGTTTGAGCCCCGATGGCTTCTTCCTGGAGCGACACCCCAAACTGGCACCGGTAGAAACCGCCACAGATGGCGTCTTTCTGGCGGGTACCTGTCAAGGACCTAAAGATATACCCGATAGCGTGGCTCAAGGGAGCGCCGCCGCTGCCGCCGCTCTGGCTCTAATGGATGCCGGGAGGGTGGAGTTAGAGCCATTTACCACCTATGTCATCCCCGAAAAATGCGGCGGTTGCCGTACCTGTGAGGGTATTTGCCCTTATGGCGCTATCGAAATGGTTGAGTTCGGCGATGGCTTTGTTGCCCACGTGAATGAAGTTCTCTGCAAGGGCTGTGGCGCTTGCGCGGCTGCCTGCCCGGCGGAGGCAGCCGTTCAATACGGCTTTACTCAAGCCCAAATATTGGCTGAAATTGAAGGCGCCTTAATGGAGGTGATGAGATGAATATCTCAAAACCCAGGATTGGGGTCTATGTCTGCCACTGTGGCACGAATATCGCCTCGACCGTTGATGTCGGCAATGTGGCAGGATTTGCTCAAAAACTCGAGGGTGTCGTACTGGCAAGAGACTACACCTATATGTGCTCAGACCCGGGGCAGGACCTGATTAAATCAGACATCCAGGAACATCATCTCAATCGGGTCGTCGTAGCCTCTTGCTCCCCCTTGATGCATGAACCGACCTTCCAAAGAGTCTGTCAGGAAGCAGGTCTTAACCCCTTCTTCTTCCAGATGGCAAACATACGCGAGCATTGCTCCTGGGTGATAGACGACCGCGAGCAAGCCACTCAAAAAGCCTGTGCCCTGGTTTCTGCTGCTGTAAGACGAGTCAGATATAATCAACCGCTGGAGAGGCGCCAGGTGGAGATGAAATCATCCGCTTTGGTGGTTGGCGGCGGGATTGCAGGCATTGAAGCTGCGCTGCGACTGGCGGATGCCGGGAAAAAAGTCTATCTGGTCGAACGTGAGCCAAGCATTGGCGGGCACATGGCTCAACTTTACAAGACTTTTCCAACTCTGGACTGTGCGGCTTGAATACTCACTCCCAAGATGGTGTCCGTGGGACGCCACAAAAACATCACCTTGCTGAGCTACAGCGAAGTTGAAGCAGTTTCGGGGTATATCGGGAATTATACTGTTCGTGTCCATCGCAAAGCTCGCTATATAGACGAAACCAAGTGTACCGGCTGCGGCAGTTGCGCCAGCGTCTGTCCAATTGAAGTTAAAAATCCCTTCGATCTTGGGCTAAGCCTGCGCAAGGCGACCTACCGTTTTTCTGCCCAATCCGTACCGGGAGCATACACGATTGAGAAGCGAGGCGTCGCTCCGTGTCGAGATGCCTGCCCTACAGACCAGAGAGCCCAGGGATATATCGCTCTGATTCATCAAAAGCGTTATACCGACGCCTACTGGGCAATCCGTCGCGAACATCCCTTCCCCTCCGTTTGTGGACGAGTATGCAACCACCGCTGCGAAGATGCCTGCAGCCGAGGCAAATACGACGAACCGGTGAACATCATGGGGTTGAAACGTTTCGTGGCAGATTGGGCTTATGCGCACCGGGGCGAGCTTTCGAACCTGCGCGATAAATCAATCGTAGGCACCCCATTTTCCAAAAACCCGCCCCCAACCGGGAAACGGGTGGCAATCATCGGCGCTGGACCAGCGGGTTTGACTGCCGGGTTAGATCTGGTTAGGCTTGGTCATGCGGTGACCGTTTTTGACGCGCTGCCTGTGGCAGGCGGAATGATGCGCGTGGGTATTCCGCCTCATCGCCTGCCTTCCGAATTGCTGGACTGGGAAATCAATCAAATTGTTGAGGAAGGCGTGGAGTTGCGCCTTAACACCTGGATTGATGACATTCCGGCATTGTTAGAGAACCGCGATGGCAAGGGAAAATTCGACGCGGTACTGATTGCGACCGGCGCTCACGTGGCGAAGAAGCTGCCTATACGAAATTCAAACCACCCCGACAACCTTCTCAGCCTGCATGTTCTCAAACAAGCCTGTCTGGGTAAGCCCATGGATATGTTGGGTAAACGGGTGATCGTCCTGGGAGGTGGCAACGTCGCCCTGGATACCGCCCGCACAGTGGTGCGGCTGGGAGCCGATGAAGTGCGTATGGCTTGCCTGGAACCGCGCGGTGAGATGCCGGGCTTTGCCTGGGAAATCGGCGTTGCCGAAGAAGAGGGCGTGATTCTCTGCCCCGGGCGCACCTTCAAAGAGGTCGTCGTACAGGACGATAAAATCATCGGCGTTCGTTGCGTTGAGGTAAATTTCCGCGGCTTTAAACATGGTCGCCCAGATATGGATGAAATCCCTGGCACCGAACATATCTTACCCGCAGACCTGGTGATTTGGGCAATCGGTCAGGGACCTGATTTTTCATTCCTGCCTCAAGACGGGAGCATCAATACCCGCTTTCCGGTAGGAATTCAGAGCGACCCCAATATGATGACCACCATGCCCGGCATCTTCGTCGCCGGCGATGTCCGCCGAGGGGTGACTTTCTTCGTGGTGGATGCCATCGGTGAAGGGCACAAAGCGGCTCGCAGCATTGACCGGTATCTGCGCGGCGAAAAAGGCATAAAGGAACCGCGCAAGCTTCCAGTGGTCGTTTTGGATCCGGAGGAAATCGAAACCAAAATCCGCAGTGGAGAGTCCAGCTCGCATGGGCGCATCCCCATCTCGAGCATACCTCTGGAAGAACGCCGGCATAATTTCCGTGAAGTTGATTTACCCCTGACAGAGGAAGAAGCGCAGATCGAGGCTGCGCGTTGTCTGCGCTGCGGCATCTGCTCCGAATGCCTGGAGTGCCTGGTCGCCTGTGAGCGAGGCGCCATCAACCACGAGATGCAGGACAGTTATTTAGACCTCGAGGTCGGCACAATCATCCTGGCGACCGGTTTCAAGGATTTTGACCCCCAAATTGCGCCTGAACTTGGGTATGGAAAACTGGATAATGTGATTACCGCGCTCGAATTTGAACGCCTGATCAATCCCAGCGGACCAACCGGCGGCAATGTGCTTCTCAAGAACGGCAGCAAACCCAAGAGTGTGGCAATTTTGCATTGTGTGGGCAGTCGAGACGAAAAATACCATGAGTACTGTTCCAGAGCCTGCTGCATGTACTCACTCAAACTTGCCCAACTCGTGCATGATTATGTAGATGCAGAAGTGCATGAGGTTTACCGGGATATGCGCACTTTTGGCAAAGACTATGAGGAATTTTATAACCGTACCCGCCGTAAAGGTGTGCATTTCTACCATGGAAAAATCCATCACATCGAAGAACATCAGGGTAAACTGCTCGTGCAGTGGGACGAAGCTTTCTACAATCAACCCAATCAGGTTGAAGTGGACATGGTCATCCTGGCGACAGGATTTGAACCACAAGCAGATGCGTCCCACATCGCCCACATCTTCGGGGTTAACCGAAGTCGGGATGGATTCTTCCTCGAACGCCACCCCAAGCTTGCCCCGGTAGAAACATCCAATGAGGGGATTTATCTGGCAGGCGCATGTCAGAGCCCGAAAGACATCCCCGATAGTGTGGCGCAGGCGGGAGCGGCAGCAGCGGTAGCTCTCTCAAAGATAGACCAGGGAGTCATCTTTATGGATCCATCCATCGCTGAGGTGATGGTTAACCGTTGCGCCGGTTGTGGACAATGCATGGAAGCCTGTCCTTATGCTGCCATCGAAGTGGTGGTGATCAATCCGAAAAACGGGCAGAAGGTAGCCAGGGTGAACGAATACCTGTGCAAAGGCTGCGGCACCTGCGCCGGCGCTTGCCCGAACAAGGCAATTACTCTGCTGCACTACACCGACCAACAATTGGTCAATGAGATGATTGGCGCTCTGGCGTAGGAAAGGAGGCTGAGTTGACGTACGAACCTAAAATCATCGCCTACCTGTGCACCTGGTGCAGTTACACCGGAGCGGATACAGCCGGGATAGCCAGGTTGAAATCTCCCGCTAACTTTCGCGCCGTGCGTGTGCCCTGCTCTGGGCGCGTATCGCCTGAGCTGATTATGCGCACTTTTGACCAGGGTGCTGACGGTGTGCTTGTCCTTGGATGTCATATCGGAGAATGTCACTACGAAAGCGGGAATCATAGAACGGCGAAGCGCATACCGGTGCTTAAAGCTTTGCTGGAGTTTTCCGGCTTAGAACCCGATCGTCTCCGCCTGGATTGGGTTTCAGCTTCTGAGGGTGAACGTTTTAGCCGTATCGTCACCGAGTTCACCGAGACGGTGCGACGGCTTGGACCTAATCCCTGGCGGCTCCAAAGTCAGACCTACTCCTATCGACGCGTCTATCACAGACTTCTGCGGGATGAGCCTCTGCCTCAATTCAATCTGCCAGCAATGCAGGTGTACACTCAGTCATTGCGCGAGACAGCGCGAGAGCTCCTGGCAAACGGCGAGGTGAGCTGTGTGATCGGGTATGAAACATCGCCACGTCACTGCACCCGACCGGTTTTCATCTATCATCCAGACGAGGTTGAGCGTCTGGTCTGGAATCAGGACTGCACCCACAACCTGACCACCTACCTGAATCAAAAGCTCAAACCGATGATCCATCCACCTGGCGATAACCGTCCGCAAAAGGTCGCTGTCGTTGTGAAACCGTGCGATGAACGGGCAATCAACGTCCACCTTGCGGAAAAAAGGTACGAGCGAGAGCAGGTGCATCTGATTGGGATAGTCTGTCAGGGAATTACTGAAGAACCCCGATTTACCGGAAAGATTACTCCTAAAGAAGCGCCCACCCTGCAAGCTCGCTGTCTGGAATGCACGGAGAGAATCCCTCTCTTTGCAGATACCGTCATTGGCGATGATGTGGGTGAGGTCAATCCACAACCATCCGGCAAGCAGCGGCAGCAAGAAATCATGGAAATCAAAGAATTGTCTCCAACCGAAAGGATGGAGTTCTGGCTGGGACAGTTCGATCGTTGTATACGATGTTATGCCTGTCGCCAGGCTTGTCCGGTTTGCGATTGCCCAACCTGTCTTTATGAGCGTGATGATTCGCTATGGGTAGGCGCTGCCCTGGGATGGGAAGGGTTAGGACTCAACGAAAAACGCGCTTTTCACCTGGGTAGGGCATACCACCTTGCAGGACGCTGTATTGGCTGCGACGAATGCGAGCGAGCTTGCCCGATGGAGATTCCCATCAGTTTCTTGAACCAGATGTTAGCTCAAGAGGTGGAAGCGCTTTTCAAAATCCGCCCTGGTTTATCCCCAAAGCCATCGCCATTCGTCACAGTCTTATCGGGTGAGGAGGGTATCCAATGAGCTTCGAATCAGACCTTCGGAAATCTGCCGGATTCATTTCCAGAGAGCACCTCGCTTTGTGGTTGGATCAGATTGCGGAGCAAATGCTCCTGATAGCCCCAAGAGATGTTGACGGATTCATCCTGTATCGCAAAGCGAACGGCGCGGTGGATATCGTCTGGGAATACACCCGTCCTGTGATGCCAATCAAGGATGCCCTGTTTCCGCCCACAGAAAGATTGTTCAGCATTGATAAGTGTCATCAAGAAGTGCGCCTCATCGAAACTGAGCCACCACCGGAACAGGTTTTATTTGGCGTCAGACCCTGTGACGCCCATGGGTTGCAGGCACTGGATGCCCTTTTCCTGACCACCGATCCTGTAGATACTTATTACGCAAGGCGGAGAGAAAAATCAACCCTGATTGGTTTAGCTTGCAACGAAATGGGACCCTCCTGCTTCTGCACCTCGATGGGCAGCGCGCCAGATGATCCGCGCTATGTGGATATCCTTCTGGAAGAGGTGCGGGGTGGTTACCTGGTTGAGATAGTCACCACGAAAGGGGCGACTCTTCTGAACCGCGTGCCAATGATTACCCAGCCTTTTACTGGTGTGAGAAATAAAAAAGATTGGAGCAGTAATCCAATTTACGATTACCCACCTCTGGATACCTGGCAGACCGGCTTCGACGATCCATTCTGGAAGGCGACCAGCGAGAGATGCCTCAGTTGTCGCGCCTGCGCTTATGTGTGCCCCACCTGTCGCTGTTTTGACGTCAGAGATGAACCATTACCCGGCGAGGGGGAGACAAAACACTACGAGCGAATTCGTTGTTGGGATAGTTGCACGGGTGAAGCGTACCGACGCATCGCCGGGGGACACAATCCTCGCCCAGAAAAGGAACAAAGGTTGAGAAACCGCTTTTACTGCAAGTTTTACTATTTCCCCATGCAGTATGGACCGGCTGCCTGTACGGGATGTGGTCGTTGTATTGATATCTGCCCGGCAGGCGTGGATATTACCGAAGTGTTGCAATATATGGCAAATGCCATATCCCTTGAAGTGACGCAACCGGTAAAGGGGAGTGAGAGATGACCACTAACAACCACAACCCCATGGAACCCTACCTGGGTCGGCTGGAAACCATCAGAGACCTGGGATCTGAGATCAAACTGTTCAGTGTTCGGCTATTAAATGGCGGACAGGAGGCGTTTCAAAATTGCCGTCCGGGACAATTCGCTTTTCTCTCTGCTTTTGGAATTGGAGAAGCCCCGTTTGGAGTCGCCTCAACCGCTGAACGGGGAGACTTGCTTGACTTCGCAGTACAACGCCTTGGATCAGTGACCACCGGGTTACATGAACTAGGCGAGGGTGATATTCTGGGTGTGCGTGGTCCGCTTGGCAATTGTTTTCCGATGGAAGATTTCAAGGGCAAAGACCTGATCGTGCTCGGCGGCGGCATCGGTGGAGCGCCTCTGCGCCCGGTCATCCATACAGTGCTTGATCATCGAGCGGATTATGGTCGCTTAACCATCTTGTGGGCAGCACGTCATCCATCACTCCTGGTGTTCACCGATGAATACGATGAATGGCGCAGAGCACCCAACACCCAGCTACATCTCACCGTGGATCAACCGGATGCCAAATGGGATCACAACGTTGGGTTGATCACTGATTTGCTGGAACGGGTGGCGCCCTCACCGCAAAATGCCATCACCATCACCTGCGGTCCACCGATCATGATTCATTTTGTGAATAAAATGCTGGTGGAGCAGCTTGGATTCAAACCAGAACAAAATTACGTCACCCTGGAAGCGCGCATGCACTGCGGAATTGGCAAATGTGGACGCTGCAACCTGGGCGAGAAATTGGTTTGTGTGGATGGTCCTGTATTTAACATGCAGGAGGTCGGAGGTTTACTGGAGAGCTTCCTGTAATATCATTCAGCGAAGAAATCCTCCAATCCCCGGAAGCAGTTGGCGCTCAGTTTATGTCCCACATCGTCCTCACAATAAGAAACCTGAGCGCCAGCTTGCTCCATGATCTCCACCGCCTGACGAGCTTTTTCAACCGGCACCAAATCGTCCTGAGCGCCGTGAGCGATAAAAACCTGTTTGCCAATCAGGGGGCGGTTGCGCGCCAGGGCAGCCGCGCCTTCCGGCATGAAGCCAGATAAACCCGCCAGCTTTGCTATTTTCGAGGGATATTGCAGCGCAAGAGCATAAGCCAGGGCAGCCCCCTGACTGAAGCCAACCACATGGATTGCGGTCATATCTGCGTGAGCAAAGTTCTCTTTGTTTACCAGTCCTAATAACGCTTCCATGGCGTCTTGAAAATCATCCACCCAGGGGAACGCCTCTTTCTTGTGAATGTACCAGCCATAACCTCCCCCAGGTGTGGGATACAATCCTCTCGGCGCGACGAAAATTGCATTCTTGGGTAAACGGGAGGTGAATACCCACATCGAATCCGCATCGCCAGTCCAACCATGTAACAAAAGAAACAGCGGATGCAAACCTGGAGTTTGGGGAGAATATTGTCTGAAGCTCAGACCATTGATTGTTCGCATAAAACCCTTAGGCATCGCAGGCGTAGCCCCCATGGATCATCACTCTCGTTGCTAATCCCGATTTGCCCTGGCGACAATCACATCCACAATCCACAAGGCGAGACCGATCAGTAGCAACGGCGCAAGACCGAACAGAATGCAAATAAATCCCAATAATGCAGCCTCTCTCCCATAGATTATGTAAATGAGTCCATCGCCGATAAAGAATAGCAGCAAAATAAACCCCGCCAACAGTCGGACATTCGTCTGACGAGCATATTTACGTAGATCGCGTGTCATATAGAGTGGATTTTATTGCCTGCCTGTCAGGTCGTCAAGCGATGAATTGCCCATGATACAATTATCCAAATGAACCCGAATACGGATGAAAGCAAGATTGAGCAGGAGCTAAATAAAGCCGAAGAAGCCAGAGAAAGTGGCAACGAGGGGATGGCTCGCGTCTGCGCTCGCCGCGCCGTAGGCATTGCCATCGGGAATTATTTCCAGAGGCAAGGATATCCAGACCCCGAGAACAGTGCTTACAACCGTTTACGTCATTTTTGTGAAGCCCCCGATACGCCTGTAGAGCTACGTCAGATTGCCTCACACTTCTTAATCAGGGTAAATCCCGATCGTCATTTGCCCCTGGATATAGACCTGATATCAGAAGCGCGTTGGCTGATCAGCCAACTTACACTCATTGCACCCCCCGAAAATGCCAATCCACAGGAGCAAAGAGATGGATAAACAATATCAGTTCTTCCAAAACCTGATCAAGGAGATACCCGAAATACCGGGTGATAGCATCATCAGCCGTACTCTATACGCTGATGAACATTTGAAGGTGGTGTTATTTGGCTTTGCGGCTGGGCAAGAACTATCAGAACATACCGCATCAATGCCTGCCATGCTCTACTTTATTAACGGTGAGGCGGACCTGACGTTAGGTAAAGACCAATTCAAGGTTCAGGCGGGTTCTTTGGTGCATATGACAGCGAACCAGTCTCATAGCGTGCGCGCCAAAACACCATCGACAATGTTGTTGTTATTACTTCGCAAGGATTAAACGGCAGTATCCCTGAGAATCACAGGGATAAGAACAAAACGTGCAAGAGTAGCCAGTTTATTTCTTTACTCGGCTGGGTACCAGCAAGCCCAGGGGTGATGGTTTCTTCAGTTGGAACAATAAGACCACCGTCGCAATCAGCGTGATGGTAATGCGAATCCCCATCACGATGCCCATAATTCCCCCAACCAATCCGGCGCCGATCAATAATGTTTGTCGTTGTTTTTCTGCAATGACCTGTTCTTGCACCGCATAATATTGATTTGCTATCTCCCGACGCAAACGACGCACGAACTGGGGGCGCGGGGTGATTGGCTGGAAAGCTTTGCCCAACGCCGATTCCACACTGCTAAAATCTAAATCTTTTGAGGCATTTCCCCACTTTTTAAGTCTCATGGTCATACCTTTCATATTGCCTAACTACTTCCTTCTCCCAGATCCATCATTGTCAGACAGCCATTCATCTTCAAACAGGTCATATTCCTGCCGTAAGCTTAACAGGGTTCGGTGATACAGGCTCTTGACCGCACCTTCCGAACGCCCCATGATTCGACCAATCTCGGTATTCGATAAGTGTTCAACGAATTTAAGGATCAATAACTGCTGACGATCGGCTGGTAGGTTGCGAATAATCTCTAATAACTTTTGTCGTTCCTCATTGAGCACAACTTCATGCTCAGGATGATCCGCGATGGGTCTGGTAATCAGCGCTTCATCCAGAGGAATTTCCTTCCGACGACTGTGGTCCCGATGCCAGTTAGCCACCAGGTTGTGAGCTATGCGATACAACCAGGCTGAAAAAGGCAGTCCACGATGGTGATAGTTGCCAATATGGCGCATTGCCCGATAAAACACTCTGGCGGTCAGATCTTCGGCGTCGTCGCTGTTCCCGGTACGATAATAAATATAGGTGTAAATCCGGTTGACATAGCGTTCATACAGGACGCCAAAGGCATCTGCATCGCTTCGGGCAGCTTTCACCAAAGCTGTCTCGTCGTTTTGTTCCAGCATTTTCCTCACCAAATACGGCGAGGCTTTGTATAGGTTAACCCCGCCGGATGAAGTTCGTTGCTCTGAGTATATCATGAACAACAAATCTGTTAGGCAATAACAGTCCTCAAGGGACTTGATCTCGTTAAACCAAGCGCCAATCGAAAAAAATGGGGATCAAAGAACCCAATTCCGGTTATAATATCAATGCACGGGGATGACAGGCTTCGACGGGAGAGGCTAGCCCCGAACTGCGAGCCGAGAGGCGCCGACCTCGATAAATCAGCGCAAAAAAACAAGTGCCAACCGCACTAACTACGCTGCTCTGCCCCTCGCTGCATAAGCGAGCGTAAGAGTGGCTGGTCCTCATAAGCAGGACCACGTCCGCCTGCCCCGCTCTCAGACCGGAGGCAGGATCGGGCGTGAGAAAGTCTGAGTGCCGTCCGGTACATTCTGCTAAACGGACGAAAGAAGAGCTTTCGGGTTCTAGCAGATAGGCAGGCGTATCATTTGTCAGTTGTTGATCCCCTGCTGAAACAGAACAACTGACTACGCTCGTAGACGTTCGAGGGAAGAATCTTTCGGACTCGGGTTCAAGTCCCGACATCTCCACAGAAAAACCGCTGACATCAATGCTCAGCGGTTTTTTTTTATACACCACCAGCCCTTTGAGATAAGCGCCTTCAGGGAAGTTTAGCCCAACCGGATGATCGGGCGCTTGAGAAAGCCTTTTGACAATTTGCGCTTCACAGCCCGCATCCAGGGCTGCATCTGCGACAATTTTCTGGTGCAATTCAGGGGAAAGACCGCCTGAACATGAAAATGTGGCTAATAACCCTCCATATCTCAGCAGTTTGAATGCCAATAGATTAATATCTTTGTAGCCACGCGCCGCTTGCTCCACCTGAGCAGCAGTTGCAGCAAACTTGGGGGGATCTAATATCACCATGTCGAAACTACGACCCATGTCTCTAAAGCGGCGTAGCACATGGAAGACATTGCCTTCCACAATTTCAACTGGTGCATCTGACCAACCATTTGATCGGATATTGTCGCTAAAGACCGCGAGCGCTTCAGGAGAGCTATCCACAGCCACCACAGATTTTGCGCCTCCTGCCAGGGCAGAAAGGCTGAACCCTCCGGTGTAACAAAAACAATCCAGAACATCCCGGTTTTCAGCGAGCTGTCTGATGTGCCGACGGTTATCGCGTTGATCCAGGTAAAAGCCCGTTTTTTGCCCTTTGCGAACATCCACCCAGAAAGAAAGCCCCTCTTCTCTGATTTGAATACGCTCCGGTGGTTCTTGCCCTCTTACCCCTCCGCTCCTTTCCTCGAGACCCTCAAGGCTGCGAACTTCTACATCAGAACGTTCAAAGATACCTTTGGAGGGGATGATTTCAGATAAAGTATCCAGAATGGTGTCTCTCCAAAATTCCGCGCCGCAGGATAAGAATTGAGCAACCAACCACTCGTTATACCTGTCAACGATTAACCCGGGAATGTTATCCGATTCTCCGTGCACCAGGCGCAAAGCATCAACCTCTTTGAGATTTGGCATCGCCTGGCGAAGAGCCAGCGCGTTTGCGATTTTTCGTTGAAAGAATGACCGGTCAATGACTTCCTGCTCATCCCAGGACCAGATACGGACTCTGATTTGGGAGTGAGGGCTGTAAGCGCCGGTGCAGAGAAAATCCCCCTTTGCTGAATGAACATGAACTGTATCTCCGCTGGTCGGATGACCAAGGACCTCCGCCACTGCCCCCGAATAGATCCAGGGGTGGCGGCGGAGGACAGATTTCTCTCTATCGGTCTTGAGGATTACTTTAATACCCAATCGAGTTCCAATACATCAATTAACCAGACCGTTCTCTTTGCCGGCTCGATAAATCACGTCCATGGCGTACTCTATCTCCGCAGGCTCATGGGCTGCTGTGACCGTGGCGCGTAAGCGGCTTAACCCCGGTGGAACGGCAGGAGAGACAACCGGCAGCACAAAGACATCATTAAGCTGCGCAGCGCGTGTCATTCTAAAGGCAATTTCGTCACTGCCACAAATAACCGGTACGATAGCAGTTGTTGTAAAGAGTGTGTCGAAACCCCTCTCTTTCAACCCATTGATAAACTGTTGTGTATTCTTGTTTAGCTTCTCAATCCGCCATGGTTCCTCCAGGATAACCTCAAACGCAGCTTTTGCCGCAGCCGCCTGAGCGGGTGGCAGCGCAGCAGAAAAGATATAAGCCCGACTGGCATGGCGTAAGTATTCGATCAAATCTTTCTTACCGGCGATATAACCACCGACAGACGGGATTGTTTTGCTCAGAGTACCCATCTTGATGTCTATGGCACCTTCCATGCCGAAGTGTTCCTCAATGCCGCGTCCGGTTTTCCCCAGCACGCCAACCGAGTGAGCCTCGTCGATCATCAGCCAGGCGTCATATTTACGGCAAAGCTCCACCATTTTGGGAAAATCAATCACATCCCCATCCATGCTGAAGACCGAATCAGAAATCACCAATTTGGCATATCCAGAGGGAACCTGCTGCAATCTTTGTTCAAGCGCTTCCATGTCGTTATGTTTGAAACGCAAGAACTTCGCGCCAGACATCATACACCCATCCACGATGCTGGCATGGTTGAGTTTATCGGAGATGACATAGTCGCCGCGTCCCACCAGGGTGGAGACGACTGTGAGATTGGTGACATATCCTGAGGTATAAGTAATGGCAGCTTCTGTTTGCTTGAAATCCGCGATGGTTTGCTCAAGCTCACGATGCAATGATAACGAGCCTGCCAAAGTTCGCACGCCGTGCGTACCGGTGCCATAACGATCAATCGCTTCCCGCGCGGCGGCATTGATCTTGGGATGCCCCACCAACCCCAGGTAACTGTACGAGGCGAACATCCCCATCTCCCGTCCATTGACCAGAACTCGCGCTCCTCCTCGAAGCTCAGTCACCGGCTGATTGTAGAAATACAAACCCAGCTCTTTGAAATTATTCACACGAGCATTCATCGCTTGAATGCGCTCTGAGATTGCATCCTGGATACTTGCCATTTTCTCTCCTTTATCCCGAATATGTCTACTTCGCCTCAGCTAATTGGCGCAATGTTTTTTCATCGATGACCGGCACTCCCAAAGCTCTGGCTTTTTCAAATTTTGAGCCCGGGTTTTCGCCCAGCACAAGATAGCTGGTTTTTTTACTGACCGAATCAGTCACTTTCCCGCCCAGAGATTCAATAAATTCTTTGACCCCTTCTCGGGTGAATCCCTCCAACGTACCGGTCACCACGAATGTTTTACCTGAAAACGGAAGATTTGTCATCTCAACCGGTTGAGCTTGAGACCTTGGGAAGACTCCCGCCAACTTTAATTTTTGCAACACAATCTGATTGGCAGGTCGAGCAAACCAATCCACGATTGCCTGAGCTGTGTTTGGACCAATCCCCTCGATCCTGAGTAAATCTTCTATGGAAGCATGGGAGAGTTGGTCAAGATCGGGATAATATCGAGCCAGGTCAGCAGCCATCACTTCCCCCACCCCACGAATTCCCAGGGCAGTGATCAGCCTCGATAGCGGACGATCTTTAGAAGCCTGGATGGCAGCCAGAAGATTTTCCGCCTTCTTTTCAGCAAAACCTTCAAGTTTCAGCAAATCTTCGCGTTTGAGCGTGTACAAATCGGCGACATCATGGACCAAACCCGCTTCCACCAACTGCTCAACAATTTTGATGCCTAGACCAACGATGTCCATCGCCCCGCGAGAAACAAAATGCTCCAAATTTCGGATGAGTTGAGCAGGGCAGGCTGAATTGACACAATACCAGGCAACTTCTCCCTCAAAATGCTCTACCGGCTGAGCGCAAACAGGACAGAATTGAGGTGGTTGGAATACTTTTTCACTTCCGGTCCTGGCAGATACGATTGGTCCGATCACATAGGGAATTACATCGCCGGCGCGCTTGACAGCCACTCGATCGCCTATCCGAATATCTTTCTCGGCGATGTAATCGAAGTTATGCAGGGTGGCTTGTTTAACGACCACACCACCGATATTGACCGGTTCTAAGATTGCGTACGGGGTAAGTACTCCTGTCCGTCCAACATTGACGCCGATATCCAGTAACTGTGTGGTCACCTCGCGCGCCGGGAATTTGAATGCAATTGCGCCACGCGGGTCTTTGCCCACAAAACCCAGGTCGGCGACGAGATCCAGGTCGTTGATTTTGATCACCGCTCCATCAGTCTCGTAAGGCAATTGATCACGAGATTGAACAAGATCATCAAACGCTGCAATCGCATCATCCAGGTTCGGGCAATAGACCTCCTGAACAACCGG
>FWPV01005263.1_pt1 | contig 17495 bp, 16 predicted proteins | sample 2228371 | NCBI WGS metagenome assembly FWPV01 (sample SAMEA103939776, study PRJEB20133) | metagenome | reverse complement strand
CTTGCTATCCATGCATGATCGCTTGATACTGATGGTTTTGATAACCAACACTGGGAGGGTGGAAAAGAAGGTTGTGGAGATGGATACGACCCTGGGAGAGGAGGATCTTAACAAGTTACAGAACTGGCTGAACCATAATCTTTGCGGGCAGAGCCTCAGCGAGATAGATATAACCGCAGCTCAGAAGTTGAAAGCTCCTAGGAAGATCAAAGAGGCTGCGAAGTCCATCATCGGCGAGATAAAGGAACTTCTGGTGCGGGATGAGTACGAAGGCGTATATGTGGGCGGGAAGGCTAACCTGATTAGACTGCAAGAGCCTGAGACCTTCCAGCGAATTGAGGCCCTCATGGAGGCGCTGGAAAAACAGTATTTCATCCTCAACGTAGTAAACGAGCTATTGGTGGAGAATCAGCTGCTGATAAAGATCGGAAATGAAAACCCTTCGGAGGAACTCCAGGATTTCAGTTTGGTGGCAACCCCCTACGCCATAGGTGAAGAGCAGATGGGTTCAGTGGGGGTTATTGGACCCATGAGGATGGATTACGCGCGCATTATCCCCATGGTTGACCTGGTGGCAAAATCATTGAGCAAATCTCTGGAGATCTTAAGAGGATAATCATCCTTTAATGGGAGAGTGTGCTCAAATGAAGGATTACTATAGCGTATTGGGGATATCCAGAGACGCGTCTGACGAGGATATAAAGAAAGCGTATAGAAGGCTTGCAAGAAAATACCACCCCGATATTAACCCCGATGACGGAGACGCGGAGCAGAAGTTCAAGGAGATCAGCAAAGCTTACGAGGTGTTAAGCGATCCGGTAAAGCGGAGAAACTACGACTTGTACGGAAACGAGGAGGCTCCTACCCTTCTTGGAAGGGATTTCATGGATTTTGGCTCACCTTTCGGGGACATTTTTGACGTATTTTTCGGTAGAGGGAGGGAGAGGACCGCCCGGAGGCCACAGAAGGGCGACGACTTGGCCTATCGCTTAACCATAACCTTGGAGGAGGCTTATAGGGGTGCGGAGAAAGAGATTGAAGTACCCCGCCATGAGATATGCGGGAACTGCGGGGGTAAAGGAATAGAACCAGGCTATGACCTGGACCTCTGCCCGGTATGCGGAGGTGAGGGCAGGGTAACCAGTACCCGGCGTACGGTGTTCGGGACATTCACCTCCTCAACGACGTGTAGCCGTTGCGCAGGAAGAGGAGGAATAAACAGCCATCCATGCGGCGTATGCGGAGGAGGGGGAATTAGGGAAATCACGGAGACTATCTCCATCCAGGTACCCCCAGGAATTTCTGACGGCGATCGTATAAGGGTTTCGGGCAAGGGAGAGATGGGGTATTACGGGGGGCCGCCTGGCGACTTGTACGTGGTGGTGGACGTTGAAGAACACGAATTATTCGAGAGGCGCGGGGAGGAGCTTTGGGGTGTCGTGCGCGTGGATATGGTGGATGCAGCACTGGGGAAGGAAGTAAAAATACCCACCCTGGACGGTCAGGAGATTCTGAAAATCCCTGCCGGGTCTCAGCCGGGAGATGTCTTTCAGATAAAGCGGAAGGGAATGCCTGTGCTCCATTCCAACCGAAAGGGGAATCTGTACCTGCGATTGGAGGTGGAGATCCCCAAGGACCTCACCACGGAGGAGAAGAAATTGCTCAAGGAATTCAATCGTCTGAGAGGTAAGAAATAAAAGCATGATAAACCCTTCCCGAAAGACCCCGATCAAGAATCCCAAACCCATGGGGACCATACTTGACCACCTATTCGTTGCCACTGATGACATCAGGCACGATCGTTACAGGGTTGAAGGGGAGAATTATCACCATTTGTCTAGGGTGAAAAGAGCTCAGGTAGGCGAAAAAATAAGCTTAAGCGATGGCCAGGGAAGCAGGGGAATGGCTGTTATCGAGGAAATAGGTAAAGATTACATGATGTTAAAGATCGAGGATAGATGGGAGGTTCATCGAGAGCAGCCAGCTCTTCACCTTTTCCAATCATTACCCAAAGCCCACAAAATGGATGAGATAATAAGGAAGAACGTCGAACTAGGGGTGGATGTCATCACCCCCGTGATCTCGAAAAGAAGCGTCGCGGGCAGGGATGCCAACAGGTCAATCGAAAAGTTGGTCCGCTGGAGAAAGATAGCCGGGGAAGCGGCCAGACAGTGCGTCAGGGATTTCCTACCCTGCATAAACGAAGTGGCAGAATGGGAGAGCTGCGTGGCGTCAGTTGCAGAATATCCCCTCTGCCTGGTTGCTTGGGAGCGGGAAAACTTGAAATTGTTGAGCCAGGCGCTTCCGGTAAGCTCCCCCTCCAAGATAGCTTTTTTCGTTGGTCCCGAGGGAGGTTTCAGCCAGGACGAGATCGATTCATTGGTGGAGCATGGAGCGGTTCCCGTGTCGCTGGGAGGCAATATTTTGCGAACGGAGAACGCGGGAATGGTAATGGCGGTGGTGATAAAGAGCTTCTATGGATATATTTGAGAAGCGACCGTTAAGAATAGAAGTCGCAACCCTGGGCTGCAAGGTAAATCAGGCGGAAAGCCATGATTTGATGGACGTTTTGGCCAAGAAAGGGTTTTATTGCGGGGAGAATATCGACAATCCTGATATCTCCATCATAAACACATGTGCCGTCACGCACGTGAGCGAGGCAAAGAGCAAGAAGGAGATAAGGAGAGCGAAGCGCAGGGGATCAGGGCTAATTATCGTGACTGGATGCCTGGCAGAGATCGATCATGAATTGATTGCCAGGATGCCCGAGGTGGATATAGTGATTCCCCAGAGCCAAAAGGAAGATCTGGCGTGCTTCATACTGAAAATGTTACAGGTGGACGAACTCCCCCCTGGCCCTTCGCGGGCATATACGGGAGATGGTGCAAGCAGAAAAAGGGCTCGTGCATTCATAAAGATTCAGGATGGTTGTAACAGGCGATGCGCCTATTGTGTGATACCCCGAGCCCGGGGGCGCTCCAGGTCGATGCCGGACTGGAAGATTTTCGATGATATACGAAGAGCGTTGGAAAGGGGAGCCGGGGAGTTGGTCCTTTGCGGGATAAATTTGGCGGAGTATGGCTCCCCTAGTAACGGGGGGCTCCTGGGGCTTTTGAGGAAGATAGAGGAGCTGGAGGGAAGCTTCCGCGTGCGGCTCAGCTCCATGGACGCGGAGGACATCGATTTGGGTCTTCTGCGGGGGTTGAGAGAGTTAAGGAGGATATGCCCCCATTTTCACCTACCTATGCAGTCAGGGGATGATCATATTCTAAGAAGGATGGGTAGGGGCTACACTAGTGGCGATTTTAAACGACTGGTGGATACCATAAGGTACCTGTGGGACGATCCAGCCATCACCTTAGATGTGATGGTTGGCTTTCCGGGAGAGGGAGAAAGAGAGCACCGGAACACCCTCAGGCTTTTGGAAGAGCTAAAGCCTTCGCGGATGCATATCTTCCGCTACTCGCCCCGGCCAGGCACTGCATCCGCTCATTGGCCAGATGATGTACATCCTCGGGAAAAACAGAAGAGGATGCGGCAATTGAAAGAACTGTCACGCGATCTGATGGAGGAGTATGCGAGGAGACAGGTGGGTTGCATCCGTTCTCTGGTGGTGGAAGAACTGGGATCGGCACCTGGCGATATCCAGGAAGCCACGGGCATCACCGAGAATTACCTGCGAGCGGTAGTACGGGGCACCGGTTTGGAGGTGGGAGAAACGTACCCGATAATGATAACCGAAATTAACGGAGGTGTGCTAGCTGCGAACCTGATGCGAGGCAAATAAGGTTATCTGCCCAGTTCAAGCTGTTGCATATCGACAGGATGAGGGATGATAATTATAAATTGTAAATTTTATTGTAAATTTTGGGAGAGTTTGGGCAAAGAACGGATTGTGGAGGTAAGCGATGAGCGAATGTATCTTTTGCAAGATTGCACGTGGCGAGATGAATGCGGAGGTACTATATTCCGATGAGGATGTAGTGGCCTTCCAGGATATCAACCCGCAGGCACCCGTTCATTTCCTGGTGATTCCGAGGAAACATCTCGATTCCGCCTTTCAGCTGGAAGAACAGGACCAGGGGTTACTGTACAAGATCTTCAATGTTATTAGAGAGATATCTAGGGATAAAGGGATTGACAGTGAAGGCGTGCGTATACTGACCAACGTTGCGCCTGGAGCTGGGCAGAGCGTTTTTCACCTGCACTTCCACGCGCTGGGAGGAAGGCGCATGCTCTGGCCTCCGGGATAAGCAGAAGATGTTCTTCTTACGTTTTGTCAAAATTATAATCGTGATATTCAGATGGGAATGAGTAATATGGCAGAGAGCAAGGAGCTGAAGATACTGGTTCCAGTCAACCAGCCCATGGTCAATCTCCTAGGCAGCAGGGACGAACTCCTGAAAATCATCGAAAAAGCGTTTCATAGTGATATCTTGGTTAGGGGAAACGAAATCACCATCATCGGAGAGGAGAAAGAGGTTGAAGCCATCGGCAAGCTTTTCGAAGAGTTGCTCATGATCTTGTCCTCGGGTTTTACCTTGACCGGCGAGAGTGTGGAGCGCGCAATAGAGATGATCCAACAGGAGAGCTCCATCACCCCGACTCAGGTCTTTACCGATATCATCATATCCAGGAGGGGAAAGGCCATCAGGCCAAAGACTCCCAATCAGAAACGATACGTGGAGGCGATTCGCAACAACACCATCGTCTTCGCCATTGGGCCCGCTGGAACCGGCAAGACCTACTTGGCTATGGCCATGGCAGTGAAAGCTCTGCTCACTAAAGAAGTGGGAAGAATCATTTTGACGAGACCGGCGGTGGAGGCCGGTGAGAAGCTTGGCTTTCTGCCTGGAGATCTTTACCAGAAAGTTGATCCGTACCTGAAGCCCCTATACGATTGCCTGTATGAGATGCTGGCGGTGGAACAGTTTCAGAAATATATGGAACAGGGGGTAATCGAAGTTGCCCCCCTGGCGTTCATGAGGGGAAGGACCTTGAACGACTCTTTCATCGTCTTAGACGAAGCACAGAATACTTTGCCGGAACAGATGAAGATGTTTCTCACCCGTCTGGGTTTCGGTTCCAAGAGCGTGATAACTGGGGATATCACCCAGATTGACCTGCCGGAAAGCCAGCCCTCCGGTTTGAATGTGGTGAGAGAGATACTCACGGATATCGAGGGAATTGAATTTGTCTACCTTACCGAGAAAGACGTGGTGCGACACAAGCTGGTGCAGCAGATCGTTAAGGCGTATAAGAGATTCGAGGAGGCGAGAAAATCCATCAGATAAAAGCGTGATTGATGGCAATGGAAAAAACCTAATTTTACAATTAGTAATCAATTTTACGATAATGGACATTCCTGACTGCCATGGAAAATATAGCTGGATGTGTCTAGAATAAAAAAAAGAGGTAAGTTATTTGCCGTAATGGAAGACAAGGGAGACCCGGAAAGACGTTCTTACAGAAGCAAGGGCGTTTTTGCTCGGTACGGAAGGTATGGAGCGCCCCTGGTTGCTGTTCTCATCGTTTGCGCCCTCCTGGCTATCCTACTCATTCAGTATATCCCCAAGAGAGGAGATTATCGGGTGGGAAAGCCCAGCCCCCGAAACGTAAGTTCCAAAAAGAACTTTACCTTGGAAGATGAAGAAAAGACCGAGGAGCTCCGGGAAGTGGAGCGCCAGGGCGTATATAAATGGTTTATTAATCCTGTTTATGTGGAGCAGTCCAGGGCTAACGTTGACGACTTCTTTCGTCAGCTGGAGAACAAGACGAGGGAAGGCGACAGCGTTAGCGATATGCAAAGGTGGGCAAAAGATCGATATGGGATATATCTCTCCGAGGTGGATCTGGAAAACTACGCACGCTTAGACGCTGCCCAAAGGGAGGCTGTTTCCCGGGAATCCCAGGACTTGGTGGTTTCTATCATGGGTTCTGTAATCACCGCGGATCGGGTTGGGGAGAAAAAGATCGAGTCCATGGTGAGGGCACAGGAATTGCCCCTGGAAGATAGCTGCAAGGTGCTTGTGGGCCAAGCTGCCTACGCCAGTATTCAAAGGAATACGGATGCCTCCCCGGTGCAGATTGCTGCAAGAGCAGATGAGGCTGCTCAGCAAGTCGAGCCCATATATTTTAATGTTGGCGAGGGAGAAATCATAGTGCGTAAGGGCGATCTATTGACAGAAACGCACCTGCTGATGATGGAAAAAGCGGGGGTTTTTTCACCTGTGGCATTCCTGGGCCAGGCAATAGGGTTGATACTATTCCTGGTATCGTTGACGGCCTCATTATTTTACTACCTGAAGAGAAGGGGGAAGCATAAGCTATATACCAGCAGGATGGTCTATTTCTACATAAGTTCACTTTTTATCCTGACTTTGCTGGCCTACATATTCAGCCTTCTCGCCGAATTGAATACAGCTTGGGGCTTCATGGTGCCTTTGCCCTTCGTTTCCATGCTATTCGTGCTAATGGTTGATCGAGAGACCTCTCTAGTGATGTTGATTATCGGAACGGCCATCGTCGGGCTGGTGTTCAGGGGAAGTTTTTATGTCACCGCCGCGGCATTATTAAATGGACTGGTCGCCTTTTTCTTCTCTTTGAGGGCTTCTCGGCGCGAAGAGCTAATGAAAGAAGGGCTTTGGATATCTGGTGCCCTGGGTTTGATATCCTTATCCATCGCCTTGATTTTTCTCAATCCAGGAATCGCACCACTAGCTTTATGCGCCGGAATAGGAAATGGAATTTTCTCATCAATACTTACCATGGGCTTGTTTACCGCCATGGAAAGCATCTCTGGCATCACCACCAATATAAAATTGCTGGAAATTGCCTCGCCCGAACACCCCTTAATGCATGAGTTAATCAACAAGGCACCGGGAACTTACGCTCACAGCCTGATGGTGGGAAACCTGGCGGAGGCGGCAGCCCGTGAGATAGGAGCCGACCCTCTTCTAGCGCGGGTGGGCGCTTATTACCACGACGTGGGGAAGGTCAAGAGACCGGGATTCTTCGCAGAGAACATGCCAGAAGGTAGCAAAGAACACGAGAACATTAACCCCAATCTAAGCGCACTTATAATCGCGGCGCACGTCAAAGAAGGGGTGGAGTTGGCCAGGGAGTTCAATCTGCCCCAGGAAGTAGAGGACATAATTAAGCAGCACCACGGGAACTCGATCATTAAATATTTCTACGCCAGGGCTATTGAGTTGGTAGGTAAAGGGGAGAGAGTTGCAGAAAATCGCTTTCGTTACCCCGGGGAGAAACCCAAGAGCAAAGAAGCGGCTATAGTCCTTTTTGCGGATGCCATAGAAGCGGCTACGAGGGCTATACCTAGGAGTAGCCCGGTAAAAATAGAACAGGTTATACAAAATATCATCGAGGAGAAGTTGAGAGATGGTCAGCTCGACGAATGTGATCTCTCTATCAACGATCTAAGCAAAATAAACCACGCATTTTTGCATGTGATAGCAGGCGCCCACCATGAAAGGGTGGAGTACCCTGCGATTATGTTAAGTGGACAGAAATGGAAATACTGATTGAGAACCAGCAGGAATACCCCACGGATATCGAGACTTTACGATCATTATCCCTTTACGTTTTGGAAAGTGAGGGGATGGGCGCTGGCACTGAACTCTCCGTGGTGCTCATCCCGGAGAAGGAGATGGCTCTGCTCAACCAGAAGTATCTTGGCAAGGAGGGAGCTACGGATGTCCTCGCTTTCCCCATGGATGAATGCGAGGACCAAAGGGGGGTAAGATTATTGGGGGACGTGGTTATCTGTCCGGAAGAAGTCCTGCGCCGCAGGGATTCCTACGCGGTGAAAGAGGGGGAGGAAATCGCGCTGGTCTTGATTCATGGAATACTTCATCTATTGGGGTACCAGGACGCCAGCGTGGAAGAGAATGAAATTATGGATAGGCGCCAGCGCAAGTTATTGGATGAATGGAGGAATAAAAAGTGACTGTTGCCACTTTAAGCGGGTTGGGATTAGCCTGGAGGCTCGCTTTATTGGCCTTTTTCATGTTGATGAACGCGTTTTTAGCCGCTGCCGAGACCGCCTTGGTCAAGGTGAGCGGATTTAAGGCGCGAAGCCTGGTTGAGGATGGGGTCAAGGGCTCAGAAGTTTTAGCCAAGTTGGTGGACCAACCTAGCCGTTATCTATCCACTATACTAGTCTTGACATTGCTGGTCGCACTAGGAGCCTCATCTCTGGCTACCTCCATCGCCTTGTCGCTAAACATTAAATTTGCGCCAGCCCTTGCTACCGGGGTAATGACTTTCCTGGTTTTCATCTTTGGAGAGATGGCCCCTAAAACTTATTCCGTCAACAATTATGAGAAAGTTGCCCTTATTGTAGCCCCAGTTGTCAGCTTTCTCTCATCAATTTGCTATCCAATCGTGCGCGTTCTAATCTTCATATCCAACGGAGTAGTGCGCCTCTTCGGAGGAAAGATGGGGGTGGAGGAGACCTTCGTAACCGAGGGCGACATCAGGACCATGGTGAACGTGGCTGAGGAGCAGAGTGTTATCGAGGAGGAAGAGAAGAAGCTCATCCATTCCGTGATCGAATTTGGCGAAACCCTGGTTAGAGAAGTGATGATACCGAGGACTGACATGGTTGCTTTACCAGAGACGGCTACCCTGGAAACGGCCATCGATACCGTGGTCCAGAGTGGGTTTTCTAGGGTCCCGATTTACCGAACTAATATAGATGATATTGTGGGAGTCCTCTACGCCAAAGATTTACTTCCCTATCTGAAAAAGGGGGATATGGATGTGACCCCGGGGGAGATTATGAGGGAGCCCATCTTCGTTCCGGAATCCAGGAGGGTAATCGAGCTGCTTAGTGACTTGCGGTCGCGCAAGACCCACTTGGCGGTAGTTCTTGACGAGTATGGGGGGACGGCGGGTCTGGTTACCATCGAGGACCTGTTGGAAGAGATCGTTGGGGAGATTTTCGACGAGTATGATCGGGAGGTAGTTCTCTGCGAGCCACTGGGCACTGGAAGGTATATGCTGGACGCCAGAATTTCTATCGATGATGTGAACGAGTTGCTGGGCACCAAATTACCCGCTCATGAATGGGATACCTTGGGAGGTTTGATGTACAACCTCCTGGGTAGAGTTCCCAAGCAGGGCGAGACGGTGATACACTCCGGGATACGGCTGACCGCAGAAAAAGTAATTGGCAGGCGTATCTCCAAGGTCTTATTAGAAGTGATTTCAGGAGAGGAGTGCCAGTAGGCACTGCCCCTGATCGCGCGTCTGGGAGGCTTGGATGATAAGCACGCTACAACCGAAGCTTCCTTCGCCCTATAAGCTAGTTTTCACAAACCGTCATGGAGGCATAAGCGAACCGCCGTATGACACTTTAAATTTGGGCTTTCATACCGGTGACCATCCATCACGAGTCCTCGAAAACCGCAGAATACTTTGTCAACAGTTAGGCATAGAACTGGACCGGCTCACTCTGTTGAGACAGGTACATTCCACCAGAGTGGTGAAAGTTGGCCCCGGGGACAAGGGCGGTGGATCTACAAATTATGAGGGGGGATTGGCCGATGCGGACGCCATGGTTTCAATATGTGCGGACGCAGTGCTCTGCGTTCTAGTGGCGGACTGCCTCCCGCTGGCGATTTACGCTACTCCACCGGTTGCTTTGGGATTGGTCCATGCCGGCTGGAAGGGAACTTTAGGGGATTTAGCCGGCAAAACCGTGGCCACCATGGTGAGAGAGCTTTCCGTGGACCCGACATCCTTGTACGCGATAATAGGACCCTGCATTCGTAGCTGTTGTTATCTAGTGGATGGGAACAGGGCTGAGAGATTCATGAAAGAGTACGCCCGGGAGGAAGCGGGCTTGGAGATGGTAAAGGGATTAAGTGGGGTAGTGACGAAAAGGAAAGGTGCTTACTACTTGGATCTACCGGCTGCTAACCGCGTCAACCTAGTAAGGGCGGGAGTTCCCGAGAGAAACATAGTCGATGTGGGAGTATGCACATGCTGTAATAAAGATTATTTCTCCTTTCGAAGGGATAGAGAGACGGGGAGGCAAGCGGCCCTTCTCTATTTGGAGAATTGAATCGCGTATGGAGAGGATGATCATGATAAGAAGAGCGCATGTTCGTATTTATGGCAGGGTGCAGGGGGTCTATTTCCGCCAGTATACCAGGGAGGAGGCTACCTGGAGAGGCGTTTCTGGCTGGGTACGCAACAACCCTGATGGAAGCGTGGAAGCGGTCTTTGAAGGGGACGAAGAGAAGGTCAATGAGCTAATTGAATGGTGTCACCAGGGCCCTCCATCTGCCCTGGTGGAAAAGGTGGAGGTGGACTGGGAAAACCCCACCGGGGAGTTTTCCGGGTTCGAGATTTCTTATTGGGGAAGAGGGTTGAGGAGATGGATATAGGCTTTAGCCAGGCGCTACTCCGTTTGCTGGTCGCGCTAGTTTGCGGTGGAGTTATCGGTTTGGAGAGGGAAAGGGGGGACCGCCCGGCTGGGTTCAGAACCAACATACTTGTGACCATGGGGGCAGCTCTCTTTACTATACTTTCATTGATTGCCTTCCCCCAGTCTGAGACGGCGAGGGTGGCCGCGCAGATAGTGGTGGGAATAGGCTTTCTGGGTGCGGGGGTGATAATACTATACAGCGGCACATTGGTAGTGGGAATAACCACAGCGGCGACATTGTGGGCGTCTGCCGCCGTGGGCATGGCAGCGGGAGCTGGCTATTTCCGGCTGGCCGCAGTGGCTACCCTCATCATCCTATTCGTACTCATAGCCTTGGCATATTTCGAGGAGAAAGCGGTGATACGATTTTCCACCCGTAGATTCTACTTGTTTATCCAGGCTGATACGGATAAGGATATCTCATCTCAAGTTTTGCAGTTGCTCAAATCGAGGAGTGTGGGAGGTGAAATTATTCGCCTGGAGGAATGCAGGGATGGAGGATGCGTGCGGAGCTATCTGTATAAGGTAAAGGTGCCCGCGAGAGTGGATATTTATCAGCTTATCGAGGATTTATTGGCGCTGGAAGGCGTCTCCAAGGTAAGAATGGAGGAGTGACTTGAAGCCCAGGGAGGATTTAGTCGAGGAGATAGGCAGGAGGAGAGAGGCACTCATGCAGAGGATAGCCGGCGCGGCTATCAGGTCAGGTCGGGATCCTGCCTCCATTGAGGTTGTTGCAGTGAGTAAGAATCAACCCATGGAGAAGATCTATGCGGCTTGGGAAGTGGGGATAAGGAATTTTGGAGAAAACCGGGCGCAGGAATTTTTGAGCAAGCATGGAGAGATTAAACTCGATGTCAATTGGCACTTCGTGGGACACCTGCAGACCAATAAAGCGAAGATGATTACGGGGAAGGTTTGCTTGATACATTCCATCGATTCGGTAAAGATTGCCACTGAGGTTAACCGGCAGGCTGCCGCCCAGGGCATAAAGCAGGATATCCTCATCCAGGTGAACGAATCGGGGGAGTCCAGCAAGTTCGGGTTTTTGGAAGAAGAGGTAGAGGAAGCCCTCGCCCTTATAGGCGATATGCCAAATGTCAAGGTGAGGGGCTTGATGACCATCGCTCCCCTGACCGATGACCAGGAGAAGGTAAGGGCGTCTTTTCGTAAGCTAGCCGAGCTGAGGAGCTTACTCCAAGAAAAGTATCCCCAACTGGATTTAGGGATACTTTCCATGGGAATGACCGAGGATTTCGAAGTAGCGGTGGAAGAAGGGACAAATATGTTGCGCATTGGGACGGCAATATTTGGTCCGAGAGGGAATCTGGAAGAGAAGGGTTAAATCGCGCGCCCTGCACCTTGTTGAAGAGCTCTACGGATTCTGAAGGGTTGTGGGATAAGTTGGTGGCTGAGCAGCTTTTACAATGATGAAGGGGAAGAGGATAATAAGGGGTAATGGGGTGGTTGAGCGCAAAGACATGACAAAAACGACGCTGGACGCTAACATAGTTTATATAAAGGCCTTATGAGGAGGTTGAAGATATGGCAGGTTTTTTCAAGAGGTCCCTCATCTACTTGGGGTTGATGGAGGACGACGAGTTCGAGGAGGTCAGGGAGCTGGAGGAAATCAGCTCGGTGCCGCCGGAAAGACCATCGAGGCTGCGCAGGCAACGAGAGCCAGTAGAGCCGACGCCAATGCTTCAGCCGGTTTCCAGCCCATCCCAGGTAAGAGTGCACATGGTAGAGCCCAAAAGTTTTAATGATGCAGAGCAGGTGGGACAGAAATTCAAGGCGGACATACCCGTGATCATTAATCTGCAGCAAGCCGATCCCGAGCTGGCCAAGAGGCTGATAGATTTCGCTTCCGGGTTGACCTATGCTCTAGATGGAGGAATTCAGAGGGTCGCGGATAAGGTTTTTCTGCTTACCCCCCACAACGTGGAGGTATCCGCAGAAGATAAACGCTGGCTAAGGGAGAAAGGCTTCTTCAACCAATTCTAGTCAAGGCATCCCATGCTCGGAAGCTTTTCCTGCAGCCAAATGTGTGATGTCTCTGTTTTGCGCTATAAAGAGGAGGGTAATGAATGACCACTTATGCATTTATAGGGGCAGGCAAGATGTGTGAAGCCATACTCAAAGCCCTCCTGCAGAAAGGATACCTATCTCCTTTTGAAGTCATCTTGAGCGATGTGAACAGCAGGAGACTGGAAGATTTGAGCGAGAAGTACAAGGTGCGGGTGGTGACATCAAATCGTGCCGCGGTTCAGGAGAGCGATGTTGTCATCCTTGCGGTGAAACCTCAAAACCACCCTGAGGTACTGGGCGAAATAAGAGACCTTTTGGATGCGAGCAAGGTGTTAATCTCCATCGCCATGGGAAAGAGTACCGAAAGCATAGAATCCCTCCTCGACGGTGACGTTCAGGTAATAAGGGTAATGCCCAACACGCCAGCGCTAGTGGCCGCTAGTATCTCGTCCATCAGTTATGGTAAGAATGTGAGCGAGGAGGCAAAGGCGCTGGCGAAAGAACTCTTCTCGCAGCTGGGTGAAGTAGTAGAGGTGGATGAAAAATTGCAGGATGAAGTAGGCACTATCTCTAGTTGTGGACCTGCCTATTTCTATCTTATGGTGGAGTCATTGGCCGATGCGGGGGTGCGAATCGGCTTAGATCGAACTTTGGCGGTCAAAATAGCCACCGAGACCATGATCGGGTCCGGTTTAATGATCAAGGAGACGGGATTGCACCCCGCGCAATTGAGAGACATGGTTACCAGTCCAGGAGGAACCACCATCGCGGCACTGGAAGCTTTGGAGGCTGGAGGATTCCGCGCGTCTATTTACAAGGCGGTTCAAGCAGCTCTCCAGCGAGCGAGGGAGATGTGAACAACTCCAATCATGGAATTGGCTGGCACTATCGTTTCGTGGGTGATCAATGTTTATATATTCGTGGTTATATTGAGGGTTATTCTTGATTGGATACCTATTGATTCACCGCTGGCTAGGAAACTGGTATTACTGCTGCACGATCTGACCAATCCATTGCTCTGGCCATTGCGTCGGGTAATTCCCATGATTCCTCTTGGCTCAGGTATGGCTATCGATATATCGCCCATGGTTCTCATAATATTACTCTCCATCCTGCAAGTTTTAGTGAGGAGGCTGACCTGATAGAGGAGATGGGAAGAATTGCGGCGGTTGGTGGATCAAGGGAGAGACAGCTATTTTATGGATGGGTAGCGGTTTTCGCGTGTGCATGGGGATGGTGCCGCTCTATGGTAATGGTTCGGGGATGTGAACTTGTTCCCAGCAACGGAGAACGCGAATCGTGGGACTGATTCTATCGGGCCATCCATGATCAAGGTATCCAGATTTTCATTAAAGAAACGCTTCTCTCGAAGATAAGATTTGTCACGTGCGGAGATGTACGACCTCGGGAGGGCATCAATCCAGTAAAGACCTAATCTTGAGGGAAAGCATAAGGAGAAACAGGAATGAAAGGGCGGCTATATATAAGAAAAGGAACGCCCTCTCCTGGATTTCTGTGAATTGCGAATGATAAGGCAAGGTTAAAAGCGGGCGAATTAGCCATTCCCTTGGGTTTAATATATACTTAAATAGTAAGAGGTTTACAGATCAGTGAAGAATTAGGCATTATTCGCTCCAGTAATCCGTCTTTAGGGAGGTGAAAAGATTGGCTCTGTCCCCTATGGATATCCATCACAAGGAATTCAATACCGTGAGAGTAGGCGGATACAATAAAGAGGAAGTGGACGCTTTCCTGGACCAAGTGGCGGACGAGCTGGACCGCTTGCTGCATCGCAATCAGGAATATGCAGATATGGTTGAGAGTATGCGGGCTAAGGTTGCTCAGTTCGACAGCATGCAGCAGACCCTGCAGAATGCCATAATCAACGCCCAGATAAGCGCCGACAACATTGTGGCCGAGGCGAAAAAGCAGGCGGAATCCATCTTGGAACAAGCCAAAGCGGAAGTAGAGAGGGTGCGGGAAGAGGCCAGGAGAAGCAGCGAGAGCATCATACAAAGCGCTAATGCGGAACGGGAGGAGATGGTCAGATCATTCGCCAGCCTGAAGAGCTCGGTGGATGAATTTGTCACCTCGGTAAGGAACCTTCTCGCCCATACCGCAGGTCTGCTGGACAAATACGAGGAAAAGGCCCGGACGTTGAGGATGGAAGAGATTGCTCCTGCAGTTCCTGAGGAGAGGGTAGAAGTCGCAGCCTCCCAAGTAACCGAGGAGGCGAAGGCCGAGCCCTTAGCCGCGATATCCGTTCCAGAGGTCGAGCAATTGCCGCAGGAGATGCCAATTGAGATGGAAAGCAAGCCTTCGGAAACAGTGGCGACAGCGGGCATTGAGGGTATATCCACCCCCGAGGGAATAGAAGTGGGAAAGATTGATGTTGCTCCCCCCACGGGGCAACTGCCGGAACAGCCTATTTACATACCACCGAAGACTGCGGAGGCTCCCCGATGGGAAGAACACCTCCAGGGAGCTCCATCGGCGCAAGAAGTAGCAACTCAACAACCCTATGCGCCGTCGCAGGTTCCGCCTCCGGTGGTGGAGCCGGTGCACCCAGTGGAGCCACAGGCTTATGCGCCGCCTCCTCCAGATATGGCTAGGAAGGACGAAGAAAAGGTCATCCCACCCGAAGACAGTTCCTTGAAAGAGATAATGGAGCAGAAGATACCTGAGCCTACCTTTATCAAAGAGCCCTATGAACAGATCACTACCAGCGATTTCGACCGCCAGTTTATGATGGAAAAGCCGGAGGAAGCTGAAGAAGAGAAAGGTCCGGCGAAGGAGGAGACCACTCCTGTCACTGAAGAGGAGAAGACGGAAAAACATTTTTTCTGGGAATGACGTAGAGGCCAGGAAAGCTTTATCTCGATTCGTTACATTTCTAGAAAAATTATTTTGAAAAGCTGAACTCTAGGTTTTATATTGCTGCTTCAGAATGGATCTCTGAAATTGGATTTCGTAAATGGCATTGCCGATTCCGGGAAGGGAATTCTCCTCCAGATAAGATTTACCCCTCGATCATCGCGCAGGGGTTTTTTGGGGGTAGAAAACAACTGGCTTAAGGTGGCGGTGAATGCGCCTCCAGATAAGGGCGCCGCCAACCGAGAATTGGTGGAATTGATTTCCAAGAACCTAAAGGTCCCCAAGAGGGATGTGGCAATACTACAAGGATCTGCAAAGCGGCGTAAGCTCGTGGAGATAAGGGGAATAAGCAGGGAATATTTTCAGGAGAAGATCAACCTGTGATTTTGATTGCCCGCTAATAGCAATGTCTTTCCCCGTATAGAACGGATGCGATTGACACCAAAGCTCCCCCTGGACGATAATTTATAGATGCATTTGCCCTTTTCCCGTGCAACTTTCACTTTTAGGAAGGGTTCACGGTATGCGTAAAACTGTTATATAACGGGAAAGACAAGATAATGCTTTCCAGATTCTTAAATATCGCGAGGTAAAAAAGTAGGTTACAGCGAAAATATGTATGATTTGAATGAGGGCGAATAATGTTTGACATAAGGAGTGAAGCGGGGAATACCCATGAAAGAGGATGAGAAAGCCAATTACAAAGATACCTTGAATCTACCCCATACCGATTTTCCCATGAAAGCCAATCTCTCCAGTAAAGAACCGGAGATCCAGAGATTCTGGGAAAAGAATAACATATACAAAAAAATGTTGGAAAAAAACAGGGGCAAGGACAGCTTTATCCTACACGACGGTCCCCCATATGCCAACGGGGATATCCATCTAGGCACGGCCTTAAACAAGATACTAAAGGATATCATCATAAAATTTAAGAGTATGCAGGGCTTTTTCTCCCCATATGTACCCGGGTGGGATTGCCATGGACAGCCAATCGAGCACGAAGTGGAAAAGAGGTTGGGTAAAGATAGGAACAGCCTCGATAAGATGGGAATACGAAGAAAGTGCTATGAGTACGCTATGCATTATCAGGAAAGGCAGTCCCGGCAGTTCCGGAGATTAGGGGTTACGGGCGATTTCAACGATCCCTACCTCACTCTCAAGCCTGAATACGAAGCCGCTAATATCCGGGTATTTGCCCACTTGTTTCAAAAGGGATTGATCTATCGAGGGAGGAAACCCATTCACTGGTGCCCTAATTGTGTGACCGCGCTAGCCGAGGCCGAGATAGAATATGCCGACAGGACTTCACCTTCCATATACGTGAAATTTCCCGTAGAGGAAGGAGCAGAGAGCCTGCCGGTAAAAGAAGGCCAGGTTTCCCTGGTCATCTGGACCACCACTCCCTGGACCCTTCCCGCCAACGTGGCTATTGCCCTGCACCCCTTAATGGATTACACCCTTGCCCAGGTGGGTAGTGAAGTTCTCATATTGGGAACGCTGCTGCTGGAAAGGGTCATGGAGGACATGGGAGTGGATGAATATAGAAGGCTCGCGGAAGTTAAGGGAAAGGACCTCGTGGGGATCAAGGCCAAGCACCCATGGGAAGACCGTCTCAGCCAGGTGGTGAACGCCGAGTATGTGAATTTCCAGCAAGGAACCGGAGCGGTTCACATAGCCCCGGGCCATGGCTATGAAGATTACCAGGTGGGCCTGGAGTACCAGCTCCCCATGCCTATGCCCGTGGACGACGAGGGAAGATTCACGGAAGAGGTTCCTCTCTTTCAAGGGCTTTTCGTGGATGACGCCAATGATGCCATAATCAAAGATCTCCAAGAGAGGGAACTGTTGCTGAGCGTAGGAGAGATTACCCATTCCTATCCCCACTGTTGGAGATGCAAGAAGCACGTGATCTTCCGAGCTACTCCTCAATGGTTCATAGCCGTGGACAAAGAGTATTCAGGTAAGACTTTGAGGCAGCGCGCAATAGGTGCCCTCCCAGGGATCCAGTGGATACCCGCATGGAATTACAAGAGAATGTTGGGGATGCTGGAGATGAGACCGGATTGGTGTATATCCAGACAGAGGGCCTGGGGTGTGCCCATTCCAGTTTTTTATTGCAAGAGCTGTGGTGAACCCGTGT
>FWPV01008752.1_pt1 | contig 17498 bp, 16 predicted proteins | sample 2228371 | NCBI WGS metagenome assembly FWPV01 (sample SAMEA103939776, study PRJEB20133) | metagenome | reverse complement strand
GAGTTTCAGGTCTCGGACATCGTATTCCATTTCGGCTCCTTACTTCAGAACTCGGCGCAGTTCCGCGACCTTGTTCGTCTTTTCCCAGGTGAAGAACTCGCACTTCGGCGACCGGCCAACGTTGCTGACGTAAGGCTCACGGCCGAAATGGCCATAGGCTGAGGTCGGCTGATATATCGGGTGCGCCAACCCGAGATAGCGAATCATTTCGCGCGGCCGCAGCGGAAACACGTCGCGGATGAGCCCGACCAGTTGCTCGTCGCTGACCAGTCCGGTACCAAAAGTATTGACCGCCACGTCGGTCGGGTCAGCCCGGCCGATGACATATGCCAGCCGCACCTCGATTTCCCGGCAAAGCCCGGCAGCAACGCAGTTCTTGGCAATGTGCCGAGCCATGTACGTTGCCGACCTATCCACCTTTGACGGGTCCTTGCCCGAGAAGGCGCCGCCGCCATGGGGAATCCGGCCGCCGTAGGTATCAACAATCACCTTCCGACCGGTCATGCCGGTGTCGGACTGCGGGCCGCCGACGACGAACTTTCCGGTCTCGTTGACGTAGAACCGGGTCTTGCGGTCGAGGTACTGGGCCGGTACCACGTGCCGCACCACGACGTCAATTATCTCCTCGCGCGCGGCCCGGGTGATACGGCGACCGGTTCGGTCGAGAACTGTCTCGTCGTGCTGGGCTGCAATCACCACGCTGCCGACCCGCACCGGCACGCCGTTCTCATACTCAACCGTCACTTGCGACTTGCCGTCCGGCAGCAGGTAAGGCAACACACCGGTCTTGCGCACCTCGGCCAGACGCTTGACCAGCTGGTGCGCCAGCATAATCGGCAAAGGCATCAGCTCTTCGGTCTCCTGACAGGCGTAGCCGAACATCACCCCCTGGTCACCGGCACCGCCGGTGTCAACACCTTGAGCAATGTCCGGCGACTGCCGGCCGATGGCGTTCAGCACAGCGCAACTGGTCGCGGTCAGGCCGCTGGCCGGCGAAACATAGCCGATATCCTGCAGGACCGACCGTACCAGAGCCGGTAGGTCAACCCAGGCGCTGGTCGTAATCTCGCCGCCGACCACAACCAGTCCGACGGTGACAAACGTCTCGCATGCGACCCGGCCGTTCCGGTCCTGACGCAGCACCTCATCGAGCACTGCGTCTGATATCCGGTCGCAGACCTTGTCCGGATGGCCCTCGGTCACCGACTCTGAAGTGAAAGTTGTCCGCATCGTGCAGAACCTCCTGAATTATCTGAACATCTTCAACCGATATCTTCCGGCCTGTTCGACCACCAAGCACCGGTAGTACGGCCGTGCCGGACGACGAAAAACCAGCCGCTCAAGCATCACCCGGTCACTGGGAATGACCGCATCCCGCTTCCGGGTCAGTTCGGCCGGCGCAAACCAACGCACCTCACCTTCAACCGACCGCTTGACGGTCGTCTGCCTGGTGACCAGTCGGCAGACGAACAACAGATAGTGCCGGTCAGGACGGCCCGACCGCACCAGCAACTCCGTGACCACGCCGCACAGTTCGACAAACCGACAGCCCAGGCCCGACTCCTCGAAAACCTCACGCTCAACCGCCTGGTCGAGATGCTCGCCGTACTGCACCTTGCCGCCGGGCATGCCCCAGAGTCCGGCAAAGGGGTCGCGGTCCCGTCTAATCAACAGCACCCCGGGACGACCGAAAACAGCAGCAACAACGACGGGTAAGGCGGGTTTGGTGCTAGGCACAACCCCAATCTTATGCTGAACCACCAAGCCGGTCAAACAGTGCGTGTCGCCTCGACCGCGCCGCTAAGCACGCGCTCTAGCAATGGCTCAAGCCGGTCGGCGGTCTCCTCGACACTCGTCATTTCAATCCAGTGCGCCTGCCTCAGTCCGCGGAACCAGGCAAGTTGCCGACGGGCATAAGCCCGGGTCTTGGCCTTGGCCTGAGCTACCGCCTGCTCCAGTGTCATTTCGCCGTCAAGGTAGGCAAGCAGTTCGGCGTAGCCGTAGGCATTGGCGACATAGGTTCTTCGGTCGAGACCGGCCTCCCTCAGCCGGCTCACTTCTTCTAGCAAGCCGGCCGACATCATCTCATCGAACCGCTCGTCAATGCGGCGATAGAGCTCGGCCCGGGGCCGGGAAAGGACAACGTAGACCGGCTCAAACTCGGCAGTCGGCACGGCCTCTTTCGCCAGCTCAGACATCGGTCGGCCGGTCGCCTCAAACACCTCAAGCGCCCGCATCACCCGCTGCCGGTCATGAGGATGCAGCGCCGCGGCCCGGGCCGGGTCAACCCGCTTGAGCTGCTCATACAATTCAGCCGCGCTCAGTCCGGCTAGTTGCCGGCGCCGGGCCGGGTCCGGCTTCGGAACTTCGAAGAACGGCTCAAACAGCGCCCGCAAATAGAGCCCAGAACCGCCCGCGACGATGAAGCCTGTCCCCTGCCGAACCAGACGCCGCATTACCGCCCGGGCGTCACGGGCGTAATCGGCCGCCGAGTAGTGCTGTCCGGGCTCGACCGTGTCCACCATGTGCACGTGCACCTCGGCCCGTACCGACCGGTCTGGCTTGGCCGTGCCGATGTCAAGCCAGCAGTAGACCTGGCGCGAGTCGGCCGACACCAAATGAAGCGAGTGGCGGCGGCAGAGCTCGACCGCGACCGCGGTTTTGCCCACCCCGGTCGGCCCGCAGACCGCAAGCACCGGGTACCGACCCTCGCCGGTCATGACCGGACTCCGGTCAGGTGCGCCCGAATCTTCGGTCCAGCTCTTCAAGCGTAATCTTGATTATCGCCGGTCGGCCGTGCGGGCAGAAATACGGCTCCCGGCAGGCAAACAGCCGGTTGATGAGCGATTCCATCTCGGGTTGAGCCAAACGTTGACCGGCCTTGACCGCGGCTTTGCAGGCAACAAGCCGGGCCACGTCGGTCTCAAGCCCGGTTGTGCTCGGGGTCAGCCGAGCCAGCTCAGCGAAGAACTCACGCACCTCATCCTTGCCCATGAACGAGTCGGCCGGCACGGTCTCGACTACGACCGTATTGCCGCTGAACAGCTTGGTCTCGATACCCATCCGCGACAACAGCTCACCGGCGCGACTCCAGGCCTCGAACTCCTCCGGGTTCAGCTCGACCGCAATCGGAAACAACAAACCCTGAGGCGAAGCCTGTTCTCGCGCCTTCAGTACCTCCTCGTAGATAATCCGCTCGTGGGCCGCATGCTGGTCAACAATGACGTAGCCCGATGAGACCTGAGCGATGATGTAGCTGTTGTGCAACTGCCAGAAATCGTGGGGTGCGGCATCCTCAGGCACGAACCCGCGTTGGTACAGGAAATCGGCGACTCCTGAGCCATCGCCGCGCCGTATCCCGAGCGTCTGGCTTACCGCCTCGCTGACGAAATCGAACAGAAACCGCTCATCAGCGAATCTGACCTCTTGCTTGGTCGGATGCAGGTTTACATCGAGCCGGGCCGGGTCGGTCTGGATGAACAGGACGAAGTTCGGGTTGTTGCCCGCCAGGACCGGGCCGTACCCTTCATACACCGCCCGGGTTACGGTCTGGTTGCGCACCGGCCGCCGGTTCAGATACACCCCTTGGACATCATAGAAACTGCGCGCCTGGCTCGGTTCAGCGAGAAAACCACGCAGTGAGAGCAGCGGATTGTCAATCTTCAGCTCGACAAAACTCTCCGTCACCCGCTTCTCAAACAGACCCGCGACGCGCTCCCGGACCGAGTCGACCGGAGCGAGCTTCAGCACAACCCGGTCGTTGTTCACAAGCTCAAACGCCACTTCCGGAAAGGCGAGCGCGTAACCGCGCACCGTCTCCGCCACCAGCCGCGCCTCGTAGTTGTCGGACTTTAGAAACGCCCGGCGCACCGGCAGATTGAAGAACAACGCCCGGGCCGATACGGTCGTGCCGCGGGGCCGGACGACCTCACGCAATGACCGCACGTCGCCGCCCTCGACCTCGATTGCCGTGCCCGGCCCGGCGTCGGAGTCGTTTGTCTCGATTACCATCCGGGAGACCGCGCCAATCGAAGCCAGTGCCTCACCTCGGAAGCCATAGCTCTCAACCCGGGTAAGGTCCTCGACCCGCTCGAGCTTGCTGGTCGCGTGCCGGGCAACCGCCAGCCGCAGGTCATTCCGGGTCATGCCGAACCCATTGTCCGACACCCGAATCAAGTTCTTTCCGCCGGCCTTGATTTCGACCCGAATACTCGTGGCCCCAGCATCAAGCGAGTTCTCGACCAGCTCCTTCACCGCATGGGCGGGCCGGACAATCACCTCGCCCGCGGCGATCCGGCGGACCACCGCCTCAGGCAGCAGTCTTACCGGCCGACGCGCAACCGCCATGTCAGTCAATTGTCCGGTATCGGCTCAGGTCAATCAGCCGGCCGTCCGACGCAGCCACGACCTCGCAGCCGGTCGCATCACTCATCCGACGCGCGACCTCCCAGGGCCGGGCCCGAATCACGGTCATGCCGAAATGGGAAATGACCGCCAGCTTCGGTTTCATCAGCCGCACCAGCTCGGTCGCCTCAGGCACGTGCAGATGGTCCAGCTCGGACGGCTCGAGTCGCACGACGTTCACAATCACCACGTCGGCCTGATAGAACTCAGCCAGCTCCGGAAAATAGCTCGTGTCCGCGACATACGAAACGGTCAGGCCCGGCACGCCGAATCTGAACCCATAGACCTCTCCCCGGTGCCGATGGCGCACCGGGCACGAGAACTCGACTTGGCCCAGTCGGTAGCTGCCGCGCTCCTTTAGGGTTACGATACCTTCGAGGAACACGCGCAGATAACGGAGCACCACCGGGTCATCGCCCTCAAGCGCATCCTCGGGCGCGAACAAGATACCGCGTCGCTCGGTTCCGCCCAGCGTCATCGCCTCAATCATGATATTGACATCACCGGCATGGTCCAGATGGCGATGGGAAAGCAGGATACCAGCAAGCTCGGTCGGCTTCAGGTCATGCCGGCTGCCGGTCATCCGCACCAGTGCCCCGGGCCCCGGGTCAACGAGAAACCTGGTGCCGTTCAGGCAGAACCAGATTCCGCCCGAGGCCCGCAGTTGCCGGGCGACGACAATCCGGGCTCCGCCCGAGCCGAGAAACACCATCTCACAACAGTCGGGACGAGAAGACACAACTGCTCAGGATACAGCCTTGTCTGAAACAGTCAACCCGGCAAAGGCGTCCGGCCCAAACCGCTGGCGCTGGTTTGACCGACGTTGTAGTTGCAGGTATAATTTAACCTCGTGACGACCGGAAACAACGGGAACTCCGGCCCGGAGGTAGTAACCGTGAACGACCAACTGGACAACCTCACCTCGCTGACCGAAACCGCTGTTGAGATTCTGTCAAAGCTCGTCCAAATCCCCAGCCCGGCCGGCCATACCGAAGCGGCAATCCGGTTTCTCGAAAGAGAGTTGGACCGGCTCAATGTCCGCCATCGGCGCACGGTGCGCGGCGCACTGGTCGCCTCGATTCCCGGACGCGAGGCCGGGCCGCACCGCACGCTCACCGCCCACGTTGACACGCTGGCCGCGATGGTCAAATCAATTGACAAAGACGGCATCGTCCGCCTCACTCAGGTTGGCGGCTATGCTCTGAGCACGGTTGAAGGCGAGTACTGCACAATCGAGACCGCCTCAGGCCGAATGGTACGCGGCACAGTGCTCTATGAGAAACCGTCAGCCCATGTCAGCAAAGATATCGAATCGGCCAAACGCGACACTGAGAGCATGATAGTGCGGCTCGATGTCGAGTCGCCGACTGAAGCGGTCCTTGCGGCTTTGGGCATCGCAGTCGGCGACTACATCCACTTCGACCCGCGCTTTGAACTGACCGACTCCGGGTTTGTAAAGTCGCGCCACCTCGACGACAAGGCCGGGGTCGCCTGCCTGCTCGCGGCGGTGCGGCAACTGGTCAGGCAGGGCACAAGGCCGAGGCGCACCTGTCACTTTTTCTTCAGCACCTCAGAGGAGGTCGGCTTCGGCGCTGCCGCTGGAATCCCGGAAGGCACCGGCCAATTGCTCGCGGTTGACATGGGCGCGGTCGGCAAAGGCCAGGCCTCGGACGAGTACTCGGTGAGCATCTGCGCCAAGGACTCAACCGGCCCGTTCGACTTCCGCCTGCGTCAGCACTTGGTGGAGCTTTGCCAAGCCAACGCGATTCCCTACCGGGTGGATGTCTATCCGTTCTACGGCTCGGATGCCGCGGTCGCGGTCCGGGCCGGTAATGACGTCGTCACCGGGCTCATCGGGCCGGGGATTGACGCTTCGCACAACCTCGAGCGCACTCACCGCCGCGCCCTACTGGCAACGGTTCGGCTAATCCTCGCCTATCTCGACCCGGCCTAGACAGCGAGGGGCGGGCAGGAAGCCCGCCCCATCATGCCACGTTTGTCCAGCGACTAGCGCTGTAGCAAGAGTTTCTCGGTTTGCCGATAGTCGCCGGCCTGGAAACTGAGGAAGTAGACGCCGCTCGCCAAGGCCCGGCCGCGTGCGTCGGTTCCGTTCCACGTGACGCTGTACGCGCCGCGCTTAAAGCCGGACGCTACCAGCGTCCGCACGACGCGGCCGGAAAGGTCGTGAATCTGCAGCAGCGTCTGGCGTTCAGCGTCGAGCGTGTAGCGTATCAGGACTTGCGACCGCGTCGGATTCGGCACTGGCCGGAACAGCCTTGTTGCCAGCGCCGTGCCAGCCGACCACCTGGCTTCTTCCTGGACACCAATCGTGACGTCAATTTGCCAAAACCCGATGAAGGCGTGATAACCCGAGCTCGTCATCGCCCCGACTCCGGTCTGGCCGACGGTCGCAGCGCACCGGTGGGCGGTCGAACCGATCTCCCCGCCTCCTATGCCGACGACGTTCCAGTCACAGCGATAGTCTTGAGCCAGCACCGTCTGACCGCCCGAGAGGCCAAACAGTCCCAGAAACACAAAGAGCACAATCACCGCTTTGCTCATGATTCGCTCCTATTCGCGGACCAATTTGTGTGTCAACGTCTCTCCTTCTGTCACCAGCTGGCAGAAGTAGATACCGGGCCGAGTTGCTCTCAACCTGACCGGTGTCGGCATGCCGGTGCCGCGGAGCGGTAACTCGTCCACCAGCCGTCCGGCCGCATCATTGAGACGCAAGACCGCTTCAGCACCAGCCGGCACGACGCAACGAACCGTGAACGACCCGCGCACCGGGTTGGCGGAAAAGACCTCAAGCGCCGGCCGCGTGGCCAATGCTCCGGTCATACCGGTCGGCTCGTCACTGGCTGAAGCCGAGTAGCTGAAAGTCAAGGGCGGAGTCGCGGTCGCGCCGTCGGTCCAGTGGACGACAACTGGGACAAGCACCGCGGTGGTAATCATCCACGCCGGTATCGTTATCGAACCGTCACCGTTGCTGTCGAGCAGGATGCGCTGCTCGTAGGTCGTCATGCCTCGCCGCGCCAGAACATAGGCACGCCAGGTATAGCCGTTCTCGCCGTTGAAGCTGATCGTCAGGGTCTGGCTACCGTTGGTCATGAACTCCACCAAATCCATGCCTCCGGGGCCGATCGGGTTCCAGCTTCCTTGATTGCCGTTGGCCGGGTAGGTGCTGTGGCTGCGGAGCAGCAGTGCGGTCGTGCACTCTGCGGCCCGGGCAAGGTGTTGCCCGTCGTGGCGAGTACCGGTGAAGTAGCGCCAGAGCGCGTAGTGGCCCAGACCATCGTGCAAACTGCTCCGAAAGACCACGCTCAGCACCGAGTCAGTATCCCTCAGCAGATGGCTGCCGGCATGGTTGCCGCAGAGGTCCCAGATCCGCCGCACAGCCGTACTGCCGTAGTACTCGACCAAGAACTGGGGCCAAAGTCCGCCCGGATACTCATAGCCGGACCACGTGGTGTTGACGTTCCGGTAGGTGTGAGTCAGCGGATTGTCACCATAGTCAGTGCTCCGGTTCCGCCAGTAGAGCGTGCCGTAGCCGGGCCAGAGCACATCTTCGGCCCAGACCGAGGTGTTCTCGTAGAACGCCCAAAGGGGCTGCTCGGACGTACTGTGGGCCATCTGAACCGAGTGGTGAAACTCGTGCGCGACCAACGCCCTGAGCCGACCGTAGCGCGTGAACGGCTGGCGCACCGAATCGGTACACACCTCAATCCATGAACACCAGCCGTCGGGGTAGTACGTGGTGTTGACCGAGTCGTAGCACGAGACGCCGTAGGCGCCGAGGGAGCTGCTGTGCCTTAGGTAGATGTCAAAACGGTTGTCGCCGCCAGCACCGTAGTCAGCCGGCGGGTTGACCCAGCCCAGCCGGGCGTTCCGTGCCCAGCAGGTCTCGCAATAGACCGCGACCGACTCGGCGTATGCCAAGGTGGTTGAGTCAATGCCACTGGTTGTGTAATGGACCCTGACGTTGGTCTTGTTCCGAAAATACACCGGTCCGCTCAGAGTCGGTCTCGGCTCGCGGAAATCGGTCCGCGGCGGTGGCAGGCTCGGCAGCTTGCACTCTGGAACAGACCGCTCCTCGGCCGACCCGACCGCAAATAGAACCAGCAACCCGGCAGCAACCCGTGAAGCCGTCAAGACGATTCGGTTCATACTGGACCTCCTTCGGTAGAATGGTCCGAGCTACTCGTCATAGCTCGGTCGGTCCTGTGGACCGGGCCCGTATTGAACCGGTGGCTCATCGGCCAGCACCGGCTGCGTTGCCGGCCGTACCTCATACCCCTTCAGCCGGCCGATGGCAATCCAGTCAAAGCCAGCGTCCGACTTGCCGTCAGCCAGCTCAGCGACGGTGAAGCCGCGGGCCGAGCGGCTGGTAACGCAGATGCCGTTGCACATCTGATTCGGGCTGACGATGACCTTGAGCGGCACTTCTGCTGACACAGCAGCGCGGAACGTCGGTTCGAGTGTGATGCTTGCGCGGCCGCCGGAGAGCTTGCCGGTGCCGGAGGCGACTATCTCCATGTCCGGTGAGACGAGCCCGAATCCGGTTCGACCACCGTCGAGATAGCTCTGCCAGCCGCCGGTCGCATACCCGTGGCCCTGCACGTACAGACCCCGGACAGTGCCGCCGGTGCCGGTGTTGTTCCAAGCGGTCAGAGCGTAGTAGTTGTTGTTATTGTTGCGGAAGTAGCCGCCGCGTTGGTTGTTGCAGTTCGCGTAGACGCCATAGGTACCGCTTTGGGCAACATAGAGGCCGGCACTGTCTACGCTGGCCGCGTAGAAGCCGTGGCGGTGGGAGTTGAGGCCGATGCTGAACGCATCAGCGCCCGACTGCCAGACGCGGTAGCCGCCCTCAGACGGATAGCGGGCATAGAACCCGCCGTAGCCGATCGGAGTTGATTCCACAGCCACACCGTTGCCACCGCAGGAGAAAACATGGATGCCGTAACTTGTCACATCCTGGAGATAGACTCCTACTCCGGTTGCACTATCAATCCGGATGCCATGGGAGCCACTCCTGCGGACGTGCAGGCCATAGGTTCGCGTGCTCTCGACATAGAAGGCCGGACCAGTGGAGCTAAACCCGGCGACACCGGCCGCGACGTTCGGGGCAGAAACGACTGACGAGGAGTTGTAGCCGTACACCCCGGGGTAGGCGCCGGGCCAGGTGGTCCCTCGAACTCCGACCGAAGCACCGTCGTTGCCCGTAGCCCGACCGTCTACTCCGGCACCAGACCCGCTGGTTGTCTGACCGGTAATCGCCGAGTTGGTGGTTCCGGTTGACGTGCGCCGGATGCTTATCCCTCCGTCGTTTGACGGAAGAACGTGCAACAGGTAGTTGCTGCCCCCGCCGCTGCCGGAAAGCGAGCAAGGCTTGGCCAAATCTGAGCCGCGCAGCGACCCGTCCAGCACCTTGGCGGAATTGACCGCGTTTGCTGCGATTGTCGGGTTTGGGTAGGTTCCGGTCAGGTCCCCACCTGCTGGTCCTGATGGCGGACCACCTGTGTTGTCGTTTCCCGGAGCCCAGGCCGAGCCGGTCCATTTCAGCACTTGGTCCGCTGACGGCGCAGCAGTCGAGACCGTCCGGCCACGCAGTCCGGCAACAGTCGGGTTCGGGTAAGTGCCGGCTAGGTCTCCGCCCGCACTCCCCGAGGGTGGGGCCGCGCTTGCGTAGTTGGCGCTGTCAGCCTTGAATGCGTAGGCAGCACTGACAATGCGCACGCGCGGAGTCAGCGCCGGATTGGGGTTTACCTGCATCTCAAGATACATGCTGCCGGCGTCCGGCGCGTACGGAATTGGAGTCGTGCTACCGAGCAGGACGTTGAACAGGCCCGAGCGGGTCTGGACCGCTTGGGTTTCGTTCCAGTATGCGCTGCCGCCGCTCGGCGCAGTGAACAACCGGAACGTAACCGAGTAGGTTGAGTCGGGCACAGGGTTGCCGAGATTGTCGGTCAGCTTGCCCTGGTAGGTAATGACTCTGGGGATAGTCGCAAGGTCGGTCAGAACGGCGGGCTGATTCTCGATCGCCCGAGCGGCGACTCGAGCCGCCACGGTTTCCTGGCCGACGACCGGTTGGAGAGTAGCCATCAGCATGATCGCTACCACGAAAAACGTGTGGTGCATCATCTGCTTCCTCCTTTAGTTTTGGACTTCTTGCACCAGAACGATTATAGCATGAACCGAAAACGCGTCAACCCAGCGCCGAACCTCTGGAAAACCCTGGGACAGTCCCAGCGCGCGAGGACGCGAGCGAGCCAAGGGACAGTCCCTCGTTTCCCAGAACCGGGACGGTCCCGGGTTTTCCCTTGACCCGACGCCGGCAGGTTATACAATGAGGCAGTTGAGCTCTCTTTCCCGGCTGCGTATCGGTATCGGTTTCGATGCCCACAACCTGAAGAAGGGACGCAGGTTCGTGCTCGGCGGCGTGACCATCAGGTTCTCTCATGGCCTTGCCGGCCACTCAGACGGCGACGTGTTGCTCCACGCGGTCACCGACGCGCTGCTCGGAGCAGCCGCCCTGCCTGACATCGGCACACTCTTTCCCGACACCGACCCGAGGTTCAAGAACGCAGACAGCGCGGCGCTTTTGAGCCAGGTCTGCGCTGTTGTTCGGAAGCGCGGCTGGCGGCCGGCGGGTTTGGATTGCGTCGTGGTGTGTGACCGACCCGCACTCGCGCCGCACGCTCTGGCGATACGCTCCAAGCTTGGCCGTTTGCTCTCCTTGAAGCCTGAGTATGTCGGCTTCAAGGCCAAGACGACCGAAGGCACGAACCTGGCCATCCCCGGCCGCAGTGTCGCCGCACTGGCCACGGTCCTGCTCCGGAAAGCGACGTGATACCACTGTACGACGACGTCCGTTCCTCGCGCCGGCCGGTCGTCAACTATCTGCTCATCACTGCCTGCGCAGTCGTGTTCGGGTATCAGCAACTTACTGCCTTGAGCGACCCGGAAGCAGGCAACGCCATCATCCGGGCCTGGGGGATGATCCCGCGCAGGATTTTGAGCGGCCAGAACCTCTGGACATTTCTTACCTCGATGTTTCTGCATGGCGGCTTCTTTCACTTCATCGGCAACATGCTCTACCTCTGGATTTTCGGCGACAACATCGAGGACGCCTTCGGCCACCTCGGGTACCTCTTCGTCTATCTCATTTCCGGGCTGGTCGGCAGCGGTCTGCACGTCTTTTTCAGCCCGAACTCACCCGTGCCGACGATTGGCGCCTCGGGTGCTATCTCCGGCGTGATGGGTGCGTACTTTGTCCTGTACCCGCGCGCCCGGGTCCTCACCGTCATCCCGATATTCTTTTTCCTGAGAATGGTCTACCTGCCGGCCGGGCTCTTGCTCGGGTTCTGGATTGTCTTCCAACTGCTGAACGGCTGCAGCACCGTGCCGGGTGCCGGGGGCATCGCCTACTTCGCCCACATCGGCGGGTTTGGCGCTGGGCTGCTGTTTGGTCTTCTGGTCAAGCGCCGCATCCGCCGGCCCTGGTATGAGATCAGCTAGCCGGCTCCTGCTGGCAGCGCTGGCCGCGACAGTCGCGTTACGCCTCTTGCTCATCCTGCTTCCTCGGACCCGGCTCGACCTCAAGGCACTCGAGCCGGTCGCCGACGCCCCCGAATACCTGCGCCTGGCCGACAATCTTGCCCGCCACCGCCTCTTCTCACTCGACTCCGCACCGCCTTACCGTCCGGACGCATTCCGCACTCCGGTCTACCCTTTGTTTCTTGCCGGGTTCGCCGCGATTTTCTCCTCGCCGATACTGCCTGCCTTGCTGGGCCAACTTGCTCTGTCGCTCTTTCTCGTCTGGGCCACTTACGTTCTGGCTCGCGAACTCGGTCTCGGAGACAGACCCGCAGCACTGTCCGCACTGCTTGTCGCCACGAGCCCCAATCTCGCCTTTCTCGCGACCAAACTTGTCACCGAGACCCTATTCACCCTTGAGTTGGTCCTGACCGTCCTGCTGCTCAACCGGTTCCGGGTCGCCGGCCGCAGCCGCGACCTCGCCGCTGCCGGTGTTGTTTCCGGCCTGCTCATTCTCACCCGGCCAATCGCAACCCTCTTCCCCTTGATACTGGCCGGCTACGTCCTCTATCTGAAACTAAGACACCGCCCGCTTCCTTGGTACGCGCCGCTGCTTTCGCTTGCCGCCGCTGCGGTCGTGGTCATGCCCTGGGTGATCCGTAACGGTCGGGTCAGCGGCCGGTACATCGTCTCGACTGTTTCCGAACGAAACGTCTACCTTTACTCGGCCGCATCGGTGCTCGCGTCCGAACAGTCCACGAGCGTGGCAGCGGCCCGCGACCTGATGAGGGCCGAAGCCGAGCAGGAGTTCGGCCCGCTCGACTCAACCGACGAAGCACGATTCTGGGAGAGTCTTGCGCGCGTCGGCTGGCGTCACGCGCTCCGTCGTCCGGTGAGGTTCGCAGCCGTCCACTTTGCCGGCAGCGCGGCGGCGCTCCTGCTGCCGGCAAGCATCCGGCCCTTGCTCATCCATTTCGCCGCTCGTACGAACGATGAGTTTGCCCCGACTCCGCATCTGGCCCAACAGGCGTTCGGGCTTTTGTCCCAAGCCCGGATTGGCGCGGCGTTCAGCCTGGTCTGGCGCGAACGGCTGTCTCGGACGCCGGCTCTTGCCTTGATTGCCCTCGGCGTGGCCGCGGTCTTCCATCTCGGCCTCTCCGCGTTCTTCGTCGTCGGCCTGCTGAGTCGAGCCGGCCGGCGTCTGCTCTGGCTGCTTCTGCCGCTGCTCTACTTCACCCTCTCAGTCGGCCCGGTCGGCGACGCCCGATTCCGCGCACCGGTCGAACCTCTGATTGCGATTGTCGCCTGCGTCGGCCTCAGTTCCGCGTTCCGGCCGAGTCAGCGCCCAACCGCGACTTTGGTCGTGACCGACCCGCCGGACGCAACTCCGGTCTGACGCACAAAATAGAGCCCGGCAGCAAGACCGCTGATGTCAAGCTCGGTTCGGCCTCGCATCAGGCGACCGCGCCGAACCGTCCTGCCCGCAACATCGAGCATTTCAACACTCGACGGCTCTTGCAGGTCAAGACACAGCCGGGTCGCCAGCAATGTCCCAACTGACCGGTGCCCTGCGGGCAGCGACCCTGAAGCGACTGCGGTCGGTCCCAAGTCCCAGTAGAACACCGCCCTGCCATAGGTCCCGGCAAGGAGCCAAAGCCAACCATCAGCGCCAGAAATGAACTCAAGACAGTCCACCCGGGTCGAACCCAAACCTGAATCGAGCTTGACCCAGCCTCTACCCTGGTCAGTGCTCAGCCAGACCCCGGAATCTCCGGCCGCGGCATAGTACGACCCGTTCCGCGCCAGAGCCCGCATGCCGCGCCGGTTCAGCACCAAGCTCCAGCTTTGACCTTCGTCTGTCGTACGATACACGCCGCTGTTTGTGGCGCAAAAGACCAGCGGCCCTGCTTGATAGTCGGCCATGACGCCGAATACCGTGTCGGGCAACGAGCCGGGCAACGACTCCCAAGTTGCGCCGAAGTTCGTAGACTTCAGCACAACGCCGAATGTTCCCGCCGGAAAGAAGACCCAGCCGCCTGCGTACACGGCTCGGTCTACTCCGGTCCGCACTGCCAAAGATCTGCAGTAGCCGCGCCTTGGGTGGGCCAGGCGCCGCCGCAGCCAACTCTGTCCGGCGTCAAAAGAAGCGGAGACAACAAATCCGTAGCTGTCCGCCGCCGCACCCTGCCCGCCGGTAAGGACCGTTCTGAGCGACTCAGGATGGCCGATGCAATCACCGCCCTCACCGTAGTAGCTTTCGATTTGTGTCCAGACGGCACCGCCGTCTGTGCTCTTGAAGAGCTCGGCGTTGCCTCAGCCCGACCCCTCAAGCGCGTATAAGACATCACCTCCGGGCTCGGTCAGCACCCCGATTCCGCAGATATTGCCGCACGAGAGGAAATCGTTGCACCGGGTCCAGCTTGTGCCCCGGTTCGTCGTCTTGAAGACGCCGTTCTCTGACACCTCAAGATAGGCCCGCTCGCTGTCCCATGGCCCGGCAGTGATCGTCGAGATTCGGGCAATGCGCAGGCCGGTGTGCGCCGGGTTCCAGTTTGCCCCCATATCGGTCGAGCGAAACACCCCGGTCTGGGTACCAACATAGGCGCACGCCGGCGATTCCGGGTCAGGCACTAACGTCGCGGTCTTGAGTGTCACAAACCCCGGCACCGGTGCGCTCCAGCTCACCCCGGCATCGGTCGTGACATAGACCCGCATCGAGTCCACCCGGCCCAAGGCCCAGGCATGGCGCGCCAGAGCTCGGCAAAAAGCCATATTCATCACCGAGCTCGGTGAGCCTGAACCCAGACTCCAGCTTGCGCCCTGGTCGGTGCTGCGGAAGATGCCGGCACTGGTTCCGGCCAGCACTGTGCTGCCGTCCGAATTGACAGCCAGACTGACGATTGTCGCCGCCGACGGCAGACCTGAATTGACCAGGTTCCAGGTGCTTCCACGGTTTGTCGTGCGGTAAAGGTAACTTGAGTTGCTGCCCAGATAGAAAGTTCCCGCTCGCGCCGGGTCGGCCGCACAGGCATAGGCGTAGAACACCGTATCCGGTCTCGGCATCGAGACGGTCCAGGTCGCACCACGGTCGGTCGAGAGATAGAGTGCGGCCCGGTAGCTGCCGCCGTAGAGGCAGTAGCCGGCAGCAATGACCTGACCGGCCACACCGGTGTTCCAGTCAAACGCATTCGCATACCCGGGCAGGGAATACATTTGCCAACTGACACCGCCGTTGTCCGACCGATACAACCCGGTACCGCGGGCCGCAGCATAGATGAAGCGCGCATCAAACGGGTCAACAGCCAGTGCGGTGATGGACGGATAGGGAATCCGGCCCAGCAGGCTCCAAGTCGCGCCGCCGTCAGTCGAGCGAAACAACCGGGAGTTCTCCGGATAATCATAACACGCCGCGTAGAGATTGTCGTGCGCCTGCGGGTCGATGGCAAACGCCTGCACGTATCCGCCGTCCGGGCCAATCGAAACCCAGGCTGCCTGGGCAGCGCCGACCCAGACCGCCAGCAACAACTGCTTAGTCATCTTTGCTCCTCTGTTGTGTCTGGTAATAGTTTCGCCGCCAGACTGCGCCTGTCAACTCCGGTCGTGCCCGCTCAGCCCTTTGCCGGCGCGAATACCGGACGACTCGACAGAAGACCAAGACCTGCGAACACCGGACTGGCTGGGGCCGACTCAGCCGGACTCCAACATCGCGGCTGCGTCCCGGCTCGGCTCGGTCTGGCGGCTACTATGTTATTCACCCCGAACAGGCTGAACCACCAACTTTTCTTCTCGGCCCGAGCCCAATCTGCCGCCTTGGCCATTGCTTTCTCTCCTCTGGCTTGGGTCATTGCGTCCCCTCCACTGTCCAGGGGTCGCCCCCGGGATAGTCCCCTGGGCTGCCCAGGAAGCAAGGCTCGACGTAATCCCCAGAGTGAATCCCGAAGCAGTCAGGCAGGTGCTCGGCCAAGTCATTCCCTGGATTCCTGACCAGAGTGCCTGCGGAGCGGTTACCAAGACCGCCTGGCACGCTTTTCGGAAGGCCGTCTACCGGGCTTATCAGCCGGCTGCTGTCAGGACCGGTCTCTGGTTAGCCTGCTGAGCCATACCGGAGGCAACCGGCAGAGCGGTCCGGCCTCAGGCCGGCGGCAGCGGTTCTTCCGGTTCAGGCTGGCCCGACTGCGGCTGTCGGCCGGGTCGGGATAGGAATTCGCGGCCGAGAAGCATGATGATGCCAACCACCAGACACGCATCAGCGATATTGTAAGTAAACCAGCGCAACCTGCCCACCCCCATATCTACAAAATCAACCACCTGCCCCCCAAGCATCAGCCGGTCAATCAGGTTCCCTAAAGCACCGCCAAGCACAAGCCCAAACGCCGAAGCCGACCAACGGTCCTTTGCCTTGAGCCCAAACCAGATGATTACCGAACTGCCGACAATCGGCAGGACAAGATAGAGAAGTTGGTGGCCGTACTTGAGTCCGAATACACCGTGCTCGTTGCTGGTGACTACTATCCGGACCCAGTCGCCCGCGAGCCTGACCGGATCACCGACCCTCACCAAGGTCCGAACAAGGTATTTGGAAGTCTGGTCGAGCAGGAGCGCGACTCCGGCCCAGATAAAAAACAGCCGGCGCATCACGACTGAAGGCTACCTTGGGAAAACACCGCGGTCAAGCAACGGGCGGCCCAGCTGGAGCCTGTGCGCTTGCAGCCTAGCCCAGAGCAAGTTATGGTCCGACATCAGCCGGGCTCGGCTTTTCAGGTGCAGGCAATGACGGTAAGTCCTTGTAGCGGAACTTGAACGGCAGGGGAAACCAGACCCTGACCGGCGCCTCGTAGTGCTCAGCCGGAGTGAAACTGGCCTTGAGCGCAGCATCACAGGCTGACGAGTCGGCCTCCTGATAGCCGGACGGCTTCGTCACCCTTGCCGCCAGCACCGAGCCGTCGAAGTCCACGAGCGCCTCAACCTCGCACTCGCCGCTGAAGTTGTACTTCATCAACTCAAGCGGATACTCAGCCTGCACGACCTTGAGCGGCTTGGGTGGCTGCTGGACTTTGTAGAAGTCAACGGTGTTACCGAAATCCCCAAGCAGGGGAACGACCGCCGGATTCCAGTAGCGGAGCATGCGTGAACTGCTGAACCGCACGAGCACCGAATCACCAAAGTTCAGGGCCGCACCAGAATCGGGTTTCTGACCGATGACATGGAACTCAGTCGGACCGGTTGTGTCGGCGCTCACCGGCTGGAAAGCTGCGCGCAGGCCGAGCCGCCGCAGGACTCGGTGGGCCTCGTAGACATCTAGGCCGACGAGCTGCGGCACTGCTACGCCAGAATCAGGCGGCTCAGCGCCCGAAACCGCAACCACGCATCCAAAGAGAACAAGACCAACCAATCGAAGCAGCATAGTGCAGCTTAGCATAGCGGTGGGCTTGAGTCAATCAGCGGTCAGCGGAAAGACCCGGGACTGTCCCGGATTGCGCCGCGTTCCCGCGCGGCGGTGATTGTCTCGGGGTCTTCCCCAGCGAATGGCGAGAAGCGGAGGGCGCCCGGAAACCCGA
>FWPV01008750.1_pt1 | contig 17503 bp, 18 predicted proteins | sample 2228371 | NCBI WGS metagenome assembly FWPV01 (sample SAMEA103939776, study PRJEB20133) | metagenome | reverse complement strand
AGGCGCGCCGCCTCAGACGTTCAGGTACGAGTCGGCGTAGATCACGGCGTTCGTGAGCATGCGGTAGGTCTTGTAGACAGCGACGTGCTCGGGGTCGTCCATGTCGACCTTGGCGACGTCGAGCTCCTCCATCGCCGCCGAGGCGTCGTAGAGCGCGACGAGGAGCCGCGCCAGGGCGCTGCTCTCGTCGCGCTCCTCCACGATGCGGACCCACTCCCTGAGCGTCTCGTCGCACGGGTCGGCTATCGCGCTGTCGAGCCCCGCGCCGAGGAGCATGACGAGGTACGTCCTGTTGATGAGGCCGCGCACCTCGTCGGGGCAACCGTTGCTGACGTTCGAGAGGCCGACCGTCGTCAGCGGCGGCGGGTCGCTCAGCATCTTGAACATGCGGATGGCGTCGACGGCGACCCCGGCGACGTCCTGGTTGCACGTGACTGTGAGCACCAGGGGATCGAGAAGGATTCGGTCGGGGGGGAGACCGGCAGCCTCGGCCGCGGGCAGAAGGCTCTCCAGCGCGATGGCGGCGCGGCCGTCCGCCGTCGTGGGGATGCCGTCGACGCCCATCGTCAGCGCGATGACCTTCGCCCCGTAGCGCGCCGCGAGCTGCATGACGCTGTCGAGCCGCTCGGGGTCGGCCGAGGCCGAGTTGAGCGTCGCGGGCGCGCGGCAGACCTTGAGCCCCGCCTCCATCGCGGCGAGGTTCGTCGTGTCCAGCGACAGCGGCACGTCGGTGACCGCCTGCACGGTCTCGACCATCCAGGGCATGATCTCGGCGCCGTGCTTCTTCTGCGGCCCGATGTTGAGGTCGAGGACGCCGGCGCCGGCCTCGACCTGACGCAACGCCAGCCGCTGGATCGCGGCCGCGTCGCGGTCCTCGATCGCCGCCTTCACGGCGGGCGAGAGGACCTGGATGTTCTCGCCGATGATCAGCACCGGGCGCCTCCTTGTGACGCGGTGGCCTGGGGGACGAGGGCGTCGACGAGGTCGCGGACCGCCGTCACCGTCGGGTCGTCGTCGGGCAGTTCCACGAGCGGCCGGCCGGTCGCGTCGAACTCGTTCACGAGCGGGTCGGCCGGGATCGTCGCGGCCACCTCGAGGCCGGTGGCCGCGATCGCCTCGGCGAGCCCGCCGGGCAGTTCGCCGACGACACGGTTGACGACCAGGCGGACGACGCCGACGCGGGTGCCGAGCTCCGCGACGAGCTCGGCGACCCGGCCGGCCGCGGTCACTCCGCGCATCGTCGGGTCGGTGACCACGAGCAGGATGTCCACGTCCCGCGTCGTGCGTCTCGAGATGTGCTCCAGGCCGGCCTCGGTGTCCATCACCACCCAGGCGTAGGTGCCGGCGATGCGGTCGATGATCGCGCGCAGCATGCTGTTCGCGGCACAGTAGCAGTGCGGTCCTTCGGGCCGCCCCATGGCCAGCAGATCGACGCCCGCTCCCTCTTCGAGGCAGGCGTTGATCTCGTAGTCGAGGAGGTCGGCCTTGGCAACGCCGGCGGCGAGCCGGCCGGCCTTCGCCTGCTCGACGGTCTCTTCGCGGATGTCGCCCACCGTCCGTTCAAGCCCCATCCCGAGAACGGCGTTGAGGTTGCTCGAGGGGTCGGCGTCGATCGCCAGCACGGGGCCGGTGCCGCGCTCGACCAGCGCGCGCACGATCAGCCCCGCCACCGTCGTCTTGCCTGTCCCGCCCTTGCCGGCGACCGCGATGGTGATGGTCACGGGTCCTCCCTGGCCGCGCCGGCGTCGAGCCCCGCCTGGGCGAGGAGGGCAGCGACGGTCGGGAAGGCCTCGATGTGGGTGTGGGGCAGGAAGAGTGCCGACGTGTACTCGTCCATGAAGGTGTTGTCGGCGCTCAGCTCGAGGTAGGTCATCTTGGCGGCCACGTCGAGCACGTCGTGGCGCGAGCTCACGCAGAGCAGAGCGATGTAGGCACCCAGCACGCTGGTGTTGCCGAGGAAGCGGAAGCGCTCGGGCGGCAGGTCGGGCAGCAGGCCGATGCGGATGGCCTTCTCGACGTCGATGTACTCGCCGAAGGCGCCGCCGATGAGGAACTGCTCGACGTCGGCGACATCGACTCCGACGGCGCGGCACAGCACCGCGATGCCCGCGTACACGGCTGCCTTGGCGCGCAGCAGGCTGCTGATGTCGCTCTCGGTCACGACGATGTCGTCCCCGTCCTCAGTCTCGGAGCCCCAGGCCACCACGTACTCGCGGCCTGACGCGCCCTCGCGCACGCGGGTCGTGGGCGCGTCGGGACGGATGCGTCCCGACTTGTCGATGACTCCGGTCGCGAACAGCTCGGCGACCAGGTCGATGAGCCCGCTGCCGCAGATGCCGCGCGGCCGGGCGTCGTCGATGGTCCTGTACGACGCCTCGAGGGTGTGGGAGTCGACCCACACGTCCTCGATGGCCCCAGCGGTGGCGCGCATGCCGCAGTCGACGCCGCCGCCCTCGAAGGCGGGCCCGGCGGAGCAGGCGCAGGCGACGAGCCAGTCGCGGGTACCGAGCACCATCTCGCCGTTGGTCCCGATATCGACGAACACGGTGAGCCTGTCGGTCGCGTAAAGGCCCGAGGAGATGACCCCGGCGGTGATGTCGCCCCCGACGTAGCTGCCTACGCAGGGCAGGGCGTGGACGCGTGCCAGGCGGTTCGCGACCAGCCCGAGCTCGCCGGCGCTGATTTTCGGCGGCACTGACACCGTCGGGATGTACGGCTCCTCACGCAGGTAGCGTGGGTCCAGACCCAGCAACAGGTGGGTCATGGTCGTGTTGCCGGCGACCACGATCTCGTGGATCTCGTACAGCTCGATGTCGTTGCGCTGCTCGAGCTCCTCGAGCATCTCGTTGATGGTCTCGACGGCCAGGCGTTGCAGGCGCTCCAGGCCGCCCTTGCGGCGGGCGTACAGGATGCGCGAGATGACGTCGTCGCCGCAGGCGATCTGCCGGTTGTAGGCACTGGCCGAGTCGACCACCTCGCCGGTCTCGAAGTCGACCAGGTATGCGACCACGGAGGTCGTGCCCACGTCGACGGCCAGGCCCATGCTGCGTTGGCCGAAGACGCTCGGGTAGATGCGCAGGAGGCGCGGCGGCAGTTGCGTGCCGTACACCCAGTCGCGCATCTCGAGCGCCACCGTAACCTTCCAGTTGGCCATGCGCAGGTCGCGGGCCAGACGCCGCAACAGTGGAAGCTCGGCCCGGATCTCCCTGATGCCGTGCTGCTGGGCGAAGGCTCGCCGCAGGCGGTCGAAGTCGCTGGTGTTGTCAAGCAGCGAAGGCGGTTCGATGTCGAGATCGAAGAGTCGAACGGCCGGATCCCGTCGCCAGTCGCAGGTCGGCGGCACGGGCAGCGCTTCCAATCGCGCCACGGTGTGGCCGCGCGGCCGGTGGCGTCGCTCGCGGCGCGGGGGCACGGTCACGACGGCGTCGCTCGTGACTGTCGCCTGGCAGGCGAGCGCGAAGCCCGCGGCCACCTCGTCGGCGCTGAGGTGCACGTGCGGGCCCCGCTCCACGCCGCCGCTGACTGTCACCTTGCAGCGGCCGCAGCGGCCCTGGCCGCCGCAGGGCGCGTCGACGCCGACTCCGGCAGCGACGGCCACGTCCAGCAGGACGCGGCCAACGGGCGTCTCCACGCTCAGCCCGCTGGGCAGAAAGGTGACGCGCGCCAGACCGCGTCCGGCCCCGGTCCCAGGGTCCAGGATGCGCCGGCTGTCCACGTCGCTCCCCTCAGAGTCCCGGCCAGACGCTCTTGAGGTAGGTCGGGATGTCGACTGCCTCGCGCGGGCCGACGAGGACCTGCCACCCGGGCAGTTCCTCTTCGACCTCTCCTGAGAGGCCGGCCACGTGGCCGGGGATCACGAGCTTCTTGTGGCTGAGCAGGTCGGCGACCCCCGAGCTTTGCACCGTCTTGGCGATCTTCTCGGCGTCGAACTTGCCGGCTGCCCAGCTCGTGAGCACGGACTGCCCGTCGGCATCCGCCACCAGAAGGTAGGCGGGAACGCCGCTGCCTTCGACCTCGCCCGACACCGTGAAGTACGTGAGCGAGAAGTTGGTGGTGATGAGCAGGGGGCTGTCCGGACCGGCGGGGCCGATCTCGTAGAGCTTGGGCTCCACCTGGATGGGCTTCTGAGGGTCGGTGTAGACGTTCTGTCGGAGGGTGAGCAAGGGGTACAGCAATCCCGGGTCGGCGTGGTCGAGCACGACGACGCCCGCGTACTTGGCGATCGCCTGCGCTGCGAGGACCGCCTCCTCCTCGGGTGTCGGTGCGCCGGCGAACGCGAGCAGCGGGAAGCCCACGGCACGCTGGTTCTTCTTGATCGCCAGGCGGCGCAGTTGGGTGGCCAGGGCCAGTGAGGCGGCAGGCGAAGCGGCGCCGGGGTCGAGGACGAGGTCCTCGGCCCCGGCGCCCCTGGCTGCCTCCACGACGACGGCCAGGGAATCCAGGTCGCCCTCGCCGCGCACCACCAGCGGGCAGCCGTGTTGCGTGGCGACGGCCGCCATCGCTGCGGCGGTCGCGGCGGTGGCGATGCCGAGCAGCGGTCGCCGGGTCGCCATCGCTGCGGCGGCCGCGCCCAGCACGGCAGGGTCGTCGGCAAAGAGGGCCAGCGGCGCGTCGCCGGCGTCGGCCACCGCCGTGGCCGCGGCGGCGCAAGCGGCGGCGTCGCCGCCCCTGTGCTCAAGGACGACGCCGTCGAGGCGCAGTGTGAGGCCGACGCGCTCGACGGCGTAGTCGTGCACCGCCTTGGCTTTGGCCGCGAGGCCGGGGTCGTCGCTGCGCAGTCGCACCATGAGGCCGGGCTGGTGGTAGAAGGTCTTCTCGTGACGGAAGAGTACGACCTCGTTGCCCACCGCGAAGGCGCGTTCGCCGCTGCCGACGGTGACCAGACGGATAGGCGGCGCCGCGGCGGCGTCCAATGCCGCCCGCGTCTCGTCGGTGACATACGGGCACTTGGACAGCTCGGTGCCCTTCTGTGCCAACTTCATGGCGAAGGCCAGGCAGGTAGGAAAGCCGCACTCCTTGCAGTTGGTCTGTGGGAGGAGCTTGTAGATCTCGAGTCCGCTCAGGGCCACGACCTCACGCTCCTTCCATCAGCGCGTCGACGGCGGCACGCATGACGCCGATCGAGCGGGGGTGTCGGAGCACCAGGACGTCGGCGCCCGCGTGGAGCAGCGCCGTCGCGGTCGTGACCTCCCAGACCAGACCGCGCGTGGCGAGCTCGCCCCAGGCGGCGGGCACGCCTTCGGCTGCCCGCGCCTCCTTCTGGCGCCAGGCCTCCTCTCCGACCGTGCAGATCATCGGTTGTTGCGTCATGGTGTCGCCCATGAGGGCGGCCAGCCGCAGGCGCTCCATGACGGAGTAGGTGTACTCGACGCCGTAACCCAGCGCGCCCGTGTTGGGATCCATGAGGACACGGTCCAGGGACAGCCCCATGTCGCTGATCAGGATGTTCAGCTGCTTGGCGAGGTTGACGTCGATCGGGGTCTGGGCGACGACCAGGTGGCCGTTACCGAGCGCGGCAGCGACGATCGTGCGGTAGTTCTTCTCCTCGCAGTTGGCCAGTGCCAGCCGCTCGCCCTTGGTCGCCTCGGCGACGGCGACGAGGACCTCGTTGTCCTTGTCCGGCTGCCCGGGACCGTAGACGATGAGCGGCACGCCGACGGCGCCGAGCACCGTCTTGACGGCATCGACGCACGCGTCGGCGCCGGCATCGCCGTGCTCGGGATGTGCGCTGCGCAGCTTGAACGCGACCAGGTCGGCGCCGGCGTCGACCGCCGCCTTCGCCCAGGCCGCGGGGTCGTGCGCAGAGTCGTTGAGGGCCTCGAGCAGGACCGGCGACCAGTCCCCGGGATAGGTGTCGCTCACCTCGGCGGCGACCGCCGGTCGGTGCGGCATGGCGCCTTCAAAGTGAAGGAAGGGCAGGGTGGTCTCACCGCCCACCGTCACCGGGGCCGTGCGCGTGCCGCCGTCGCCGCTCGCGCCGAGCGTGACCTCGCGCACGGCGCCCTGCCACTTCTCGATGGGTACCTCCACCGGTGTCATCGCACCCTCCTCCTGCGGGCGTTCACGGACATGGCGCTCCTCGCGCGACCGGCGCCCATCAGAAGAGCGGGTCCATTGTCAGCGCGGGGTGCTGCTTCTGCTCGAGGAAGGGAAGCAGTCCCTCCACGTCGGTGCAGACCGTCTCGTCGGCGATGCGGTCGAGCAGGTCTGGCACCCCCTCCCCCTCGCAGATCTGCGCGAGGAGCGGCCCCATCTGCGCCTTGAGCAGGCTGCTCATCCACACGATGCGCTTGAGGCCACCGTCGGCCGAGATGAACTTGGGGCTCGTCAGGTAGTACTTGCCGAAGCCCATCATGCCTGGCGTCTGCATGCCGCCGCCGGCCGTGCCCGCCAGCGTGGAGAACGTCATCCCGCAGGGCGTCATGCTCGGGTCCTCGCGGCTCACGATCATGAAGCCGTTGGCCTCGGGCACGATGACCATGATGCACTCGAAGCACCCGCAGGAGGTCATGGGCGCGTCCATGACGGAGTAGAAGGTGACGCGCTCGACGGTCTGGTTCGAGTGCGCGTAGATGAACTCGTTCGGCCCCGTGAACTCGCCCTTGACGGGGTCGATGCAGGTGCCTTTGGGTACGGGCTGGTTCGGTCCGGTCGGGTTGATCTCGAACGACGCCTTGCAGTCGAGCCAGTTGTAGGCGCCGCAGAGCCCGACCCGCTGCGGGTTGACGACGCAGACGTGGTTGGGCGCGAAGCTCTGGCAGAGCAGGCACGAGTAGAAGGTGTCGACCGACTCGTCCGTGAGCGAGGCGATGCGCTCGTTGCGCTCGGCGTAGGCCTGCCGTGCCTCAGCGAGCAGGGGCTCCATCTCGGCCTCGTCGGTCACGAGCCTGACCTGCACCTTGTCGATGATGTTGCCGAACACCTCGTGGATGCGCGCGTGCAGGAGCTTGCCGAGGTGCTCCAGGCGGAAGCCCTTGTCGAACGACGCCGTGGACACGCGGATCCAGGTGATGTCGCGCTGGCCGTTGTGCTGGATGCCTTCGGCGCCGTTCGTGAAGTAGTGGAACTGGCGCTCGACGATGGGCTCGAAGTCCTTCTGCATCTTGCGCCCTGCCACCTCGGCGACGATGCCGAGCGACATCGCCCCGCCGACCTCGACCGTGTCGAGGTCGGGCCCGACGACCGTGACGCGTCCGTCCTCGACCTCGTCGGCCGGCAACGTCCTGAGGTACTCGAAGGCGCGCGCGCGTTTGCCGCCGAACTCCATGCGCATCTGCTCCTTGCGCACGCGTTCGCCCTCGAAGGCCGAGCCGTAGGCGACGGGGATCGGCACCTTGGCGATGCGCACCTTCACGCCGCGCACGTCGATGCAGCGCTGGATGAGCTTCTCGGCGCGCTCCATGTCGTCGGCCCCGGGAATCTCGTCGAAGGGCATCGAGACGACGTGTTCGTAGGTCGTCACGCCGGTCGGCAGGATCTGGGGGATGCGCGTGTCGGCGATCGTTGGGAAGCCGAAGCTGATTGCGCCCGCGGCGGTGGCGTACTTGAGGTCGTCGACCTCGCCCAGGGCGAGCACGAACGCAAACACGCGGTACTTGTTGTACAGCATGATCTCGCGCGCCTGGCCCGGGTCCATGCCGCCGAACGTGAGGGCCGATCGCGCGGCGAAGCCGAGCGCGTACACGGCCGAGACCGTGTCGACGCCGAAGGGCACGGTGAAGGTGTCGTACCCGAGCTGGACACCCTCCTCGGCGAGCTGATGGATGATGCTGCGTCCGTTGACGTTGCCGCTGAGGAAGATGAGGATGCCGCGCGACTGCAGCTCACGGACGATCTTGACGGCGACCTCGTTCGACTTGGCGCAGCCGACGATGGCGCAGAACCCGGGCATGCGCCCGTCGACGAGCTGGATGCCCCAGGCGCGGAGCTGCACGTCGTCGATGGGCCCGTTCAAGCGCAGGACGTCGCCGTGCACGTACGTGGACGAGATGGAGACGCGCTCGTCGTCCGATGCCTTGCCGGGCAGCCTGATCGCCTGGGGCTCAAGGCCCCTGGCGAAGCGCACGCCCTCGAGCGCCTCCTCGGCGAACAGAGTGGCGACGCCGCAGTCGAGTGTCTCGCCGAGGTACGGCAGCCACATGCGCTCATTGGGTACCGGGTGCAGCAGCGCCCTGGCGCGCTCGACCACGGGGACGAGGTCGCCCAGGGTCTCGACCTTGTGGCCAGTGAAGGCGTAGACGACGGGCAGGAAGTAGGCGGTGTTCGTGAAGACTACGGGCGTGTCGGGGCCGAGCTCGCCGAGCGCAGCCTGCAGGGCCCGGTCGGCCTCCTCGACGATGCGCCGCGCGCCGCGGATGGCGCGCGTCGCGATGTAGCGCGACATCAGGCGCCCTCGGCGTCGGCGTCGGCCGACGCGATCGGGGCGCCCGCCGGCGCCGCTTCCTGGTGGATGTCAGGCGGAGCGCCGCCACTCGTGCCGTGCGCGTGCAGCGGGCCCGGGCCGTCGCCATCGTGGGGTCCGTGGCCGTGCCCGAGGCCCAGTGCGCCGTCATGAAGGTGAACCTCGGTCAGGGGGTAGACGGCCGAGCCCACCACGGTGCAGCCTGCGTCCGCTGCGGCCGCCTTCTCGGCCAGGTACGCGCGGATGGCGGCGAAGTAGGGGCTGTCCCCGCTGTCGCCGAACTGCGCCGGGTCGTAGGGCTTGAGCTTGAGGGCCTCGCGCTTGGTGTCGATGATCGAAAGCGCCCGGGCGAACATCTCGTCCCAGTCAGGGATGAACTCGAGGGCGCCGCCCACCATCCCTTCCCAGCCCTTCGTCATGAGTCTCGTGACGACGGTCGACGCCCCCACCGGGCTGCCCACGCCGAAGATGACGTGGGCGCCGGAGGCGGCGAAGTAGGTGCCGATGGCGATCGCCTTCTCGCACATCCATTCCGGGCAAAGCCCGACGGCCGGGAGGTCGTCGATGTCCTCGCCGAGGCCACCCTCGGTGGCCACCTGCGTGAGCACGGTGAGGATGCGCGAGTTGTCGACGCACGAGCCAAGGTGCAGGACCGGAGGGATGCCGATCGCCTCCATGACCTCGCGCAGGCCGGGGCCTGCGGCATCCAGGATCTCCGGGCTGAGGTAGCCCGCCTTGGCGCCGGCCGTCGCCGCGCAGCCGGTGACGACCACCATGACGTCGCGGGCGATGAACTCCCTGATGGTCGTGACGATACCCTCGTCCTGTGTGACGCGGGCGTTGTTGCAGCCGACGACGCCGGCGAGGCCGCGGATGCGGCCGGCGATCACGGCGTCGTTGAGCGGCCTGAACGAGCCGCGGTGGAAGCCGCCCTGCATGTAGTTCAGGTACTCGTGCGAGAACCCGGCGACGAGGGGCTCGTGGTAGTCGGGGATGTGGATCGGCCCGCGGTTCGAGTAGTTGTCGATCGCCAGGCGGACGATCTCACGCGCCGTCTCGGGGGCGCGGTGCTCGTCGAACTCGACGTGCACCGCGCCCGGGATCCTCGCCTTGGGCGTCTCCAGCATCAGCTTGGTGTGGAAGCGCTGCGCCAGCGGCCCGAGAGCCTGCATGATGCATTGCACGTCGACGACCATGGCCTCGACGGCGCCGGTGAGGACGGCGAGCTCCTGGTGGAGGAAGTTGCCGGCCGGCGGGATGCCGTAGCGCATGAGGATCTCGTTGCTCGTGCAGCAGATGCCGGCGAGGTTGACGCCCTGGGCCCCCTTCGCCTTCGCCTCCGCGACGATCTCGGGGTCGCGCGCGGCCTCGACGAGCATCGCCGACAGCGTCGGTTCGTGGCCGTGCACGACGACGTTGACCTGGTCGGCCTTGAGCACGCCGAGATTGACCTCCGCGGCCAGCGGCGACGGCGTGCCGAACAGGATGTCGCTGATGTCGGTGGAGAGCATCGCCCCACCCCACCCGTCGGCGAGCGAACACCGCAGCGCCGCCCTGAGGATGTTCTCCGCGTCGAGGTCGACGCCCTCGTGGGTGCGGTGGAGGACCTCGACGATCTCGCGGTCGATCGCCCGCGGCGTGAGGCCGAGCTTCTTCCACAGCGCCTGCCGCTTCGGTGTGGCGCGCCGCGTGCCGACGACCTCGCCGTGCGGCTGGCCGAACTGCGCCAGCGCGAGGTCGGCGACGTCGAGGGCGATCTCGGCGACGCCGCGGCCGCCGGTCGGGACGCCCATGTACGCGGCCACGGCCATGAGCTTCTGCTCGTCCTTGATCTGGTAGCCCTGCGCTTCGCCCAGAGCGACGGCGCGCAGCGTCAGGGCCATGTCGCGACCGTGATCGGAGTGCGCCGCGGCGCCGCCCGCCACCTGTCTCGCGAAGTGTCGCGCGGCGACGGTCGACAGGTCGGCGCCACAGAGGCCGGTCTTCTGCTCAGCGTCCTTGCCGACCAGCCGGCACGGGCCCATGCTGCAGATGCGGCAGCAGGCTCCCGACTCGCCGATGGGGCAAGGCTTCATCTCGTCCGCCCGCGTGAAGACCGTTCCGACACCGCACTCGTCGGCGTGACGGAGCATCTCGATCGCGGCCGGGTCGATACTCTTCGCTTCTCCCATGTGGGTCTCTCCCGTGCGGCTCGGGGGTGAGGACGGCGTCAGGGGGTCTCGTTGCAGGCGGCGACCGGCGTCAGGCCGGGGGCCTGCCGACCGGCGGCATCCGGCCGGCGGACTGGAGCGATCGTGCCGGGGGAGCCCGGCATCAATACTGGCGGTAGTCGCCGGACATGGTGAGGTCGCTCGGGTCGGTCCTGGTGACGCGAGGGGCAGCGGACCACTCCGGCTTGTCGGTGCGCGTCTCGCCGGCGGCGGGCTCGCCCGGCGGGTACCCGGCCGTGGTCAGGGCGGCGGCGATCGTCTCCGGGTCCGCCTGTTGCGAGTCGTAGGCGACGCGGACCGTCAGGTCGCGGGCGCTCGCCTCGATGCGGTCGATGCCGGGGAGGCCCTTCAGTGCCTCGCGCACCAGGAGGACGTGATGGTCGGCCCACATGTCCGGGACCACCGCGACGAACTCTGCCATGTGGCCTCCTCGCAAGTGCACGGCCGCCGCCGGTCCAAGGTATCGAGGTCGGGGCGGCAGCATGTCGGCAACACACCTCGATGATGCCCATTACTACTGTACTGAGTGGCGCGGCGCAAGCCAACGAATTGTGCATCATGTCACAATCGACCATTGACCATCACGCACGGAATGCTGCCGTCTCCGGTGGAGACTCTAGGTTCGGTGACCCAGAAGGGGCAGGGCGAGGTTGGCGGTTCGGCGAGGGGCCCGCTGACGCCAGCGCCTCGGCCCGGTCGAGGTTCCGTTCGACGTCGTGGTGGAGGCCCCAGTCCCGGGCGCACCTGGCGGCGAGGTAGCGCAGGCCGATCACCCCGGGCGCCTCGTCGTCGGCGATCTCGAGGTCCTTGAGGAGGGTGAGCACGTCGCGCAGGTCGAGGCCGCCGTGGAGGCGCAGGACCACGCCGCGCTCGCGCGCCTCGACGATCGCCCGTGCCTCCTCGACCATGGCGTCGCGGCTGACGGCCAGTCTGTGGTACCTGCCGGCGCAGAGGAGGCCGCCGGGCGGGCCCGCGTCGCGGGCCGGGCGTGAAGTCGCTGTCGAGCGGTGCGCCGACGAGCTCCACGGCAACGGGGTGTCGGCAAGCCGGCCACTGTCTCGCCGCCTCCCGTGCGCCCGCCGGGTGGAAGCAGTCGGCTCCGGCGGTGGACCCGGGACGCAGGTTGACCGATGGCCCGTCCCGGGTATTATGGGCATATGCCTGAATCACACGAGCGTTCAAGGAGGTGCGAGATGCCGTTTGGAGACGGAACGGGGCCGTTTGGTTCAGGACCGATGACCGGACGTGGTCTCGGCTACTGCGCCGCCTACGACGCGCCCGGCGCGTCTGTGTCTGGCGGCTGCATCACGTGGAGGCCGGGGCCATCGTCACTGGTACTACGCGACGGGGCTCACGGGATGGCAGCGCGCGGCGGGCCGGGGCTCCGGGCTGGCGTGGGGCCCGACGGCCTACGGTCCAGGCCGCGGACCGGTGGCCGCCCCGCCCACGCGCGAGCAGCGGGTCGCTGCGCTGCGGGCGCAGGCTGACGCTGCGGAGAAGGCGGCCGAGAGCCTGCGGGCCGCGGCAGCCGAGATCGAGCGTGAGAAGGACGACGAGTGACGGGGAGCCGGGCCGAGGTCGTGGGTATGACCCCCGGCCCGGCGCCGGCCGGCCGGGCGCCAGCCACGGGGCACGCGAGCATGCGATGACGGCACAGGCAGAGAGGACGAGGACCGTCGATTCTGAGCCGGCCCTGTCTCGGGCCGCCGCCTGCGGCGGTGGCGGAGGAGGATCCTGCGACTCCCGTCGCGACGGGCGGCAAGCCCACGGAGGCGGCCGGAGGCGAGGCTCGGGCTGTGGACCACGCCGTCGCGGGGAACTGGTTCCGCGCGGCTCGCGCGGGACGGGATGCGGACCTGTGCCTGCCTCGCCGGAGGCGGTACCCGGTCCGCACGTCGCCGGCCTCGGACACGGACACGACGACGAGGTGACGGCGGAGACGGTGGCCCCTGCGCGCGGGTCGGCGGCGCCCGCCGTGCGCGACGCTCTCCACAGCAGGGCCGTGACTGCCGCATCCGGCCTCCCATCGGCGGGGGCTGAGCGCGGCGCGAAGCGGATCGTGGTCATCGCGCACCCGGAACTCTGCCTCGCCTGCGGCGACTGCGCCGACGCGTGTCCCCACGACGCGATACGCATCGCCGAGACCGCGGTCGTCGTCGAGCGATACTGCCGAGGGTGCGGGCAGTGCATCCCGGTGTGCCCGCGCGGGGTCATCCAGAGGGAGGGCGAGGCGGCGGCGCACGGCCCGGGGCTGCGCGTCCGACGCGCGCGGGACGCGGGCAGGGACGGTGGCTCCTGAGGATCGCGGTCGTGAGAGGCAACGACGGCACCGGCAGGACGCAGGTCGCGGCCGGGAGAGACGACGCCCTCGGAGGAGGCGAGAGACATGGGTGTGGACGAGAGCTACGCGCGACGCCGGCGTCGCAGCGAGCGTCGCGGCCTCGGGCGCCTGGCCGGCGTCGGTCGCGGGGGCGGCGAGTGCGGTGCCGGTCGGGGTCCGGGCCGACGAGACCGGGCCGTCGACGAGTCCGGCTTGCGCGCGGCCGGCCGCCGACTGGTCGTCGTGACGCTGGCCGCGATCGCCGACGACATGCGCGATCCGGACGGCCTCGTGCGGCCCGCCATGCGGCGGTTGGCCGCGCGACTGTGCGAGAGTCGCCTGCTGCCCGCGAACAGGGCGGGTGCGGCGTATCTCCGCCTCGACCCGCCGCGGCAGGGCCTGGGGCCGACGGTGGGCGAGGACGCGGAGGCGGTCGCCTGTGCGGCACGTGACGCCGCGCTCGAAGGAGCCGACGTCGTGGACGCGGAGGCAGTCGAGCTGCCGGACGATGCGGACTCAGCCGAGGCCGCCCCGTCCGGCGTCGGTTGAGAACCGGCCTCCGGAAGGTTATAAGAGGCATATGCCCAGTTCCCACGTGATCGTCGCCGGGCGCGACGCGAGAGAGGGAGGCGGTCTTGGCGCGCCGCCCGCGTGAGCGCCTGATCCAGGCTCTCCCCCTGGCCAGCGTCTTCAAGCCGGCCGGGATCCCGGCGCGTCACCTCGAGCACGTGACGCTGGCTCTCGACGAGCTCGAGGCGTTGCGCCTGGTCGACCTCGACGGCTTGAGCCACGAGCAGGCCGCGGACAGCATGGGCGTGTCGCGCCAGACCGTCGGCCGGATCCTCGAGGCCGGGCGCCGCAAGGTCGCCGACGCGCTGCTGAACGGCAAGGCGGTCGAGATCGACGGGGGACCGTTCCGTTACGCCGGGCGGCACGGCGTCTGCCGTGCCTGCGGCCACCGCTGGGCGCTGGATGCGGCGGCCGAGCCGGCGGCCTGCCCGGCGTGCGGGGGCGCCGACCTCCTCGTGTGTCCCGACGCGGGTCCTCCGTGCGACCGCCCCGGTCGGGGCAGGCGCCGCGGCGGGCGTGGCGGGCGCCGCGGCGGGCGGATGTGAACGAGCACCTGCATCGATCGGCGAAGGGAGAACGATGAGTCCTGACAGCACCACCACGCGGCGTGTCGCCGTCCCCTCGGAGCATCCCGGCGGTCTCGAGGCCCGGCGCTCGGGTCACTTCGGGCGCTGCGATTGCTTCACCGTGGTCGACGTCGTTGACGGCGCGATCGGCGAGGTCGAGGTCATCGCCAACCCGCCGCACGTCGACGGCGGCTGCATGGCGCCGGTCCTGTTGCTCGGGGAGAACCAGGTCGACGCCATCGTGGTCGACGGCATCGGCGGCCGGCCGCTGCAGGGCTTCATGCAGGTCGGCATCGCGGTGCACGCGGGGACGGGCGAAGCCGTCAGGGATGCGGTCCGCGCCTACGCCGCGGGAGAGCTGCCGCTCGTCGGTCCCGACCGCGTCTGTCGGCACTGACCGCCGGCGCGGCCGGGCGCCGTGGCGGCGGCGTGCTCCCGCACCGGCGGGCACGAGGCGTCACGCGCCGAGGACCGTCCCGGAGGGCTCACCCTGTTCCTCGACCTCGCGGTGCCACGGCAGCCGCTCGCCGACGCGCGCCCGCAGCCTCCACCGTCGTGACTTGGGCGCGTCCGCGGACAACCCGAAGCGCGCCGCCAGCGCCTCGGCCCGGTCGAGGTTCCGTTCGACGTCGTGGTGGAGGCCCCAGTCCCGGGCGCACCTGGCGGCGAGGTAGCGCAGGCCGATCACCCCGGGCGCCTCGTCGTCGGCGATCTCGAGGTCCTTGAGGAGGGTGAGCACGTCGCGCAGGTCCTTCTCGTCCTGACGGTGGATCTGCAGCTTGGTCAGGAGCTGGTCGCTGACAGGCACCGTGTAGGCGTCGAGTTGCAGCCGGTCCCTGAGGCGGAGCTCGTGGTCCATCCTCACGCCGTCGAGGAAGACGTCGACGTGGTCGTCCGGGTGGACGACGCGGCCGTCGGCCCCGCCGTGGGCGCACGGGCGCGTGAACTGGAGCTGGTGCCCGCCGGTGGCCTGCGAGACGTGCGGTCTCTCCGCGTAGCCCCGGTCGCGGAAGAAGCGGCGGATCGCGGCGCGCTGCGCCTTGAGGCCGATCAGGTCGACGTCGCCGTAGTCGCGGTCGCAGAAGGCCACGACCTCGCACCAGGCGCGCACGCCGAGGCCGCCGTGGAGGCGCAGCACGACGCCGCGCTCGCGCGCCGCGTCGACGATCGCCCGCGCCTCCTCGACCATGGCGTCGCGGGTGTCGCGGGTCCCGGTCGCCGTCGTGCCCGTCGTGCCCATGAGGGCGTCTTGCCCCGTGAGACCCGCGCGAAACAGGCCTTCACAAGTCTTCTTTTTCGCAAGTTGATTCTGGGGCCCGCTCGCGTCAGGCTGTGCACGCAGGGTGTGCGCGGACGACGAGGTGCCTCATGAGCGAGACGAGCGGCGGCGCGAGCGGGCGCCGCGGACCCATCCATGCCCCCCGCGGCGCGGCGATCAGCTGCCGCGGCTGGCAGCAGGAGGCGGCGCTGCGCATGCTCATGAACAACCTCGACCCGGAGGTCGCCGAGCGGCCCGAGGATCTCGTCGTCTACGGCGGCGCCGGCAAGGCGGCGCGCGACTGGGCGTGTTACGACGCCATCGTCGCCACTCTGCGCCGCCTGAAGGACGACGAGACGCTGCTCGTGCAGTCGGGCAAGCCGGTGGGCGTCTTCCGCACCCACGACTTCGCCCCGCGCGTGCTCATCGCCAACGCCAACCTGGTGCCCGACTGGGCCACCTGGGACGAGTTCCGCCGCCTCGACGCCCTCGGCCTGACGATGTACGGACAGATGACGGCGGGGTCGTGGATCTACATCGGCACGCAGGGCATCCTGCAGGGGACGTACGAGACCTTCGCCGCCGCGGCCGCGAAGCGCTTCGGCGGCACGCTCAAGGGCACGCTGACCCTCACCGCCGGCCTGGGCGGCATGGGCGGCGCCCAGCCGCTCGCGGTGACCATGAACGAGGGCGTCGCCCTGTGCGTGGAGGTCGACCCCGAGCGCATCCGGCGCCGCCTCGACCACGCCTACCTCGACAGGTCGACCGAGTCGCTCGACGAGGCGCTCGCCTGGGCCGACGAGGCGCGCGCCGCCGGCCGGCCGCTCAGCATCGGCCTCTGCGCCAACGCCGCCGACGTCTATCCGGAGCTCGTGCGGCGCGGCGTCACCCCCGACCTCGTCACCGACCAGACCTCGGCGCACGACACCCTGAACGGCTACGTGCCGAACGGCATGAGCCTCGCCGAGGCGCTCGAGCTGCGGCGCACCGACCCCGGCGAGTACGTGCGCCGCGCCTGCGCCAGCATCGTCGTCCACGTGCAGGCGATGGTCGCCCTCCAGAAGGCCGGTGCCGAGGTCTTCGACTACGGCAACAACATCCGCGGCGTGGCCAGGGACCAGGGTTACGCCGATGCCTTCGCCTTTCCCGGCTTCGTGCCCGCCTACATCCGGCCCCTGTTCTGCGAAGGCAAGGGCCCCTTCCGCTGGGCGGCGCTCTCCGGCGACCCCGCCGACATCGCGCGCACCGACCGCGCCGTGCTCGAGACCTTCCCCGAGAACGAGCCCCTGGCGCGGTGGATCCGCATGGCCGGCGAGAAGGTGCACTTCCAGGGCCTGCCGTCGCGCATCTGCTGGCTCGGGTACGGCGAGCGGGCGCGCATGGGCCTGACCTTCAACGAGCTCGTGCGCGCAGGCGAGGTCGCCGCGCCCATCGTCATCGGTCGCGACCACCTCGACTCCGGCTCCGTCGCCTCGCCGTACCGCGAGACCGAGGCCATGATGGACGGCTCGGACGCGATCGCCGACTGGCCGCTCCTCAACGCCATGCTCAACGTAGCCGCCGGGGCCAGCTGGGTCAGCTTTCACCACGGCGGCGGCGTCGGCATCGGCAAGAGCCTGCACGCCGGCATGGTCGTGGTCGCCGACGGCACCGACATGATGACCGAGCGGCTCGAGCGCGTCCTGACGTGCGACCCGGGGACGGGGGTCATGCGTCACGCCGACGCGGGATACCCCGAGGCCATCCGGGCGGCGAAGCGCGGCGGTCTCGACCTTCCCATGGTGACGGAGGCGTGACCTCCGGCGTGACGGAGACGATGCCCGTGACGGACACGACGCCGCCGACGGACACGACGCCGGTGAGGGAGAGAATGACGGTGACGATGGCGACGATGGTGACGATGGCGACGACGGTGACGATGGCGCGACGGGCGCCGGTCGCGCGTCGGGCGCTGGTCGCCTGCCGGGAGGGGGTGAGCGGCGGCCGATGAAGCGCATCCCCCTGGGCGACGTCGATGCCACGGCGGCGGCCCTGCACGCGAGCGCCGAGGTGGCGGACGAGCTGCGCCGCGCGGTCGCCGACATCGTCGCCGAGGTGCGGCGCCGCGGCGACGCCGCGCTGCTCGAGCTCACGCGCCGCTTCGACGGCGTCGAGCTGGGCGGCGACGGCGTGGGGCCC
>FWPV01003550.1_pt1 | contig 17505 bp, 19 predicted proteins | sample 2228371 | NCBI WGS metagenome assembly FWPV01 (sample SAMEA103939776, study PRJEB20133) | metagenome | reverse complement strand
TATCGTTCCTCCCAACCCAGTGACAGTAATCTGGAATGCGAGAGGGACGCCCTGTGCGCGGAATCTGGTGAGCACATCGATGAGGATCGTATTTTCTATGAGGCGCTTTGGCGAGTGAGTCCAAAGGTGGACACCGATGATCGGTACTGTCTTGGAAACCAGGTGCTCCTGCAGCTTCTTGAGGTACAGGGTTTCGGCTAGCTCGCTTATATCGGACATCCTCGGTCCGTCGATAAGGACTGGTTGCATGACGTGGCTGAAAAAGGGCTCTATGGAAGAACTACGAGGGGACTTTTATCTGCTGGTAGAACGATTCGATTTCCTGTTCTACGCGCTCAGGCTGCCACGCTAGTTTGGCAGACAACAGCTCGGCGCAGGTCCGGACACACTCGATCCCAGGGTCTCCGAGCGTCCCCAGGCCCGTGCGTCTCAACAAGAAATCGCTCAGCGTCATACACATCTCTTGTCCCACTGCGTAAGATATCTGTACTTGGATGTCCTCATTGGCGTCGCAGAGGCGTTTTCTTCCTTGCGGGTCTCGGTCCAGCATCTTGATCACGAGGGTATAGGCGCTCCCGTAGGTTCGTATGAGGTGTTCAATACAGGCTGGCCCCAAGTGGAAAGGATCGCGCGCGCTCTCTGCCTTTATGTATGTTGAAATCTCCTCCGTAGTCCCTCCATGCAATGGGACCCGATCGGTAGATGTTGGAACGTAACGCCGTCCTAGTTTTTTCAGGACCAAAGTGACCACCTTGTCGGCAAGGCTGCGGCTTGTTGTGTACTTTCCGCCGATCACAGTTACAAAGCCTCTTATGCCTTCGTCTTCTTCGTGATCGTATATTTCATATTTGCGGGAGGCCTCATAAAGGGTTTCTACGTCTTGGTCTACTATGGGCCTCAAGCCAGCATAGCAATACCGAACACGTTTTGGAGTAAGCTGTGCATGGGGGTAGACGTGGTTGATCTCTGTCAGAAAGTCATTGAGATCTTTGGAAGTAACGGCTACCTGATCAGGATCGCCTTCGAATTCCGTATCAGTGGTCCCTGTGAGCGAATAGCCTCTCCAGGGGATGATGAAAAAATGTCGTCCACCAGCAGTTTGAAATACGATGGCATAGGTCTTGGTCAGCGCCTCAGTTATGATATGGATCCCCTTGGATCGCCTGACCCTTCTCTCCTGAACCCCCTTGCAGAGGCCAAGGAGACGGTCTGCCCAAGGGCCAGCAGCATTGACCGTGATAGCTGCGTGTAGGGTGTATTCCTTTTGATCGAACACATCTCTGACACGTACTCCTACGATCCTTCCCTGTGATTTGATAAGATCTAGGACCTCGGTGTAGTTGGCCACAGCTGCACCACCAGAGGCTGCAGAAAGGATCACATCCAGGCAAAATCGTTCTGGGTTGAGGTTTTGACAGTCGTAGTACAGATATCCGCCAGTGAGTCCATCGGGATTGAGTCCTGGCTCCTTTTCCAATACTTCTCTGGCTGAGAACGACCGGTGAGAAGGGAGCTGCTTCTCCTTTGCGAGTCCAAAGGACTTATCAAATGAAAGGATGTCATAGAGGACCATTGCTGCCTTGATAAGAGGTCGCCTGTTCGTTCCCCTGCGATAGGTGGGTAGTAAGAATGGGAGAGGATATACGTGGTGAGGGGCAATTCTCTCGAGGATACGTCGTTCTCTCAGTGACTCCCGCACCAGACGAAATTCAAGATTCTTGAGATACCTGAGTCCACCGTGTATGAGTTTGGAAGTGGCTGCTGTGGTAGCGGACCCAAAATCAGCTTTTTCAACGAGAGCGACCTTTAGGCCTCGCATCACGGCATCACGGGCGACGCAGGCCCCTGTAATGCCTCCGCCAATGACGAGCAGATCGAAGGATTCTCGCGTCATGTGATGTAGATCTCTTTTCATCGTGGCTCCACTCCAGCTTGTGGCCTGTGCGGATAGCTTCAACCGCTTCTTGACAGCCGCACAGGTTCTGTTTTGTGGGTCTCACAGACCCTTACCACGCTACCGTAGGCTCGCCGAGAACGACCGCTGCGTACGGGTTTACGTCTCGAGACAATCCTGGACAGTTTTCAGGAAGGAATCCAGTTGGAACGGCTTTTGAATAACTTTACACTCCGGGTGTTCTCGACGCTCGTGTTTGAGTATAATTTCTGTCTCTGCCTCGTCGGTCCATGCGCTAAGGTAGATCACCTTTATTCGGGGTGAAAGCGTGCGGATCTTGGATACCAGTGAAATACCGCTATCAGAGGGCATCATAATATCACTAATGACGAGATCAGGGCAGTATTGACGAGTGAGTTCCAGGGCATTTTCAGCGTCCTCGGCACAATGTACTATATAGTCATGGCTCTCGAGAAACGTCTTGAGGAGGACGCGTATGGCATATTCGTCGTCTATGACCAGTATCGTGGGCTGTTTATCTTTGCGACCAGCTGACATACCTGCTCACATGGGGTAGTACCTATGGACACGAAGAGTCTCTGTACCCTACAAAAAAATCCCGCTCTGTGTCAAATTGTATCTTACCGTGCCACCCAAGGACAACTGAGCAAGAAGGACCACTCATGAAGAGATCAAAGGAAGCATACACACATAAAACCCTAAAGGAACAGGACAGGGGCGTACCACATAAGGTTCCAGGGCTTGCCGAACGACAGAAGATACTACTGGAGCTATGGAGGCAGGGCGAGATTACTGCACAGGAATACGAACAACGGAAGATGCGTGTAAAGGCTGCAGAAGCACTTTGCAAGAAACTTGTCGATGTGTATGGGCATGCTGACTCCACCTCTGAGGACAGAGACAGGCAGCTTGTCAGAGAAGAACTTCTCAGTACAGATCCTGATCTCAGGTACAGCATACTAGTGGATGCTACGGCTATGTATCCTGATATAGCGATGGAGCTTTTGGAAGGTTGTTTTGGCGCTGATGAAGACATTGACAAAGACCTTGTTGGAGTCCTAGGGCAGCACACAAGTTCTCAGGCCGCAGAGAAGCTTATCCAATGGCTTACACGGACACAAAGCAAGACACTCAGGAAATATATAAAAAAGACCCTTCACAGCCTGCGGAGCAAAGGTGTTCCAATTCCTCCACTAGAAGAGCTAGAAGATCGTCGGCCCGTATGGACCCCTGCTCCAGCTCCCAAGTCGTATGGTCTTGTAAGTATATTCGACCGTGCAGGACGGCGGTTCGTATGGTTATTACGGCCTGGACGTCCGAAAGGATACTTCGTAGTTACGGGCGTGACTCATGACCATGAGGGGCTGCTGGTCCTTGAGTGTTACCAGGTAAGTAGCAAGAAGGCCCTCTCGTACCGAGAAGAAATCAAAAGCACACGAGATGTTCCTGTTGTAGATATCGATGCGGCCTACTGCGCTTTTCTTCTCAAAGAGGCTTACGAGAAGATTTCAAATAAGGAAAAGAATCCGGCTGCAGAGATGTATGAGCTGTTAAGAGACCTCATCGAGGAAATGGTCCCCAACGGCAGGCCGGATACGCCAATTTACACGGTAGTTTCTCCTGAAGCGGATGGTGCAGAGGACAGCTTGGGTGAAACGAAGCATCTTCTTCGGCATGACTTTATTCGAGGGTGGACGCTCAGCAATGATGAGGTTGCTCGATACGCAGAGCAGCTCCAGGAGATCCAGGAGAGCCCAATCATAACGAGTCAGCACCTGAAAAAGGAGCGCATGGAGTCCTGCTACCTGCAGGCAGCCCGAGAGATCTTTTCGGCTGGACCTGTGCGCGCCGTATGGAAGCGGAGGCTGGAAGAGATGGCATGGATTTTTTATCAGACCGGATCGGTCCGCGAGGCCCACCTGGCGGTGCGGATCGCCCGGCATCTGTCAGATCCATCCGCAGATCCTGCCAGGTTGCCTTTTCTTTTTGAGCTAGTAAAGGCAAGCATCGACGAACAGCTCGCGCTCAAAAAAAAGAAGGAGGCAGAAGAGCCTTCCTTGATTGTGAAGCCGCGGTAGTCGTATGAACGATCACCGGTCTTAAAACGCGTCTCTGGTGACCCCTTTGTCGAATAAGGCCACGGATGTCGAGCCGATAGCTGCTCATTGGCTCACGACGGAAGGGGGTATCAGGTCGTTTCACTGCCCTGGGTACGTGTGAGGTTTCGTAGTTTTCTCTGAGCTCGCTTTAGACGTTTCCTAAGACGTCGTATGTGTACGAGCTGATCCTTGCTGTCGGTGGTCGTATGTTCCTTGAGCATTTTCTTGAGCTTGGCGATCCGATGTTCAAGTGCTTCTGGAGTAGTCATATGGTGCCTCACGCTGTGCTTCAACGAGGGTGAATTCCTGTTATCTCCCGCTAGGAGTGGGGGTAGTGTCCGATGGTTCCGGAGAGGTACTGCTTAGCTGCAAAATCTTTTCACGGATATAGGGATGTATGTAAATACCTTCGAGATTGCATTTTCTTAGCTCTCTGGCAAGGATGTTGATCCTTTCCCTGGTGGGCCGTTTTCGGTCTATGAACAGATGGTTGGCACCACGCAACGTGCACCCGCCATCTTGCACAATAAACTCGAAGGCCTTCATTTCTTCGTAGTGCACATGAAGAGCGACTCTTTCTGCAATCTGCTCCAGTTCCTGGAGTATCTCATCAGGCTTCATTGTTCATGCCCTATCGCAATGCTCCCCTGTGTCCGGATGTAGGTCACAAGGTCACTTACACCAGTACTCACGAGAAAGGCTTGGGGCGGCATCATGGTCTACACGTGCTCCCCGAAAGAAAAAGCTCTAGTGAAAACACAGCCAAAAGTCAAGGTTCTGCTAAAAGGTCACTGATTGACACCTTTATGGCGAGGGCCCTGTCTATCTGTGTACTGTATCGTCTCTTGATTTGGGATCCTCTTGAGGCGAGAATACTAGTATAAGTGCGATTACAGGGGACAAAGGAAATAAGACTTCGTTTGCGTATGCACACCAGAATGAAACGGCATCTTCCAGAACGACAAGAAGTTGATCATGCCATGGAGGAGATCGAGCGCCTCTATGCGCGAATGTTCACGGTCTCTAAAGGACCAAAAGGGAGGTTCTGGAATATTCAACCTGAGATCAAATCAAGGCTTCACAAACGATTACTCCAAGAGATAGAAGCACTGAGAGAGGCTCAGAGAACTGCTCCGGTCGGATGTCGTCAATACTGGGAAATCGATCGAAAAATCCGAAGACGGCTGCTCAAAGAAATCCAGATTATTATCGATGCTTATGTGATAGCCAAGGAAGAAAATAGGGTCAGGGAATGGGAGGTGATGTACGGTGATATCGAACACTACAAACGAGAGTTCTTTTACTTTCGTATGGACCCTGACTATGAGAGCCTCCACAAGATCTTAGATGATTACAGGTTCGTAGAGGAGCGGTAGCAGGCGCCATCCTGTTTTCGGAAGGAGCAACAACTAAAGGCATGCAGAACGATACGACGAATGGAGAACAGTCATTGAAGCAGCCTGCGACATGTATACCACTCAGGCGCGAGATGCTCGTTGACCCAATCGAGGTCAATGTTGAAGATGAGACCCTTGATTGGGAAAAAGCAAAGTGTATCGCTGACGAAAAGGCCCGCGAGGTTGCCCGCGATGTGATGCTGGTATCCTGGTTCGATAGATCCCGAGGCACCTTTTTCCCACCTGTGGAATGTGGGGGCAAAGAAAAGCCAGCGTGGCTGGTGTACGCAGAAACAAGAGGTGCCCGCATTGTCATTGACATCAACCGAGAAGCCTTTGTCTTTGTCTATTTCGGCGAGCCATTATGAACATAACGATACGTGGTGAAGCGCGTACCGTGTCTCCCTTGCAGTTGTAGGCAGATGTTTTTCTACCTCTTAAGGAACCATCCTTCGTGACCGCTCGCCACTGGCTGGTACCTTGCGTGATCCATAAGGGATAAGGCTGCCTCCACGACAGCAGTTGGGGTGATCCCAGTAAGACAAACCCTCTGGAAACACGTCTTTGACGCAGTCGTGGAGCACGGTCGACAGGGGACGTCCAGTGCCATGATGTGTACCCGCTGTCCCCGAGGGGCCCATCGTATGGTCGATGTCGGCCCGAAGATAGCAAGCGTGGGCGTACCAGTCGAGGCAGCCAGGTGCGTTGGGCCAGAGTCATTGCCCAGGTAGAGTGAGGACGCCTCAAGGAGCGAGGCCAAGGTCGTAATAGGGGGTTCCTGGACAACGAATGCTGAAGGCATGGCATCCGTGATTGTAGCAGTGGTGATCTGGTTGTTTTCTGCAGGGCCCACTACAAAGACAACTTCGCTACCGGACTGCTGGGTAAGTGTTCGAGCGGCAGTGATAAAGTTTTCAAGGGGCCAGTTCTTTGCTTGGAGGCCGCTGCCTGGATGTATGCAGATGATGCCCTTAGGATGTGTGGCTGCGACAGAGGGCACGATGGTGTGTAACGTCGTGGGTCGCCTCGAGGGAAGAATACGATAGCAGGCCCTTTCTACGTTCATACCCATAGACTTCACGGTTGAAAGGTAATAGTCGGAGATGTGGCCGGGGAAGCGGGCGTGGTCTCTAAAGGGGAACACAAACGCCAAAGGTCCTGGAAGGGCCTTTAAATTGCGATCCAGTAGGCCTTCCTCGTCGCCCAACCAGGATACAATGAGATCGAATCCCTTGAGGAAGCGTGCAAAAGGTTCGTCCGCGCCTATACCTGTGGATCTGAACAGCAGATACAGAGGCACATCGTCGATGGAAAGGCCTCTATCGATATAGCCCCGCTCCTCTAGCAAGGGAAGCCACGAGGAGATGCCAATCATCTCGATATGGGCATCGCCATACGTCTGGCGGAGCACGTGGAGTGCCGGCAGGAGTGCCACAAGATCACCAAGGCCGCCTCCAGATATGAGACATATCCGTCGTATCCTCTTATGCTGAATCACAGAGGACCTTTCGCACATCGTGTATGGTTTCGAGGATGAGATCAGCGTCTTTCAGATAGGAACGGGGTAATGAGGTGGTCAAGGCGATACAGTACAAGCCAGCGGCCTTGGCAGAACGAATACCATACGGCGCATTTTCAATAACTACCGCCTCGTGTGCCTGGACACCAAGATGGGCCAGGGCCATCAGATAAGGCTCAGGATCTGGTTTCCCCCGTGATACCATGTCTCCTGAGACGATTGCGTCAAAGAGGGAAAGCAACGAAGCTGGCACGTTACTTCGAAGTTCCGTGCCCGAGGTCCCTGTGACCAAGGCAAGCTTTTTTCCACGATTATGGATGGTCTCTATGCATTCCTTAGCTCCGGTGAAAAGGCGTGGAGAGGCAATGGCCCTGAAGATGCGTTCCTTTTCTGAGAGGAGGTGTTTGATCGCTTCATCTGACAAGTATTTGCCATGGCTAGAAAGAATGGCCCGCAGGGTCACCTCTCCCTTTTCTCCTTCCCTGACAAATATCTCGTTCTTGGTCACAGAGATGCCGCAGGTAGCAAAGATGTGTTTCCATGCCTCGTAGTGATAAGGCATACTGTCCGTAATAACCCCGTCCATATCAAATAGCACTGCCTTGTAGGAGCTACGTGGACTTTCGTTATCCATATGGTGCATCCTGTCGCTTCTGGTGCCACCTCGGCTGGTGGAGTACACTGCTCGAACACCCGTTTCACACGAGTGACTGCGAGATAATTATAGCCCCGGCCATGAGGGTGATAAACAGGCACCAGATACTTGACGAAACCTCTGTATATGTTGGCAGCCGTACTAATTACCTTCGAGACCCGTTTATGTCCTAAGGTGCGAATTGATCTTGGCTGAAACGTCTCTGTGGTGCAACTCGGCGATGACGGTACGCGATGTGGGGCCTTGACCGTGAGGACAAAAATGTGGCTTAAGGGTAGAAACAGCCCTTGCTCGGGTTATGAGAAAGGCTCAGTACGGAGCGGGCGTTCTGTGTAGGGGCGCACAGGGAGACGGAGATCGTACGTATGGAAAAAGTGTGGTTCAGCAATTCCTTAGGACAGAACTTGGCAGGATGTGTCCATATACCTTCTGAGCGTGCGACTATGGGTCCTACTGTTATCCTGTGTCACGGGATGATGTCCTCCAAGGACGGGAGAAAACAGATTGCGTTGGCTGAAGAACTCTGTGCCCTTGGATGTTCGGTCCTTCGATTTGATTTTTCCTTTTGCGGCGAATCAGAGGGTCGGTTTGAAGAAATTACCTTCAGCCAGGAAGTCGACGATCTTGCAAATGCAGTTGCTTGGGCGAGAGCACGGGGTGCCTCGCCTATTGGACTGGTCGGCTCCAGCATGGGAGGCGCAGTCGCCGTCTTGTACACTCAGAAGGATCCACACATAAGGGCCCTGGTAACTATTGCCGCAGTTGCGCACCCGTCTCTAATCGCTGAGGAGATGGAGTCACTGCAAGCGAACGTGAAACGCTGGAAAGAAGAAGGATATCAGCTCGGGGCCGAGGGAACGATAGGGCCTGCTTTCTTTGAAGAGATTGTGTGGCTCGATGTACTTGGGGCTGCGGCACAGATAGCGGTGCCGTGGCTGATCATACACGGGTCTGCTGATGAAGTGGTGCCGGCCGAGGATGCCCGCGATTTATTCGTGCGCGCCCAAGGTCGTAAGGAGCTCAAACTCATTTCTGGGGCAGATCACCGGTTTACACGACAGGATCATCTTGAGGAGGTGATCGGAGATGTCAAAGGGTGGTTTGCAAGGTACCTCCTCGGTCACAACTGACGTGAGGTGCCCTGGACCAACTGTGGCTGTAAAGACCAATCCCCAAGATATGTACCGGGGGATAAGCCTTATTAGCGATCCGATTCACGGGTATATCCAATACACGAGCCATCCAGATGACTCGTGTCGAGAGGTTACCGAGAAAGACATACTGGACAATCCTTGGGTCCAGAGGCTTCGCAGGATTCATCAAGTGCAGAGTGCGTTCTGGGTGTACCCTGCAGCGGAACACAGTAGATTTCAGCACTCTTTGGGGGTGATGGCGCTCGCTGGAAGGTTTGGTATACATCTTTATCCTACCTTGCAGCAGTGCTTTGGTCCAGTCCCTTCTCAGGCCTTTATCGAAGAACTTCTGAGGCTCACTGGCCTGCTCCACGACGTAGGTCATGGGCCATTTAGTCATTTCTTCGACATGAATTATCTTGATCGCTTCAATATCACGCATGAAGATATTGGACAGGCGATTGTACGCACTAAGCTGGGAACATTGATATCGGGCATTCGGAGGAGTCCTTCTGGGGTGATTGACCCCTTTTATGTGGCCTACCTGATAAAGCGGCCTCATGGACAAGAGCATGCCCGGGTGCCTGAATGGCTTCGGGCGCTTGCACCGGTGTTTTCTGGTATCTATACCGCGGATAACCTCGATTATGTGCTCAGGGATTCTTACATGGCAGGGGTTTCCGCAGACCTCGTGGATATCGATCGCCTTCTGTACTATTCCTTTTTCTCGCATAAGGGTATGACGTTGCATCAGTCTGGGGTCCCGGCACTAATCCGTTTTCTCAATGCACGACTCTATCTCTATATGAACATGTACTATCACCGTACCACGAGAGCTATCGATCTCCACCTTAAGGAGATCTTCAGCGACACGTTGGAAAAGGTGTTCCCTTACAATCCGCTCGAGCACCTCGACGAATATTTGCGACTTACCGAATGGTACCTTCTCGAAGAGGTCAATCGCTGGATACACGACATGACCGATTCACACAAGCAGCGATTGGGACGGAAATGGCAACGGGTGCTCCTACGTCAGCCTCGATGGAAACGGGCGTATGAGTATACCTTTTCGCTATCAGATTATGACGACACACACATCTTTGGCCTTATTCAAGATCCACAGATACTGGAGCAAAGGCTGCGAAGCGAGCTTCCGAAAAAACTCAAGGGCATGAAGCTACGAGTAGATCTGGCAAACCTTGACCCCCGTCCGATAAACCCTTTGGCAATGGGGGATGCTCAGATCTACATCTACAACGAGTCTAGCGGCAGTATCGAGGCAGGGATTTTAAAGGAGCTTTTTCGGTTTATACCTGCCCGCGTCATTCAGTGCCGCATATTTACACTCACTCATGACTATGATAGGGAGATTTCCGAGGCCTTTGGGAGGGTCTTTGGCCTTAACAAGAAACCCCACTTGGAGACCAACATCTAATTTGTAATGCATTGTTGTCGCACTATGGCACCTTTCTTACCTACGTGAGGTGCTGTGACCCAACCCCTTACGACAAATCCGAGAGGCACCCATGAAACTATCTGAACACCTCTATGCATATATTTGGACAGATATCAGGGCGAATAATTGCAATACCTATGTTGTTCGTTCTACGAGTACGATGCTTGTAGATCCAGGACATCGGGCCTTCCTTCCCAGGCTTTTTCAGTTAATGAAGAGGGATGGACTGGATCCCCGGCAGGTCAGCCTGGTGGTGCTTACCCACTGTCATCCGGACCACTTCGAAGGCGCAGAGGAATTTGCACGGTTTGGTGCACACATTGCTATGAGCCGGCAGGAGACCGAATTCTTTAAGGAGATTGGCCCCTATTTTGCCAGGATGATGGGGCTTAACCTGCCAGAACTCGAGGTTGACCTCTACCTTGAAGAAGGAGATCTCGAGATCGGGACTCAGCACTTTGATGTGATTCATACTCCGGGCCATTCTCCTGGGGAAATGAGTTTGTTCTGGCGAGAAACAGGTGCACTTTTTTCAGGAGATGTGATCTTTCCTCAAGGTGTCGGACGGACAGATTTTCCTGGTGGTGATGGTGCGCTACTCAAAGCCAGCATTGGGCGACTACGCACCTGCCGCCCTACGATGTTGCTCGCAGGCCATGGCGAGATCCTTTCAGGCCGAAAGGATGTGGAGAGGAACTTCGATTACATCGAGCGGGCTTATTTCGATTATCTGTGATGTTCCTTCAGGCGCACAAGCAGTTGTTCTCTGAACGATTCGATCAATTGTGCTGAGGCCGCCTGCCAAAAGGAGGTTTTCTCTACAACAGGTATGATCGCCGATCCCCGGATCCCCTTTGACGCAAGCTCGTCGTAACAACGTGTTTGGGCTTCATTTCTCAGTTCGGACTGGCGCTTCACTACAGCTGCTTTGAGGCTGCACACAAGGTCCTGGAAGGCCTCAGGCGATATGTTCCCATGAACCGCCTGCAGTGCTTCGAGGAGTCGCGGTGTTTCCTCGAACGGCGAATATTCCTGAACGAGAAGGCGCATGCATAGCTGCCGTGCCTCTTCTCGATCAGGGGAAGCAATCCCCTCGATTTCCTTAAGGAGGACACTTGTCTGTTCGCGTTCGTTATGAATGAAACGGTACGTGAAAAGCCGTACGGAATCTTCTAACTCTTTTCGCTTGAGTGCTTTTTTCTCTTCGTCATTGAGTGTCATATGTTTTGTTTTTTCCATGATAAGATCGATGGTGCTCTTGATCTGGGTCATGACAGGTACCTTCTCGTTGCACGAATGCATTGGTTGTGTCAGGGATTGGGAGCTTGTGGCGGCAGCTCTAGGATCCCTTGACCTGATTAGGTCTTCCTCAAAATACTGCTATGGGCAAGGGCCGTACTTCATGGACTGGTTCAGTGAAGTAAGATACTATACCACTTAAGATGCTGCTATCTCAAATCGCGCACCAGGCTGGATGACGCAGTAGGCAAGATTCGCTGCTATGTAACTTTTCTCCAGAGCCTACGATAGTATGAGACTTACTGTTTTGGGTTCAGGGACCCTTATCCCTGATGCACACAGGGGCTCTCCAGGGCTTGCCCTAGAGGCTGAAGGTTTATTGTGCTTTATGGACCTTGGTTCTGGAACGCTTTACAGGGCTCGACAGGCGGGTATTGACATAGAGCAGCTCGACTGCATACTTCTTACGCACCTACATCCTGACCATACAGGTGATCTTGTTCCTCTCCTTTTTGCATTCCATACCGGACCAATGGCGAGGAGGTCAAAACTCGTAATTGCAGGTCCGTGTGGAACCGCTGATTTTTTTGACCGACTCACTCATGCGTACGGTGACTGGATCGCGGCGACGGGCTACGAGCGGCAACTAAGAGAAATGGACCGAGACCAATGGGTGTATGGAAACATGTGTATTACGTGTGCGCCGGTTGCACACGGTACTCGGAGTGTGGGCTACCGGGTCGAGGATCAGCGTGGACGAGCCATTGTCTATTCTGGTGATACCGAATATTGCACCTCTCTAGTGGAGCTCGCTTCAGATGCCGATCTTGTGATCTTGGAATGTTCCTTTCCCGACGGCCAAGCTATGCCAGGGCATTTGACCCCTTCGCTTGCCGGCCAAATCGCTCGAGAAAGCAGGGCAAAGCGCTTGGTGCTGACGCATTTTTATCCGGCATGCGAGGGATACGATATAAGGGCTCAATGTGCTAGGGAATATTCAGGAGAGATCCTGGTGGCAGAGGATTTCATGACCTTGTGCGTGTAAGATCACTTCAGTACATGAGTTTGTTCATCAGTATATGAGTTTGTTTAGGGGATATTCGATAATACCTGATGCCCCATGTTTTTTTAGTTCGGGGATAAGATCACGCACCTTCCGCTCGTCGATCACCACTTCAACACTGTACCACCCTTTTGCAGTGAGCGTCGAAATCGTTGGTGTGTGGAGGGCTGGTAGGAGTTCGAGTATGTTTTTGAGTGTTTTTTCTGGAACGTTCATCTTGAGCCCGACCTTTTGCTCGGCCTCAATTGCCGACTGAAGAAGCAGGGCGAGGTTCTGTATTTTCTCCTTTTTCCAAGGCTGCTTCCAAGCGTTGTGATTCGCAATAAGTACCGTTGTCGATTCCAAGAGCACCTCTACGATGCGTAGCTTGTTTGCCCTCAGTGAATTGCCTGTTTCAGTAAGTTCGACGATTGCATCCGCCAAATCAGGAGGTTTCACCTCTGTTGCGCCCCATGAAAATTCCACGGTAGCTTTGATATGTTTCCTCTTGAGATACCTTCTTGTGAAATTGACGAGTTCTGTTGCGATCCGTTTGCCCTGCACATCTTCCACTGTCCTGATCCGCGATGACTCAGGTACGGCTAGAACCCATCGTACAGGTCTGAGCCCTGCCTTTGCATAAAGAAGAGAGGCAACCTCTATTACGCGCGCTCCTTGCTCCAGTATCCAATCTTTTCCTGTCAACCCTGCATCCAGCAGGCCATCCTGGACATAACGAGGTACCTCCTGAGCCCGTATCAGTAGGCAGCGTATCTGTGGGTCATCTATGTCAGGATAGTAGGTCCGCTCACCAACGGTAATGGTGAAACCGGCTTTCTTAAAAAGGTAAAAGGTGGCATCTTGAAGACTTCCTTTGGGCAATCCGAGCGTAATGTACTCTTGTTTCATCGAACAGTCCTGTTTAGGATACCATTTGGGTTCCAATGGCAGCGTAGCACGTCCCTTTTGGGTCGGCCCCCAGGTTATGAGTCCATTCTATGCACTGCTGCTCGACATTATTGTTGACTTACGTTTGAATACCAGAATAGAAAGTGCAAACAATCCAATAAAAATGCACACGAATTGAGACTCGGATAGATGCAAGGGCCCGATATCGACGAATCCACGAGGATCGTCTCTGAGCAATTCGATAAGTGATCGTGTGATGGAATATATGAGGAGCGATATTGCCAAGAGCTCCCCATGGAACCGTTTGTGAGTACGGTACCACCACACAAGCAGAAAGATAATAAGGGCGTTTGCTGCCGAAATAAGTTGAGTCGGGTACAGAGGAATGTTCTTTACTCCAAGGCCAAGTGGGTTTTTGAAGGTAATACCCAATGGGAAATGAGGGCCGCACGGCTTGCCATAGCAGCAACCCGCTAAAAAGCATCCGATTCGGCCAAACATCAATCCGATAAGCACCGAAGGAATGATAATGTCGCTCACCTGCCAGAAATTGAGTTTGTGGATCTTGCAATATACCACGCTCGCACACATTGCGCCTAGAAATCCACCGTAAAAAACTAGACCTCCCTCCCAGAGTTTTAGTATTCTGAGAGGATCTCTGAGATATTCCCTATAGAATACGATGCAGTGAAAGAGTCGTGATCCAACGATGGAAGAAAGAAGAATCCAAAATGAGAGGTTAAGGATCTTTTCCGGGTCGAAGCCTGTTCGCTGGGCTTCACGCACGGCAAGAGTAATCCCTACCATGAATCCAATGGCAAGCATAACGCCATACGAATGGATACTGAATCCGAAAAAATGTACAAGAATGGGATGCATGTTCGGTGTGCTCCATAACCTGCGTACGGGATTAATGTAGTATATAGAAGAAAAGATTAACCGCGACCCCCCAGCGGCATGATCCGATCCCACTGGGGCGCGCTTTGCATGTGCTCATTGCATCTTGGAGCATGAGTGTTGATTATATTCTTCGGCAGGGAGAAATCAAATAAGGGTGTCACCAGATGAAGTGTAAGGAGGGGCGGCACAATGTACAAGAATGCACATGACCGACCATGGATCCAGGGTCCTATGCTCCGCGTTATCGTGCTGTTATTCACAGTGACAGCTGTTTTTGTGGTTTCTATTGCCAGAGGAGAGATCTACCAGTGGCAAGACCAGGAAGGGCAGGTCCATTTTACGGACGATCTGAGCAAGGTCCCTAAAGACATGAGGCGCAGGGTCCAGGTGCTGCCTCAGGAAGCAATACCAGCAGGACAACCCGAGGAGGTTGCCCCTGAAGAGGAGAAACTAGGGACTAAGGAGGACATTTCTCCTTCAGACGAGGATGCGTCGACGGGTGCAGATCTAGAAGAAGAAAAAGTGAGACTGGAGAAAAAGATCCAGGAGGATACAGAGGCACTCGAAGCCCTTTCCCGAGCCATAAATCGCATATATCCAATATGGAAAAGGGCTCCCTTGCAAAAGGAAAAGGAGCGGCTCGAGAAACAGATCGAAGAAGATAGAAGCCGGCTTGATAAGATTACGAGCCGATCTGGCTCAGTTCCTTGAGAAAGTGAAAGACAAGACGCACAGTCCTTGCATCATCCGTAGGGGATTCTATGAAAACCACTAGGCCGCTTCTACGACCAAAGCCTTTGGAGCCAGGTGATGTTATTGGACTGGTAGCGCCTTCAAGTCCGTTTCCCAGGGAATCGTTGGATAGGGGGATACGGTTCTTGGAGGCACATGGATTCCGCGTGCGTGTGGTACCAGCTGTTTTTGCACGGCACAGGGCATACTTGGCAGGCAGTGACATTCAGAGGGCTCAGCTACTCATGGATGTCGTGACCGATCCAGAAGTACGCGCCGTTATGGCGATTCGCGGTGGGTACGGGTCCTTGCGGATATTAGGACTGCTTCAGAGTGATGCTATTCGTCACAACCCAAAAATCTTTCTCGGCTATAGCGATGCAACCGCACTTTTGCTGTATCTGCTTGACCACTGCGGTCTTGTACCGTTTCATGGTCCCCTTGTGGTGGAAATGGGAGAGCCTATGTCTCGGCAGACCGAACAGTGGCTCATCAATGCCTTGACCTGGAAAAAACCCCTCGGGTCAGTACCACTCAAGGATGCTCTGTGGATCAAGAGAGGGAGCGCGTCTGGACCTTTGGTCGGTGGAAATTTGAGTGTCATATGCTCAAGCTTGGGTACACCATGGGAGATCCGTACGCAAGGCAGGCTGCTCTTTCTGGAGGAGTGTGGTGAGAAGCCCTTTAGAGTCGACAGGATGCTTACCCAGTTGCGTCTTGCAGGAAAATTGGACCAATCGGTAGGCCTCCTGTTTGGTCGTTTCTTACCGGAACCATCGGCACCCGTATCTGAGACTCGCTCTTATACTGAGGAGGTCATAGAGATCATCCTAGAAGTGACCAATGACTTCGAAGGTCCGGTCCTGGTAGGGCTCCCAGTTGGTCATGGGGTCGACGAGAATATCACGTTGCCGCTTGGGGTCGAGGCGAGCTTGGATGCAGACAACGCAGTACTTACCATAACGGAATCTGCTCTGCAGGGAGATTAGGGAGGCAGTGTACGACTTCTCGAAGCTGGATGCGCTGTTCAAAGAGAGAATCGGAAAGGACGGAGATGCCCCAGGTGCTGTTGCTCTTGTCAGGGCAAGCGGCCAACTGGTGTTTTATGGGGTTTATGGATACCGTCAGCTCTTCCCCGAGGAACTACCCATGACAGAGGACACGCTGTTCGATGTGGCCTCTCTTACAAAATCGGTAGCTACTGCTCTTGCAATACTGCAACTGTACAGCCGAGGTATCCTTGACCTTGACGAACGGTTATCCACGTACCTCCCCGACGTTGAAGACCCTTACAAGCGAGATATTACGATCAGAGATTTGCTCGCTCATACCTCAGGGCTACCTGCATGGCGACCTTACTACAAGGAGGTCGCTGCACGACCTAACCAGGTGGCCCCTTCAGAGATCTACCGGCGTATCCTGGAGGAACCATTGGAGACCCCGGTGGGGACCTGCGAGACCTATTCAGACCTGGGGTATATACTTCTCGGTTGGATCTTGGAAAGAGTGACGGGTGAAGCCATGGACGCCGTTTGTGGGCGTCTCGTGTTCGAGCCCCTCGGCCTACGAGCTACAAGGTTCCGAAAAAGCGTGCACCTGGGCAATGGAGAGGGAGAGAACCAATCGCGGCCCATAGCTTCTACCGAGTGGTGTCCATGGAGGGGCCGGATGTTAACGGGTGAAGTTCACGATGAAAATTGTTTTGTGATGGGAGGTGTAGCGGGTCATGCCGGGCTGTTTTCTACGGCCGAAGAATTGGACCGGATTGCAGTGGAGCTCATGAAAGGCTACCACGGTGACACCAGCTTGTTTCACCATGACAGCGTCAAGGTGTTTTTGAAACGACAGACGATAGTCAAGGGAGGTACATGGGGACTAGGATGGGATACCCCCTCCCCAACTTATTCAGCAGCAGGTAGATATTTTTCCAAGAACTCTTTTGGGCATACCGGTTTTACTGGAACATCGCTCTGGATGGATATGGATAAAGAGGTGACAGTGGTGTTGCTCACCAATAGAGTCCATCCAACAAGGGCTCGCGAAGGAATAAGGGAATTGCGGCCTGCTGTGCATAATACTGTGATGGAGTGCCTGGGACTGATCTAAATAAGAATAGTGTCGCGTAAGGTTGGGTATCGTACGACACTCGCGCGCACGGCCGGGCAGAGGGAAGCGTTGTGATGTCATCTGTTGGCGTGAGAGATTTACGTTTGCCCAGAAAGGTGCATATGCTTTCTATATGCGGCACTGGCATGGCGCCTCTTGCCCTCCTGTTCAAGGAGGCGGGAATTATGGTTACTGGCTCTGACCTTCATGCTTATCCACCTATGGGTACACTTCTTGAGAAAGCATTGATTCCCATCCGTATCGGTTATAGGCCCGAGCATATCGATAGCGATGTGGATGCTGTTGTGGTGGGCAATGCGATCAGGAGGGACAACCCAGAGGTGGTGGAGATCCTTCGACGTGGGATTCCTTACTTTTCTTTGCCCCAGGCGCTCTCACATTT
>FWPV01008749.1_pt1 | contig 17506 bp, 17 predicted proteins | sample 2228371 | NCBI WGS metagenome assembly FWPV01 (sample SAMEA103939776, study PRJEB20133) | metagenome | reverse complement strand
CGGGCAAACGGATGCAGGCGCTGATCAACGACCTGCTGGAATACTCCCGCATCTCGACACGGGCGCGTCCACCCGGGAGGGTGAACGCGGAGCTGGTGCTCAGGGAGGTGCTCGCCAGCCTCCAGATTCAGATCGAGGTGTCCCAAGCCTCCGTCACCTGCGATCCCCTCCCCTGCGTGAAGGGGGATCCGTCCCAGATCCGCCAGGTCTTCTCGAACCTGATCAGCAACGCGATCAAGTTCCGGCGGGAGGACGAAACCCCGCGGATCCGGGTATCGGCAGCGAGGCAGCAGGGGATGGCGGAGTTCTCCGTCGCCGACAACGGGATCGGGATCGAGCCGCAGTATTTCGACCGCATCTTCGTCATCTTCCAGCGGCTCCACGGGCGGGATCGGTATCCCGGCACCGGGATCGGGCTCGCCATCTGCAAGCGGATCGTGGAGCGGCACGGGGGCGCCATCCGGGTCGAGTCCGAGCCCGGGAAGGGGACCACCTTCTTCTTCACGCTGCCGCTCGCGGACGAACAGTGACCGCATGAAGCCCTGCCGGCGGGCTTCGATCCCCGGTGCCCGCCCCCTGCCGGCGCCGTGCCCTCCCTCCCATCGATGCCGTCCCGCATGAACGAGGCCGCATCCCTCGCTCCGGTATGCGCCGCGGTCGCGTGCGGGAGCGAAGCCGTTTTCCCCCGCCGGTGGCAACCACGACCGGGACAGGGAGCATCGGGACCCCTTCGGCAACCGGGGGTGACTGCCGGCAGGCTGCCCCGGCTCGTTCTCCGCCGGCGCTCCGCACGGCAGGACGTGTCCCCCGTCACCGCAATCCCGGGATCCCTCACACCGAGGATTTTGAACCGGACATCCGGAGTTCGGTTCGAGCCGCCCCCCCCAGCCGGGTCTTCGACGAGACCGGTCGATCGTGTGCGCCCCACGCTCCCCGGCCGGCCGCTGCGGGCAACCGGAGACGGCGACCGTTCCCCCGGACCGGGGCGATCTCCCTGCGGTGCTGGCAGGCGGCTCCGGGCATCTTCCGCCCCGGGCGCAGGGTGCGGAGAGGCGTGCTGTCCGCCTCCCCGAAGTGTTCCGGCAGTGCTGGCGGAGACCGTGGCGGCGCCCCGCACGGGTGGGGCCATCCCTGCCGATGCCGTTCCCCTCCTTCGGGCAGACGGCCGCCCCACCTCCCCGTTCCGGGCGGAAATCGGACGGGAACTGCGAGTGCGGGGCAGGATCCTTCGCTGCCTGGACGGCCGCGCCATGGCAATAGCCCCCAACAGTTTTTATCCCTGCACCGAGTACTCCGCACCGCATGGTGCTCAAGCAACCCTGGACCCTGCTGAAATGCCTGCCGGCGGTATTTGTCTGGCCCTGGCCCATCCCCCGATCCGAAACCCCCGACGAGATCTCGCTCTGGAACGAGCGGGGCAGGGCGCTTGCCTCACGCGGGGACTATGGAAGCGCCATTCTGGCCTTCAACAAGGCGCTCGAGATCAGCCCGCAGCACTGCGCGACGTGGAACAACAAAGGAGTCGTATTCGGTCTCCGGAAAGAGTACGACCGCGCCGTCGAGACGTTCGATACCGCGCTGCGCTACGGCTGCGACAACGATCCGGCCCTGTGGTGCAACCGGGGCCTGGCGCTCTTCAACCTGAAGCGCTACGAGGAGGCGATGGAGTCCTACGATCGGGCGCTGCAGATCCGCCCCGACTTCGCCGTCGCCTGGCAGAACAAAGGCGATCTCCTCATGGCGCAGAAGCGGTGCCATGAGGCGCAGAAGGCATACGCCGAGGCACTGCGGCTCGAACCCGATTACCCCTCCGCGCGAGCCGGGTTGCTGAACGCAGAGCGGTGCATCGAGGCGGAACGGTGAGGAGCGGCGGCAGATGCGGTGCCCCCCCTCCCGCCCGCCGTGCATAACGCCGCAGAGTCGCCGTCTGTATCCCGTCGTCAAACGGATCATCGACCGCCGCGGCGGGCCGGAGCCCGGGAAGGGACGATCCCCTTCACCCGGCGCGCACCGGGACGGGGGCGCCCGCCCGCCGCGGAGGCGTGCGGGCTGAATCTTTTTATTCTGCACCGCCCCATTAGAGGCTATCATGAAGAACGAAGGACAACTCGAGATGCCCAAGAGGATCCTTCTCGTCGAAGACAACCCCGGTGACGTGCGATCCATCGAGGAGGCGTTCCGCGAGTCGAGGATGCACTACCACCTCAGCACCGTCGGGGACGGGGTGGAGGCGATGGAGTTCCTGGAGAGGAAGGGGAAATACGCCTCCGTCTCCGCCCCGGATGTGATCCTCCTCGACCTCAACCTTCCCCGAAAGGACGGGCGGGAGGTGCTCCATGAGATCAAGACGAGCGCCCGCCTGAAGAAGATACCGGTGGTGGTGCTGACCGGATCCAAAGACGAGATGGATTACAGCCAGGCAACCCAGTATCCCACGACCTACTATATCACCAAACCCGCCGACATGCGCCAGCTGATGGAGTTCGTCCGCTGGTTCCTGGAGTTCTTCGATACAAGAAAATAGGGCGCGGACCCCTCCCCAAGGGCCCCCCGCACGTATGCCCGGAGCGGGTGCAGCACCGCATCCGCCTCAGGGTAACGGCGTCCCGCCCGCGATCGTCAGGATAACACCGATCGAGACTGCATAGAGCAGAACCGCCCCCGCGATCCCGAGGGCGATCCACGACAACCCGGCGCGGGAACGCAGGCGGAGTTCGTCCATGCGGTAGAGGCCCAGCAGGGCCCCAAGGCCCATCAGGATGAGAAAATACCCAGCCGGATTTATGCCCGCCAGCAGGATGATCCCCGCCCCCGCCGCCACGAACAGGATCGACTTCAACCGATCTTCCATTCTGTACTGTTTTGCCGCCCTTACGGGAAGTAACTTCCCTCCGGGTGCATGCCGCAGATAAAAACCGGATGCCGCGCTGGACGGATCGGGGGAGGGTGCCGCGCAACCCCGAGTTCCGGTGCGGGACGGGTCGGCGCCATTCCCAACGGGCATGCACGGAGCGCATGCGGGGCAGACTGCTGATGAACTCGGATTATAACGGGTAAAATATAATTGTAAAGATATTTCAATAATCCCGACCCAGATCCCGGTCAGCGAGAGTGCGTGGCGCATCTCTGCAGGGAGGGAGGCCAATTGGACAATCACGCTGGTTACATTGCCACCTGCCGGTTCTGCCGCTCTTCCCGGGCGGTCCGGAAGTCCGTCGTCGATCGCTGCGTTCGAAGGATCCAGACCATCCCCGTCGACTGCGAGAAGTGCGGCAGGGTGACCTTTTACCGCGGTGCAGACCACGATCGCCTGATCGAGTAGTGCAGGCGGCGCTCGCTCGCTGCCGCCCGTGCAGGAGCGGCAGGGGAGAAGAGGGGGCGGATGCCCCGGGAAAAAAAGCGGAGAGCCGTGCGGTCCGGCGCTGCCCGGGCACTCTCCGGCTGCGTGCCTCTGTCGGTTACTGCACGATGATCCTCGTCTGGGGAGCCTGTTCGTCCGCCACGCGCATCATGATGCGCCCGCAGACGAAGCAGAGCGGCGTTGAGCAGTCCATCTTCCGCATCTGGAGCACGTACGGTCTGGCGGATGCAAATCCTGTACCCTCGTGGTTGCATGTAAATGTCGGCATCGGTTCACACTCTCGTCCTGTTGACCTTGAACTGCGTCTGGAGATCCGTCCCGGATCGGGGTCTTCCCGATCCCCATCCCCAAAGGTACATGAACTCTGCCATATCTGCATAAATACTTTCCAGATTTCGATTCTCTCGAAAATACGGCAGGAGCGATTCGAATCAGGGAAAGGAGCTGCAGCAGTCGCGCATGGCAATGCTGCCGGCGGACGGGCCGGCCCCGGGAGAAGGAGGCGTCTCCCCCGGAGGGTGCAGGACCGCACTGCGGGAGCCGGGATTCGTCTCCCCGCCACCGTGGTGGGGGAGAGGCGGGTTCGAGGTTCCTCCCGTTCGCCTGCCATCGATCCGCCCGCGCCCTCTTCTCCCGTGCGTTGGGCGGATCGGCGGTTTTTCCATGCGGAGCGCGGTCCGACCCGGCGCTCCCGGCTCTCGCCCTCTCCGGGGCGGAACCCGCCCGGGAGACGGCCCGTCCGTCTTCCCGCGGGAGTTCGATAGGGCCTTAAATACCTGCAGGTCGACAGTACGATCCTGCACGGGATCCGGGTCCCGCGGACATCCCGACGGGCAGCCGCAGCGATCCGCCCGGGTGCAGGGAGAACGGGACGCAGTATGGACGATGCCGCATCCACCATGGCGATCGAGGATCGCCACATGCCGCCCTTCGCCGCCAGGCTCCCGATCGCGATCGAGCGGGGGGAAGGGGTCTACGTCTGGGACGAGAACGGGAGACGGTATCTGGACTTCACCGCCGGCTGGGGCGTCACCTGCCTCGGGCACGCCGCGCCGCCGGTCTATGCCGCTCTCGTGGAGCAGGGGAAGAAGATCCTCCAGAACCCCAACTCCGGGCTCACCTACTCCCCAGTGCGGGCCCGGCTCCTCTCCCGCCTGGTGCCTCTGCTGCCGCCGCCCCTCACCCGCGTCTTCTTCTGCAACAGCGGAGCGGAGGCGAACGACGCCGCCATCAAGCTGGCCCGCAAGGTCACTGCCAGGACCGACGTCATCTCCACCCTGCAGAGGCTTCCACGGACGGACGATCGGCACCGCGTCCGCGACCGGCCAGCCGAAGCACCGCGACAGGTACCAGCCGCGGATGCCGAACTTCCGCTTCATCCCCTACGACGATCCGGCCGCTCTGGCGGAGGCGCTCGACGGGGACGTCGCGGCGGTGATCGTCGAGCCCATCCAGGGGGAGGGCGGGGTGAACGTCCCCTCGGAAGGCTGCCTGGAGGAGATGTCGGTGCTCTGCCACGAGAACGGGAGCCTGCTGATCGTGGACGAGATCCAGACGGGGTTCTGCCGCACGGGCCCCCTCTTTGCCATCAGCGGGCACGACGTGGAGCCGGACTTCCTGACCATGGGCAAGGGGATCGCCGGCGGGTTCCCCTTCGCGGCCTTTGCCCTCACCGAGGGGGTGGCCGCCCGGCTCAGGAGGGGCGACCACGGAGGCACCTACTGCGGCAACCCGCTGGGCTGCGCCGTCGCCCATGCGGTCCTGAACGAACTCCTGGAGAAGGATATCCCCCGGAACGTGGAGGCGATGGGATCGGTCATCCTCGATCGCATGCGCCGCTGGCATGCGGAGGATCCCGACAGGATCCGGGGCGTCCGGGGGCGGGGGCTGCTCGCCGCGATGGAACTCGCCGATCCCGGGGCGGCCGAGCGGCTCCTGCAGGAATGCCTGCACCGCGGGCTGATCGTCAACCTGATCCAGGACCGCATCGTGCGGCTCTCCCCCGCCCTGAACATCACCCGCCGCGAGGTGGAGGAGGGGCTCGCCATCCTGGAGGGCGCGCTGGAAGCGATCGAAAGCGCCTAGGAGCGCTTCACCTCCCCCTCCCGCAGCATGCCCCTTGGACCAGGCGCCCGACGATGTTCCCGGCGACGATCGGGGCGGCGATCCGCGGAAGCAGCGGAGCCAGGCAGAGGGGGGTGGCGAGCGTGCTGCCAAGACCTCCTCCCGCCGCAGGAACTTCCGTTCCAGGCTGGCGAAGATGCTCTGCCAGGTCTCCCCGCAGCCGGAGAAGGGTGGCGGAGAAGGCGGAGGGAGAGGCGTTCTTCCGGCAGTTCCGCACGATGCGGACGGAGAGGCAGGGGACGAAGGGGAGTCCGATCAGCCCATCCGCCATCCGCGAAGAGGTGGGGGGGAGTGGCTCGATCCTTCTCATGCGCCCCTGCATTCCGCCGGTCCCCGCCGTGCAGGAGCGGGGCGGAGGATCGGGGCGAAAGCGGTGAGGGGGGAGGGAGCGTTCCCGCTGCACGACAGGATGCCGGGGCGGTGCAGAGAACGGATCGTCCGCGGCATCCGATCTGCGCAGGAGGGAGCCCCGCGGCTCTGCAGAGAATCTCCCGGCATGTTCCCGCACCGATCCCCCGGAGAACCCATCGACGACCTGCCCGCACGGCGAGTACCGGGGAGAAGCCTCTCCATCGCACGAAGGAGGGGCGAAGCCCGCTCCCGGCGCATATCGGAGAGCCGTCACCAGACTCTCGATGAGGATTTCGACAGGGCCGGTTCCGCATACCTTTTCCCCTCCAGCGAGCGACAATGCCTCCGCCGCGACGGGTTCCGCGCTCGGCTGCACAGGATCCGCTGCCGCCACGCCGCCCGAACGGGGCTCCCCATCCGATCCTGCAGGATTGCCTTCCGCATTCCGATACACTCCTCCGGCGGAATCGCCGCATCGACCGCATCTCCGGCAGCGGAGAGGCGCAGGGAGGATCATTCCCCCTTCTCCGGGATCCGGGAGGGTATCGGTTCGGCATCGATGGCATGACCAAATAGCATTGCTTTTCCCGTACCCGTACAACCTGAGATCCGAAACCCCCATGCACATTCCCGGCAACCTGCGCGACATCATCCTTCCCGAGGAGAAGGTTTTCTTCTCGCTCTTCGAGGAGATGGCCACGACCATCGTGGAGGCGGCGGATATCCTCGTTGCTCTGACGACGGATCTCGCACCGGACCAGACGAGCTGCCGGCGGCTCCGGGTGCTGGAGCACAACGGTGACGGGATCACCCGCCAGATCTTCGAGAGCCTCAACCGCTCCCTCATCACGCCGCTCGAACCCGAAGAGATCGCGCGTCTGGCGTCGGCGCTCGACGACGTTCTGGACCGCATCGACTGGGTCGGGCATCAGATCTGCAACTACGATATCGATGAGCCGAATGCACCTCTAAAAGAATTCTCTCTCCTGATCGCATCGAGCGCCCGCGAGATCCAGAACGGCATTCAGGTCCTCAGGATCGTCAGGCGACCCGCCGAACTCCAGACGCGCAGCGTTGAGATCAACCGCCTCTGGAACCAGGGCAGCGATCTCCTCTCCCGTGCCACCCCCGAGCTGTTCAAGACGCGGGACCCGGTCCGGATCATCAAGCTGAAAGACATCTACGAGAGCATGGCGTCGGTACTGGAGAAGTGCAACGACCTCGGGCACGTGCTCTTCGAGATATCCCGATCCTATGCCTGACCGCATATGGACGCCCTCGTTCTCGCTGGCATCGTCCTCGCCCTCCTCTTCACGTTCGCCAACGGACTCGTCAATGCCGGAACCGCCATCGCCACCCCTGTCGCCACACGCAGTCTCTCTCCCGAGAGGGCGGTGGTGCTCGCCGCCGCCGCCAATTTCGTCGGGCCCTTCGTCCTCGCAACCGCGGTGGCCCGCACCATCGGGACCGGCATCGTGAACCCCGACAGCCTGACCCCGCTGATCCTGACGACCGCTCTCGCGACCGCGCTCGCTCTTCTCCTCCTCTCCACATCCCTGGGATTCCCCGTCTCGGCCAACCAGTCCCTGATTGGCGGACTGATCGGGGCCGCGATCGCCTCCGGAGGACTGACGGCCCTGATCCTCCCCGATCCCGCAGCCCTGCAGACCCTGACGGGTTACGCCCTGCTGGGGGCCTTCGCCGGCGGCATGCTCCTCGGGGCGGTCGCCCTCTCCCTGAAAATGCCGGTCCGGATTCCCGTCCTTGCCGGAATGGCGTTTGGCATCTCTATCGCCATCACCGCGCTGCTTCTCCGGGACAGGGGCGAGATCACAGGGCTCCTGGCCATTGTCGTCTTCATCCTGATCTCCCCTGTCCTGGGATTCCTGGCGGCCTGCCTCTTCAATATCCTCATCTCCCATCTCTTCCGCCATTCCTCCAGAACGAAGACGCGGAGAATCTTCCAGCCGCTTCAGATCCTGGCCGCAGCCTTTCAGGGGGTCGGGCACGGCTCCCATGACGGCCAGATCGCGGCGGGCATGATCTCGGCGCTCCTCCTCTCGGCAGGCTTCGTCCCCGCATTCACCGTATCGACCGGCGCGATCGCCGCGTCGGCGGCGGTGATCGCACTCGGGACGCTTTTCGGAGGCTGGCGGGTGGTGAAGAGGCTGGCGATGGAGATCACCCGTATCCGACCATACCAGGGATTCGCCGCCTCGGCCGCCGGCGGGGCGGTGATCGTGGGAGCGACGCTGATCGGGATGCCGCTCTCCTCGATGCAGGTGATCAGCGGTTCGATCATCGGCGTCGGGGCGACACGGGGCGTGGATGCCGTTCAGTGGAGCGTGGTCCGCGGGATCGTTGCTGCCTGGATCGTCACAATTCCCCTCGCCGCTCTCATCTCCTGGCTCCTCTGCATGCTGGTGCTGGGGATCCCCGCCTGAGTCGGTGCGCGATGCGCGGGATGCTGTATCGTTCAGCTCCCCTGGAGGGCGGGCGGCGCCGATGCCCGGTCCAGCGTGTGGATCTTCCGCCGCAGCCAGCCGAAGATCGACCAGGTCAGGACGAGAGCGGCGAGGAGACCCAGCAGGGCGATGATCAGCTGCCCCTCGAGCGTCGCGGCGAAGGCCTGGGCGCTGGCGAAGAGGTTGAAAGCCGCATGCACCGCCATGGCGCCCAGGAGGTAGACGCCCCAGGTCCGTGCCCTTCCTCCCGCCCCGTAGTAGAGCCCGATGCCGTACCCCGCGAGCCCCGTCGCCCCCAGGTGGAGGAACGTGGAGGTGAGGGACCGCACGATCGCCGTCACGACGAGCCCCAGCGCCCCGGCGGCGGCGATGGCGGCGGAGAAGTAGAGGATGTTCTCCGTCGCGGCGAACCCGAGACCCACGGCGGCGCCGTAGACGATCCCGTTCTCCACCTCCGTGAGGCGGGACCGCATCGCCAGGATGCCCGTCGCCTTGACGAGCTCCTCCGAGATCGGCGCCACGACGACCGCCCCGACGACCCCGACGACAGTCATGTCGAAGGGCATCGCATCCCCGAACCCCTGCAGGGGAAAGAGCAGGATGCTGGAGAGGACGAGGGCGCCCAGGACGGCGGCGATCCCCCCGTATAGAAAAGCCTTCATCACGTCGGGGCAGGTCTCCCGGCGGTAGATCTCCATGCCCCGCACCCAGCAGAGGAGGATGTAGGCGAATCCCACCGCGATGACGGCGCCGAGAACAAGGAGGATCCCGTCGGAGGGCATACATATTCCCTGGAGGGCGGCCGGGTAAAGAAGGTTTCCCGTGCTGCCTCCGGAGAACGTAGGGGACGGAGAGCGCATTCCTGGCGGCATCCCGGAGGATGAGGCTGCAGTACGCGGCGAACATGCGGAGGAAGGGGGGGGGCGATGCGGTCTGCAGGCGCTGCCATCACCCTCCCGCCCGGAGCACGCCCAGCGGCGGGGAGGGGATCTCCTGCTCCCTCCCCCGGTGCCCCTCTCCTGCTGGTGCGGCAGGAGCGGGCAGGATAGCACGGACAACGGGATGCCACCCAGAACGGGGATGGAATCGCCCTCTCCGCGGGGAATCCATGCTCTCCGCAGGACATCCATGGGTTTATCGCGCCGGAGGGGGGCGCTCCCCCCCAACTGCCCCCACCCCGTTGCCGCGACAGCCTCCAGAGACAGTGGAGCCGCGGAATTCTCTGCCGTGCTCCCGCCCCTGCGGCGGAACTGCTGGCCGAACTTCTCGTCTCTATGCCCGGGCGTTCGGCTGCGTGTCTCCGCCCAGATCTCTCCTGATCCGCTGCGGCAATCGAGGCTGCGCGTCGAAGGAAGGCAGGTGTGGCGGGACGAACCTGCACCGCATCCTTCCACCGCCTGTCGGGCGTGAGAGAATAAACGGTTGGTCGAATGGCCGTCTGCTCGCGATACGGAGGAAAAAAATTGGCGAGAGCGTCAGGTGCAGGCTTCCTGCGTCCGCCCGAGCTCCTCGTTCAGCATGTCCAGGTAGTCCAGGAGCTTGCGGGTGATGAGGAAGTGCTCCCGCACGTACTCCTTCCCGTTCCGCCCGAGCCGCTCCGCGAGCGCCGGATCCCGGAGGATCTGCACGACCCTCGCCGCAAACCCCTCCGTATCCGTCGGCTCCAGCAGGAACCCGCTCACGCCGTCCTGGATCTGGAGGCGGATGCCGCCCACGCGGGAGCTGACGACCGCCCTGCCCTTCCAGAGCGCCTCGGTGACCGTGAGCCCGAACCCCTCCCGCAGGGACTTCTGGAGGATCACGGCGGACGCCCGCTGGAGGGCGTTCACGAGCAGGTTGTTCTCGACGGTGATCAGGAGGACGTCCCCGCTCTCCAGCAGGTCCCGGGCCTTCTCCTCGACGCCGCGGTAGATCGTCCATCCTTCCGGGTCGTCGGGCGCCATGCTGCCGCAGAGCACCAGGCGGCAGTCCACCTCTTCCCGCACGCGGCGGAAGACCTCGACCACGCCTTCGGGATCCTTCCACTTGTCGAACCGCGAGATCTGGGTGATCAGGGGTTTGTCCGTCGGCACATCGAACTCCCGGAGGATCGCCGCCACCTCCTCGTCGGTCAGGTCCCGGTTCTTGTCGGAGAGAGGATCGATGGCCGGATGGCAGATCCGCTGCGGGAGCGGCAGGTTGTCGCGGCGGTACTGCTCGTGGGAGACCACCATCCGGTCGTACTTCATGACAAACTCCTGCAGAAATTCCCAGAGGTGCATCTGGGGATGGGAGAGATCCACATGGCAGCGCCAGATCCAGGGCTGCCTCTTCTCGTAGAACTGGATCAGGGGCAGGGGCTGGGGATCGTGGACCACCACGCAGTCGCAGTCGATCGGAAGAAGGCGGGAGAACTCCTCGTTCGTGCGGAGGTAGAGCCTTTTATCCGCATCCGTGAGCGGGATCGCCTCGCCCTGCAGCCCGTTGTGGAAGCTCTTGGTGACGGTGAAGAAGTCCCCGCTGCCGGTCAGGATCTTCCACTCGGTGCGGATCCCGGCATCGTTCAGGAGGGGAACGAGGGAGAGGATCATCTCCGCCACCCCGCCGCTCTGGTAGGTGGAGTTGACGTGGATGATGCTCCTGCCGCGGAGGGATTCCGCCTTGCGGTAGATCTCCGCCATCACCGCATCCCCCACGATGGGGCGGTGGTCTTCGAGCCTCTTTCCGTTGTCGCAGATGCAGGTGATGCCTTCCAGGAACGCCATGTTCGTCTCTCCCCGGTATCGTAGTGCGTTGCACAGGTGTTTCGCCCGGGGAGTTATAAATATTACCAAAAATTAATAAAAATGCATTAATATTAATTGATGGAATAAAGAACGAAAAATATACATTTTTTTCATGATGTGCGTATTCCGCACCTATTCCATAACCGAAACGCATATCTGGATCCCGTGCGGCCCGCCGATCCCGGTGCGGCGGTGCGCACGATGGCGCAATCGCCGTTGCCGACGGGCCCGGACGTGCTGGAAGAGGCTGTACCTCCCCCGCTCCACCGGAGGGCGGCCCGGACCCCCTCCGCCACTGCCCCGCGGGAACCGTGCCTGCACCGGCAGAGACGCGTCGTACAGAGACCGTGCACGGGCGGGGAGAGGTACGTTCATCCCCGCCCCGCATATCCGCAAGCATTTTTCCCCATCGCGGTCCAGGGTTATCCGGCATGAGCAGAACGACCATTCAGGAGGTGGGGCGGCGCCTGGCGTCGGCGTTCCGCCTCACCGCAAAACCCCTCTGCATCTACGGCTCCGGGAACGTGCCCGAAGGGGCCGTGCACCTCTCCCGCGTGCACCGCTGCATCGCGGCGGCGATGTACCGGATGGCGACCGCCGCCGATATCCCCGCCGTCTACCTGGGCGGCGAGGAGCGGGAGGGGTGCTGTCCCGGCGGGATCACCCACATGGGCTACGGCGAGGCTCCGGAATACATCCGCTACTTCGTCTCCACGGGGAGGGCGGACATCCGCGGCGGGGCGGCGGAATACCTCAAGGAGAGCCCCGAACTGGTCGACAGGAACTTCCGGGCAGTGGGAACGATCACGCCGCCGGGGAAGTACACCGTGATCCAGCACTGCGAGGCGCTCGGAGAACGGCACCCCGGCATCCGCTCCCTCTGCTGCTTCGGGGACGCCCAGACGATCCGCAACCTGGCGGCGCTGGCGCACTTCGACCGCGAGGACCCCTTCTCCCCCGTGATCGTCCCCTGGGGCCCGTCGTGCGCCACCCTCGTCACCTACCCCGCCGGCATGGCGGAGAAGGCGCCGAAGGAGACCGTCTTCCTGGGTCCGCAGGATCCCACCACCAACTGGGCGATCCCGCCCGACTACCTGGCGATCGGCATCCCCATTCTCACGGCGCTGCGCATGGCCGCGAACATCGACCGCTCGTTCATCGGGAAGCGGCCTCATGTGGCGTTTCCCGAGCGGCGGTGATCCCCGATCCGCCGTCAGGAGAACCGCCGGGGAAGGCCGCCGGCGATAAGGGCCAGGATAGGCCCGATAACGAGCCCGGCCCACGAGAGGAGTCCCAGGAGCCCGGCGACCGCCAGATACACCCGCTCCCGGACGGAGGAACGGGGCCGCTCCTTCCGGGCGAGGCGGAGGACGGCAGCGCCCAGCAGGATGGGAACTGCCGCGAAGACGAGAGTGAGCAGGGCTGAACCCGCGAAGCCGGTGCGGGAGAGGGCAATCCCCATCTGGAGAAGCGTCATACCGCCCGTCCCGATGTAGAGCAGCCCGGCCAGCCCCGCCAGGAGGGAGAAGGGGGTGAGACCTCCCCGTCGCCGCACCAGGGCGAACCCGATGCCCCCCAGGAGGACCAGGAACAGGGGCGAGAGGATGAGCCAGAGGGGCTGGCCCTCCCAGAGGTGAATGCGGATCTGGTCGAACGGGATCGACAGCCACTCGAGGGGCGTGAACTCCTCGCGGTATCCCACGGCAAGGCTGTACTCCCCGCTCCCGCCGGGGTTGAGAACGACTGCGTAGTAGGTGCCGGGAACTTCGATCTCCCGCGAGAAGGCGGCCGCCTCGTAGATGGCGGAGGGGGTGAAGGGTTCGTACTCCGCCTGCTCCGGGGAAACTCCCCGCACGACGACCGCCCCGTAGCCGGGCGGAACCTCCACGGAGGAGGGCACGCTTCCGGAGGACTCGATGCCGGGGCCCATGACCACGAGATCGGGAGCATCGACCCCGGCACGCGGCACCATCAGCGAGAGGCGGAGCTCCTCGCCGCCCTCCATCGCGAGGGCGTAGTACTGCGCCTCGCTGCCCTCGTGCAGTCGAGCGTAGATCGCGTAGGATCGGGTCGGATCGCTGATCCGTGTCGCAGACGCCAGGCTCCCGTTGTCCCCCGCCTCCAGGGGCACGTGAGCCGGGGCGGGCGACACGAGGACGGCAAGGACGGCCAGGAGAACGATCACCTGCCGGCAGCGCATGGATGCCCATCCCTCCGCCCTTCTGATAATCGTTTCTGCCGCCCGGGCAGGGACCGGGGGTGAAGTATAATGTGCCGTCCGCGCCAACACCTTCCGGAGTATGCAGCGTGAAGACATGCCGCGCCTCCCGCCGCACGGTTCCGGGAAGGCGGTGGCGATCGTCTCCGGGGGTCTGGACAGCACCACGCTCCTCTACGATCTGGTGCGGCGGGGCTACGAGGTCCACGCCGTCACCTTCGACTACGGCCAGAAACACCGCCGCGAGATCGCATGCGCGGAGAGGACGTGCCGGAGGCTGCACGTGCCCCACCGCGTGCTCGACCTCCCTCTCCTGAACGAACTCGCCCCCTCGGCCCTGACGCGGGCGGAGCGGGCGGTGCCGTCGGGCCACTACGCCGAGGACGTGATGCGGCAGACGGTCGTCCCGAACCGCAACATGGTCTTCCTCTCCCTGGCGGGAGCCTACGCGATCGGGATCGGGGCACGGCGCCTCTTCTACGGAGCCCACGCGGGCGACCACCCCATCTACCCGGACTGCCGCCCGGTCTTCGTGACCGCCATGCAGACCGCCTTTCGCCTGGCGGACTGGAGCGACCTGATCCTGGAGGCCCCCTACCTCTACCTCACCAAGGGGGACATCGTGCGGATCGGCCTCGAACTCGGCGTGGACTACGCCGACACCTGGACCTGCTACCGCGGGGAGGAACTCGCCTGCGGACGGTGCGGAGCCTGCGTCGAGCGGCTGGAGGCCTTCCGCGACGCCGGAGCCCGGGACCCCCTGCCGTACGGGGCGGACTGACGGCTTTTAGCTCAACCCGTAGTGTTTGCGGATGAAGTTCCGCACGTTCTCCGACTCGATCCAGCCCTTGTCGAGACGGGTGATCAGGTCGTCGATGATGGCGCACTGCTCCACGATCTGCTTCCCGTGCTCCGTCTCGTCCATGTCCGCCAGGGCGACGATCACCGCCAGGGGGTTGCGGATGTGATCGCCCAGGATCGCCAGCTGGCTGATGTTCTTCTCGATCTGCTCGAAGGCCTTCTTCTCCACGTGCTCGTTCAGCTTCCGCTCCGTGATGTCCCGCGCGATGGAAAGGATCACCGGGCGGTTGGCCAGGCTGAAGACGTGAGAGCTGATCTCCGTCGGAATCTGCACGCCTCCCCGCGAGACGAGCGTTATCTCGAACGTGATCGCCTTCCCCGAACGGAGATCCTGGAGCAGTTCAGGGTGCCGGTCGATGAACTCCCGAAGACCGATGTCCGCCGGCGTCATCTCCAGGAACTCCTCCCTCGAGTATCCGAGCCGCGTGCAGGCGAGATCGTTCACCTCGATGAACCTCCCCGGCATCCCGTCCGGAGTGAGCTCGTTCAGGACGATCACATCGTTGGCGTTGTGGAAGACCGCCCGGAACTTCTCCTCGCTCTCCCGGAGCGCCTCCTCCGCCTTCTTCTGCTCGGTGACGTCCCGAACGGCCTCGATGGCGCCCGCCAGGTTGCTGCGCTGGTCGTAGAGGGGCGACGCCTTCGCCCAGACATAGGCTCCCCGCCCTCCGCAGATCGAGGGCACGAAGGTCTCGGCGAAGAGGGTCTCCCCGTCTCTCCGGAGGGACTGGTACTGCGATGCGACCTCCGCATCCCCCCGCCCGATCATGTCGATCAGGATCGGGCGTTTGGACCCGTAGAACGGCACCGCGTAGGCGTAATCCCCCTGCCCCAGGATCTCCGCCTTGGAGACACCGGTCATCCGTTCGATCGCCTTGTTCCAGGCGATCACCCGGCGGTCCCGGTCGATCACGAAGGTGGCATCGGGCAGGAAATCGATGATATCGGCCAGCTGCTGCCGCGACGCCCGTGCAACCTCCTCGACCCGCTTCCGCTCCGTGATATCCCGGACGAACGCGAACAGGTAATCGTTCCCCTCGAGGTTGAGGTAGTTGGCCGTGATCTCCACGGGGTAGACGGTTCCGTTCTTTCGGCGGTGCCTCCCCTCGAAGACGAGGGATCCCTTCTCCGCCAGCTCCCGGATGAGGGCCGACTAGGCATCGGCGGAATACGACGGATCGATGTCCGCAATCGTCATCCCCAGGAGGTCCCCGCGGTCGTATCCCAGCGCCCGGCAGGCAGCGTGGTTCACCGCCAGGAACCGCCCATCCCGATCCATCCAGAAGAGCTCGTCGGAGGCGTGGTCGACGGCGAACTGGGTGACCTGCAGGGAGACCTCCATCCGCCGCCTCTGCACCGCCTGGAGGATCATGTGGCGGAGCTCCGCGAACTGCAACTTCGGGTTGCCGCCCTTCTGGAGATAGAAGGACGCCCCGTGGTTCAGCGCCTCGATCACCACCTCCTCCCTCCCTCTCCCCGTGAAGAGGATGAACGGGGTCTTGTCCCCCCGGGCGCGGAGGGTCTTGAGGAGATCGATCCCGTCGACGCCGGCCATGTGGTAGTCCGAGACGATCGCATCGTAGCGGCGGGTCTTCAGCATCTCGAGGGCATGGATGCCGGATGGCGCGGTATCCACCTGCATGTCCCCCTCCCGCTCCAGGTAGATGCGGGCGACTTCGAGCAGGCCGCTCTCCTCGTCGACGCAGAGAACCGAGATCATGCCTTCCTCTCCAGCGGTGCAATCTCACCTTCGCTCTGCCGGGCCGCAGGAGCGAACCGGTAGTTACCCCGGGGTACGAAGATCTCGAACCGGGCTCCCTTCCCGTGATCGCCGTTCTCGCGGATGGTCATACCGGTGAGGGCCAGGATCTCGCGGATCAGGAAGAGCCCGAACCCGGTGTTCCTGCCGTAGCCCCGCCGGAAGATCAGCTCCTTCTCGATGTCCAGGATGCCCTCCCCGTTGTCCTCGTAGATCAGGAAGAGCCCGTCCGCGGAGATCTGGTGGTAGATCCGCACCTCGGTCGCCCGCTTGCCGTGGCGGAGGGTGTTGTCCATCAGGTTGTAGAAGACCTTCTCGAAGAGGGGGTCCGCGTAGACCTCCAGCCCGTCCGTCGCGATGGCGACCCGGATCCCGCCCTGGTCCAGCGCCGGAACGGCCTGGAGCGCCACGTCACGCACCATCTGCCACTCGGGCTCGCGGAGACCCATGTTCTGGTAGTCCCGGGTGAACTGGAGGAGGGTCTCCATCTTGCCGGTCACCCCCCCGGCGCTGGCGAGGTACTTCCGCACCGTCTCCTCCCGGGCAGTCTCCTCGGCGAGCCCGATGTAGCCCTGCACGGCGGTCAGCTGGTTCAGGAGATCGTGGCGGGTGACGGACCCGAGCAGGTTCAGCTTCTCGTTCGCCCGGCGGAGGGCATCGGAAGCCCGCCGCCGGTCCGTGATGTCCAGCGCGGTGCCCACGACGGCGGTCCGCCCCTCGTAGGAGATCCGGGAGCCGTGGATCTCCAGGTGGATGATCTCCTGCTCCCGGGTGCGGCAGCGGCACTCGTAGCGGACGGCCTCGAGATCGCCCGCAATCCGCCCCTCGATGGTCGCCTCCACCATCGGCCAGTCCTCGGGGACCACCAGGTCCCGCAGCCCGATACAGTCGATCATCTCCTCGGGGCGGTAACCGCAGATCTCCGCGAACCTGGGATTGACGTAGCGGAAGAGGCCGTCCTGGATCAGGTAGACGCCGGCAAGCGAGCGTTCGACGATGCTGCGGTACTTGATCTCCGACTCCAGGAGCGCCTGCTCGATCCGCTTCCGCTCCGTGATGTCCACGAAGGAGCAGACGAGCTGGCGATCCGTGGTGGGCGCGAGGGACATCAGGGCCCAGCGAATCTCCCCCTTCCGGTTCTTCAGGCACACCTCGGAGTCGATCACGGTGTACCGGCTGGTGACCCGGGTGAGGAACGGGCCGTTCTCCACCTCCGGCCAGATGACGGCCACATCCTTCCCCGCCAGTTCGCCGGGTTCGTAGTTCAGGAGAGCGGAGCATTGGCGGTTCGCCTCCGCAATGGTCCGGGAGGGGAGATCGATCGTGAAGATCCCGGCCTGCGAGTTCTCGAAGATCCCGCGGAACCGCCTCTCCTCGCGCTTCATGCCCTCGGAGAGAGAGGACATCACCACGCCCACGGAGACAAAGACGTAGAACCAGGCCGTGCTGATGGTGAGCAGCGCCAGGTTGAAGAGCCCGAAGGCGTAGACGAGCGCCATGTACACCCCGCCCAGGAGGATCGAGCAGAGGACGCCGCGGTGCGGGAAGGCGAAGGTGACCATGACGATGGGGATCAGGTAGAGGTAGGGGAAGACGTCGTAG
>FWPV01008748.1_pt1 | contig 17507 bp, 12 predicted proteins | sample 2228371 | NCBI WGS metagenome assembly FWPV01 (sample SAMEA103939776, study PRJEB20133) | metagenome | reverse complement strand
GTCAGTATCGTGCCTTTCGTTGGACAGCGGCGACGGGGATGCAAGACTTGGGCACGCTCGGTGGGAGTTCGAGCAATGCTGAGGGTGTCTCGGCGGATGGCACGGTGGTCGTGGGCTGGGCTCAGAACGCCAGCGGTCAGTATCGTGCCTTTCGTTGGACAGCGGCGACGGGGATGCAAGACCTCGGTACGCTCGGTGGCTATCAGAGCTGGGCTTATGGCGTCTCGGCGGATGGCACGGTGGTCGTGGGCGAGGCTCCGATCGCAGGCGGTGCGTATCGTGCCTTTCGTTGGGTGCAGGGTCAGGGCATGCAAGACCTTGGCACGCTCGGTGGCCATCAGAGCCGGGCTGATGGTGTTTCAGCGGATGGCACGGTGGTCGTGGGCAATGCTAAGAACGCCAGCGATCAATGGCATGCCTTTCGTTGGACAGCGGCGACGGGGATGGAAGACCTCAACCAGACCTACGCGTCCCTGCTGACCAACAACTCTCGGCTTGATGTTGCGACTGCCATCACTCCCGACGCACGCTACATTGTGGGCAGGGGCTGGAACACCAGCACGGGGCGCGCTGAGGCGCTCCTGCTGGATACGGGGGCGCTTGTTCGCAGGCAGATCGCCGGCAACGTTCACCTGCAGGACTTCGGTGGCGACGTCACGCAGGTGCCCATCGCCGTGCAACTGCGCCCCACAGGACTGCCTCCCATCGACCTCGTCGTCTATCTGGACGCGCAGGGCAACTATGTCATTTCCGATGTGGAGCCGAACGTCTACGACATCGCCTTCAAAGCCAGCCACAGGCTGAGAGTGGTGGTGCATGGCGTAGACGTGACCGGCGGCGATGCCTCCGGCGTGAATGTGTCGCTGACCAACGGCGATATCGATGGCGACAACGAGGTGACTCTGTTCGATTTCGGGCAGCTGGTGGCGGCGTTCGGCAGTATACCGGGCGATAGCAACTGGAACTCCGAAGCCGACCTTGACGGCGATGAGGAGGTGACACTGTTCGATTTCGGTATTCTGGTGCGCAACTTCGGCGCGATGGGGGATGAGTAGCCCTCACCCCCCTGCCCCTCTCCCGAGCCTTCGGGAGAGGGGCGCGCCGAGTGGCACTGCGGCGAGGATATAGAGTGTCGATTCACCGCGAGATTCGCCCTCTACATGCCGGTACCAGCAAGGCATTCAACGCTGACACCACGTCCGAAACCTGCCCTGCAGGTCATAAACGCTTGGTACACGCATCCTGCCCGTGTTGAAGGCGCAGATTGTTTGCTCTGGTGACATGCTACACAGTGGGGTCAGGACACACGGGCGGGACGCCTGTGCTACTTGTGATACGAGCAGGGCATTTCAAACACCCTCTCTCTGCTCATTGACGCCTGCCGGTAAATGCAGATAAACTATAGAAGATAAATCATGCTGAGGGATAGGGATGAGTTCAGGATATCATGTCGCCATCGCAGGGGCAACGGGCGCGGTCGGCACGGAGTTTCTGCGCGTGCTGGAGAAGCATCGCTTCCCGATAGCCTCTCTGCGCCTTCTGGCAAGCGAACGGTCTGAAGGCAAGAAGCTCTCTTTCTGCGGTGAGACGCTCACGGTGCAAAAGCTGAGCGACGATTCCTTCGACGGCGTGCAGATAGCCTTCTTCTCGGCGGGGGCGTCGCGCAGTCGGCAGTTCGCCCCGGCGGCAGTGCGAGCGGGGGCGGTGGTCATCGATAACTCCTCTGCGTTTCGCATGGACCCGCAGGTTCCGCTGGTGGTGCCGGAAATCAATCTGGACGACGCCCGCCAGCATCAGGGCATCATCGCCAACCCGAACTGCTCTACGATTATCATGCTGATGGCAGTAGCACCCCTTCACCGGCTCAGCCCGGCGAAGCGAATCGTGGTCAGCACCTACCAGTCCGCCAGCGGCGCAGGTGCGCAGGCGATGCAGGAGCTGTTGGAACAGACCGCGGCGGTACTGGAGGGCAAGCCGGTCACTCCGCGCGTCCTGCCCCATCAGATTGCCTTTAACCTGTTCAGCCACAACTCGGCGATCAACGAGTGGGGCTACAACGAAGAGGAGTGGAAGATGATCCACGAGAGCCGCAAGATCCTGCACGAGCCGGAACTGGCGATCACCGCCACCTGCGTGCGCGTGCCGGTACTGCGGGCGCACTCCGAAAGCATCAACATCGAGTTTGCCGGGCGACGCCCCAGCGTGGACGAAGCGCGCGAGGCGTTGCAGAAGTTCCCCGGCGTGAAGCTGGTGGATGACCGCGAGCGCAACCACTTCCCCATGCCCATCGAAGCCAGCGAGCGTGAAGAGGTGCTGGTGGGGCGGATTCGGGAAGACTTTTCCAACCCGATGGCGCTGGACCTGTTTGTCAGCGGCGACCAGCTGCTGAAGGGCGCGGCGCTGAACGCGGTGCAGATTGCCGAAGGCATGATCGAGAAAGGCTGGCTGTAGAGGCAATAACAAAGGAGGTTACCATGCAGGTGAACTGGGGACCGGTGGTGACCGCGATGGTCACGCCGTTCAACGAGAATCTGGAGGTGAACATCGACGCGGCACAGGCGCTGGCGGAACTGCTGGTGCAGACCGGCTCTACCGGACTGGTGGTGAGCGGAACGACCGGCGAGTCGCCCACGCTCTCGTTCGAGGAAAAGGTCACGTTGTTTCGCAAGGTGAAGGAGGCGGTGGGCAATCGGGCGGCGGTGCTGGCAGGCACAGGCAGTTACGATACCGCCGAGTCGGTGCACCTGAGCCAGGAGGCGGAGCGCGTGGGAGTGGATGGTCTGTTGCTGGTCGCGCCCTACTACAACCGCCCGTCACAGGAGGGGCTGTACCAGCACTTCAAGACCATCGCGCACGCGGTCGACCTGCCGGTGATGATCTACAACATTCCCGGACGCACAGGCGTGAACATCGAGCCAGCGACGCTTCTGCGCCTGGCGGAAATCAGCAACATTGTGGCGGTGAAAGAGGCGAGCGGCAACCTGAACCAGATGTCCGAAATCTGCGCGGGCGCACCGGAAGGCTTTCTGGTATACAGCGGCGATGACTCGCTGACACTTCCCCTGCTTGCTGTCGGCGGTGTGGGCGTGGTGAGCGTGGCGTCGCACGTGGTCGGGCGCGACATCCGCCGGATGTGTGAGGCGTTTTTCGCCGGGCAGGTGCAGGAGGCGAAGAAACTGCACCACCGAATGCTACCGCTGTTCAAGGCGTTATTCTGCACCACGAATCCGGTGCCGGTCAAAGCGGCTCTGAATATGATGGGAGCGAACGTCGGCGGGGTGCGCCTGCCGCTGGTGGAGGCGAACGACCGCGAAAAGGAGATTGTACGCAAAGCCTTGAGAGACTACGGGTTACTGCAGTGAGCGACGACACTTTTCCTTACGAGGAAAGCATCGCGCTGATACCGCTGGGCGGTACGGGCGAAATCGGCAAGAACCTCACCGTCGTGCAGTTCGGCGGTGAGATACTGGTGATAGACTGTGGTCTGGCGTTCCCCTTCGACGATGTGTACGGCGTGGATATCGTCATCCCTGACATTACCTATCTGCGCCAGAACGCCGACCGTGTGCGCGGGATTGTGCTGACGCACGGGCACGAAGACCACGTGGGCGCGTTGCCCTATGTGCTGTCCGAGATCAACGTGCCGGTGTGGGGCACGCGCCTGACGATGGGGCTGGTGCGCGCCAAGCTGAGCGAGCGGCTACCGTTGTCGCAACTCGACCTGCGAGAGTATGCGCCGGGCGATCGCATTCCCATCGGTCCGTTCATCGTGGAGCCGGTGCGCGTCACTCACAGCATCCCCGAGACGGTTGCGTTGAACATCGAAACCCCTATCGGGCGGCTGGTGTTCGTGAGCGACTTCAAGATCGACCACACACCCATCGACGAGTGGCGGTTCGACGCGGCGCGTTTCGGGCAGCTGGGCGAGGAGGGCGTGCTGGCGCTGGTATCGGACAGCACCAATGCCGAAAAACCTACACTCTTTCCCTCCGAGCGGGTGGTGGGCGCGGCGTACGACCGCATCTTTCGTCAGGCGCCGGGTCGCATCATCGTCACCATGTTCGCCTCCAATATCCACCGGATGCAACAGGTGCTGGACACGGCGGCGCGCTATGGCAGGAAGGTGGCGGTGCTGGGACGCAGTATGCAGCAGAACCTCGAGATTGCGGTGGAGCTGGGCTACATCTGGCTCCCGCCCGATACGCTCATCCGTACCGACCACATTGGGCAGTATGAGGGGCGCGAGCTGGTGATACTCGCCACGGGAGCGCAGGGTGAGCCGCTATCGGCACTGACGCGAATCTCCCGCGACGAGTACAAGGCGGTGCAGATCGAGCCGGGCGATACGGTCATCCTGTCTGCCACGCCTATCCCGGGCAACGAGAGCCTCGTGTGGCGCACGGTGAACCGGTTGATTCGCAAAGGTGCACACGTTATCTATCCGCCGATGGAGGCAGTGCACGTGTCGGGGCACGCCTGCCAGGAAGAGCTGAAGATGATGCTGGCGCTGGTGCGCCCGAAGTACGTCATCCCCATGCACGGCGAGCCGCGAATGGCGGTACAATATGCGCGGATGGCGCGGGAAATGAACATTCCCGCGGAGAATATCTTCCTGATGGACCTGGGCGATACGCTCTACCTGCACCCGGACGGCACGAAATTCGGCGAGAAGGTGCCGGTGGGCAGGGTGCTGGTAGATAGCGGCGGCAACAGCGGAATCAGCGATGTGGTCCTGCGCGACCGCAAGCACCTGGCGCAGGACGGTCTGGTGCTGGTTGTGGTCAGCATCGACCGCGAGACGGGGGAGATTCTGGCGGGACCCGACGTAACGCTTCGCGGGCTGGCGGTCAGCGAGGATGAAGAGCCAGAGTTTGCCGAGTATCTGCGCCAGCAGGTGCTGGCGGAGCTGAATGAACTGGACATTTCGGAAGTAACCGACTGGGACTCCGTGCGTGCAGATGTGCGCAGTGCGGTGACGCGGGCGGTGAAACAGCGCCTGAAGCGCCGCCCGGTGGTGATTCCGGTGGTCATGGAGATTTAGCGCACGCTCCCGGTCTGTGTGTGAGGGAGGGCTATCCATCATGGACGGAGCTGCGAAGCGTGTGGCGATTCTGGCGGTGCTGGGCGTGGTGGTCGTTGGCGCGGCGCTGTGGATGCGCGAAACGGGCGCGTTTCGCAGTGCAAAGGCACGCGCCGACGAGCAGTTCGCCCTCAGCGAGCGCGCCCACCACGAGGGCGACTTCGAGTCAGCCATGAAGCACATGCAGAAGGCGGTGGAGCTCGATCCGCAGTTTGTGCAGGCGCGGGAAGGGCTCGCGGCGATGTACGAACAGCACAGGGGCATGGATGCCGCCATCGCAGAGCTGGAGCGAGGTATCCAGGAGGACCCGAACAACGAGGGGCGCTATTGCTATCGCATTGCAGAGATTTACTTCATCAACAGGCAGTGGGAACCTGCGCTGAAGTGGCTGAAGCGGGCAGATGAACTCGATCCAGAAGACCTGCATATTCAGCGGATGATCGGCTTCTGTCTGGAGCGGCAGGGCAGGTGGCGCGAGGCAGAAGCACACTGGACGCGCCTTCTGGCAAAAGATTCGAACAACCCGGACGTGCAACGTGCGCTGGCGCGGGTGCGCCGACATCTGAACGATACCAAAGGCGGTAAGGGGGGATAGATGGTGTTCCGGAACTACCGAGATATTCTGAGGCAGATGGAGATGGAGATGCAGAGGTTGTCAGACGAGGCTCTGCTCAGCGTGTTTGGTCCGCTGGGGGCGGAGCGGTTCTGGCAGCCGCCGGTGGATGTGTGCGAGACCGACGACGCTGTGGTGGTGAAGTCGGAAATCGCGGGCGTGGTGCCGGACGGTATCAATGTGTCGCTGTCGGCAGACAACCGGATACTGGTGATTTCGGGCGTTCGCGCCGAGGATGAGGACGAACGCCGTGCCCGCGTGCGCTGTTATCAGCTGGAAATCTATTACGGTCCGTTCGAACGCCATGTCGCCCTTCCGCCTGATGTGCAGATAGACCGCGACCGTATTTCCGCCACCTATCGCAACGGGATATTGACGGTGCGCCTGCCCAAGCTGGTGCAGGAGGAGATACCTGCCACCAGGCGTATTCCTGTCATTGAAGGCGAGCGAGAGAGCCAGTAACTGGCGCAGGGGAGGGGAGTACGATGGCAGACGAAGAGATGCAGGTGCGGACAAACACAGACAGCGAGAAGGACTTACGGATGGAAATCCCCGAGGAGCTGAACCTCCTGCCCCTCCGGGACACGGTGGTCTTCCCCGTGCTCATCGTGCCCATCGCCGTCGGGCGAGAGAGCTCGATAAAGCTCATAGACGACTCGGTGGTGGGGGGAAACCGCATCATCGGCGTGGTCGCCATGAAGGACCCTACCGTCGAGAACCCGACCCTGGACGATGTGTATCGCGTGGGCACGGCGGTGGTCATCCGCATGATGGGCAAGATGCCGGACGGCATCCGCCTGATCGCACAGGGCATCAGCCGAATTGAGATACTGGAGGCGGTGCAGACCCAGCCCTACCTGCGCGTGCGTGTGCGCGTGGTGCCCGAGCCGTCACACATCAGCGAAGAGGACAGCCTGGAGATCGAGGCTTTGCGTCGGAATATCGCCGCCGCCTTCCAGAAGGTGGTTCAGCTCTCCCCCAACCTGCCGGACGAACTGGAAGGCATCGCGCTGAACGTCACCGAGCCACACGTGTTGACCGATCTGGTCGCGGCGCATCTTCCCCTCTCCATCGCCGACAAGCAGAAGGTGCTGGAAACCTTTGACCTGAAGGAACGCATGCGCCTGTTGTTGCAGATGCTCGCCCGCGAAGTGGAGGTGCTGGAGCTGGGCAGTAAACTGCAGTCGGAGGTGCATTCCGAGCTCAGCAAGACCCAGCGTGAGTACTACCTGCGCGAGCAGTTGAAGGCGATCCAGCGCGAGCTGGGTGAGATGGACGAGAACGCCGCGCAGATTGAGGAACTGCGTCAGAAGATCGCGGAAGCGAAGATGCCTCCAGAGGCGGAAAAAGAGGCGTTGCGCGAGCTGGATCGACTCTCGCGCATCCCGTCCGCTTCGCCCGAGTACACCGTAGCGCGCACCTATATCGAAACGATGGTCGCCCTGCCGTGGAGCATCTCTACCGAGGATAATCTGGACATCCCGCAGGTGCGCCAGGTGCTGGAGGAGGACCACTACGGGCTGGAAAAGGTGAAGGAGCGCATTCTGGAGTATCTCGCGGTGCGCAAGTTCAAGCCCGAGGGCACCATGCGCCAGCCCATCCTGTGTCTGGTGGGACCTCCCGGCGTGGGCAAGACCAGTCTGGGACGCTCCATCGCCCGCGCGCTGGGCAGGAAGTTCGTGCGCATTTCGCTGGGCGGTATCCGCGACGAGGCGGAGATTCGTGGACACCGGCGCACCTATATCGGCGCGTTGCCGGGACAGATTATTCAGGGCATCCGCCGCGCGGGCTCCAATAATCCGGTGTTCATGCTGGACGAGATCGACAAGGTTGGGGCGGACTTCCGCGGCGATCCGTCGGCGGCTCTGCTGGAGGCTCTGGACCCCGAACAGAACAGCCAGTTCCGCGACCACTATCTGGACGTGCCTTTCGACCTGTCGAAGGTGCTGTTCATCACCACCGCCAACGTGCTGGACACCATCCTGCCCCCTCTGCGCGACCGCATGGAGGTCATCGAGATACCTGGCTACACCGAGGACGAGAAGGTGGAGATCGCCAAACGGCACCTGATCCCACGCCAGATGCAGGAGCACGGGTTGACCGAAGGCGAGCACCTGAAGTGGACGGAGGAGGGCATTCGCGCCATTATCCGCGGCTACACGCGCGAGGCAGGCGTGCGCAATCTGGAGCGCGAGATTGCTTCCGTATGCCGCAAAGTGGCACGGCAGTTCGCCGAGGGGCAGACCGAGTGCGTGACGGTGGATACTGCGAAGGTGGAGGAGTTTCTGGGAGCGCCACGCTTCGAGTTCGAGGAGATTTCGGAGCGAACCGCTCAGCCGGGAGTGGCAGTCGGGCTGGTGTGGACGCCTGTCGGTGGCGATATCGTCTTCGTGGAAGCGACGCTGATGCCCGGCGGAAAAGGGCTGTTGCTGACGGGGCAGCTGGGTGACGTGATGCGTGAATCGGCGCAGACGGCGCTGAGCTACATCCGCAGTCACGCTGAAGAGCTGGGCATCGACCCCCGCTTCTTCGAGAAGCACGATGTGCATATCCATGTGCCCGCCGGTGCGATCCCGAAGGACGGTCCCTCTGCGGGCATCACCATGCTCACCGCGCTGGCGTCGCTGTTGACCAAACGCTGTGTGAAGCCACGCCTGGCGATGACGGGCGAGATCACGCTGTCGGGGCGGGTATTGCCGGTAGGCGGTATCAAGGAGAAGGTGCTGGCAGCGCATCGGGCAGGCATCGAGACGGTCATCCTGCCTTCGCGCAACCGCAAGGACCTGCTGGAGGATGTTCCGCAAATGGTGCGCGAGCAGATGCGCTTCGTATTCGTGGACACCATCGATGAGGTGCTGAAAGAGGCGCTGGAAACGTCTCCTGCCACGACCGGGCGCAAACGCACCCCTCGCAAGAAGACGGAAGTGCCTGTTGGGGGGTGAAGCACTGAGTGGATCTTTCCCAACCACCGGGTGGAAACGTTCATTTGTTCCATATCACGCATTTCAGCAACCTGCCATCCATCATACAACAGGGAGGTCTGGTGTGTGATGCACGTGCAGTCGCGCTGACGCACATCTCGATAGCTTACGGGAGCATCAAGCAAAAGCGAGCATCTACGTTCGTCCCCTGTTCGCCCGGTGGCAGGGTGTATGAATATGTTCCCTTCTACTTCGCCCCTCGTTCGCCAATGTTGTATGCTATCCACACCGGTTTTGTCCACCACTATACGGGCGGGCAGTCAGAAATCATCTACCTTGTCTCATCGGTTAGCGCTGTTAGCCGGTTGGGGCTCCGTTTTGTGTTCACGGATGGGCATCCCATCGTCCAGCAGACACGATTTTTCAATGACCTCGCCCAGCTGGTGGAGGTTGATTGGAATGTAATGAAGCAGTTATTCTGGCACAACACGCTCGACGACCCGGACAGAAAGCGTCGTCGTCAAGCAGAGTTCCTGATCCATCAGTTTTGCCCGTGGCAGGCTATCGAGCGGATAGCCGTCTATGACGGGACGATGCAGTCGAAGGTGCAGAGCATTCTGGTTTCTGCCACAGCAGAACATCAACCACCGGTCTCGGTGGAGCGGGACTGGTATTATTGACCTGCACTGCCGGTACGGTATACAATAGTTTACGGGGGGTGAAGCACCGGCAATGATTCAATTCGTCCGCGGTGACCTGCTTCAGGTAGAAGCCGACGCCATCGTCAACACGGTGAACACCGTCGGGGTGATGGGCAAGGGCATTGCTCTGCAGTTCAAACAGCAGTACCCCGACAACTATGAGTTTTACCGGCAAGCCTGCGAGCGAGGCGAGGTGCAACCCGGCAGAATGCTCGTCTTCGAAACAGGACGTCTACAACCGCGTTTCATCATCAATTTTCCTACCAAGCGCCATTGGCGAGCGAAGTCCCGCATTGACGACATTGAGGCAGGGTTGCAGGATCTTGTCCGCGTTCTGCAGGAACGGCATGTTGAGTCCGTCGCCCTGCCCGCTCTTGGGTGTGGTCATGGAGGGCTGGATTGGAGGCAAGTCCGTACCCTGATCGAGCATTACCTCCAGCCGCTGGCGAAAACGATACCTATCTGGGTATACGAACCTGCGGAAACAGCCAAGTCGCCAGCAAGATCGACTCAAAAACTGCCCCCGGCGATCGCCGGGCTGATACTGCTTGCCAAACACTATACTGAAATCGAGCCGGAATTGACGGCGCAGGACGTTCAATATCTGGGGTATTTGCTCTTTGCCTGTGGATGCTGGGTTGGCGGTCGTCGCAAGCCAGATTATCGATTGGGCGACAGGGGACTGCACTCGGCGCTGGTGGACAAACTGCTGAAGGAACGCCTTGCTGGAAAGTATCTGCAAACGCACAAAGGCTACAGAGGGAAGACCTTCTACCGCGTAGTAGATGCAACGGCTGAACTGGCAGAGCAGGCAGTGCGCAGGTCGCCGAAAACGAGACAGTGCGTTGACAAAGCACTATCTCTGCTGGATGGTTTCGAGAGCGGTTTGGGCTTGTGGCTGGTGGCGCACACTCTTTATGTTCGTTCCACCCTGCTGGGGCAGAACGACGAAACAGGGCTGGAAGAGCTGCGCTCTCTGCTGAGGGTTCTGAGCACGCCTGTGTCTGTTGCGAATCACTCTTTGAAGGTTGTCTGGGAGCGTGTGGCGAAAATGGACGGAAGCCTTCCCATCCCCCGCAATTACCTCCCCTCGCAAGCCTCGGGATAGAAGCTTCTCCCTACCGCCAGCGAACCTGCATCCGACTACTCTACCGGCGGTAGGGTTGCCGGGTCGCGCCGGCGCACGTGCACCAGCCACCAGCGCACCATGTCGTCTACCAGTGTGTGCATGATGGGGATGTCCAGCAAGCTCAATACCGTCCCGACTATGAGCCCACCGATCACCACCGTGCCCAGCGGCTGGTAAGCGTCGATCCCGGTGCGCGGGAAGAAGGCGACCGGCGTCAGCGCGATGATGGTGGTGATAGAGGTCATCAAAATTGGGCGTAACCGCTGAGGACAGGCTTCAATGACCGCCTGGTTGCGCGGCACGCCCTGTTCGCGGTAGCGCATGATGAGGTCAATCAGCAGGATGGCGGTGGTAATATCCATCCCCGTCAGCACGATCACTGCCATCACCGATACCGTGCTGAACGACTGCCCAGCCAGCCACAACGCGATGAATACGCCCGAAAGCTCCAGCGGTAGCGAGAAAATCATCTGAGCCGGCTGGAGGAATCCGCGGAACTGCGCCACCAGCACCAGAAAGATGAACACCACGGCTAATTGAAGACCCTGCAGAAGCCGACGGAAGCTGTCCATCATCTGCGTCATGTCGCCGCGCACTTCGATACCGTAGCCGGGAGGCCAGTTCAACTGCATCTGTGCTCGCATCATCACATCCATCGCCACATCCATCGATGGACGGTTGGGCTGGTGCGGCTCGTCAGGCGATTTCCAGGGTGGGCGATAGTCCGCCTTGCGATAGTAACCCATCACGCTGACCACGCGCCGGAAGTTGTCATGCTCGATGAGCGTGGGCGACTCGCGATACTCAATCTGCGCCACCGATTTCAGCGGAACCTGCTTGCCGTCCGGTGTGGTAATGGGTATCAAACCGATGTCGTCGGGGCTCTGGCGGTGCTTTTCGTCAAAACGAACCAGCACAGTGCTCTGACGTTTGTTCTCCAGCCGGAGGAACTCGGTCGTGAAACCGCCCTTGAGCGCATAGTACGCCTGGTCGGCGATATCGGCAGGGGTGAGACCCAGCTCCTGCGCCCGACGTGCGTCTACCTTCAGCTCATACGTGGGCTTGCTCATGGACCATGACGTGGCTACCTGATAAATATCGGGCACCTGCTTGCGAGCGATGTCTGCCACCTGTTCCGCGAGCATCGACACGATCTTGAGGTCGGGACCGTATACCAGCAGCTGAATGGGCGCAGCGGAGGATGCCATCACGTCGGAACCCATTTCCTTGATCTGCAGTCGGCGGATGCCGGGTATTGTCGCCGTTGCTTCCGCCACGATACCGTCCATGATAGTCCAGATGTCGCGCTTGCGGGTATCTTTATCGGTGAAGGTGAGCATGGCGACGGCTCCGTTGGTGAAACCCATGCTGTAGCCGTTGAAGTATGCGCCAGAGCTGTAGCCCGGACCGCCCTCGAAGCCGATCTCGATGGAGGCGTGCTGGATCTCAGGATACTTTTCCATAATGGCTTCGAGTTGTCGCACGGCGCGTTCGGTAGCCGCATACGAAGCGCCCGGTTCCATCTCCAGGGTCAGGTACGCCTGACCCACGTCCGCCAGCGGCATCATCTCCGAGCCGATGAAGTAGTAGAATCCAAAGCCGATGATGATGGTGGAAAAGATGCGGGCGAGGTTGGCAAAGCGGTTCCTCAGCATCCAGCGAATCACGTTCGCATATCCGACTTCCAGCCTGTCCAGAAACCGCTGGAAGGGTGCCAGCGCCACTCGATAGAACCGCCCATTTCGCTCGCGCACAGAGGCAGGATCGTCGTGAGGCTTGAGAATATGCGCTGCCATCAAAGCAGTCAGTGTCAGCGAGACGAAAAAGGACGCCAGCAACCCGAAAATAATCGGCCACACCAGTCCCACGAACATCAGTTGCACAATACCGCCGCAGAAGAGCAGAGGGCTGAGCGCGAGAATCAGCATCAACGTGGACGCAGCAACCGCAAGGCGAACTTCCGTGATACCGTCCACCGCAGCGGTTTTGGGGTCCTTGCCCATGCGCAGGTGCCGCTCCACCGCATGGATATCGATGATGGCATCATCCACTAATCGCCCGATGGAGAGCAGAAGACCTATCAGCGTGCTGGAGTTGAGCGTCATGCCCATTGGGATGAGAGCGAGCAAAGCCATCGCCAACGAGATAGGGATGGCGGTCATGGCTATCAGTGTACCGCGCCAGTTGCCCAGGAAGAAGAGCACGACGATGCCGGTCAGCAGGATAGCCAGGCCCAGCTCTTCGATCATATTGCGCATCAAAATACCCACGAACGCGCTGTTGTCGTAGGCTATACGCAGTTTGATGCCCGGATAGTCGCGTTCGAGGCGTTTAGCCTCCTGCATCACCGCGTGGATCACCCTGGGCGAGGAAGCTTCCGGACTTTGCAGGACGCTGATTTCGATCGCTTCGTCCACCTGCGCCCTGTTTCCGACGCGATAGTAATGGTGGTAGCCGCTGCGCGGTTCGTAGTAGGTGTCCTCCACCCGCGCGACGTCCTTGATGTAGACGATGCGTCCATCCACGCTGGCGACGGGGTAATTCGCGATGGTGTGCGCGTCACGCCCCAGCGTATCCACACGCACAATCTCTTCGTTGTCGCCGGCGGTTAAGACGCCTGCTGGCTTGGCGATGTTGTTCTTGTCGAGCGCGTCCCGAATGTGCAGGATGGACAAACCGTATGCCGACAGCTTCTGGCGGTCCACAATTACCTGTACCTGCCTGCGATAGCCGCCAAACGCCTGCACGGTAAAGATGTCGGGGCTTACCGCCTTGAGGCGATTGGAGATTTCGTTGTCCGCCAGCTCGCGCAGGCGTTTCATATCCCACCGCTCGTCGCCAGTCAACGACAGCGAAAGCACGGGCAGATTGAGCGGGTCTATCTTCAATACCCAGGAGGGTTTCAGGTTGGCACCGGTCATGGGCAGGTCCGCCTGAATAACGTTCAGCAGTGCCTGCACCTCTACCAGTTTCTTATCGATATCGGTACCGTAGGGGAACTCCAGCGAAACGATGCTGAAGCCCTCCTGCGAGGTGGAGCGAATGTAGCGCACACCGGGGATGTTGATGAGACGCTCCTCGATCGGCTTGGAGATGTAGGTCTCCATCTCCTCCGCGCTGAGTCCAGGCATCATCGAGACAATGCCGATCATGGGGCTTTGCACGTAGGGCATGAAGCGACGCGGCATATAAAAGCCCAGCGCGATCACCGCCAGAATCACCATCGCCGTGTAGAAGGCGATAATGATGTACGGGTGTTCGATAGACCACCGCGAGATGTTGAACGCCCCTTCGGCAACGCGCCCCAGGATGCGTGGGCGGGCACGCTCTTCTGGTCGTTCCGACATCAGTGCTGATGACCTCCTCCTTGAACCTTCTCCAGTGTCATCCCACACTGTGGACACGTGCCGGGTTTGTCAGAGCGCACCTCAGGGTGCATCGGGCAGGTGTACACCGTCTTGCCTGTCGGCGTCTGCCCTTGCGGGGCTTGCGTGGTATCGGCTGGCGCCGGGGTATGTCCGCCATGTCCCATGCCCGGCATCGCAGGCATCTCGCCAGAGGGCTCCGGCAGTTTCTTGGGACCCGAAACCCCCCATTCTACCGGCGTCACCGGGTCACCTTCCTTCAGGTACTCGTTGCCCCGCGTAATGACCTCGTCGCCTTCGCGCAGTCCCGAGCGTACCTCCACTCTGCGGCCGTTGCTTTCGCCCAGTACCACATCCACCCGGTGCGCGACGTACTTGCCACCGCGCTTTTCAGGCACCAGGTCCATGCCGCACTTCGGGCATTTGCCGGGCTGGTCGGATTTGACCTCCGGGTGCATCACACAGGTATAAGTGACTTTACCCTCGGCTTGATTCTGCTGTACCACCCACACAAAGGGTTTGCCCTCCATGTCGCGCTGAATGGCAGACAGGGGCACGGAAATCCGTCGCCTGGGGGTGCCTTTCGCTATTTCCATCACCACGTACTGTCCGGGCAGGAGCCTGCCGGTGTGGTTGGGCACGAGCGCTTCCACAACGACCGTGCGGCTTTGTGGGTCGGCGGCGTAGAAGACGGACGTTACCCTGGCGTCCAGGCGGAAGTCGGGGTCAGCCGCAATGGTTACTGTAACGGGATTGCCCTCGCGAATGCCGATTGCGTCGCTCTCGGCGACGTTTGCCTGCAGGCGCACCTTATCTATGGTACGCAATTTGAGCAGAACTGTGCCCGGCATCACCAGCGTGCCAGGGCTGACCAGTCGCTCGGTAATCACACCGGACACGGGGGCGGTTATCTGCGTGTAGCTGGCTACAATGGCTTCGGCGCGGCGTGCAGATTCCGCCTGTCTCTGGGAGGCGACTGCCTGGGCAATCTTTGCCTGTACCGCTTGCAGGGCAGAAGTCGCCCGCTGGACACCAGCCTGCATAGCCTGCGCCTCGCGTTCAGCCTGCATCACCTGCGCCTCCGCCGCACCGAGCATCGCCTGCGCCTGTTTGATGCGTGCTTCCGCTTTGTTCAAACGCACCCTTGCCTGATTCAGCTCGGCGCGTGCTTTCGCCGTTTCCGCCTGGATACGCTGGCGCTCCTCTTTAGAGATCGCCCCCGCTTTCAGCAGGTTTTCGGCACGGGAGTCTTCCGCCTGCCAGTAGGCGGTACTTGCCTCCGCTGCCTGTATCTCCGCCAGCATCTCTTCACGCTCGGCACGAGCCATCTCCAACTCCTGACGAGCGGACTCCAGCTCGCGCCTCGCCCTTTCTACCATCGCCCGCGCCGAATCGCGTTTGCGCTGTGCCTCCTCCAGCTCGGCACGCATCCGTTCCGCTTCCCGTTGCATGGCTTCGCGCTCATACTGAGCGACTGCAACGCCTGCCTCCGCCTCCTGCAGACGGGCGGAACGCTCGCGCGAGTCGAGCCTCACCAGCAACTGCCCCTGCTGTACCCTGTCACCTGGATACACCGGCATGTCCACCACCCATCCCTCTACGCGCGCCACGATGTCGGTGTCGTTGTACGCCACCACCGAGCCGGTGTAGGTGACGGTGGGGACAAAGGTCTGTGCACGCACCTTCTCTGTCGCAACAGGCACCGAGCCAACCGGCGTGCCCGTCTGGCTCATATCCATCGCCTGCGCCTCGATGACGGTCATGGAACCGGGCGGGCGTTTCGTGCGCACCACGTAGCTGGTGCCGGCAAGCAACAGGGTAATGAACAGCAGTGTGCCCCAGTGTGCCCGAACGAATCGCGCGAGCGTGCCCATTCTACACTCCCTCAGTGTGAATGATTATCGTGCTGGTGTGCCGGTTGCGAAGAGGGAGCGGTGTTTTTCCCTTGCTTCGCAAACTTCTCCGGCTCCTTATCGAACTGCGGCTTGCACTTTGCACAGCAGAAGTAGTACACCTTGCCCTTATACGTGGAGGTGCGTGCCTTCGCAGGGTCCTTCACCACCTCGCCGCTCACCGGACACCGTACCATCTGCTTCGCCGCGTATTTGGCGGGGTTGCCGTTGAACTCGCCCACACATCTGCGACAGCACAGGTAGATAGTGCGCCCCTCGTGCTGAACGCCGACCGCTTTCTTCAGGTCCTTGATGGTCTCGTTAGAGACGGGGCAGATCAAACCGCTGTTCGCCGGTGGCTTCTGAGGCGCGGCAACAGCCACTACCGCAAACAGCGCGACCAGCAGGGTCAAACCGAACGCTCGCATGGTTGAAAACCTCCCTTAATGTAACGTCCTGTTGCTACAGGCTGTAGAAAAATACGCAACGCATACTTCAAAACGTTTCTTTCATTCCAATTTTACTACAGGCAATAGAAAATTGCAAGCTGGAGGGGTTATTTCGCGGGCAAAATCACTTCGATGGCACAGGGATACACGCGGAAGTGCGCCGGAGTAGTGCCCATCACGTCCCCATCTACCAGCACAGGCACAGGCGGATCGCTCTCCACGGTCACCTCGCGCGCCGTTTGCATGAGGAAGAGCGGATGGGTAATGTGTGTGCCCGAAAATACGCGCGGGAAGACGCGCATGAACTCGATTTTGCTCACCGCCTGCACCACACACACGTCCAGCAAGCCATCGTCGATTTGGGCGAATGGGGCGATACGCATTCCCCCGCCGTAGGACTGGCTGTTGGCGACAGTACACAGCAGGGCGCGCCGGATGGTGGTCTCGCCGTCGGCGGTGATGCGCATCTGAACCGGCTGGAAAGTGAAGATAGTCTGACAGACGGCGGCGACGTAGGCGGCGGTTCCCTGCAGGAGGCGATAACCCTGATTCACACGCCTGGCGACTTCTCCGTCGAATCCACACCCCGCGACGTTCAGGAAATACCTCCCGTTTACCTGTCCGAGATCCACGCGTCGCGGTTTGCCGGTAAACAGGGTGTCTATAGCCACCGGCAGGTTCTCGCTGATGCCCGCACAGCGGGCGAAGTCGTTTCCCGTACCCAGTGGCAGGATGCCCAATCGCGCGGAGGTGCCAACGATGCCATTGGCCACCTCGCCTGCGGTGCCGTCACCTCCCGCCGCAACGACGATAGACGCTCCTTCTTGCACCGCCTGCTGTGCCAGTACGGTAGCATCGCCGGGACGTTTAGTCTCCACGATGCGCCACGTCAGCCCGGTGACTCTGCTCGCCTGTTCCATCAGCTCCCGCAATGTCTGCTGATGGCGCATCGCACGATAGCGTCCTGCCCTCGGGTTCAAGATAACCACGATGTCTGGTGGACTCACGTTCATCATGCAAGGGACCTTTGGCTGGCTTTTTGAGCAGAAGGAAACTGCCGGTACAAACTCGAAACCTTGCTTTCGACTATTCCACCTGCGGGGTGGGGTATCCTGTATCCCGATAACGTGTGCAGGAGGGGATCGCACAGGGCGCGGTGAGAGTGTTGTTTCTGGGTACTTCTGCAGCAGAGGGGGTGCCTGGCCTGTTTTGCGGGTGCGAGGTATGTCAGATCGCGCGACAGCGTGGTGGCAAAGACCTTCGCACGCGCAGTTCGGTTTTTATTGACGGCACCCTCAAGATCGACCTCCCGCCCGATACGCTTCATCACGTGCTGACCTATGGGCTGGATCTCTCC
>FWPV01008747.1_pt1 | contig 17508 bp, 14 predicted proteins | sample 2228371 | NCBI WGS metagenome assembly FWPV01 (sample SAMEA103939776, study PRJEB20133) | metagenome | reverse complement strand
CCCTGTCTCAATAAATTTCTCAAAAAATGCAATCAATCCTTTTACATAAATTATTCATAGTATATACAACAAAATTTTGGGGAAACTCCACACACTAATATTATTGACCAGAAATTGTTATAATAGTATAATCATCTAAAATAACTATGGAGGTGTTTAAATGCAAAGATTAAAAGCGCTTTCGTTAATTTTATTTATTATTTTTTTAATTATATTTATTTCCTGTGCAAAATCACCCAGGCAGAAAAATATTTCGCTTCGCGTAGCGTTCTGGGGTGATATAAAAGAAATAGAAATAATCAAAAAGAGCGTGTCAAGGTTTGAAAAAGACAATCCCGGTATTGAAGTCAAATTAGAACGCCTTCCTGCAGGTGACCCATATACAGAAAAAATACTTACAATGATTGCAGGTGGTAATCCAGTGGATGTTATGTTTGTTAATGCAGAGAGGTTTTATAATTATGCAGCGCGCGGTATTCTGCTTCCACTTAATGATTATATAAAAAAATATAATTTCCCGATAGATAAATTTTATAAACGTATAATACAAAAATTTTCAATTGGAGACACATTGTATGTTTTACCAAGAGACATAGCACCTGTTTGTGTTGTTTATTATAATAAAAGTTTATTTGATGAAGCAGGACTTAAATATCCTACGAATGATTGGACATGGGATGACCTGGTCAGATATGGACAGGCACTTACAAAGAAAAATCCAGATGGTTCAATGACATTTGGTTTTGCTGATGACTGGTCAATATGGGATTCTTTTGTGTTGTCAAACGGAGGAAAATATGTTGATGACCTGAAAAAACCAAAAAAATGTCTGCTTGATAGCAAAGAAGCAATGGAAGGACTAAAATTCAGGCAGGATTTAATTTATAAATATAAAATAATGCCTTCTCCTTCGCAATTAACTGCAATGGGCGGAGTTGGCTCTAGCGATATGTTTATGCAGGGAAAAGTTGGTATGTTTTTTTCAGGTATATGGAAAACACCATTTTTCAGGGAAATAAAAAAGTTTGATTGGGACTGCACGATTTTTCCAAAGCCAGAAGGCGGGAAAAATGGATTTTTATGCAGCGGAGGAGGATATGCAATATTAAAAACAACAAAATATCCGGAGCAGGCATGGAAATTACTTACGTTTTTATCCGGAGAAGAAGGACAAAAAGATCTGGCTAGAACCGGCCTTGCACAGCCGGCTATCATAGAAATAGCAAAGTCAAAAGAATTTTTAGATGGCAAACCACCAAAATCAAAGGATTTTCTTTTAACCGCTGCTGAGACAGGTGATTTTATGCCGGATAGTTTAAAATGGGAAGAAGCATTGAGTTCGTACTGGTATCCTGCACTTGATAAAATATGGTCAGGAGAGAAAAAACCAGAACAGGTTATCCCTGCTGCTGTAAAACAGATAAATAAACTTCTTGCTGAAGAGAGTTCAAAATAGAAGAGTTCATGAATAGTTCAAACATAGTTCAAAAATAGTAAGAACATAGAAAAATTACAAAATAAAAAATATAGATTCCTGCTGGAATTCACACGCAAATAAATCGGGTGCAGTAATGACTTTTTATGTTACTTTGTTTATCTGTCATTCCCGCATAACCGCATAACTGTTCAAATTAGCATTATTTTATTTATTAAAACATTATTTATTTAGGTTTTATGAATGCAACATAATATCTAAAAATTTTGATCTCAAAAAACAATTTGTGTATATATGTAGGGATAATTCATGAATTACCCATTGTTTTTATGGACGATTCACCTGACCGCCGACCTGTCCACCGTCTTATTCACAGAAGTTTCAACGAAGACGGAAGTTTTAACGAAAGTGGGGTTGTCCGCAGTCTTGTCCGCCGAAGTTTCAACGGAGGCCAAAGTTTTAACGAAGGCGAAATCTTTTAGCGTAGGCGGTTGAATCGTCATTACATTTTAAATTATTCATAATTTTTAATTTGGACACTACTGGTGCAAGCGGGAATCCAGTCCTAAATAAGACAGAAAATTGACAATCAAAAATCGATCAAGGTGTTTATATATATTATGTCTTTTTTATGCGAATAGCGCTTTGAAAACCACGGGTGTTCGCCCGTGGAGGATCCACTCGCCTTTATTGGTATAAAAAATAATAGCATTTTTTTTTATGTTTGCTATAATATATAAAAATATTTATAACGGGGTGTATATATGAGTGAGTATTTAGCAGTTATAGCAGTAGCAGAAGCGGTTTTTATTTTGTTTTTAATAGCGTTACTGGTATTGAAATTTAAAGCCAGCGCTAAAAAAACAGAGCCAAAAACTGAATGGGTTTTTGAACAGAAGAAAAGCAACAGGATACAAATAACTAATGTTGCACTGGAAGATGAAAATAAATGGGAAAATCCTCAGATAAAGTTATGGCTTGCTAATCCAATAGGAATAGGAAAAAGAGTTGATGATAAACAATTGCCATTAGAAGGCAAAGTAATAGACCCACCACCAGCTGGTTCGGTTAAAATTTTTGTTTTTCTATCACCTGAAGAAAAGTGGTATCAGGGTCAATATCCAGTAAACAGTCAGGGTGAATGGAGGGGATGGATTTATCTTACCACAGGTGAAGATCAGTTTTTTAAAAAGGTTATCAGGATAGAATTGTATGATGGGATATCTGACGATTCCAGATTACTGGATACGAAGGATGTGATAATAGAATAAAGATGTTCGGTGAAGATTTATAAAAAAATGTTCAAAATAAATTAAAAAAGAGTTTAAAATTAGTTCTAAAATAGAATATAAAAATTTATTAATTAAAATATAGATGGGTAATATATATGAAGGTTAAAAGTTTTGGAGAACTTGAAATATGGAAAATATTCAGGAAACTGGCAAATCTTATTTTTGATATTGTTAATGAAAGCAAATTTAAAAAGGAATTTTCTTTAATTAATCAATTAAAAAGAGCAGCTGTTTCGCCAATGGCAAACATTGCAGAGAGTTTTATGAGGGGCGGAAATAAAGAATTTATTCAATATTTATATATTTCACGTGGTTCAATAGGGGAAACTAAAAGTCATCTTTATTTATGCGTGGACAGGGGATATATAAATAAAAAAACAATTTGAAATAATAGAAATGATAATGAATGAATTGCTTGCTAAATTAGATTCACTGATCTATTATTTGCGAAAAGCATCATATAAAGGAATAAAATATAATATATGATAATATAAAAATAAAATTTTGTTATTTTTGAATTTATTAAACGTTTTCAGAACTAAGTTTGAACTATATAAGAACTATTTATTAACAGTTGTAGAGTAAATACACCCACAATAATTTTGCCTGTATAAATTATATTTTTTAGAAAGTTCAATTGATTTTTTAAAACCGTCTTTTTTCTTAAAATTTGATTCATAATATTGAATACCAGATTGTTTTGCTATTTCTTTGCCGAGGGTATTTATTAATTCAGCATTTTTATGGGGGGAAATTGTTAAAGTTGTTGCAAAAATATCAATACCGGATTGCACTGCCTTTTTTGCTGTTTCTTCCAAACGCAGTTTATAGCATTCTATACATCTTTTACCACCTTCTTTTTCATTTGCCAGCGGATCACACCTTTTTTTCCATTCTGCAATATCGTAAGGAACATCCATAATATTTTCAACATTCATTTCTATTGCAAGTTTTACCATGTCATTAAAACGTGCTTTATATTCTTCTTCTGGATGTATATTGGGGTTAAAAAAATAAGTAATTATATAAAAACCTTGTTCCCTTAAAACATTTATTGAATGTGTAGCATCTGGTGCGCAGCAAACATTTAATAATATTTTTTTCATGTATTATTTCACCTAAAATAATTTTATCATAAATTTTAGAATTAGAAAATAAACTAATTTCTTAATGATAACTTAATTCATTACTACTGCTCGCTAAAAAATATTTGATAATTTACAGTAAAATTAAATGTAGGGGAATTCCAGTAGTGGCCGCTAAAAAATATTTTTTATTTTACAGTGTTTTTAAAAGAAAATTATTAAATGCAAAATGTAATCTTTTATATTCCTCTATTTTAAAAAGAATGGTGAGTTTACCAGCCGATTCATCCGGCGAAGTTTTAACAAAGTCAGAAGCTTAATGCGAAGGATGGGGGGAGATTTTGCTTTATAAATTACCTTTCCGCCTACGTTAAAACTTCCGCCTTCTTTGAAACTTCGGCGGACAAGATGGCGGATACTATTGATGTCATTACTGCACCAGATTAAATCAAGTGTTCGCTTAATCAGAAATTCAACAGTTTTTTACAATTTTTTCACAATTTATTAAGTAGTATGCTGTTTCATTTTAGAACTAAAATTTTCTATGTTTTTGTTTCATTTTGAAACTTACAATAAAAAAAACTTTATTTTCAATGTATTTTTGTGGTATAAAAATTGCTTATTATTTAATGCTATAAAATTTAAACAATGAAAGGAGAACAAACATGGGAAAAGTTATAGGAATTGACTTAGGAACTACAAATTCATGCGTTGCAGTGATGGAAGGAAAAGAAGCAAAAGTTATTGTCAATGCTGAAGGTAATAGGACTACTCCTTCTGTAGTTGGTTTTTCAAAAACAGGAGAACGCCTTGTTGGTCTTCCCGGCAAACGCCAGGCAATTGCAAATCCTGAAAATACAGTATATTCAATCAAGCGTTTTATGGGGAGAAAGTACACAGAAGTATCAGAAGAGATAAAAAAAGTTCCATACAAAGTTGTGGAAGCATCAAATGGAGATGCTCATGTTGAAATTAGTGGAAAAAAATATAGCCCGCCTGAAATATCAGCAATGATTCTTGCAAAATTAAAAGCAGATGCAGAAAGCTATTTAGGAGAAAAAGTAACACAGGCAGTTATAACAGTTCCTGCATATTTCAATGACTCCCAGAGGCAGGCAACAAAGGATGCTGGCAAAATTGCCGGACTGGAAGTTTTAAGAATAATAAATGAACCAACTGCAGCATCTCTTGCATACGGGCTTGATAAAAAGAAAAATGAAAAAATAGCAGTATATGATTTAGGTGGTGGAACTTTTGATATTTCAATATTAGAAATAGGTGATGGCGTTTTTGAAGTAAAATCAACCAATGGAGATACACATTTAGGTGGAGATGATTTTGACCAGAGAATTATGGACTGGATAGCTGATGAATTTAAAAAACAGGAAGGTATTGATTTAAGAAAAGATAAAATAGTTTTACAGAGATTAAAAGAAGCAGCAGAAAAAGCAAAGATAGAATTATCTTCTGCCACACAAACAGAAATAAATCTACCTTTTATAACAGCAGATTCAACGGGTCCCAAACATCTTGTTATGACATTAACCCGTGCAAAATTAGAACAGCTTTGTTCGGACTTGATTGATAGAACAATTGAGCCATGTAAAAAAGCATTGAGTGATGCAAATTTAGAAGCAAAGGATATAGATGAAGTTGTTCTGGTCGGTGGTATGACAAGAATGCCTGCTGTTGTTGAACTTGTTCGAAAATTTTTTGGCAAAGAACCTCATAAAGGAGTTAATCCTGATGAAGTTGTTGCGGTTGGAGCAGCAATTCAGGCTGGTGTTTTACAGGGGGAGGTAAAGGATGTTTTATTACTTGATGTAACACCACTTTCACTGGGTATTGAGACATTAGGAGGAGTATTCACACGGCTTATACCAAGGAATACTACAATACCTACACGAAAATCAGAGATTTTTTCAACTGCAGCTGATAATCAGACAAGCGTGGAGATACACGTATTGCAGGGAGAGCGTGAGATGGCAAGAGATAATAAAACAATAGGAAGGTTTCATTTAGATGGAATTCCACCTGCACCGCGTGGAGTTCCTCAAATAGAAGTTACTTTTGATATAGATGCAAATGGAATACTTCATGTAAGTGCTAAAGATCTTGCAACTAACAGAGAACAAAAAATAACTATTACTGCATCTTCCGGTTTAAGCAAGGAAGAAATTGAAAGAATAACAAAAGAGGCGGAAAAGTACGCTGAAGAAGATAAGAAAAAAAGAGAAGAAGTGGATATAAGAAATCAGGCAGATTCAATGGTATATAATGCAGAAAAAACATTAAAAGAAGTTGGTGATAAGGTTTCTGAAGCAGAAAAAAAAGATTTAGAAGAAGGTATTAAAAAACTAAAAGATTTACTTGGTAAAAACGCATCTGCATCAGAGATAAAACCTGCAATGGATAGTTTGACTGCAAAATGGCATGCTGTTGCAACTAAAATGTATCAATCCACTGGTACCGGACATGGTCAAACAGGACAGCAAACACAAAATACGCAAGGCGAACAAAAGAAGAAAGATGATGGTGTTGTAGATGCAGAATATGAAGTTGTGGATGAAGATAAAGAGAAAAAATAATCATATTTCAAACTAATCAAAAATTTAAAATATAAAATATTGAATGGAGGTGATGTAGTATAGTTAAAACGTAAAAAAATAAAAATTCTAAAAATTTATTTATTGAAAGGAGGAAAGTAAGTATGAAGATTAAACCATTAGGCGACCATGTTTTAGTAAAACCAATGGAAGAAGAAGAGGTAAGAAAAGGAGGGATAATCATTCCCGACACAGCAAAGGAAAAACCATCAAAGGGAGAAGTAATAGCAGTTGGACCTGGAAAAATTATGGAAGATGGAAAAAGGAAAGCAATAGAAGTAAAAGTAGGAGATAAAGTTTTGTATCAAAAATATGGTGGAACAGAGATTAAGATAAATGATGTAGAACATATTATTATGTCAGAGGATGACATACTTGCAGTAATTGAATAAAAAAATAAAGGAAAGGAGATGATATAAAATGGCAGGAAAAGAAATCAAATTTGGAGAAGAAGCAAGAAGAGCAATACAGAGAGGAGTAAATAAATTAGCAAATGCAGTACGTGTAACGCTTGGTCCTAAAGGAAGAAATGTAATCCTTGACAAGAAATATGGCTCACCAACAATAATAAACGATGGAGTTGCAATAGCAAAGGAGATAGATTTAAAAGATGTTTATGAAAATATGGGAGCCCAGCTTGTAAAGGAAGTTGCATCAAAGACATCTGATGTCGCCGGTGATGGGACCACAACAGCAACAATACTCGCACAATCTATTTACAATGAAGGCATGAAAAATATTACTGCAGGAACAAATCCAATGCCTGTAAAAAGAGGCATTGAGAAAGCAATAGCAGCGGTTGTAGAAGAATTAAAGAAGATATCCAAAAAAGTTGATACAAATAAAGAAATAGAACAGGTTGCTACAATTTCTGCAAATAACGATAAGGAAATAGGAGAAAAGATTGCAAAAGCAATGGAAAAGGTTGGCAAAGACGGCGTTATTACGGTTGAGGAAGCAAAGGGAATTGAGACAACTGTTGAGTTTACAGAAGGTATGAAATTTGACCAGGGATATATTTCTCCTTATTTTGTAACCAATGCCGAAAAGATGACTGCAGAACTGGAAAATCCATATATCCTGATTTATGATAAAAAAATATCAAGTATGAAAGATCTGCTTCCAATACTCCAGGAAGTTGTACAGCAGGGAAAATCATTGTTGATAATTTCCGAAGAAGTAGAAGGAGAAGCACTTGCTACACTTGTTGTAAATAAATTAAAAGGAACCATTAATTGTGTTGCAGTAAAAGCGCCTGGTTTTGGTGATAGAAGAAAAGCAATGCTTGAAGATATTGCTATTTTAACAGGTGGAAACGTTATCAGTGAAGAAGCAGGAATGAAACTTGAAAAGGCAACTATTAATGATTTAGGACAGGCAAAGAAAGTAATAGTTGACAAAGACAATACAACAATAGTAGAAGGTGCAGGAGATAAGAAAAAAATTGAAGCAAGAGCAAAACAGATAAAGAAACAGATAGAAGAAACAACCTCTGATTATGACAGGGAAAAATTGCAGGAACGCCTTGCAAAAATAGCAGGTGGAGTTGCAGTTATTAATGTTGGCGCTGCAACAGAAACAGAAATGAAAGAGAAAAAAGCACGCGTTGAAGATGCTTTACATGCAACAAGAGCGGCGGTTGAGGAAGGAATAGTTCCTGGTGGTGGTGTTACCCTGTTAAGGTGTGCGAAAGTTCTTGAAAATTTAAAAGTAAACGATAAAGAAGAACAAGTTGGAGTTGATATTATTAAAAAGGCTTTAGAAGCACCGATAAGACAGCTAGCATATAATGCTGGTTATGATGGTTCAATTATTATTGAAAAGGTTTTAAAAGAAAGCAATCCAAATATGGGATTTGATGCAAATGATGGACAAATTAAAGATCTTTTAAAAGAAGGTATAATTGATCCTACCAAGGTAACAAGAACAGCATTGCAAAATGCATCATCCATTGCAGCACTGCTTCTTACTACAGAAGCTATGGTGGGAGAAATACCTGAAGAAGAAAAAGAGCATAAACACGGCATGCCACCGGGTGGAATGGGAGGAATGGGTGGATATGACGATATGATGTAAAGAATAGCAAATTAATTTATGTAGAGACGCCTTAAAAAGCGTCTCTACATAATTATAAAATTAGTTCTTTTAAATACCGCAATTATATATTATTATACTTTAGATTTAAAAAACAAAAATTAAGGTGACGCTTATGCCTGTTAAAGATTATTATAAAATTTTAGGTGTTAGAGAGAATGCATCAGATGAAGAAATAAAAAAAGCTTTTCGTAACCTTGCAAAACAATATCATCCCGATGCTAATCCTGGAAATAAACAAGCAGAAGAAAAATTCAAGGAAATAAACGAAGCATACGAGGTGCTGTCAAATAAACAAAAACGGGCACAATACGAACAATTAAGAAACGCACAGGCAAGAGGTTTTGATTTTTCACAGGCAGGCAGAGGCGCTGACTTTTCTTCTTTTGGATTTGATTTTACAAATATTTTTTCTGATCTTTTTTCAGGAAGAAAAAATAAAACAGGCGGTGGCTTTGAAGATATTTTTGATATGTTCTTTTCCAAAAAAGACAGAGGTTTTTCTACTTCTTACGATGAAGATTCATATGGAGATAAAGGAACAGATGTTACAGTTCGTATAGAAATTCCTTTTGCCCTTGCATTAGAAGGTGGAGAAACTATTATAAAAGTACCACGCACAGTGGATTGTGCGAGATGTAATGCAACCGGAGTTGAACCTGGTTCTTCAATCATTGTATGTCCAATGTGTGGTGGAACAGGAACTTTGCAATATTCTCAGGGCGGGTTTGTTATAAGTAAGGTCTGCCCGCGTTGTAGCGGAAAAGGTAAACAACCAAAACAATACTGCAGGCAGTGTAATGGTGCAGGAACAGTTGAGGAAATAAAGCAGATAAGGATAAAAATACCTGCAGGCGTAAAAGATGGGGACAAGATAAAAATTAAAGAACAGGGTAATATGAATTCTTCAAATAAGAGACGCGGGGATTTATATATTATATTTGCAGTCAAAGAAAGTCCTGAATATAGAAGAGAAGGCGATGATATTTATTTTAAGCAAAAAGTAAATCTTGCGCAGGCTATACTTGGGTCCAAGATTAATGTACAAACACCGGAAGGGGTTGTTGCTGTAAAAATTCCAGAGGGTTCAAAAAGCGGAACAATTTTAAAGGTCAAAGGCTTTGGCGCAAGAAATATAAAGACCGGCAGAAAAGGAGACTTTTTTGTGGAACTTGATGTTGAAATACCTAAAGCAGCTACAAAAGAAGAAAAGGAGCTCATAGAAAAATTAGCTAAGTTAAAAAATATGAATTATTAAAAATCAGCTGGAACAAATTTTAATAAAAGGAATCTATTAGTATAATATAGAATCTTTACGATTTTTGGTTTACAATTTACGGTTTAAAAACATTTTAAAATTGAAAAGCGTAAATTGAAAATCGGAAATTTAAGACCTTGGAGGTTTTTATGATTGAATTAAAAAATGTTACTAAACGTTTTGGCAATCGCATTGCAGTCAATTCAATTTCATTTGAAGTAAAAAAAGGAGAAATAGTAGGGTTTTTAGGTCCAAATGGAGCTGGAAAAACAACAACCATGAGAATAATAACAGGTTTTTTTCCACCGACCGAAGGTGAAGTAAAAGTTGCTGGATTTGATGTGAGTGAAAATCCAATAAAAGCAAAGGAAAAGATAGGATATATGCCTGAAAATGTTCCGCTTTACAAAGAACTTGATGTTCTTTCATATCTTCGTTTTATTGCAGAGATAAAAGGAGTTCCTAAAGATAAAATTGATTCACGTGTAGCAAAGGCTATGGAGGAAGTCGGATTGACAGATGTAAAAAATCGTATAATAGGTAAATTATCAAAGGGGTATAAACAAAGAGTTGGGCTGGCTCAGGCAATAATAAATGATCCGGAGATATTGATTTTGGATGAACCAACAATAGGACTGGATCCAAAACAAATCAGGGAGATAAGAGAATTAATAAAAAAAATGAAGGGCGATAGAACAATAATTCTTTCTACTCATATACTTCCGGAAGTTAGCATGACCTGTGATAAAGTTATAGTAATTAATGAAGGTAAGATTGTGGCTCAGGGGGATGTGGATACTCTTACAGAGAAATCAAAGAGTGCGACAAGGATATTTGTTGAAGTTGACGCTCCGAAATCAGAATTTATTCCGGAAATAAATAAAATAAAAGGAGTTGCTAATGTAGAGGAAATTGAGAAGACAGATTCAGGCACATATACGTATAATATAGATATAGAAGAAGGTAAAAAGGTAACAAAAGATATAGTGAGCAGGATAGTGAAAAATGACTGGGAACTTATTGAGTTAAAAAGACCACAGGTTACACTTGAAGACGTTTTCTTAAAACTCGTTACAAAGGAGGATGCATAATATGTGGAATAAATTTGTAGCTCTTTACAAAAAAGAACTGGCAATTATTTTTGCAATGCCAATTGCCTATGCTGTTATATCGGTATTTGCAATTCTCTCCGGTTATTTCTTTGCAAATATAGTTAATTATTATGCTATGGTATCTCTTCGTTCCATGAACCAGTATCAGCGTATGATGATGGATCTATCAATGATAGAAGGAATATTCAGACCATATTTTCATAATGTGGTTGTTATTATGATAATAATGTTTCCATTAATAACAATGAGAATGTTTGCAGAAGAAAAGAGAGAAGGAACTGTGGAATTACTTTTCACCTATCCTGTTAGCGATCTGGTAATAGTTCTTTCAAAATTTTTTGCATCTTTGACTGTTTTTGTAGCGATGTTATGCTGTGGAATAGTTTCTTTTTTGATTTTCAGAACAACATCTCAGTATGAAATCTTACCTGTTTTATCAGGATTTTTAGGACTGCTTCTTGTAGGTGCTTCATTTCTTGCGCTTGGAATTTTCATATCCAGTTTAACAGAAAGCCAGATAGTAGCCGGTGTAATTTCTTTTGGCGTGCTTCTTTTATTTCTTGTTTTGCCATGGCTTTCGCAGTCAGTAGGCCCTGAAGCAGGAAAAGTAATCCTGGAACTTTCAATAACTGAACATTTTGATAGTTTTGCCAAGGGTTTGTTTGATACATCAGACATTGTCTATTATCTTGTTTTTATAATATTATTTTTATTTTTAACTTTAAGAGTGCTTGAAACAAAACAATGGAGGGGCTAACATGAATAATAAAATAAACAACATTCTTTTTATATCAGGATTATTATTGATTCTTTTATTTGGTATTATTGCTCTGATAAGGGGCGAATTTGAAATGTGGACTGTTGCTGGTATGGCTGCAGGTATTGTTATTACTGGCGTTTATGTTATTTCTGACTGGCAAAATGTAAAAAAATATTTTACAAGCAAAACAGCGAGATATGGAATAAATTCCATTGTTTATTCTTTACTTGTAATTGCAATTCTTGTTGTTGTTCAGGTGATATTTACGTTAAATACTATTCAGATAGATCTTACAAAGCAAAAGAAATATTCATTATCAGACCAGACGATAAAAGTATTACAGGGGCTGAAAGATACCATAGAAGCATATTATTTTTATTCTGTAAAGGCTAGAAATACACAAATAGAAGATACCTTAAAACAATATGAAAAAAAGAATGCAAAATTTAAATTTATATCCGTTGATGCTGATAAAAATCCATCTGTTGCAAAAAGATTTAATGTGGACAGGTATGGAATTGTTGTTTTAAATAAAAAGGATAAAGGCTCATTTGAAAAAATTGACCAGTTAACAGAAGAAGGCATAACGAATGGACTGATAAGAATAACAAAGGATAAAAAGAAAAAAATATATTTTACAAAAGGACATGGAGAACCATCTCTTGATGCTCCAAAAAATGAAAAAAACGGTTATAGTGCTTTAAAAGAAGAATTAGAATCTTATAATTACGAAGTAAAAGATATTGAATTATTTAATGAAGGTAAAGTTCCGGATGATTGTTCTATATTATTTATGGCTGGCATTCAGACAGATATTTTTGATAGGGAAGTAAAAGCTTTACAGGATTATATCAAACGTGGTGGAAAAATAATTATTTCATATATTCCGATGGTTTCTACTCCAAAACTTGATAATTTACTGAAAAGCGTTGGTGCAATAATTCATAATGATATAGTTGTGGATAAACTGGGAACAATGTTCGGCGGTGATGTTTTGATGCCTATTATTTCTAATTTTGACCAGCATGAGATAACAAAGGGATTCAGGGTAGCTTTGTTTTTTCCAATGGCAAGAACAATGGAGTTTAAGGATAATATAACAGGAGTGTCTTCAAATTCGCTGGCAAAAACAAATACTACGTCATGGGGAGAAGTTGACTTTGCAGGAATAAAAAAGGGCGTAGCAAAATATGATGCAGGTGTGGATAAACAATCTCCTTTAATTGTAGCTGGTGTGATAAATATTAATAATGAAACATTTAAACCCGACTGGGATGCAACGACAAAAATAACTCAAACAAAAATTGCTATTCTGGGAAGTTCGGAATTTATTAATAATACTTTTTTAAGTGCTTCTGGTAACAAAGATTTTATTCTTAATACTATAAGTTACCTGGCAGAAGAGGGTGATATGATTTCCATAAGACCAAAAGACAGATCTTTTGAGCCGGTTTTCCTTTCAAAAATAACTGGAAGAATGCTGTTTTTAATACCAATCATTATTTTACCTCTGATTGTTTTAGGAATTGGGGTTATGGTATTTATTAAAAGGAGGATGGCATAAGTATGAAAGGTAAACAGATATTAATATCACTGCTTATACTTGTTTTGCTTTCTGTGTATCTTTATTTTGGGGAAATAAAAAAGAGACAAAAAAAAGAGATTGAACAAAACAAACAGGAAACAATATATCAGGATTTAAAAAAAGATGATGTAACCGAAATTGTGGTTCAAACAATAGAAAATAAAGTTATCTGTAAAAAAGTAGGAAATGACTGGATGATGGTGGAACCTCTAAAAACTTTTGCTGACGATAGTATTATTGGTTCAATTATTGAAAGGCATAGTTCTGCAAAATCAAGCAGGATTATAGAAGATGCAGATTTATCAGAATATGGACTGGATAAACCAGAAGTGTATATTGAACTTGTAACAAAAGATAAAACATATAGATTAAATATGGCAGGATATACCCCTGTAGGAGATTCTGCTTATGCAGCTTTGCCTGGAAACACAAAAACCGTTTATATTATACCAAAACATTTACGTCTTGATTGTGATAAGGAATTAAAAGATTTCAGATATAAAGGGCTTATGAAATTTACTGATGAAAAGGTTAAAGAAATAGTTGTAAATTTAAAAGATAAAGATAAAAAATATAGATTAAGAAAAGATGGGGACTGGTGGTGGATTATCTCTCCTGTTTCTAAAACAGCAAAAAACGATAGAATTAATACATATTTAAGTTACATGAAAAATACAGGAATTAAAAAGTTTTTAGGTATAGAAAATTCTGAAAAATACGGACTTGCAGATTTGAATGAATATATTGAAGTTCATTTAGATAATAAAGAAATAAAAAAGGCATATTTTGGTAAAGAAGATAAATCTCAAAATTCAAGATATGCAAAATCAACAGACCAGGAAGAAATATTAGAAATACCTGATTATATTTATAATGGTATTTCAAAACTAGATGAAATCGCAAATAAACAGGTTTTTTTATTTAATCAGGATAAAGTTGAAAAGATTTCTGTTAAATATGGAGAAAAATCAATAATTGCAAGAAAATATAAAGATAAAAAAGACATAGAAAAATGGGAGTATTTAGAATTTAAAAATATACCTTCTAAAAAGAAATCATCAATATATATATTTGGTGTTGCAAGCAATCTTTACTGGCAGGAATATAAAAGTGTAATAGATAAATTTGACCAGAAGGATGAGGCAGAAAAATATGGAACCATACCGGGATTGGCAGAAATAAAGTTATATGGCAAAAACGACGAATTATTCGGGACTGTTATTTTGGGCAATAAAGTTGAAGGAAAGGAAGAAATATATGTAAAGGTTCCAGAGAAAAATATAATATATACAATAGATTCAAATTATGTAAAAAATATAAATTTACCGGATCTTGAAGTAAAGTAAAAATATTTGTGAACAAGAATAAAAAATAGGTGTCTAATATATAAAGTTAAAAAAAATTCTCTGTAACAGTTTTTATGTAACATATAAAGAAAAGGTGCAGGGAAATATGGAGGTGTTATTTATGAAACGTTTAATAAATTATTTTATATTATTTTTTGCTGTTATAAATTTTTCATTTGCTGAAGTCAAAATGGTCCCTGCATCATTTAAAGAGGTTGCAGATGAAGTAAAAGAATCTGTTGTAAACATATCAACCGTTACTGTAATAAGGCAGCAAAATCCTTTTTATAATGATCCATTTTTTGATGATGATTTTTTGTACAGATTTTTTGGAATACCGCAGGGCACATTTAAAACAAGAAGTTTAGGTTCTGGAGTTATAATTTCTTCTGATGGATATATATTAACAAATAATCATGTGATTGAAAAAGCAGATGAAATCACTGTTAAATTGTATAATCAAAAAGAATATAAAGCAAAAGTTGTTGGAAAAGATAAAGAAACAGACATTGCAGTAATAAAAATAAATACTAATGGTTTAAAACCTGCAAAAATAGGAGATTCTGACAAAATAGATATCGGTGATTGGGTTATTGCTGTAGGTAGCCCTTTTGGACTTGAACAAACTGTAACGCAGGGTATTATAAGTGCAAAAGGAAGAATAATAGGAGCAGGACCTTACGATGATTTTTTACAGACAGATGCTGCAATAAATCCTGGCAATTCGGGTGGCCCTTTAATTAATATGGCAGGCGAAGTTATAGGAATAAATACTGCTATTACTTCGCGTTCCGGTGGTTATGAAGGAATTGGATTTGCAATACCTATTAATATGGCAAAAAAAATTTACAGTGATATATTGCAAAAAGGCAAAGTTGTGCGTGGATGGTTAGGGGTTGCTATACAGGATTTAACGCCTGACCTTGCAAAATATTTTAAGGTAAATGAAGGCGTTTTAATATCACAGGTTTTTGCAAATGGACCTGCACAGAAAGCAGGAATGCAACGTGGCGATGTTATAGTGGAATTTGATGGAAAGAAAATAAAGAAATACAGAGAATTGCAGTCAATAGTAGCTTCCACTCCGGTTAATAAAGTTGTTAATGTTAAGGTAATTAGAAAAGGCAAAGAAACAAATTTAAAGATAAAAATTGGAGAAAGAAATCCTGATGCTGTACTGGAACCGGAAAAACCAGAAATAACACAGGGTGAAAATAATTTAGGTATAATGGTTAGCGATATTACCGAAGATATTGCATCACAGTATGGTTTACCAAAAGGACAGGGGGTGGTTGTAATATCAGTGGATGGTGGTTCGTCAGCAGCAGATGCAGGAATTATGCGGGGAGACATTATACATGAAATAAATGGAAAGCAAATAAAAAATACAAAAGATTTTGATGAGGTTGTAAAAACAGTTGAAAAAAACAGACAGGTTGTTGTTTTAATAGAACGCGGCAACTCAATGCTATATCTGGCATTTAATGTACGGTAATGTCGGAAAATCGTTCAAAATATGTTCAAACTTAGTTCGTAAATAGTTTAAAAGTAGAGCATTTAAATCTTCTCATCTTAGCACCTTCACATCTTAAAATTTTTGTTATTAAATCCGAAGAACTCCAAATCTTCTTCCCCCTCACCCATGCCCTCTCCTCTCCGGGGAGAGGGGAAATCAATAAAAAATGTTCTAACATAGTTCTAACTTAGTTCAAAAGTAGTTCAAAAATAGAAAAAACATTGAACCAACTACAAAATACAAACTACAAAGGACTGCCTTTCTGAACTATTTATGAACTATATTTGCACTATTTATGAACTCTTTTTGAACATCTTTTAATTATATTTCAAATCTTAAATCTTAAATTAATTTGCCACCTGGCATTTGCCATCCGGCATTGCCTTTTTAAATCTTAAATCATTTAGTATCCCTGCACTTCTATGTTTGTCAGCCCGCATTTTTTTGCAAAGTCAACCACTTCATAATACTCATCTGGATTTATTTCGCGTGATATTTCAGGATATTCTTTTGCCTTATAATAAGGATAATACTGTGACATTATGTTTATATAGGTGTTTTTCGGCAGATTTTCTGATATCCATTTTATTATTTTTTTTGAACCGCTTATATTATCCGGCATAACAAGGTGCCTTATCATAAGTCCTTTTTTCATTATGCCATCATCAGGTGTTATTGCAACACCTATCTGCCTGTGCATTTCAAGAATTGCATTTTTTGCATAAATAGAATATTCTTTTGCATTTGAAGAAAATTTAATTGCATATCTATCATCAAAATATTTAAAATCAGGAAGATAAATATCTACAATTCCATCAAGATATTTTATTATTTCCGTTAATTCATATCCGGATGTATTATAAACAATAGGTCTGTTAAAACCTTTTTTTATTGCTAAATCCAGGGCAAAAAGTATATGCGGTAAGTAATGGGTGGGTGTTACGAGGTTTATGTTATGACAGCCGGCACTTTGCAGATCCATCATCATTTCAGACAACTCTTCAATAGATTTATTAATACCACTTCCCGCGTGGCTTATGTCCCAGTTCTGGCAGAATACACATTTTAAAGAGCAGTTAGAAAAAAATATTGTACCTGAACCATATTTGCCGACCAATGGCTTTTCTTCGCCAAAATGCTGGTGATAAGATGCAATAATAAGTCTATTATCTGCGCCGCAGAAACCTTTTTTACCGGCTATGCGGTTTACTTTACACTTTCTCGGGCACAAGCAACACTCTGCAAGCAGTCGCCATAATTTTTCAGCTCTTTTCTTTATTTCGCCTTTTTTTAAGTTTAAATATGATGGATTGTCTTGTTTCATGGTTTTATCATATAACTTCTTTTACAGAAGAAGTCAATAAAAATATTACTGATTAAAATTTATTTAATATCAATTGAAAAATTTGAAAATTATAA
>FWPV01005594.1_pt1 | contig 17509 bp, 17 predicted proteins | sample 2228371 | NCBI WGS metagenome assembly FWPV01 (sample SAMEA103939776, study PRJEB20133) | metagenome | reverse complement strand
AGTTAAAATACCCCAATTAACAAGGGATTTAAATTAAAATCTAGTGAATGTCCAAACTTGAGAGGGGCGACACATGTGTCGCCCCTACAGTGTAGTAGGCTTTGTTAGTGATTTTATTTTTTTTCTATTGGACGTCAGGCATGGCTTCCCCACTCATTTCTCAACCTTAATCCTCAATCTGGCATCTTTCCTGTATATTTGATGTATATACATTTAATACGGTTTGGATCGCAAGGATTTTTTCAAAGTATTGGGTGCAGGAGCGCTCACCAGTTTAACTATGGATGCAAGATCAATTACCAGCCAATTGCTGGGTATGCCGGATAGCGAAGAAATGCCAATACTCTTCGTTGGACACGGTAACCCCATGAACGCCATTGAAGACAATGCCTACTCCAGGATGTGGAAGAAGCTGGGCAATCAACTGCCGGCTCCTAAGGCGATCTTAGTCGTTTCTGCCCATTGGGAAACCAAAGGCACACAGGTATTGGTGAGCGAGAAGCCAAAAACCATTCACGACTTTGGTGGATTTCCTCGAAAGCTTTTTGAACAAGAATACCCGGCTCCCGGGGCACCTGCCTTGGCGAAAGAAACGGCAAAGCTCATGTTACCCACCAATGTAGCGGAAGACCATTCCTGGGGACTCGATCACGGCACGTGGTCTATTTTGCTGCCGATGTACCCGGAGGCGAAAATCCCGGTTTACCAGCTGAGCCTCGATTATACCCAAGCTGCGGCCTACCATTATAAAATTGCAGCACAACTCGCTAAGTTAAGGCAGAAAGGTGTTTTGATTATTGGAAGCGGAAACGTGGTGCATAACCTCGGCAGAATCCAGTGGGGCAAACAAGGAGGATACGATTGGGCCATTGAATTTGACACGAAAGTGAAGGATTTCATCGATACAGAAAATCACCAGGCCTTGGTTAATTATTCGCAATTGGGAAATGCCGCTAACTTGTCGATTCCAAGCAATGAACTTTACCTGCCACTCCTGTATATTTTAGCTAACCGAAAAAAAGGCGAGCAAGCGGTCTACTTCAATGATACCTTGGATATGGGAAGCATTTCCATGCGGTCTGTGGTGTTTGGATCCAAAAACTTGAAGCTTGATTAAGTAATGGGTGTAGACTCTCATGTCAAGCTATTCCACTATGTTTGCAGCCTCAAAGCACAGGGATGAAAATTAAATTTTGCGGCGCAGCTAGGCAGGTCACCGGTTCAATGCACCTACTTGAGTTAAAAAGCGGGTATAAGGTATTGATAGATTGTGGCTTAGATTATGAGCAGCAGAAGGAATTTCACTACGACATTGACGTGGTTTTCCCTTTCGACCCGAAGTCCGTTAATACCGTCATTTTAACCCATGCCCACGTAGACCATTCCGGCAATATTCCCACCTTGGTAAAGCAGGGTTTTGCCGGTCAGGTATTGTGTACACCACCTACAGGAGAGCTTACCTCATTCTTATTGCTCGACAGCCTCAAGATAATGGAAGCGGAGCAACGCAAGAGCAACCGAGGGAAAAAGAAGAAGAAAGTCAGGAAATCCCTTTATGGGTATAAAGATTTATTGGATTCGCTAGATAGACTCTTAACCCTGCCGTTTAATTCGCCTTTTCGCATCAACGAAGAATTGGAAATTGAATTCAGAGAAGCCGGGCACATCTTAGGGGCTGCCTCCGTTTTGATTAAGGTGAAGGAGGGGGAAAAGGAGCATAGACTCGGGTTTACCGGCGACTTAGGAAACTTCGATTCCAAGTTGATGAAGGATCCACGTCCGTTTAGCAACATCGATTACTTGGTTACAGAAAGCACCTATGGCGGAAGATTCCACAGTGCCACCCGCACACCGGAAGAGGAAATGCTCCATTACATCACTGAAACCTGCGTAAACCAACCGGGACGATTGGTGATTCCGGCCTTCTCCGTTGGAAGAACCCAGGCTATCATTTTCGCTTTTCACAAATTGTACGCGCAAGGGCTTCTGCCGGATGTAAAAATCTTTGTAGACAGTCCGCTAGCGATTCGCACCACCCACGTATACAGCAAATACAAGGAATACCTGAACGACGAAAGTTTGGCTTTCTTGAAGAAGCACGGTTCCTTGTTTGAATTCCCGAATTTGGAGTACATCGAAGACAAACGCTCTAGCGAAATGCTTCAAGACTACTACGAGCCTTGTGTTATTATATCTGCAGCAGGTATGGTAGAGGGCGGCCGCATTCAAGAGCATGTGCGTAACAACATCCGCAATCACTACTGTACCATCCTCATCGCCGGATTCTGTGCAGAGGGCACCTTAGGTCACCGTTTGCTGAATGGCCAAGGACATGTTTACATGATGGGCAAAGAGTTTCCTGTTTTCGCTAAAGTGGCTAAAACGGATACCTTCAGCGCACACCCGGATCACACGGGCCTGCGCAACTACATTGAAGCCACCGGCGGTAAATCGCTCAAAGGCATTTTCTTGGTCCACGGAGAAGAATCGTCGATGGAATTCCTGAAAAACGACCTGGAGAGAGAAGGCTATAACTCGGTACACATGCCGATGAAGGAAGAAGTGTTTGAAGTGATTTAGCGAAAGAATTGACCTAAGTTTACCTACATTCTCTAGGTATTCACCTCCTCTTTATGACACTCTGTCAGTTTTTTCCGTTGCATTGGCTCATCCTTTTGTATTTTTGTGATTGAACATGGATTTACAGTCAATCAAACAACGGTTTGAGATAGTGGGTAATTCCCCGCTCCTCAACATAGCATTGGAAACGGCTGTTAAGGTTGCTGCCACTGATATCACTGTTTTGATCAACGGTGAGAGCGGTGTTGGTAAAGAAGCGTTTTCCAAAATCATACATACCTTGAGTCCGCGCAAACACGGGCCATTTATAGCCGTAAACTGCGGCGCCATTCCCGAAGGTACCATCGATTCTGAACTTTTCGGTCACGAGAAAGGCTCTTTTACCGGAGCGCACGATACCCGCAAAGGGTATTTTGAAACGGTAAACGGCGGAACCATCTTCTTGGATGAGGTAGGCGAATTGCCATTGGATACCCAAGCGCGATTGCTGCGCGTATTGGAAACCGGCGAGTTCATCAAAGTAGGTTCTTCCAAAGTGCAGAAAACGGATGTACGCGTGGTGGCAGCCACCAACCGTGATTTGCTGGAACGCGCTAGAGCAGAAAAATTCAGGGAAGACCTGTATTACCGCTTGAGCACCGTACCGATTCGCGTGCCGGCCTTGCGTGAACGCAAAGAAGATATCTACCTATTATTCCGGAAATTCTCCAATGTGTATTCCGAGAAATACCATACGAATCCCATTGAACTGAGTGCCGAAGCACAGCATTTTATTGAAAACTACCGCTGGCCGGGTAATGTGCGACAGCTGAAAAATATGGTAGAGCAGATCTCCGTTTTAGAAGGGGATAAGCGCACCTTGGAGGCGTCTGACATCGCTCGTTACTTTCCGGATGAAAAATCCAGTTTACCTGCTTTGGCCGGTAAGGAAGACCAAAATTTCTCAGAACGCGATATCTTCTATAAAGTGCTCTTCGACTTACGTCAGGATGTTAGCGACTTGAAAAAGGTGGTGCTCAAGATGATTGAGAACAATGAAAGTCCGAACGACTTCATCCACGATAACCAGGAATTGCTGAAGCAGGTACTAGACTATGATGAAAACGGCGTTGCTACACCGAGTGCATCACCCTATTTGGTACGTCCATCTTCACCATCGGTAAGACACCAAGAAGAAGACGATAACCACGAGGTGTATGTAGAAGCGATTGAAGCGGTGGAGGATGAGAACCTATCGCTAGAAGACAAAGAGAAAGAGATGATCCGCAAGGCCCTGATGAAACACCGCGGCCGACGTAAGAAGGCGGCTGCTGAATTAGGCATTTCTGAACGTACCTTGTACCGCAAAATCAAACAATACGAACTCGAAGAACTGTGAGAGCCTTTATTCTAGCCCTTGTTGTACTTAGCCTTTCTCTGGTGCAGGCCTGTAAAGTCAATTACAGCCTTTCCGGTGCTTCTACAGGCACGGCAGAAACGCTCAGTATACAGTTCTTTAAGAACAATGCACCTTTGAATAACCCTTTGCTTTCCCAGGTTTTCACCGAGAAAATGAAGGATAAGTTCAACCGGGAAACGAAATTGAAGTTGGTAGACGAGAATGGCGACATGCAGTTGTCAGGACAAATTACCGATTACAATGTGGCGCCTGTGGCCATTCAGCAGAATGTGAGTGCGGCAAGAAACCGCTTGACCATTACCATCCAGGTGAAATTTGTCAACAAAACGAATCCGCGTTTCGATTTCGATAAAAGTTTCAGCAATTTTGAGGACTTCGACGCCAATGTGAGTCTTGCCTCGGTGGAATCTGAATTGGTCAATACCATCTGCGATAAAATTGTGCAGCAGATTTTTAACGAAGCCGTGATTAACTGGTAATGGATAACAAAGCTTGGATAGTAGAACGATTAAAGAATCCCGCTCTTTTAGGTGCCGGGGATGAGAATCGTTTACGCGAACTCATCGCGGCGTATCCGGCTTTTTCCTCCGCTTACCTGCTCTTAGCGCGCCGTTTGCATGAGATGAAGCACAGTGCCTACGAGTCGCTTTTGCCGGCATTATCGCTCAGAGCTTATGACCGCAAGAAACTTTTTTACCTGATTCACGCCTACCCCAATCTACAAACCGCATCCCAAACGCCTAGTCCGGAATTGGAACCTGAGCTGCGCAGCATCTTACCGGGATCCCGTTTTGCTATTGATTTTACGTCGGTAGAAAAAGAGCCGGAAACGGAAACCGAAAAGGCACCGGAAGCTGAATTGAGCGAAATACCATTTGGCCAGATTCGGCAAGCGCATGTGTCTCGAGTTTCGGATGATGAGGTGGAAGAAGCGATGCAAGAAGCAAGGGAAACAGATATACCAATGGCTGAAACGGAGTCTGCCTTGCCTACTGATTCGCACCCTGAAGCTGAGTCCCAACCTCTGGTGCAAAGCAATCAAGCGGAAGAGCGCGCTATCGAAGTGGAAGAAGAAGTTCCTGTGGGCGCAGAGACGGCAGCGCAAGAGCCTGCAGCTGATTTTATGGCTTGGCTGGATAAGCTGAGCATGACGGCAACCGAACACGTGAGCGCTCCAAGTGGCGAAAACATGCATACCATTGTAGAGGTGGACGAGATTCCGGCCAAAGTGCAGGAAACTGAACCGGAAATACAAGAGCCGGAGGCTGTTCCCGTGGTGAATCAGCTGATCGATAAATTTATTGAAACCCAGCCTAGCGTGCGCCGGGTGAAGAATGAGTTTTTTAGTCCGGTAAATGCGGCCAAGCAAAGTGAGCAGGAGCCAGACGACCTTGTAACAGAAACCATTGCCCGCATATTAGTGAAGCAGGAGAAATTCGATAAAGCAATTCAAGCCTACGAGAAATTGCAGTTGAAATATCCGGCAAAAAACGATTACTTTGCAGGCCTTATTTTAGAACTTAAACAGAAGACTACCTAAATGTTATCCGTAATTTCGACCGTACTCATCATTTTGGCCGCTATAGTTTTGATTCTTGTTGTCTTGATTCAAAAGCCAAAAGGCGGTGGATTAGCCTCTAATTTCTCTGCAGGAAATAGCATCATGGGCGTTCGCCGCTCTACCGATTTCTTGGAAAAATTAACCTGGGGTTTAGCTATTGGCATCATGGCCTTGACCATCATTTCCGGAGCCTTCTACGAGGGCGGCGGAGAAGCTGATGCAGCCAAATCATTAATTGAAGAAGCGGTTGACGAGAACGCAGGTTCTGCGCCGGCTGTGCCTACTACTCCGCAAGGAGGCGAGCAACAACAGTTGCCGGTTGAAGGCGAATAATATTATACACTGGTAGAGAGGTATCTCACCAGCATACGACTTGCAATAGGAAGCAGTGTTCCATCTACGGGATACTGCTTTTCTGATTCTATGAGGTAGGTAGCCGGATTCGGTAACTTGGTATGCTGGCGAATCAGGTTCTTCTTTATTCCCTCAAAGGTATTCATCAGACTGTTCCGAAAGGTATCGATGTACTCGGTATGGATGCCTCGAAAACGTTCCCCGGCATTTTGGAAGAGCGTTATGCGGTATTCGTAAACCCGTGTTTCGCTCACTTCATTGGATTTCAGCAGCAAATAACCTTCTTGTTTGTATAAAGGAACGATGCCGATGGGTACCAAATTCAATTGCTGCTCAATGTCTTCGTAGATGCTTTTGCCTTGGCTCAGGTGGTATTTAAAGCGAGGGATAGCATAGTCTACAATTTCTTCAAGCTCTGACATGACGGAATCGTTTTGTAGGGTTTTTTCATACAGCAATTCAAATCGCTCCAAGTCAATGCCGCTGAGTTCGCCTTTGTCCATAGACTTCACTATTTCCGAGGCCTTATTGAAATCAAGGAGTTTGCGGTAATGTTCAATCAGCTCTGCCATGTGAGGATAGAGCACCGGTTGTTTGAAGTCGGATTTGAAGTCGGATTGAACATGCTGCAAGTAGGCCAGCAGCACGTATTTCTTGTATTCAAAATCGATGATGTTTTCGGTTAGCCAGTTCTTTGATAACATAAGCGAAAAGTTAATGACCTTAAGTTACAAAATTTCCAAGACTCTTGCTAGCACTGTGCTTTAGCGATTTCGCTTTCGGTTGACTTACAGCAAAAAAAAATGCCCGGGACGGGCATTTCTTTCACGACGTATGAGCTTTATAAAGAACGGGGATTAATTCGGTTTAAGTCCTTTCAGGTAGTTTTTTACGTCATCCGCAGAGCGGAATTCTTTATCGCTTACCTCAAAGTGGATGGTCTTTTTATCGTGCTCCCACTCTTCGCTTACATTGTAGGCCAGTTTACCCTCAGGTAGGATGGCGAAGAGCAAGTTTTCATCTTTTGGATTGTATTGGATGGAGGAGGAGTAATTACTCATCAACTCTCGCTTATTGATTACTTGATGGTAAATGGTCACGTAAGGTTTTGAGTCGGTATTGTAAGTCATTTCAAAGTTTTGGACGTTTCCGGCAATGCGTACAGGGTTATCGCTATTCCAAATTCCAAATCCATCCATGCTAAAGCTACGTTTCAAGTCCCCATAAGCCGTTACTGCAAAAGCACTCCCACTTCCATAGCGACCTTTATTGTCTTTTTGCATTTGTTTTTGAAATTCCTCAGCGCGTTTTCTGGCTTCTTCTTGCTGCTTTTTAGCTTCTTCGATAGCCGCTTTTCTCGCAGCTTCTCGAGCAGCAGCCTCATCCGCTTTGCGCTTTTCCAATTTGCTGTTGTACTCTTTCATCAGTGAATCGTACTTGGCTTTGGCAGCGGGGTAGTCTTTCTCCGGAATAACAGCCATTACAATGAGGTTCACTTTCTCTAGAACCATGCGGTTGTTTTTGTTCACGTAGCGACTGAGCACCATCTTAAAACGTTCGTCTTTGTAGCGTTCTAACTTGATGTCTTCCCAAGTGATGTCGAAATAAGCCGGTTTGAACTCGGTGTCTTCCGGTGCCACTTCAAAGGTTACGTTGGTGAAGCTGGCCAATTCAGGGAACTCTGTTTCCAACACTTCCAGCTTGAGCTGCGGACGGTTTTTATTCTCTTTCCGCGGTTCCACAGGCTTGGTCTTCTTCAGTTCCTCGGTCTTTTGAATAGCGGCTTGCACCTCCTTGTTTTGCTCAATTGTGGTTCTGACAGCATGTCCTTCTAAAACAGGCTCGCTAACAACTTCCATAGAACCTAGAAGTTCATTTTGATCCGCTGGGTGTTGGATGGTAGTTGTGGAGACAGACAGTGGCACGCGTCGGGCTAGCGTATGGCCTTTTGGTACCCAGGCGCGAGCCGAGTCTTCGTCCAATTTATAGAGATTATAGGTTCCATCGGCATAGGAAATCATATCCATTTTGATCTGTTTTCCCGGGGCGAGTTTCAGCTCTTCACCGTTCTGGTAGGCTCTCAGTTCGCACATGCCCGCAGAGCGGAAATGGTAGCTGGTGCCGGCAGAGTCGTAGTTCATAGGAATGCCACTTAAAATGAAATCGATTCCTTCGTGAAACTCGCGGTATTTGTACTCAACGTTTCCATGAACGCTGTTTCCTTCTTTATCAAGTAAGCACTGCGGTGGCACATCAATCACGGTTTGTCCGTGGAGAATTTGTCCGCCTTGATCTGCGCTCAAGGTATAGTTAGAGAAAGGGATATCCCATTGGGCCACCGGAGGCTTCACAAGAGGTGTGCTTACTAGATCTTCAGCAACCTCTTGCGTTCTGGGCATCGTCTCCGGATTATTTTTCTCTACTTGTCTAAAGTCATCTTGGGTAGCGAGGCTGTAAATACCCCAGCTGAGCAGGGCAATGGCAGCTACGCCGGCAATGTATAGCATGGATTTGTAACCGCCTTTTGCTCCTGAGTTACCGGAGCCATTGCTCTGGTTCAAGACTTGGTTGAAGTCCTGCAGTTCATTGATTTCCTCTGAACTGAGTGGTTTTCTATCCAATTGATGATTAATACGATTCGTTTTCATTTTGTCCAATCTTAAGCCGCCTTGATAATGATGTGTTTAATTTTTTCCAGGAGTCGGTAGGTCTTCACCTTGGCGTTGTTTTCGGTGATTTCCAGGATCTCTCCGATTTCTTTGAAGCTGCGTTTCTCGAAGAAGCGCATCTCTAGGAGGTAGAGATTTTCCGGTTCCAACATTCCCATCACTTCCGTGAGGCGTTCGATATAAGGCTCGTAATTGTTATGTTCCTCCATCTCATCCATGATCTCTTCAATTCCTTCGCTGCTGAGATTGAGGCACTGGTTTTTGCTGTTCTTTCTGAATTCGCTGTTCAGCTCATTCAAAGCAATGCGGTATAGCCAGGATTTAAAGGGTAGTCCGCGGTCTTCGTAGTTAGACAAGGCATTCATGGCCTTGATAAACGTCTGTTGGGTCAGGTCCTTTGCGAGGTCTTTACTGTCCACGCGCTGGTAAATAAAGCGGAAGATGTCTTCGAAGTAGCGACGGTACAGGGGCTCAAAGGCGGCCGGCTGCTTTTTCGCTTGATCAATGATCATCCGCTCTTCATCCAGTCTTTCCTGGTTCACGTGGTGTTTAGAGGGGTTCTCCATGAGCATTTCTTGATTCATTAAAGGTAAAACCATAACGCGAGTTCAGGTCCATTACTTATCGACAGGTTTTCAGTCTGTCGGCCAGTTTGCATAGCATATCCTAAGTTCAGTTGGAAGCGGTTGAGCAGACTGGAATAGGCTCTCACACTATAAGCCAGATAAGGTTTAAACTCTATGTACGCAGCACCGCTCAACCTTGTTCCAACATCCAAACCAACACTAAGCACACTGTGGGGTGTTATTTTTCGTCCGGGTTTCAGCATGGCATATTGGTAGCCCGCAAAAACCATATGTAATTTCAATTTGGATTGGTATTCCCAGCGCAGGTTAACACTGCTAACTTGGGATGTATTGAAAAAGCTAACTCCAGCTGTTGATGTCCAATTGGTACCTCTGTAGCCACTTCCAATAAGGGCATGCAATGGAAACTCGCGCTTGTTTATTCGACAGTTTGCTTTTAAACCGTGGCGATTACCTGAAGCCATTTCGGCATCGCTCTTTACTTCTCCGCGTTTTCCTTCACGCATTACCAATTGCAGTTCCTCTATTTTGTGCTTTCTAACTTTGATGGTGCCACTTTGCGCCTGAGTCAAGCTAAAGGAACCTAGAATGAGCGATATGGAAAGGAGCGTTTTCATGCTTTTACTCCCATAATGCGAAGCACAGAAAAAAGATACAGCCGATTTCGAAAATATTTTATAAAGCACTGAAATACAGTGATAAAAGATCGCTAGAAGTGAAGATGTAGCGAAAAAAGGAAGCCGCTGTTCAGGGGTACTCCATCCTCATCTTGGTTCAGCCTGAAACTGTATCCCACCTTGAGCACCGTATTTGGCCAAATTTTACGGTGAACAGGAAAGAGCGTTGCGGCGTGAATACTCAAGCCGTGGTACCAGGCATTTAATTGACCCATGCTGGTCCATTCTGTGCCTAAGCGAAAGCGCTGTGTGGTGAGGGGAAAATCAAAACTTGCTGAGATACCGGCCAGTTTCGTGGCAGGAAAATGCCTAAAGCACATGCTTGTGCTCAGCCATGCTGTGGTGTATTGGAATCCGGCGCGGTAGCCCCAGTCTTTCATTACATCAAAGCCTAAGACCGGTCCATGTCGGTATACGCCACCTCTTCTTCTTTCGCGCAGCAAAGCATCGTCTCCTCTATGCATGAGCTCCCTTGCCTCTGCATCTTGAATCAGATCGGCTGAATCTGATGGTCGTGTTTTTCGCACGCGAATGACACCACTCTGAGAGGTATCACGTGCTTGCGCCAGGGCTTCACTTAGGCCCAAGAAAAGGCATAAAATCAGGAGAAGGGATTGGAGGTTCACGTAGCGCATGATACAAAAAAGCGCTTAAAAACAGGCCCCTCAAAGGGCTGGCTGTCAGGTAGTTGTAAGCATATCTAATTGATAATGTGATACTTAAAATTGACTCCCTTTCAAAAAATGCCTACCTTTGGGCCACCTCATGCACCAAATAGATGGTATCATCTTTCTTTTGTACATGCTGGCCATGCTTCTGGTGGGAGTCTATTTCCATCGAAGAAACAGGGGTACGGACGACTACTACGTGGGCGGCCGAAATATGGGGAGCATGCACATTGCACTATCCGTGGTAGCTACCGATGTAGGTGGCGGCTTTTCAATCGGATTGGGTGGACTTGGTTTCAGTATGGGACTCTCGGGATCCTGGATGCTGTTTACCGGATTGTTGGGTGCCTGGCTATCCGCTGTTTTTCTGGTGCCCTATGTCAGAAACCACAAAGCCTTCGCTCGTTTTCAAACGTTTCCGCAACTTTTTAACCATTACTATGGTCCGCGTGTAGCCTTGATTGCCGGACTCATTTCGCTCATTGGGTACATTGGATTTACCAGCTCCCAGCTCTTGGCCGGAGCCAAGTTGGCTTCCGTGAGTTTAGATGGCATCAACCTCAATCAAGCACTTTGGCTGATGGGTGCGGTGGCTGTGGTCTATACGGTTTTTGGCGGACTTAAAGCCGTTATCTATACCGATACGGTGCAGTGGATGATATTATTAATCGGGCTCATCTTTGTAGCGATTCCGGTGGCTTGGGTGAAGCTGGGCGGTTATGCAGCCATGGAGGAATACCTGGCTCCGGAGATGCTTAGCCTCACCAATATTGGCTGGTCTGATTTGCTTTCGTGGGCGGTTACCATCATACCAATCTGGTTTGTGGGTATGACGCTCTACCAGCGCATCTATGCCAGTCGGGATGCCAAGACCGCCAAGCGTGCTTGGTTTTTCGCCGGACTCCTGGAATGGCCCTTGATGGCCTTTATGGGGGTTATTCTTGGTATGTTGGCCCGGGTGGCTGCTGAGCAAGGTCTTTTAGGCAGCGTAGCGGATGCTGAAAGCGGATTGCCCATGTTGCTTCGAACTATTTTACCCGTGGGGTTGATGGGTTTGGTTTTGTCTTCTTATTTCTCCGCAATCCTATCTACGGCTGACAGCTGCCTCATGGCCGCTTCGGGAAACCTGAGTACGGATATCTTACCTCGGATTTTAGCCGGGAAATCAGAGAAATACCAATTACGCCTTTCGCAGGTCTTTACCATGCTTATCGGTGTGCTCGCCATTTTTTTAGCCGGCACCATGACCGAAGTACTCGACCTGATGCTATACAGTTACGCCTTTATGGTTTCCGGATTGCTCGTGCCTTTGCTGGCCGCCATGTATGGGAAGTCGCGCAACAGCACCGCTGCTGCTTGGGCCATGATGGGCGGAGGCCTGTGCACCGTGAGCTTACAGCTTGCCGTACAAAAGAAAATACTACACGAATTGCCCTGGGGATTGGATGCGAATGTCTTTGGATTGAGCTTGTCCGCCCTGCTATTTTTTACCGTTAAAAATCTAATCCATGATACAAACAGAGTCTAACAATAAGCCCATGAACCTGCACATCCTAACCGGAGTGGACACCGTTACACAAGGTGAAAAACTCAGAATCGCTCAATTCCTATTTGACCATTTGGAACAATACGGAGACCCCAAAGACCATATCCTCAAATGCCTCGATTATGCTGTCGGATTTTACAAACACCAAGGTGGATTTATCGTATTGGCCGAAGAAGGCAAGGATATAATCGGAGCCGTGGTGGTAAACAAGACGGGCATGGAAGATTATATCCCGGAGAATATCCTGGTCTATATCGCAGTGCACAAAGAACACCGCGGTAGAGGTTTAGGGAAAGCCTTAATGGAAAAGGCACTCGGCTTTGCCAAAGGCTCTGTGGCTTTGCACGTTGAACCGGATAATCCGGCCAAGAAGCTCTATGAACGTTTGGGCTTCACCAACAAATACCTGGAAATGCGCTTTACCAAATAAGGTAGCCTTCGCATTCCAATCAAAAACGCTTTTAGCGATACCAATAAAACAAAGGAACCATGGCTTATTTACAATTGTATCAACCCAGTTTAGCTCACAATTTTCGCTTCTTAAAAACACTCTTTGAGGAGGAAAAGGTGTCGTGGGGTATTGTGAGCAAGCTGCTCTGCGGCAACCGAAACTACCTCAAGGAATTGCTGGATCTAGGGGTGAAAGAAATTCACGACTCCCGTGTGAGCAATCTTAAGGCCATCAAGGAGCTGAATCCGGAGGTTCAAACGGTATACATCAAGCCACCTGCGCGCCGAAGCATCAAAAGCATAGTTAGCTATGCCGATGTGAGCATGAATACCGAGTTGGAAACGATTCGCATGCTCTCAGAAGAAGCGGGAAACCAAGATAAGATGCATAAAATCATCATCATGGTGGAAATGGGCGACTTGAGGGAAGGGGTTTTAGGGGATGAGCTTGTAGCCTTTTATGAGCAAGTATTCAGGCTCCCGAATATCCGTATCATTGGCTTGGGCACGAACCTGAATTGCCTGCACGGCGTGATGCCCTCGCAAGATAAATTGGTGCAGCTAGCCTTGTACAAGCAAATTATTGAGTTGAAGTTTAACCGAGAAATTCCCTGGATTTCAGGGGGAACTTCGGTAACGATACCGCTTTTGTTGAATAAGCAGATCCCGAAAGGCGTGAACCACTTTAGGGTAGGGGAAACCCTCTTTTTTGGTTCTGATTTGTTCACCAATGAAACGGTTCCCGGTATGCGCGACGATGTGTTTGAACTTTTTGCGGAGGTGATTGAGATAACAGAGAAACCCATGTTGCCCATCGGTGAGCTGGCAGCGAATCCACAAGGTATAACAATGGAAATTGACCCGGAACTTTACGGTAAAACATCGGTTAGAGCAATTATCGATATAGGACTGCTTGATATTGACCCGAAATACTTAGTCTTTGATGAGACGAGATTTGAGATCGTGGGTTCCAGTTCGGATATGTTGGTTTTAGATTTAGGAAGCAATCCTCTGAACATTCAGGTGGGCGATGTGGTGCCTTTTCGCCTAAAATACATGGGCGCCTTGGGCATTTTAAACTCGAGTTATATTGAAAAACTGGTACGCAGAGAAGAGCCTAGCGCAGCATCAAAACAAAAAGCAGCGCTACACCAGTCATAATAAGTACAGAGCTTATCCAAAGGGCAGAGGCGAAGGCACGGCTGCTTACTTCCTTTTGCTTTAATCGACTTTCAAAAGCGCGAACTTCAGGTTCAGGTTGGCCGGAAATGAGTCCGCGCAGTTCCTTCTGAAACTTCACAAAGTCAGAGAATTCCTCATCCTGCATGCGGATGCGAAACAAAGCAGCTTCCTCCTGGGTAAGGCTGTTGTCCAGGAAGTTGTCAACTAACTCAAAATCCTTATTCGTAATCTCCATAATCAGTGGCTGAAAGAGTTCTTTCTACCAGATAGACTACAAAGCTAAAAAATGTGCTGCTCATGTGCGGTGACTAGAGCAGAATTTTTTCCTGACAATTTGAGAAGGGTCCGACAGCATGTCTGCCATTTTTTCGCTGATTTGAAGCTTTCACCAAACCCGTAAACTGAAAAAATTTCCGAATAGCGCTTTGGCACATGTCGTGACAGGTAATGGCAAAACATAGATTATAATTATGGCAGTGAACATCAAACCTTTGGCAGACAGAGTTCTGGTAGAACCTGCGCCGGCCGAGACAACTACAGCTAGCGGAATCATCATTCCTGACACCGCAAAAGAAAAGCCTCAAAGAGGTACTGTAATAGCGGTTGGTAACGGAAAAACAGATGAGCCAATGACTGTAAAAGCAGGTGATACCGTTTTGTACGGTAAGTACTCCGGTACAGAAATCAACATTGAAGGTAAAGACTACCTTATCATGCGTGAAGCCGACATTTTCGCGGTTATTTAATGTTTACCCAATTAATTTAAAAGTCTAAAACAGATATGGCAAAGAACATTCATTTCAACGTAGAAGCCCGTGAGGCAATGAAGAAAGGCGTTGACGCATTGGCTAACGCCGTTAAAGTTACCCTCGGACCAAAAGGTCGTAACGTTGTTATCGAGAAGAAATTTGGATCACCGGCAATTACCAAAGACGGTGTGTCTGTAGCGAAAGAAATAGAGTTATCTGACCCGGTAGAAAACATGGGCGCTCAGATGGTAAAAGAAGTAGCTTCCAAAACGGCTGATCAAGCCGGTGATGGTACGACTACCGCTACCGTACTAGCCCAAGCAATTATCACCGCAGGTTTGAAAAACGTAGCCGCCGGAGCAAATCCGATGGATTTGAAACGCGGTATCGACAAAGCCGTTATCGAAGTAGTAAACAACTTGCGCAAGCAGTCTACTCAAGTAGGCGACGATTTCAAGAAAATCGAGCAAGTGGCTACTATCTCTGCTAACAACGACGAAGTAATCGGTGCTTTGATTGCCGATGCGATGAAAAAAGTAGGTAAAGATGGTGTTATCACTGTTGAAGAAGCCAAAGGAACTGAAACTGAAGTGAAGACTGTAGAAGGTATGCAGTTCGATCGCGGTTACCTTTCTCCTTACTTCGTTACCAACACAGAAAAAATGGAAGCTGAATTGGATAATCCTTTCATCTTGATTTACGACAAGAAAATCAGCAGCATGAAAGAATTGCTTCCAATCTTGGAACAAACCGTTCAAAGCGGTCGCCCATTGCTCATCATCTCTGAAGAAGTAGAAGGTGAAGCTTTGGCTACCTTGGTTGTAAACAAAATCCGTGGATCACTCAAAATCGCAGCTGTTAAAGCTCCGGGCTTTGGCGACCGCAGAAAAGCGATGTTGGAAGATATCGCCATCTTGACCGGTGGTACCGTAATCAGCGAAGAGCGCGGTTACAAACTGGAGAATGCCGACATGAGCTTCTTAGGTCAGGCGGAGAAAGTATCGATCGATAAAGACAATACCGTTATCATCAATGGCGGCGGTAAATCAGAAGACATCAAAGCACGCGTGAACCAAATCAAAGCGCAAATCGAAAGCACTACCTCCGATTACGATCGCGAGAAATTGCAAGAGCGTTTGGCTAAGTTGAGCGGCGGTGTGGCTGTATTGTACATCGGTGCAGCTACCGAGGTGGAGATGAAGGAGAAAAAAGACCGTGTGGATGATGCCTTGCACGCTACTCGCGCTGCTGTTGAAGAAGGTATCGTTGCAGGTGGTGGTACAGCGTACATCCGTGCCGTACAAGCCTTAGAAAGCATGAAAGGTGCAAACGACGATGAGACAACCGGTATCGCTATCATCAAACGCGCTATCGAAGAGCCTCTGCGTCAGATTGTACACAATGCCGGTGGCGAAGGTTCTGTGATTGTACAGAAAGTGAAAGAAGGCAAAGACGATTACGGTTACAACGCTCGCTACGAGAAGTTTGAAAACCTGATCGGTGCCGGTGTTATCGACCCAACTAAAGTATCTCGTGTAGCTTTAGAAAATGCAGCTTCCGTGGCAAGCATGCTCTTAACTACCGAATGCTCTATCGTTGAGCAGAAAGAAGACAAACCTGCCATGCCGGCTATGCCGGGTGGCGGAATGGACATGGGATACTAATCCCGGTCTACCATACCTTTACGAAGACCCGTTCCATTTGGAGCGGGTTTTTTTTTGAGGTTGAGTCTAAAGTTTTGGGTTTATTGATTCGTCAATCCCAACGCTGTTTCCATCAAGCACCATGATGCTTAGTTCAATTGCCAGCGCTATTCAGCCTTCAAGCTGCAACGGATTGGTAAGTGTAAACGTTTAGGGGGAAACTAAAAATATTTGCACATGAAACATGCATTTACTGCGCTGCTAATTTGCTCATCTACAGTACTATTTGCTCAGTCTAAAGACCACCGCGTCGAAATCTTTGAAATGGATACGCTCACCGGCGACTATGGCTCTGTTCCCGTTGCTTGGGAGGAGGTGAAGCATTTTCCCAACGGAAATGTGAAAAAACGGGAATACATGAGCAATGACTACGGAACCCGCTATGAATACACCTATGCAAACGGCCAACTTGCCGTTCAAACCTATTCCTTTTTTGATCCCTCTGTAGGCAACTGGTCTTTGCCCGGAAGGTATAGGTGGTTTAAAGACGAAAAGGGCAGAGATACCTTATACCTGCATGAACAACAAAGTGGGAGTCAAGGAACGTTTTTTATCCTTTCCGCTGATCGATATAAAATCATGGAAGATTCATTGAACCGCGTAGTCCAGATCATACAAGAAGTAATTCGATTCAATAATGCATGGCAACCACTTTCCTCCGTTGAACTGGCATATTCCGGCTCAGATACGTCTCCGGTTGAATTTAGACAATACGACTTTACCCCGAACGGCAAGGTATTGCAGGAGCTTTGGACGCAGTTGACTTGGGCAAATGGCTTTCAGTATGACATGCTATATGACCCCACAACCGCAGTCAAAAAGACGTGGTATAGCAATGAGTTTCGTCAATTTTATGATTCAGTGGTGTATACCCCGCAAGTGTCGTATAGATTTCGAGCAGAATACGACACATTAAGTCAATCCTACGAAAATCATAACCTGTATTTCAATACGTTCGATGCCAAAAGGCGACAGCTTCAGTCGTATGTTATTTTTTGGAGAAACGGGCAAGGAGATACGACCTATAAGTCGCAGTCTACGCACATTGAAGATGGCAATGGCGACTTAGTTGTTTCATACTTTAACTCATTCAGTGGAATCACGGGTACACGAAACCTCAAATACGTTTACTCGAAGCCCTTATCGTCGCAAAAGCAGCTTGCACGGAATCTTTTGGTGTATCCAAACCCGGTTGTAGCCAATGAAAAAATACAAGTGCCCGAAGGAGATTGGGATAGCCTTCAACTGTATTCGCTAGAAGGAAAGAAATTTACATTGGAGAGACCGGACGCGGAACAACTCTTCATCCCCGATGTGCTTCCCGGTATTTACTTTATTCAAGCTACAGATAAAGCCGGACACGTTTACCAAGCGAAGATTCAGG